>Ga0209064_1000500_pt1 | contig 86960 bp, 71 predicted proteins | sample Inofromicrocosms_FD_187498 | JGI IMG/M metagenome (GOLD analysis project Ga0209064, IMG submission 187498) | Mouse cecum microbial communities from Vienna, Austria - Inoculum for glucosamine and mucus D2O microcosms (SPAdes) (version 2) | ecosystem: Host-associated > Mammals > Digestive system >...
GGTCACGCCGTTTGTGCCCGCAGCGCCGGTGGGCCCGGTGGGTCCGGTCACGCCGTCAGCGCCCGTTGCGCCGGTGGGCCCGGTGGGTCCGGTTACACCGTCAGCGCCCGCGGCGCCGGTGGGCCCGGTGGGTCCGGTCACGCCGTCAGCGCCCGTTGCGCCGGTGGGCCCGGTGGGTCCGGTCACGCCGTCAGCGCCCGTTGCGCCGGTGGGCCCGGTGGGTCCGGTCACGCCGTTTGTGCCCGCAGCGCCGGTAGGGCCGGGCTGGCCTTGAATACCTTGAACACCTTGAGGCCCGGTCGCGCCGGTATTACCGGGAACACCCTGAGGCCCCTGAAGGCCCTGCACCCCCTGAGGCCCGGCAGGGCCGGTATCACCCGGAATCCCCTGAGGGCCTTGAGGCCCCTGGGGCCCCGGCACAGGGCAGAATTGAGGGCAAGGGCAGGACGGGCAGCAAGGGTCTTCATGGCTGTCGCAGCACCCGCTGCCGCGATAGATCTTCATAGATAATGATCTCCTTCCATTTTATTCTGAAAAACTGTGGGAAAAAATTCTCACAGTCCAGAATATGCGGACAGGCTGGAAAAGTGAAAAGTACCGCGGCAAAATGGACCATTTTGCCGCGGTACTTTTCAGAGATCAGACGTCAGATGCTGGATCATGGTGGCGCCTTCGGCGCAATAAAGGAAGGGCAAGACAATGAGCAATGAAGGACAGAGTGATAAATTGTAGTTTAGCGAACTAGTTGTTAGCAGTCGTTAGAGAAGGACAAGCCCCCTCCTCTGTCATTCTGAGCCGTAGGCGAAGAATCTCGTCCTTAACCCCAGGGCAAAAGGGCAAAGAACGAGATTCTTCGCTTCGCTCAGAATGACAAGAGGGCGGTGTGCAGATAACCGCTAAATTCCAATTTATCTGCCCTTGCCCTTAAATTGCTCATTCCTCATTCCTAATTCCTAATTGCTCATTAATTATGCGCTCTTCTCTAACAACTAACAAGCTATTGGAATTGGGAATTGTAAAGCCCGGCGTAAAAGCCGTTTTTTGCCATCAGCGCCGCATGGTTTCCCTGCTCCACGATATCGCCGTCTTTTACCACCAGAATGTGGTTGGCGTTTTGAATGGTGGAAAGCCGGTGGGCGATGACAAAGCAGGTTTTATCCTTCATCAGCTCCCGCATGGCGGCCTGAATGCGCATTTCCGTGCGGGTATCCACATTGGAGGTGGCCTCGTCCAGAATCAGCATTTTCGCGTCCAGCAGCATGGCCCTGGCAATGGTCAAAAGCTGTTTCTGGCCCTGGGAAATGTTCATACCGTTTTCGTCCAGCACCGTGTCATAGCCCTGGGGCAGGCCCATAATGTAGCGGTGGATATGGGCGGCCCTGGCGGCGGCCTCCACGTCCTCCCGGCGGGCGTTCTTTTTTCCGTAGGCCAGGTTCTCAAAGATGGTGCCGGTAAACAGCCAGGTGTCCTGCAGCACCATGGCGTAGGAAAGCCGCAGGCTTTTGCGGGTGATGCCTCGGATCTCTCTGCCGTCCAGGGAAATGGAGCCGGAATCCGGGTCGTAAAACCGCATCAGGAGATTGATGAGGGTGGTTTTTCCCGCCCCGGTAGGCCCTACAATGGCGATCAGTTCGCCGGGCGGGGCGTGTAGGCTCAGATCGTGAATGATGGTTTTCCCCGGCACATAGCCGAATTGCACATGCTTCATGGAAACGTCTCCCGTCACCTGGGAAAGAACCTGGGCGTCCGGGACATCGGCGGGCTCGGGCTCCTCGTCGATCAGCCGGAACACCCGCTCCGCCGCGGCGCAGGCGGACTGCAGCTCGCTGATGATATTGGCGATCTCGTTGATGGGCCCGGAAAATTTGCGGGAATACAGCACGAAGGAGGAAAGGTTTCCGATGGTGATGCGCTCCAGCAGGAACAGCACCGCCCCCAAAATGCTGACAAAGGCCAGGGAAAGGTTGTTGATCAGGTTCACGGAGGGGCCCATCATGCCGCCGTAATAATCGGCGTTGTAGTAGGCGTCCACCGCTTCCTTGTTCCGTTTGTCAAACCGGGAGATCATCACTTCCTCCCGGTGGTAGGCCTTTGTGGTTTTCTGCCCGGAGATCACCTCCTCCACAAAGCCGTTGAGCTCTCCCAGCATCATGGAGCGCTTGCGGAACAGCGGGCGCACCCGCTTTGTCATATACCGGGTAAATAAAATGGACATGGGAATGGTCACGGCAAAGACCAGCACCAGCAGGGGAGAAATGGCGATCATCATCACAAGAGAACCCAGCACGGTAATGACGCTGGCGGCAATTTGCAGCAGGTCGTTGGAAAGAGAGGCGTTTACCGTGTCGATATCATAGGAGATCCGGCTGACGATATCTCCGGTCTGGTGGGTGTCAAAATACCCTACCGGCAGTTCGGTGAGCCTGTCAAATACCTGCTTTCGCATTTGATAGACGATCTTCTGGCTCAGGTGGATCATCAAAATGGAGAGCAGGTAGGAAAGAGCGGAGGACAAGGCGTAAAAGCCGATCATCAGCGCGCAGAAAAGGAATACTGCGGGAAAATCGGCCTCCCCCGGCCCCATGCCGATGGCGTCGATAGCCCGGCCGGACAGATACGGCCCCAAAAGGGCCAGAAGATTGCTGGATATGGTGAGCAGGATCGCCCCCAGCGCCATCCATTTATGGGCATAAAGATAAGTCCAAAGGCGCAAAAGCACTTTTTTTCGATCCTTGGGCTTTTCGGAAAGTCCCCGGGGGCCTCTTCCGCTGCCCGGTCCTCTCGGCGGCATTACGCTCCCTCCTTTGCCATCTGAATTTTGGCGATCTCCCGGTAGATCTCACAGGAATCCATCAGTTCCTGGTGGGAGCCGTAGCCCAGGGCCCTTCCTTCCTCCAGCACCAAAATGTGGTCGGCATGGAGAAGGGAGCTGACCCGCTGGGCCACGATCACGGTGGTAACGCCGCCGTATTCTTCCCGCAGAGCCTGCCGGAGCGCGGCGTCCGTTTTATAGTCCAGAGCGGAGGAGGAATCGTCCAAAATCAAAATCTCGGGGGTTCCCGCCAGGGCCCTGGCAATGAGCAGCCGCTGTTTCTGGCCGCCGCTTAAATTGGTGCCCTTGGCGGTGAGCATATGCTGAAAGCCATCGGGCAGGGCGGAGATAAATTCCATAGCCTGGGCGCAGCGGGCGGCCTTTTCCACCTGCTCCCGGGGCAGTCCCCGCCCGAAATCGATATTTTCATAAATGGTGTCCGCAAAGAGCACATCGTTTTGAAAGGTCACGCCGAATTTGGTGTGAAGCTCCTCCGGGGGAATGGAAAAAACCGGCCGGCCGGAGAGGGAGACCAGGCCGCTGTCCGGGTCATAAAGCCGCATGAGCAGCGCCGCCAGGGTAGATTTTCCGCTGCCGGTGGCCCCAATGATTCCCAGGGTTTCCCCGGGCTTCAGGGCAAAGCTGATATCTTCTACGCTGGGCTCTTTTTTGGCATAGGAGAAGGTCACATGCTGAAATTCCACATGATATTCCGTTTTCGTCCGTTCGGCCTGAGAGGTGACCAGATCCGCCGGGGTGCTCAGCACCTCGGCAATGCGGTTTCCGGAGGCGATGCCCTTGGAGCCCATGACGAAAATGCGGGTAATGCCCATCATGGCGTTTAAGATAATGGTGAAATAGGTGAGAAACGCAATGATCTTTCCCGGCTGGGTCAGCCCGGCGTTGACCCGGAAGGCGCCGGTCAGAATCACGGCGGTCAGGCCGATGTTCAGAAAGAGGTTGACCAGGGGATTTGTGAGGGCCATGGTGATTCCGGCCTTTTTTTCCTGCTCCACTACCGCCTCATTCACCCCGGCAAAGCGCTCCTTTTCGTATTCAGTTTTCGACAGCGCCTTGATCACCCGAATGCCGGAAATATTTTCCCGCACCGTGCGCACCATGGAATCCACCTTTTTCTGCAATTCCTGATAGAGCGGGATCCCCCTTTTCGACACGCCGAACATCAGCCCGCCCAGAAAAGGCAGGGTGCAGATCAGTACCAGCGCCAGCACGGGATCCAGCGTCAGTGTAATGAGAACGCCGCCCAAAAGCAGAATGGGGGCGCGCACGCCCATGCGCTGAGACATGCCGATCATCTGGTGTACATTGTAAGTATCGCTGGTGAGGCGGGATTCCAGAGAGGGAATGGAATAGGCGTCTACCTGAGCGCAGGAAAGCAGGGAGATCTTTGAGAAGAGATCGTGCCGAATGACTTCGGTGGTGTGCTGGGCCACCCAGGCCGCCATACGGTTGGCGGCAATATTGGTGATCCAGGCCAGCAGTGCGGCCAGTACCATGCCGCCGCCCCACAGGGCGATCAGCCCCAGATCCTTTTGGGGCACCACCTCATCGATGATGCGGGAAAGCATCCAGGGCAGCAGCAGATCCATGACAGAGCCGATAAATTTAATGGTAAGCCCCAGGCTCATTCTGGGAACAAAGGGCTTTAAGTAGCGCAAAATCATTTTCATGTATGGCATCTCCCCACCTTTCAACCAAGTCCGCATTCTACTCTATCATAAATTAGTTGAAAGTGCAACTATTTTTGCAAATCCGGGTATTTTGGCCTAAAAAAGCGAAGACAGAAAAATTTTTTCAGAAAGGTTGCGCAAAGGAAAAAAGAATTGTAAAATAAAACCAAACGGAAAAATGATTTGGGAGATCTTCCTCCGGTTTGACCGGAAGGAAGCGGATTTCTCCAAAGAAAGGCGGAAAAAACGATGGCAAGAACATTTCTCTGCACGAAAACGGAACCGGTGGTACAGACAAAGGCGGGAAAGCTGCGGGGCTTCCGGCTGGACAGCACCTACATCTTCCAGGGCGTGGAGTACGCCTGGGCGGAGCGCTTCCAGCCGCCGCAGCCGGTAACGCCCTGGGAAGGGATCAAGGACGCCCTTTCCTATGGGTATGTCTGTCCGCTGTTGCACCAGGAAACACCCAACGGCGAGGTGATGGTGCCCCACCGCTACTGGCCCATGGACGAGCATTGCCAGAACCTGAATATCTGGACCCAGTCGCTTGATCCCAAAGCGAAAAGGCCCGTGCTGGTCTGGCTTCATGGCGGCGGCTTTTCCGCCGGCTCCGCCATTGAGCATATCGCCTATGACGGGGAAAACATGAGCCGCCGGGGCGACGTGGTGGTGGTCTCCGTAAACCACAGGCTGAACCTGCTGGGATATCTGGATCTGGAGCCCTTTGGAGAAAAATATAAGAATTCCTGCAACGCCGGCAATGCCGACCTGGTGGCCTCTTTGCGGTGGATCCGGGAAAATATTGAAAGCTTTGGCGGCGATCCCGACAACGTCACCCTGTTTGGGCAGTCCGGCGGCGGCATGAAGGTGTGGACCCTGATGCAGACCCCTTCCGCAGACGGTCTGTTCCATAAGGGCATTGTGCAAAGCGGCGTGATCGAGGGCTTTGGGGACGAGCAAAAGCCGGACGGCAGAAAAATCGTCACCGCCATGCTGCACGAGCTGGGGCTTACCGAGCAGGACGCCGCCCAGCTGGAAACGCTGCCCTACGCCTGCCTGGCGGAAGCCTATGAAAAGGTGGCTCCCGGCTTGCAGCGGCAGGGCGTCTATGTGGGAAACACCCCCGCCCCCAATGATTTTTATGTGGGAGACCCCAGAACCGTGGGCTTCACCGAGCATGCCAAAACCATTCCGGTCATGGTGGGGACCGTATTCGGCGAGTTTGCCTTCGCGCCGGGAATTCCTACTAAAAACGATTTGACGGAGGAGGAAAAGACCGCGCTGGTGGAAAAAAAATACAGCGATGGCGGCGGAGAGCTGATAAAGCTGTTCCGGCAGGCCTGGCCGGAAAAGGACCTTACCACCCTATTGACGCTGGATTCCATGTTCCGCGCTCCCTCTCAGGATTTTATCGAGAAAAAGGCTGCCCATCGGGAAAGCCCCACCTACTCTTATCTCTTCGCCTACGAGCCGCCCTATGACGGCGGAAAAACGGCCTGGCACTGTGCGGAGATCCCCTTTGTGTTCCACAACACCTGCCTGACGCCTGTGTTCAACGAGCCCGGCGTTACCGACAGGCTGGAGGACCAAATGTGCGACGCATGGCTCGCCTTCGCGAAAACCGGCGCTCCCGGCTGCCCCGCCTTACCGGATTGGCCCGCCTGCGAGCCCGGAAAAGAACAGGTCATGGTATTTGACCGGGAATGCTCCCTGCGGGAAAATTTCGATAAGGAGCTCGTGGCGCTTCACAAAAAGCTGGCGCCGCCCTTCTTCCTGATGGCGGAGGACGAGCCGATCCAGCATTGAACTTTTCGGGCCTTAGCGGTGCTTTGCACGGTGTTTTTTGTACAAAAAAGGGTGGAAGGCCTCTGCTTGAAATTGCGCTGCCCAGCTATGGACTTTTTGAAAAATAGTTGGTATAATAGGCATAAATTACCAGACACTTGAAAAGCGAGGAGCTTCAGGAGAAACATGGGGCGCATGTTTTTAGCGGTCCCAAGTGTTTCATGGAAGTGAAAGAAAGGGAAGTGTTCTACTATGGTGAAGCTGTTATTGAGCCTGCTGATGGTTTTGTGCCTGATCCTTCCGGTTTTTTCCGGCTGCGGCGGGAAAGATAACAAAAAAGAGAATTCCTCCAGCCCGGCTTCCTCTTCCTCTGTGGTTCGCGCCACGCCGTCTCCTGTACCGGTGCAGAAGGCGAAGGCGGTACGGGTCAAGGCGGACGATGGCCTGAATATCCGCTCCACTCCTTCTACAGATGGGGAAATTTTGGGCCTGGCGGAGAATAGCAGCTTTCTTCCCTTGCTGGTGGATACCGCTTCAGACGGCTGGTATCAGGTGGAGTATGAAGGAAAAGCCGCCTATGTGTCTGCGGAATTCGCTGAGATCAAGGAAGTCACCTTAAGTGAGTACAACAAGCTGAAATCCGGCGGAGGGCTGTCCTCTGAAAGCTCGTCAAAGCCTGTGGACGATGATCCGGGCAAGCCTGTTTCCTCCCCCTCTTCGCAGGCGTCCTCTCAGGAGCCCTTCGGGAAAACGGAGTCTTCCAAGGGCGCGGGAGCGCATAATGAGGACGGCGAATAGAACAAAATAAAAACGGCGCCGCCTGGCTATGCGAGCGCTGTTTCCAAAGGTTTCCGGGCCGGAGCGGGCTTTCCGCTTTCGGCCTTTTCCTTGGCACAGAGTTACGGAAAGGAACGGAGAGGTTTATGAATATTTTAATAATAGGCGGCGGCCAGCTGGGCAGAAAAACGGCGGAAATTTTAGACGCGGCAGGGCACACGGTAGAGGTGCTGGACGAAAGCGGAGACAATCTGCCCCTGCTCAGCCCGGAATTCGGCGGCGTGACCTCCGTGGGCTTTCCGCTGGACATCAAAAATTTGCGGGAAACCGGCATCGAGGGCTGCGATGCGGTGGCGGTAGTCACGGCGGACGACAATTTGAATATCACGGTGGGTCAGATCGTCAAGGACTTTTTCAAAGTGCCACGGGTGATCGCCAGAATTTCCGATCCCCAGCGGGAAACCGTATTTGAAAGTTTTGGTCTGCAGACCGTATGCCCTACCAACATGGCTGGGGACAAGCTGGTGGCAGCGCTGACCGGCTCTCAACAGGGCGGACAGCTTACCTTCGGCACGGCCACGGTGTCCCTTCAGACGCGCAGGGTGGAGAAAAGGCTGTTTGGGCATACTACCGCGGAGCTGGAAGCACAGCCTGGGGAAGGCGTGTTCGGCGTGGTGAAGGAGGACGGCTCATTCCTGCTGCTGGAGCACGGCGGACAGCTTCCTCTGGACGCGGGAGATTCCGTGGTGTATAGCTGCAAGATCGATTGACGCCATTTGGCTCAGGGGAAAGGAGCTTCCTAATGAGAATGATCGTAATGGGTGGGGGAAAGATCGGCTGGAACCTGGCCCGCACTCTTTTGGAAAAAAGGTATGAGGTCAGCGTGATCGAAAAGGACAGAGCCCGCTGCCGAAAGCTGGCGGACGACCTGGACGCCACTATTTGCCGGGGAGACGGCACAAATATTTCCGTTCTGGAAGCGGCGGGGACCATGGAAGCTGATTGTTTCATGGCGGTAACCGGAGCGGATCAGGATAACCTGGTGGCTGCTCAGCTGGCCCGGAAATATTTTCACACGAAAAAGGTCATTGCCAGGGTAAATGATCCCCGGAACGTGGACACCTTTCGGCTTTTAGGTGTGGAAAATATCGTTTGCAGCGCGGAGATCCTGACCAGAATGATCGAGCAGGAGGCGGATCAGGCCCACATGCACCTGATCGCCACCTTAAACCAGGGAAAGGCCGGGATCTGCTCGATCACTCTTCCGGAAAATTCCGCCCTGGACGGCATTGCCCTGCGGGACATCAAATTCCCCGTGGGCTCGCTGGTCATTTCCCTCATCAGAAACGAAGAGTTGACGATCCCCAACGGCTCCACGGTGCTGCAAAAGGGAGACGAGCTGGTAGCTGTTGCCGGGGAAAAGGTTCAAAAGGCACTGGTAAAAGCGCTTTCTGCGGAAAGATAGAGAAAGCCGGAGAAACGCCCGCCGTCCAAGCCGTTTTTGCCCTGCGACAGGGAGAGCTTGCACGCGTATCTTATCGGTGCAGCTCTGAAATTTGCGCTTTGAGCTGTTTTGTAAAAAGAAAATTTTGGCGATAACACGGAATTTTCAAAAAACAACAAAAATAGTAATGATTCCTACTTTACAAACGGAAAACCCTGTGTTATACTTGGCCTTGTAAGGCAAAGAAAACACAAAGGAGGGGAAGCCGTGGCAAAGCGGGAAAATTTCAGCCAAAAGCGGGTAGCTATCTTGAACACGCTGCGGGGAACCACGGTGCATCCTACCGCGGAGTGGGTTTATACCACGCTGCAGCCCCAGTACCCGGACCTGAGTCTGGGTACTGTGTATCGGAATCTGAAGCGCTTCTGCGCGGAAGGACGGGCTGTCAGCGTAGGAGTCATCAACGGCCAGGAGCATTTTGACGGCACCGTGATGCCCCATGCCCATTTTATCTGTACGAAATGCGGCGCTGTACTGGACGTGCAGAAAGATTTCTTCGGCCCGGAGAAGCTGAGGCAGCTTTCCCAGCATACCGGACAGAGGATAGAAAGCGCCTGCGTGACCTTCCGGGGCGTTTGTGAAAGCTGTCAGAAAAAAGAGTCAGGCGAAATGCAGGCCGGGTTTCCGGCCCAATAAAAATATTTGGAGGTACTAAGTTATGAAAAAGTTTGTCTGCACCATTTGCGGCTATGTGTATGAAGGGGACGCCGCTCCCGAAAAGTGCCCTGTCTGCGGCGCCGCCGCGGAGAAGTTCAACGAGCAGTCCGGCGATATGAGCTGGGCCGCGGAGCATGTAGTGGGCGTTGCCAAGGGCGTGGACGAGAAGATCCTGCAGGGTCTGCGGGAAAACTTCCAGGGCGAGTGCACCGAGGTTGGTATGTATCTTGCCATGGCCCGTGTAGCCCATCGCGAGGGCTATCCTGAAATCGGCCTGTACTGGGAGAAGGCCGCCTGGGAAGAGGCCGAGCATGCCGCCAAGTTTGCCGAGCTTCTGGGCGAGGTGGTCACCGATTCCACCAAGAAGAACCTGGAGATGCGCGTAGAGGCCGAAAACGGCGCTACCATGGGCAAAACCGAGCTGGCCAAGCTGGCCAAGGCCCAGAATCTGGACGCGATCCATGATACCGTCCACGAGATGGCCCGGGACGAGGCTCGCCACGGCAAGGCCTTCAAGGGTCTGCTGGAGCGGTACTTTAAGTAAGAGATCCTCTGCTGATCCAGTGCTTTTTGAGAGGGAACAGGAAAGCCTGTTCTCTCTTTTTTTATGTTTGCTTGGAAATATACGGACGGAAACAATGGTTTGATAGTGGAAGCATTTGCAAACTTGATCATCAGCCCAAACTCTCTCCATAGGAAGTGAATTCATCATTTTACAATGATTCCTCTCTCTTTACCCGCTCGGTCAATGACGATTTTGTCACTATGCGATAGGAAAGCTCAGCCGCCACAGCACCTAGAACAAAAAGCAGAAGCAGGATCCCCACCGCTGGCATAGATATCGCAGAAAATTTCACGTCGAATACCTGCGCCAGCAGCGTGTTGGATAAAGCAGACCCAACTGCAAAGGCTGCAAGTCCAAACACCCCGCCCACGCTGTTTTCATACAGCAGCATCAAACGAAGCTGTGTGTGGGTCATACCCACCGTTTCCAGCATGGCGAACTCCCGCCGCCGCTGGACGGTAGAGGTAAGGGCGCTATTGACCATGTTCATCAGCCCAATCAAAAAGATGATCCCGCACAGGCTGTACCCTGTAAGTTGAATGGCACCAAGCCGTTCCTGCAATTCTATCATGTCGGTGAGTTTGCCTCCAACAAGATACTCGAACCTTGTGTCGCCAGAGCCCACGCCGCGCCTCTCCGTCAAGGCCTGTACCTCTTCCAGAAGTGCGTCCGACCTGCCCTCTTTTGCGTTCACAAGCACCTTGAATACCGCCGCGTCCGGGAACTCCCTCTCAAAGACGTTCTCGGGCAGCAGGAAAAACACTTGCTCCTCGCCGGCGGTATTCACCATGGGACTACTCTCGCAAATCTCCGCCAGCGCCGTCCAAAGGCCGGCAGACAGATCAGCGGGGGCAACTTCATATTCTCCTTTTAAGCTATCTGAGGAAAGCACCTCCCCGGAGGAAAACTGAAAATCCGGAAAGATCTGCTCCTCCTCTTTCGTGTAAACGCACAGCACGTGTCTGCCGTCGTACAGTTCCTCTCCGTCATAGCAAACCGGCTTGCGTCCGTTCTCCCGAGACACGACAATGTACTGGCAGAGCTCGTCGGGAATGGAGAGAACGGCGGTTTTTATTCTGCCGCTGTCAAGAATACTCTGGTATGCCTCCCGCACCTGCGCCCACTCATATTCTGTCTCTTGCGCCAGAAACGAGCGAAGCCTCTCTTCCAGGCTGGGAGAAATATCTGCCTCTACCTTCCCAAAACGCAGAAACTGCATTTCCTCCACGTTTTCAGAGTTGGCAAGGCTCTCAATCATATCCGGCTCCACCGCAATGAATTTTGAGATATGGGTCAGCGCCTCGGGGATAAGGCCAGTGTGGTTCCCGTCCGACAGCCCCAGCTCCACATCGAACATTCCAACTGGTTCGATGTTAGCAATAGCGTCCGTGAACCCGCCTACTATCACAAAAAGCAGCACGGACACCATCGCCGAAAGCGAAGTCACCAGCATTCGCCCCCGGCTTCGGCGCAGCCCCGCCATAGCAAGGCTCCTGGGGGAGGCAGGGGCCTCCCGGCGCTTTTCCTTTTTGGGCGCTTTGTTCTCCGGCTCAGCCGATACCGACTGTATGGGCGTCATTTTCTTGATACGCGTAAGGGGCCGCAGCGCCGAGAAGAACAGGGTAAACAGAGTAAGCCCCCCGCTGAGCAGAGCGATTATCGGGCTGAACCGGTAGGGCAGCACCTCCCCGCTCATGCTCATAAAGATAGGGGAGAGAAGCTTGAATCCGATAAAATACCCCGCTACCAGACCCACCGGCAGCGCCCCGCAGGCGATAAGCCCAGTCTGCGCGAGAGTCAGCTTTTTCATCTGCCAATGCGTCATTCCAATCACTTTCAGCAGCCCAAAGGCGCGCATATCCTGGGTCAGCGCGATGGAATAGATGTTGTAGATGAGCAGGAACGCCGCGAAAAACAGCACCCCTATCACCAGGAGTATCAGCAGGACGGTGCCCGGCTGGAGGAAGATGCCCAAATCCGCCCCTACATAGGCGTTGTTGATTTGCGTGCGCTGCTCCTCACCGGGGACCTCCCACGGGGACAACCGCTCCATGACCGCGTTCAATCGCTGGTCTATTCCAAAGCTGCTGTGAAAGTTCATCATGACGCTCAGTTCCAATTCCTCCGCCACGTGCTCTCCATACAGCGCCACCGCCGGGGACGGCCTATCTGCATAGCCGCGATAGAAACCGGAGACAATGTAGATTCTCTCCCTTGCCATCGGCTCCGCAGACTCCCTGCCCATAATGAAAAACCTGACCTTGTCGCCAATGGAAAGCGTAGGAAACGCTTCCCGGCAGAGCAGGATCTGATCCGCCGCTTGGGGAAACCGCCCCTCGGTCATTGTCATAAAAAGGTGCGGCAGAGCTTTCTCCCTGTCCACAAAAGCCACCCCAAACCCTTGCTCCGCGCTATTCGCCTCTGCCGGTTCCTCCCAAAGCACAGGGCTTGCAGAGCAAAACGCCCGCGAGGCTACACCGATTCGCCTCTGCCGGTTCCTCCCAAAGCACAGGAGCAAAGGATACCGAAAATGTCTCTGAAACCTCGGGGGCGCTTTGAATTTCCTCCCGTAAGGCTTCCCCGGAAATAGAATATCCGGTATCAACAATTAACGCATGGCAATCGGAGGTAAACGCCAACATTTTAGAAAGCTGTATGGAATCCAAAGTGCAGTGGACAAAGCTGATCACCGTCATGTACAGCACCGTGGTGAGCACCACCGCCACAGCCACGAAGCTGGCGCGAAGCCGGTGGGAGCTTATCTGCAAGCGTGCAAGTCGAAAAATCATATAGACCCCTCCCCGCTGTCAGACACGATGCGTCCGTCCTCAATACGGATGCGCCGGGAGGTCATTTGCGCCAGCTCCTCGTTATGAGTGATCATCACGATAGTCTGTGAGAGCTCCCTGTTTAGTTTCTCAAGAAGGAGCATAACTTCCAGGCTGGTTTTGCTGTCGAGGTTTCCGGTAGGCTCGTCCGCCAGGACAATGTGGGGCTTTGTAGCCAGCGCCCGGGCAATCGCCACCCGCTGCTGCTGGCCGCCGGAGAGCTGGGAGGGCATGGAGTAGCGCTTTTCGTAGATACCCAGGGTGGAAAGAAGCTGAGATATTCCCTCCGGGTCGGCTTTCATTTTGTCCAACCCCAGGGGAAGCACCACGTTTTCCCAGACATTCAGGCCGGGGATAAGGTTGTAGTTCTGGAACACGAAGCCAATATAGCGCCGCCTAAAGACTGTCAGCTTATCGGGCTTCAGGGAGTAGAGATCCGTGCCGTCGATGGTAACTTTGCCCTCGGTGGGGATATCGATGCCGCCAAGCAGATGCAGAAGCGTACTCTTGCCGCTGCCGCTGGAACCTACCACAGAGACGAACTCACCGCGCTCCACGGACAGGGTTACCCCGTCCAGGGCGCGCAGCGTGTTTTCACCGCTCCCATAAATCTTTGTCAGTCGATCCGTTTGTATCAGCATAATTTGTGCCCTTTCTTTGATTTTTGCCTATTATAGCAAACGAATCTTTCAGGGACGTAACGAAATCTTTCAGTTTTGAAAGATTCTCTATTCAGCGGGCAGAAAAATGCTGAACCGGCACCCTCCGCCCTCCCGGTTTTCGCAGAATACCCGGCCCCCTTGTGCCTGCACGATCATACGGCAGAGGGTAAGGCCGATTCCAACGCCGGAAGCATTCCGAGTCGTCTTACCACGATAAAACCGTTTCCAAATTTCTGGCAGTTCTTCCTCCGGTATGCCGGGGCCCTCGTCGAGAATATCCAGCCGGATATACCTGTCATACCGCTGGGCCGCAATCTCTATCTTCGAGCCCCCCGGCGCATATTTGACGGCGTTGTCAAGAATCGCGCCCATTGCTTCGGCGGTCCAGCGCGGGTCGAATACGGCGGTCAGGTCCTGAGGGATTTCCGCGGAGAGCGCTATGCTTTTGCTTCCAGCTTCGGGCACAACGGCTGATAGTGCCTGGGCCGCCAGAGTCTCTACAGAATTCTCAACTGGGTGCACGTTTTCCTCAATGAGCCCGCCCTCACAGCGGGAGAGTTTTACAAGCGCGTCCAGAAGAAAAACCAGCTTGTTCGTCTGCTGAACGATTGCCGTGGATTCGGGGGAGTCCGGCAACAGCTCGGCGTACATTTTAGCGGCAGTTAGGGGAGTTTTGCACTGGTGAGCAATGTCGGAGACCAGCGCCGCCAGGTTGCGGTAGCTCTCGGTAACGCGCCGGTCCCGCGTTTCCTCCTCACCGCGTTTCAGCCTGAGCTGCCGCGCAAGCGGTGCAATCTCCCTTTCTGAAACCGTGAAATTATCTTTACCCTCCAATGTCTTTTGCACATCGCCCAGCAGCCTTTGTCTCCGCATTTTTTCATACAGCGCAAAGGCCACGGCAATAAAGCCTGAAAGTGCCGCATAGCAGACAGTTGGCCAGATGCTGCCCACGTAAAGACCATTCACAATGCAAAACACCACGGTCAGAATGAGCCAAATAACGATGAAAAGCAATGTCATGTTCTGTCACCTACCCACATATATCCCAGTCCGTAAATGGTACTGATGCTTTTCTCACCCAGCCGCCTCCGCAAACGGCTGACTGTAACGGACAGCGCATTCTCGTTGAGCTCCTCACCGCCCTCCCAGAGAGCGTCGGTGAGCACCGCCCGAGACAGCACATTGCCCGCGTTTTTCACCAGTACCGCCAGCAGCTTGTATTCCGTGGAACCAAGAGATACTCTTGTGCCGTCTACAAAAAAATCCAACGATGTAAAATCGAACCGGTACCGCCGGTCTACATACAAATCGCTTCGCTTTTCTGTGCGCTCCAGCAGGGCGGCAATGCGTTCCCGAAGCACCATCAGGGAAAAGGGCTTTTTCACATAATCACAGGCACCGGCACGAAACGCTGCCACTTCGTCAATTTCCGAATCACGCACGGTAAGGAACATGACCGGGATTGATGTCCCCTGCATAAGCTTCCGGCAGAAGTCAATTCCATTTCCGTCGGGAAGATTACAGTCGAGAAGCATTAAATCAAAATGTTCTGCCTGTAAGTATCGTTTCGCAGATGCTAAATCTCCTGCACCTACTGTGCCCAAGATATCCGAAGAAAGCGACCTGCATAGACCTGCGCGGATAGTTTCGTCATCTTCAACGATTAGAATTCTTTTCATGTGCATTCTCTCCTTGCTCTGCGGCATCTTTTTCGTCCTTGTTTGTAGTTGGTTTGTGGTTTTTATATCTTTTGTCCATGGGTTTTTTCGCGTTCTTTGGTGTTAGCCAAACCCGGCTTAAATGCACAACACTCTCCATGCGGCTTTCCGAACAAAGAATTTGAATCCGGCGCTGGGAAATCCCCCATAGCTTTGCCGCTTCCTGTACCGTTATGTAGTCAAATATTTTCCGTTTCTCCATATAGCAGCCTATAGAGCATTATAATCGTTCAACCGAATAAAATCAACAAATTATCAGTGAGTATTGTAAATCAGTTGAAAAACCTTTGAATCCCATGGAAAGGTAACGAGTGAATAAAATATCCACGTGGATTTTACACAACAATGGAGGAACTAAATATAACTATCAATGCTGTCCATGAGAATACATCTGTGCCTATTCTATAGATTCTCTCTCTGGTGATGCAAGTTATGTGCTTTATTTTGTTGGTGACAGGCGAAGGGTTTTCTGATACAATGCTTATAGCGTTATTTGACAAGAGCAAATGGGTGTTACGGGAGGAAAGTGATGAACATGAAGCTGAGACAAAAATTTTGCGCGATTACATTGATGCTGTTGTTTCTTATGGCGGTGCCCAATGCCGCCTATGGAGAAACGGCCCCTCAGAATACGGTGGGGAAGCAGGAGGTTTACACCGAGGCGACAAAGTCAAATTCCGATACCTCAGGCGATGGCAGCCGGGAAAACCCCTACAACCGTTTTGAGGATGCCGTGGCCAATGTGGCGGACGGCGGAACGATCTATATCCTCAGCGGGGGGGCGTTTATCAATGTCCGGGAAGAGGCGGGGATCAGCCCTTATGTCATAGATAAGAATGTGACGGTGCGCTCTGCGGGAAGCGGCCAGGCGGCACTGACTGTCCGTGCCGCGGGTCTTGTGATGGGCGCTAACGTGACCTTTGAAAATGTCACCCTGGGCTTTGCCAACAAGTACCACAGCGGTATTTTCGCCAACGGCCATGCCCTTACGCTGAAAAATGTCGCACGTTCCGGTGGGAGCCGGCTCGTACATGTGTTTGCGGGCGGAGTAAAACTTCCCGGCGGCTGGGTGGGCGCTGCTCCCATAAGCGGCGGCTCTATCACGATTTCAGGGGAAAAAACGCATCTTGGAAATATTTATGCCGGGGGCATGAACGCGGGGCAGAATGGCAGCGTTGCCATCGGCATTACCGGCTCAAAAAATATAGAACTTGGAGATGTGTATGCTTGCGGCGCACAGGAGCCCGACCTGGATCTGGATAATATGTTTGACTTGACCGAACCACCCGATCCCCAGTATGATCTCAGCCTTGCCGTAACTGGAGAGGTGGCGGTAAAGCTCAATAACGCTTTTGTGCGCGGAGTGGTAGGGCTTGGGGCAATGGGGGGCACTTCTGTGGAATTTTCCTCAGAATTTCCCAATACGTATCTTTCTCTGCTCGGGATAAAAAATCTTGCCGTGAAGTCCGGCGTGCTGGAGCCCATGCAGCTTACAAGCGAGCATAACGCCGGCTTTGGTGAAATTGCCGTCAGCCAGGGCGCGGCGCTGAATATTGCCGCCAACGAGGAGCCTGTTGTCACAGAGAAATTTTACGGCGGCGGCAAGCTTATTCTGGGAAGCAGTGAAAAGCTTACGGTTACAAAAGAGCTGACAGGCGCCACCGCCTTTGAGACCTCCGGCGGCTATAACGGGCATTCGGGCCGTGTGCAGACAGACCATGTCTATATTGAGGGGCCAGAAACCAGCTCGGGGACCTTTACCTTTGTTCCCGATCCTTCTCAGGCGGGTTGTACGATCACAAGCGAGCTTTCCGAAGGCAAAAAGCTTTGGAGCATCAAGGCGGGAGAGTCTTCTGTGCCCTACCTCACAAAGCTGGAATGTGTTTCGCCTGAAAAAACTGTTCGCCGCAATGACCTGAACAATGGAGTATCCTTTGATATGATCGCGCAAAGCGAGTCTGACGGTTTTCCGATCTTCACCTACCAGGTCAAGCTGGACAGCAAGCCGCAGGCATTTCAGGAGGATCCGGACAGCAATTCGGTGGAATCTGAAGAACTGAACCTCAGAATTTTTATGAGCTACCAAATGGGAAGTGCCGATGGATATGATCTCTGTATCGAATCCATCGATCTGTTTGGTGAGATCAAAAGCGGCGTTTACGAGATCACGGTTTCAGCGCCCTCCAAAGAAGGAGAGCTTTCCGCTACCGCACGGCTGACCGTGCTTTCCGATTCCGGATCGTCCGGAGAGGGCGGCTCCAGCGGTGGTGATAACACCGGCGGAACAGGCGGCGGTTCTACCGGAGGCCCTTCCGGGGAGCAGCCCGGTGTTCCGGTTCCTCCCACCGAGCCGGAGCAACCGCCCGCGTCTCAGCAGTTTATCGATGTGAAGGCGGGCAGCTGGTATGAAGGCTCTGTGAGCTTTGTGGTCCAGCGCGGCCTTTTTGTAGGCGTGGGAGGCAATCGCTTTGACCCCCACGGCAAAACCAGCAGGGCCATGGTGATGGTAGTGATCGCGAAAATGGCTGGTCAGAATGTCAAAAACTATGATGAAGCCGTAAAGTGGGCCGTCAGCACGGGGGTTTCCGATGGGACCAACCGTCATAACAATGTTACGAGGGAGCAGTTGGTTGCCATGCTGTACCGTTATGCGGGCTCCCCTGAAGTAACGGGCAGCTCCGTCCGGCTGGAAGCCTTTGCCGACCATAAGCAGATCTCACGCTGGGCGGAAACAGCCATGGAATGGGCGGTGTCCACAGGTATTCTGCAGGGCCAGGGCGATATGCGCCTCACGCCCCGCGCCACCGCCACCCGCGCCGAAACAGCCGCGATCATGGAGCGCTTTGTAAAGCTTCAGAAACAGTAACTTAGGGCCAGGATGTGTTTTCTCACATCTGCGCCCCGGTAAGATCTAATTCCCATACAAAATCAGAACCACCGGCTCAAATAGAGCTGGTGGTTCTGATTTTTTGAGCTTTTTTAGAAAACCACGTTTCTTTACAGCTTGATATAGATATTATAGTGCAAAAGCCAGTAATTCACCTGAATGAGGTAGGCAAGCAGCTGGGGGCCGGCCATCAACTGACCGAACCAGGGCTTGCCGTAGTCAAAATGCTCTGTCAGCAGAGAAGCGGCGGCTTCTTCGGACAGCAGCTTGTGAATGGGCTGAGAGCTGTCCCGGAGAATATAGCCCAGCCGCCGTTTGAGATCCTGCTCATAAGCGGGGTCATAGGTTTTGGGGTAGGGGCTTTTCCTGCGCTCCAGTACGTCCTCCGGCAGCAGGCCTCTGGCGGCGTCCCGCAGCAGACCCTTGGTTCTTCCCTCCGGGCATTTGAATTCCCAGGGCGTGTTGAACACATACTGGGCCAGGCGGTGGTCCGCATAAGGCACCCGCACCTCCAGGCCGCTCCACATGCTGCAGCGGTCCTTTCTGTCCAGCAGGGTGGCCATGAACCACTTGATGTTCAAATAGGAGATCTGCCGCATTCTTCTCTGCTCCTCGGTTTCCCCGGGAACCACCGGCACGGCGTCCAGCGTTTCTTGAAGCCTTGCGCCCACGTATTCTTCCAATCCGGCGGCGGCCAGTACCTCCGGCTTTAAGAGGGAGGAACGGGTGGAAAGGTTATTGGACCAGGGGAAATGGGCGCCGTCAAACATCTCCCGGCGGTGGAACCAGGGATAGCCGCCGAAGATCTCATCGGCGCATTCCCCGCACAGGGCCACCACATGGCGTTTTTTGACCTGGCGGCAGAAATGCAGCAGAGAGCCGTCGATATCCGACATACCCGGCAGATCCTTGGCGATCACCCCTTCAAAAAGGGAATCCTCCAGCTGTTCGTTGGCGCAGAGCAACGTGGTATGCCGGGTACCCAGCGCGGCGCTGACCTTCCGAGCCCAGCTTTCGTCCCGATCCGGCTGAAAAGAGGAGGGACGGAAGTTTTCCTCATTTCCCTCAAATTCAAAGGAATAGGTGGAAAGCTTTTCTCCCCGGCGCTCCAAAGCCCGGGCGGCAATGGCCGTCACCACGCTGGAATCCAGCCCGCCGGACAGGAAGGTGCACAAGGGTACATCGGAAATCATCTGCCGCTCTACCGTGTCGATCAAAAGCTCCCGCACCTTTTGCACGGTAGTATCGTAATCATCGGTGTGGGGAGAGGCCTGCAGGTCAAAGTACCGGCGGTCCCGGAAGCCTTCCCGGTCAAAAATTGCCGTGTGGCCGGGCTTTAATTCGGAAATGCCCTCAAATACTCCGCAGCCGGGAGTTCTGGCGGGGCCAAGGCCGAAGATCTCGCAGATCCCGCTTTTTCCCAGCACAGGGTTGACTCCCGGAAATTCAAAAAGCGCCTTCAGCTCCGAGCCGAAGGCCAGGCGGTCTCCCTGTATCGTATAGAACAGGGGCTTTACGCCGAAGCGGTCCCGGCAGAGAAAGGTGCGGCCGCGGGGAACATCGTCCACGGCAAAGGCAAAGATGCCGTTCAGCTTTTCCGCACAGTCCTCCCCATAGCAAAGGTAGGCGTTCAGTACTACCTCGGTATCGCAGTTTGTCTGGAACGTATAACCACGGCCCAACAGGTCGTTCCGAAGCTCGGCGGCGTTATAGAGCTCTCCGTTATAGGCAATGGTAAATTCCCCGCCGTCCCGGTACACCGTCATAGGCTGGGCGCCGTTTTCCGGGTCGATGATCGCAAGCCTGGCGTGGCCCAGAGCACAGTGGGGCGACACGTGAGCGCCGCTGTCGTCCGGCCCCCGGTGGGAAACGCGCCGGGCCATTCGCCGGGCCAAGGCCATCCATAAGTACTTTTCTTCCATCAAGCTGTCGCTGTAATCGCTGAACCCAGCGAAACCACACATAGGCGAAACCCCCTTCTTCACCCTTTATTCTATGCGAAATCACAGAAATGTTGCGGGGGAAGAAAAAGAAAAGCTTTCCCGGCAAAATTTTCAGAAAGGGAGCGGCGAGGCGCTGCGGCCACTCGGGAACCCTCTTGGTATAGAAAGGCAATTTTCGACCCGACCGGCGGCTGCGCCGCCTCGCCGCCAAATTCCAATTTATGGACTAGTCCTCCCCTGTCATTCTGAGGAACGCAGAAAGCTATAGCTTTCTTGACGAAGAATCTCGACCTTGATTCTGGGGAAAAGGCTAAAGAGCGAGATTCTTCACCGCCTTCGGCGGTTCAGAATGACAGGTGGGAGGTGAGCGGCTTACTAACGGTCGGGTCAGAAACCAATTTCCCGTACCAAGCAGCTTCACGAGTGCCTGCGGCGCCACAAGCGTTGTGACCAACGCTGCAAATTCCAATTTAGCGGGCTCTGCGTTTGAAGTTAATTGCTCATTCCTTATTGCTAATGGATCATTGCTCCTTTCCCTGCCCGCTTTCCTCAAACGCATCATAGAAAAAGGGCAAGGCAAACCATGGGGTTCGCCTTGCCCTCACCTTCTTGGTGAAATTTTATGCTCCGTGAGCCCTTTTATATACCCACTTATTCAGCGGCAGGATCGGCTACGGTATCCGGTTCCAGAGGAACCTCTGCCGTTACTTCCGGCGTACCTGCCGGAACACTGACGATAATTTTCTTTTTCCAGCTGCCTCTGGCATAGGCAAAGGAAGTCAGTAAAGCGCCAACGACCCAGGAAATCAGAAGAGACAAGTACAACGGTGTAGGAGCTCCGGATCCCATAGCTTCTCCGGCGGGACGAGTGAAAAACTCCAATCCATAAGCTACCGGAACACGTACCACTACTGTGGTGATCAGGGAGATCCACATGGGCGTCATGGTATCGCCCGCGCCGCGCATGACGCCGGAAAGGATCTGCGTGACCGCCATGGCGATATATCCTACCGCCAAGGTGAACATCATTTGTTGCCCCAGGTCAATGACCTCCACTGTTTTGGTGAACATTCCCATTAAGTATCTGCCAAAGATCAGAATCAACGCTACCAGCACTACCGAAACGGAAAGGCCCAGCTTCAGCCCTTTCTTCGTACCCTGCTCCACACGGTCAAGCCTTTTCGCGCCGATATTTTGCCCGGCATAGGTCGTCATGGCAGTACCAAAGGTGAAGTTCGGCATCATGGCAAAGCCGTCTACACGCATTACCACAGTGTTTGCCGCGATCACCGCCGTGCCGAAGGAATTGGTCAGAGACTGGATAACAAGCATGGCAAGAGAAAAAATTGCCTGGGTAATTCCGCTGGGCAGGCCCAGGCGGATCAGCTGATACAGCAAATGCTTTTGAGGAATCAGCATTTTCGGCGTGATAACCAGAATATCCTTCATGCGAAGCAGCCGGATCACACACAGCACTCCGGAAACGGCTTGAGAAATGATGGTTGCCCAGGCCGCGCCGTCTACGCCCATTTTGAAGCCCGCGACGAACAGAATATCAAGAACAATATTTAACCCGCAGGCCACCAGCAGGAATACCAGCGGCATAATGGAATCTCCCAAGCCCCGCAGAACACCGGAAATAATATTGTAAAAGCCGCTTCCCATGAAGCCCAGGAAAATGATGATCATATAGATACAGGAAGCCTCGTAAATATCATCGGGTGTTTCCAGCGCTGTCATAATGGGGTGCGTAATCAGCGGGCCTACCACCATAATGACCAGGGAGGTCACAAAGGTAGCGGTAATGGTAGTGCCCATGGTCGCGGAAAGCTTTTCTTTCTCCTTTGCCCCGAAGTACTGGGAAACCATAATGCTGGCCCCAACAGAAATTCCCATAAACAGCACCAGCAGCAGATTGATGATCGGCATGCTGGCGCCGATGGCGGCCAGGGCTTTATCTCCCACGTAATTTCCCACCACAATGGAATCCACCGTGCTGTACAGCTGCTGTGCCATGTTGCCGATCAGCAGCGGTACGGAAAATTTTACCAGGTTTGCCATGGGGCTGCCCTGGGTCATGTCCTGCGCGCCAAAAAGCGCGGAAAGCTTGCCCGCCATACTTTTTTCAACCTTCCTTCCCAAAACCATATCAGAATTTGTAAAACAACAAAAAACTATAAAAAATTGTATTTCCTTGCCCTGCCTCTAAGTCCTGAAAGCTTTTTCAGGATATTATATCATAAATTTCGTACATACCGAAGAAGTCCGGTGCTTTTCCGAAGGAAAAGAGAAACGCTGCGCGTTTCAGGGCTTCTTCTAGATAACGACGGCTTCTTGCCATCGTTATTATATCATATCCACTTGGCAATTTCTTTTGTGGGAAATCACAAAGTTCCCGGAAAAATTTTTGAATATATTTTCTAGTTTTTTGACTTTTGTTCTCAATGCTGTTTCTGGCTGTATCCAATAAAAAAAGCTTCGGGAAAGCAGGGCATCCCGAAGCTTTTCTTTCATTTTGTATTCCGAAACACTCAGTTGATTCGAAGATAAAGGGCAAACATCTGCGCCATATCCGCTCTTGTGACCAGCCCGGCAGGGTCCAGAAGCCCGCCTTTTACCTTCAGATAACCGTTGGTGGCCGCCCAGAGCATGGCGTGGCGGGACTCTGCCGCCAGCATGTTGGAATCCCGGTAGGCATGGTGCCTTCCGGCATCGATCACCGTATCGTACCCCCTGGCGTGGGTGTAACGGTACAGGCACAGGGCGGCTTCCTCCCTGGTGATCAGCCGCCCGGGATCAAAGATCCCCTGCTGCAGCGGGAAAATATTCGTTCCCGCCGCCCAGGCCGCCGAATCAGCATACCAGGCTCCTTCTACGGCGTCAACGGGATACACGGGCTTTTTGCATTCCAAATGGAAATCGGAGCCATAGATCTCCAGCCGTTTTAATACGGAAACAAACATGGCGCGATCCGCCTTTTGCTCCGGGGCAAATCTTGTTCTGCTTACCCCCTGCAAAATGCCGTTGTTTGCCAGGAAAGCCACCGCCTCGGCATAGGCCGCCCCGGCAGGAACATCGAGAAACTCGGCGGGATCGATGCTGGGCAAATTAGGGCCTACCGGGTTTTTGCCCTCGGCAAAGGTGACTGCCACTGTGTTCTGTTCGCTGGCAGCCTCAAATTCATACCTTGTAATACCGCCCATGGACAGGCCGTTTATCACGACCTCTTCCACGTGATAGCCGCTGAAGGCGGTGATCAAAACCACCTTGCCCTGCTCCTCTATGGTAACAGAGCCGCCGTAATTGGTGGTGATCTTCGGGCGAAGGACCTCATCGGGAACAACGGGACGATCGTTGGGATCGTTCTGCTCGGCGCCGGAGAAGATCTGCCCGGGCTGCACAGTTACCGCTCTTCCCTGAGCGTTTAATACCGTAACGGGGGACGAGCTGTGGTTGACCAGCTGAGAGAGAGGGCCGGTCAAACGGATAGAACCGTTATAGCCCACAGGAGAGGCCTCCAGAGTCAAAGAAGAATCGTTTCTTACCTCAATGACGCCGGTACCGGAAAGAGGGCCCCGTAAAGCAAGGGAAGCGCCGGTTTGAATGGTAATACCCGTATTGGACATTACCGTGGCGCCGGGAACAGAGATCTGTCCCGCGATCGTCAGAGGCGCGGAAACGGTAAGATCCGTAAACTGGATCGGCAGGGTGATCGGCAGGGTCGCTCCGCTGGAAGTATAGGAGGTATCGCTGAGCAATGTAGTGCTCACAGCCGCGTTCAGAGTCAGCCGCTGCAGGGCAACTCCGTTGAAGGCGTTGGAAGCAAGGTCCGTCACTGTGGTGGGGAAGGTCATTTCCGTCAGGCTGGTACAGCCGGAAAAGGCCCTGGCGCCGATGGTTTTGATGGTTTTCGGCAGAGCGATCCCCCGCAGGGGAACTCCTTCCAGAGCGCCGGGAACAGAGTCTCCCACCGCGCCGCCGATCTCCGTTACGGTATAAAACCGCATATCGTCCGCGTCAAAGGCACGCTCCGGAATGGTGTATACATCGGTATACCCCTCATAGGACTGCATATTTTCATTTTGATACAACTTGACCATGTTGTCGCCGTCTTCCGGCCTGAGCCCGGTGATCACATAGGCAAAGGGCGGATTTCCGCTGGTAAAAAAGGCGCCCTTCATTCCGGCGGCGGAAGCCGAAAGCCCTGTCATAGGCAAGGCGGAAACCAGCAGCACGGCTGACAAAGCCATGCCGGCAAGCCTTGTAAAGCGCCCACGATTTGTCCGTTTCATAAAACAATTTCCTCCCATAGTGGTTTTAACGCGTTACGCAAAAGCAATTATCAGTTCATAGATAGATTTTAGTATAGCATAAAACTCCGTCGGGCACAATCCATTTTCCCATATTTTTCGACAAAATTTCAAAAAGGGCCTGTACTCATTGCCGTGTCCCTGTTTGGCATGGGAGAGTGGTTTCTGACCTGACCGCAGGGAAGCCGCGAAATTATAGTTTAGCGAACTGGTTGTTAGCTGTTAGTTGTTAGGAAGGGCGAGCCACCTCCTTTGCCATTTTGAGGAACGAAGTGGCGAAGAATCTCGTCCGTCATTCCCTGAGTAGAAGGGAAAAGGGCGAGATTCTTCACAAAGAAAGCAAAGTTTGCTTTTTGTTCAGTGATGACAGGTGGGTAGTGTGCGGACAACCGCCCAACTATCATTTATCTGCCCTTTGCCCTGAACTGCTCCTTCCTCATTGCTAATTTCTAAATCACCCTTACGCCCTTCTCCAGCATCTAAAATCCAGAATCCAGCGTCCAGACTCAGAGCACCACCCCATCGCTGCCGGATCTGGCGAAAAGGCGGCGGGCCTCGGCGCAGAGGCCCCGGTATTCCTCAGAGGAGAGGGCGGGGCTTTCAAACAGATCTCTGGCACAGACCTGAGCCTGCTTCAACACCCGCATATCGGTGGACATATCCGCGATCTTCAGCTGCGGCAGGCCGTGCTGGCGCTGGCCGAAAAAATCGCCGGGCCCCCGCAGCTTCAGGTCGGCTTCGGCGATCTGGAAGCCGTCGGAGGTGTCCCGGAACAGCCGCAGGCGCTTGAGGGTATCCTCGTTTTGCGCGTCTGTCACCAGAATACAGGAGGAGCGGTGCTTGCCCCTGCCTACGCGGCCCCGCAGCTGGTGCAGCTGGGAAAGGCCGTATCGCTCGGCGTTTTCAATGAGCATGATCACGGCGTTGGGTACGTCTACCCCCACCTCTACCACGGTGGTGGAGACCAGAAGCTGTGTTTTCCCCCGGGAAAAGGAATCCATAATGCTTTCTTTTTCTGCCGCCTTCAGCTTCCCGTGAAGCACGCCGATGGAAACGCCGGGGAAGGAGGCCTGTACCAGCTCCGTGTATTGGGCCACGCTCATCATGCCGCTTTCGTCTTCTTCGATGAGGGGGCAGATAAGATAGCCCTGCCGTCCCTCCTCCAAATGCTTTTTCACATAGCCGAAGGCCCGCTGCCGCTTGGGGGAATCGATGAGATAGGTCTCTATTTTCTGTCTGCCCGGCGGCAGCTCGTCCAGCACGGAAATATCCAGGTCGCCGTATACCATCAGCGCCAGGGTGCGGGGAATGGGGGTGGCGCTCATGACCAGCAGATGGGGAGAAGCGCCCTTCTTTGCCAGGGCGGAGCGCTGGTTTACGCCGAAGCGGTGCTGTTCGTCCGTGATGACCAGCCCCAGGTTTTGAAAGCCTACCTGTTCTCCCAGCAGGGCATGGGTACCGATCACAAGATCGATCTCTCCCGCCTCCAGGGCGGCCAGAAGCTTTTTCCTTTCCGCCGCCTTGCTGGAGCCGGTCAAAAGAGCACAGCGAAGCCCGGCAGGCTCCAGTAAGGCAGAAAGAGAAGAAAAGTGCTGGGCCGCCAAAATTTCCGTGGGGGCCATCAAAGCGGCCTGAGCTCCGGACCGGATCACAGACCAGCACAGGGCGGCGGCCACGGCGGTTTTGCCGCTGCCAACGTCTCCCTGGATCAGCCGGTTCATGGGGGAGGGGCCCGCCATATCCTCAATGGCCTCTGTAATGGCCCGGGTCTGCGCGCCGGTCAGAGAGAAGGGCAGAAGGCGGGTAAAGTCTTCCGGGAACTGACGGGGAACAGGGTGCAGGTTTTCCGCCCGCCGCCCGCTTTTGATTTGCATCAGGCCCAGCTGCAACACCAGAAATTCCTCAAAGATCAGCCGGTGCTTCGCGGTGGAAAGCTCCTCCTCCGATCGGGGAAAATGAATGTGCTCCAACGCGTACCCCAGGTGGCACAGCCGGTATTTCTCCCGCAGGGAAAGGGGAAGAGGGTCCTTCACAGTTTCCGGCAGAAGCTTCAGGGCTTCCCGCACGGCGTTGGAAATTTGCCGGGAGGAAAGGCCCTGGGTGGCAGGATAAACCGGAACAATGGCAAGGTTTTTCGCCTCCGGCAGAAATTCCGGCGAAAGCATTTCCCGCCGGAGCAGGGTGCCCGTCATTTTTCCCCGGAACACATACTCCTCCCCGGCCTTCAGCAGGTTGGGAATGTAGCGGTTGTTGAAAAAGGTAAGGGCCAAATCGGACACGCCGTCTGTAACGATAGCCTTATACAGCAGCTTTCCGCCCCGCACTCGGTGCTCCGTGGGCCTGTTTACCACCGTGCCCCGCACCACCGCCACCTCGTTTAAGGGGGCGGATTGAATGGGGAGGGGCCGGCTCCAGTCCTCATAGGCCCGGGGGTACAGGCGCAGCAGGTCTCCCACAGTGGGCGCGCCCAGCTTACAAAACAGCCGCGCCCGCTTTTCCCCTACTCCCTTCAGGGTTTTGATATCCTTGTCAAACAGAGAGGGCATCGCCGCGCCTCCTTTTGAGAGAAATAAGGAACCTTTCTTGTACGGGGCTTCCGAAGAAAGGTTCCTTGTTTGAATAAATCAGTCAGCCGCCGATACAGAACGGCATTATTCCACCGAAATGATGAAGTAGTAAACCGGCTGGCCGCCGTTTACCAGGGTGATCTCCACATCGGCATGAAGCTTGGAGATCAGCGTGCGCCGGGCCTCCTCGGCCTGCTCCTCCGTGATCCCCTCGCCGTACACCAGGGTGATAAAGGAGGTGTGCTTTGTCACAAAGGAACGGGCGACCTTGACGCAGGCGGCCACGGGATCCTTTTCAATGTACTCCAGCTTGCCGTTGGTCATGCCCAGAATATCGCCCCGGCGAATGGTGTGCCCGCCGAACTCGGAATCTCTGGCGGCAAAGGTGACAAGGCCGGTATCCACATGCTCAATAGCGGCAAGCATGGCTTCCTGATTCGCTTCGGCGTCGGAATCCGGGTCAAAGGCCAGCATGGCGGAAAGGCCCTGGGGAATGGTTTTGGTGGGAACCACGATGATCTCCCGGTCTGTGGCCAGAGAAACGGCCTGTTCCGCCGCCAGAATGATATTTTTATTGTTGGGGAGCACAAACACTTTTTTGGCGGGAGTGGCAAGGGCGGCTTCCAGAATATCCTCCGTACTGGGGTTCATGGTCTGCCCGCCGCTGACCACTACCGAGCAGCCCAGCTCCTGAAACAGGCCCTTCAGGCCCTCGCCTGCCGCCACGGAGATAAAGCCCAGCTGTTCTACCGGCTCCTGACGGGCAAGGGCGGTTTTTTCCGGCTCCGCTTTTTGGGCCGCCGCGGCCTTGGCGGTCTCGTTCTGCTCCGCCGCCTTCCGATGCTGCTCCTTCATGTTTTCGATCTTCACCGTGAGAAGCTGACCGAATTGCAGGGCCATCTGTAAAGCGTCTCCGGGGTTTTCCGTGTGGACATGTACCTTAATGATCTCCTCATCGTCCACCACTACAACGCAGTCGCCGATGGTCTCCAAAAACAACCGCAGCTCCAGGGGATCCTTCTGGATCTCAGGATCACGGCCCACAATAAATTCGGTACAATAGGTGAAGGTGATCTCGCTGTCGAACTCGGCGGCCACATTGCGGAAAAATTCCGCCGTTTCCTGGGCCTTTTCCTCCGGAGTAAGGCCGGATTCGATCATCACACCGTCCCGGAACACGCTGAGCATGCCCTCAAAGATCAGGCACAGCCCCTGCCCGCCGGCGTCCACTACCCCGGCTTTTTTCAAAACAGGCAGCAGGTTGGGGGTGTCTTCCAAAGCTTCTCCCGCGCCGGCGCAGGCGGCTTCCCAAATTTTTACGGGATCGGCCCCTTCCTCCTGGGCTTCCAAAGCCTTTCTGCCCTGCTCGGCGGCTACCCGGGCCACGGTAAGAATGGTGCCCTCCGTGGGTTTCATCACAGCCTTATAAGCGGCGTCCACGCCCAGCTCCAGCGAATGGATCAGCTCCTCCGCGCCGATCTCCTCTTTTCCCTCCAGACCCTGGGAGATCCCCCGGAACAACAGGGAAAGAATGACGCCGGAGTTTCCTCTCGCTCCCCGCAGCATGGAGGAAGCGGCTTTTTTGGCGGTTTCCCCGGCGGAAGCGGTATCGGAAAGGGCTTCCAGTTCCTCGGCAGCGGCGCCGATGGTCATGGACATATTGGAGCCGGTATCGCCGTCCGGTACCGGGAAAATGTTCAGCTCATTTACCTGCTTTTTGTATTTTGCGATGTTATTTGAGCCGGAAATGATAGCGTTCTTCAGCTGATTGCCTGAGATCACGGAAAACACATCCTTACATAAGAATACGCCTGCCAGGGCCTGGCGCGTGTGCTGACATAGTTTTTTCTATTTTATCACAGTTGTTCGTAAAATACAACGCCTTCCCGGACGGTATTTTTGCGAATATATCGGTTTTCTGCCCGCGACGGTGAAAAAACGAGAGCTCTGAAAACGGGGAAGGCCCCCCGCGAAAGGAAAAGCCGCTGCCGCCTTATTTTCTTACGCCCTTTGCTTTGCCCCGTCACGCGGGGTCTCCCTTGCCGAGCTTCGCACCTAAGCGGAAGGCCGCTTCAAGATCCTGCGGAAACCGGATTTCCCGGCTTTCCTTTTTGTGCTCCTCGCGGAAGCCGCCCATGCTGAATTTTGAATAATCATCGACCTGAAGGGTATCACAGCACGGATAGACCTCCACACTGCCGTTCAGGGCCAGAAAGCCCCGCAGACGTTCCTCCAGCTTCGCCTTGTACCGGCTGTCGTATGTGGGGTGGTCGGCGTTCATCGTGAGAATAACGCCCACGGTTACCCTGCCTATGAAGTAATTGGAATAATCGTCATAGGAAAGCGCGGAGAAATGCAGCCGTTCCATGAGGGCATGAAGCTGGCTGGTGATATCTCCCAGATAGATGGGCGAGCCAACGATCAAGGCGTCCGCGGCAAAGATGCGGTCAAGCACCGGAGAAAGCTCGTCGTTCCAAAAGCAGTGATAGCGCCGCGCGCCGCTGCGCTTGCAGGCCAGGCAGCTGCGGCAGCCGGTGAAGTTGAGATCATACAGATCGATGTACTCGGTTTCAGCCCCTACGGATTCCGCGCCCTTCCGGGCCGATTTCAGCAGCATGGCAGTGTTCCATTGTTTTCTTGGGCTTCCGTTCAAAATGATTGTTTTCATGGCATATTCTCCGTGAATTAGAATTTGCAGCGTGCCGGCGCACCCGCTCGGCGGCTGCGCCGCGGGCACTCGAGAACCCTCCTGGTGCGGGGGAGTAGTTTTCGACCCGACCATTAGTAAGCCGCTAAATTGAAATTTATCTGCCCTTTGCCTTCCCTTATTTGTAGAGGGGAAACAGACTGCTTTGCAGTCTGCGGGGACCGTCGAACGGTGAGCGCGTCCCGGTGGAGGGAAGGTCTCCAGTGGAGAACTCAGCTGTCGCTTCAGACATTGCTGAACGTGCCCCACCGGGGCACAGCAACCGAGCCGACAGGCGAGAACGGTGAAAGGGATAGTCACACGCAGAAAGTGCCATAGAATCGCTAGTTTTGACCCCCTCAGTCAGCCTATTGGCTGACAGCTCCCCTTACTCGCGTAAGTGGAGCCTAAGGGCATTAAACTATAATTTAACGGCGAGTCGCATATTTCACTTCTGTCATTCTGAGCCGCCAAAGGCGGTAAAGAATCTCGCCCCTCTCTAACGACTAACAACTAACCGCTAACGACTAGTTCGCTATACTATACATTTACCAGCTTACTTATGGTCGGGTCAGAAAGTAGTATTCTCCCGTACCAAGCGGGGACACGAGTGCCCGCGGCGGCTCGCCGCCAAACTATCATTTACCGGCTTACTGACGGTGGGTTCGGGAGCCTTGCGGTTCAGGTCAGAGAAAGCCGCTCCACACCGGTACACAGGCCGGTTTTTTCATCGGCGGTAAACAGCGCGCAATCCATGTGGCAGGGGCCCTTTGCCGTTTCAAAGCGGGTGGGAAGCTTGGTGGTGAGCTTATGGATAATGCAGTCCGGCCTGACTCCCAGCACAGAGGTGATGGGGCCCGTCATGCCCACATCGGTAAGATACCCGGTGTGCCGGGGCAAAAGGCATTCATCAGCGGTCTGTACATGGGTGTGGGTGCCGAACAGGGCGGTGACCTTTCCATCGGCAAAAAAGCCCATGGCCCGTTTTTCTCCGGTGGCCTCGGCATGGAAATCCACCACGCAGAGCCGGGGCAGCCCGGGAGTTTTCAGCAGCTCCTCCAGGGTCTCAAAAGGGCAGCGCAGGCTTTCCAGATACACGGTGCCCATCAGGTTGATCACAGCCACCTGCACCCGGCCCAGGTCTACGATGCACAGCCCCCTGCCCGGCGTGGCGCCGGTGGGAAAATTGGCGGGACGCAGCAGCGTTTCTTCAGAATCGTACAGCTCATAGGCCTCTCTTCGCCGAAAGCTGTGGTTCCCGGTGGTTACCACGTCTACGCCGCTGTCCAGCAGATGGCGGTAGGAAACAGGGGTGATACCGTTGCCATCGGCAGAGTTTTCCCCGTTGGCGATCACCAGGTCTACAGCCTTCAGCTTTTTCAGAGCGGGCAGACGTTCCCGCAGGAACTCACAGCCCACCGAGCCTACCACATCGCCGATACAGAGGATATTCACAAAGATCACGTTCCTTTCCGGTGAAAAGTTTGCTTTCCTGTTTCGATGGTCCGCTGGATCTCCTTCTCCCAGCTGGGAGAAGGGGGCAGGGCCGCCATGGCGGGCTGAACTTCTTTCAAAAAGCCCGGCACCTCCCGGTCGAGCCTGCCGTCACAGGAAAAGCCCAGCTTTTGCGCGGCGAGGGACGTCAGTTCTGAAAACAACCCACAGGCGGTGAATAAAGCCCCTCGGAGCGCTTCTGTTTGGCAGGGAACATAGGTTTCCAAATAGCGTTCCCAAAGAGAGGAGGAAAGATACGGTGCAAGGCCGTCCCCGCCCTTCCCCGGGAAAACGGGAAAGCCCTGCTCCGCGCCGATGAGCCAGGCGGCCATCAGCCGCAGCATGGGACGGGAGCATTCCTCCAGCAGATGCTGGGCCAGAAGCAGCCTTTCCCTGCACAGCGCCTTGGAAACGTAAGGGGCTGTCCACCAGAATTCCACCCGGCATTCCTCAAAGAGCCGCTGGGAGGGCTTTGCAACGCTATGGGTAACGGCAGAGGGAGGAGGCAGCTCCGGCAGGAAACCGTCCTTATCCAGAAGGACGATGCTGAGCCGGTCGTCAAAGCAGTAGCCCCGGTAATTTTCTTTTTTGGCCACTGTGAGGTCAATGCGGTTTCCGTCCCGAAACTGCATGAGATAGGCGGCCTCCTCCGGAAGATGATCTCCGAAAAGCTCCGATTCGTCCGGGCGCTGCATGACAAGGATTTCCCCGAAAGCGGAGGAAATATCTCCCTCCTTATAGGGCGTGATATCCGTGACAAGATAAACAATGTCAAAATCCCGCAGCTGATCCAGCGACGCCACCGGGTCAGCCCGAGAGCCGTTTAAGATCACCCCGCGCACCCGCTGGTCCCGCAAGGCGTACTCCAGGATCAAATCATACATTTCCCGCTCGCTTCGCATGCTGTCAGCTCCTTTCGCCGTGTTAGATTACTGGATTCCGGACTCTGGAACCAGGTGGTGGCGGCGCTGCTTTGCAGCGCAGAAAGTTATAGTTTTCTTGAAAAGGGGTTCATATGGAAGGCGCAATGAGCAATGAAGGGCAAGGGTCCAAGAATTGTAACTAACGCTGATGAATTATAGTTTAGCAAATTAGTCGTTAGCTGTTAGTAGTTAGTCGTTAGAGAAGAACAAGCTCCCTCTTTTGTCATTCTGAGGAACGAAGTGACGAAGAATCTCGCCCTTAATTCCGGAAAAAGGGCAAAGGACGAGATCCTTCGCCACCTTCGGTGACTCAGGATGACAATTTGAGGCGGCCCTTTTCCTTATTCTAACAACTAATAACGAACCCCTAACAACTAACAAGGGGGACCGCACGTGAAGTACGTCCCCCTTGAAGATACGCTGCGAAAGCTTTATTTCGCGTAATCCACCGCGCGGCTTTCCCGGATCATGTTTACCTTGATCTGACCGGGATAATCCAAGTCGGCTTCGATCTTTTTACAAATATCCCTGGCAAGCAGGGTCATTTGTTCATCGCTGACCGCCTCGGGCTTTACCATAACGCGGATCTCACGGCCGGCCTGAATGGCATAGCAGTTTTCCACACCGTGGAAGGAGGCGGCCACCTCTTCCAGCTTTTCCAGGCGCTTGATGTAGTTTTCCAGGTTCTCCCGGCGCGCTCCGGGCCTGGCGGCAGAAATGGCGTCGGCGGCCTGTACCAGGCAGGCGATAATGGTCTTCGCCTCCACATCGCCATGATGGGCGGCGATGGCGTGCACCACTGTTTCATTTTCCTTGTACCGCTTGGCAACGTCCACACCGATCTGAACGTGAGAGCCTTCCATCTCGTGATCCAGCGATTTGCCGATATCGTGGAGCAGACCGGCGCGCTTGGCAACGGTGGGGTCAAGCCCCAGCTCCGAAGCCATCAGCCCGGCCAGGAACGCCACCTCAATGGAGTGGTTCAGCACGTTCTGGCCATAGCTGGTGCGGTAACGCAGCCGCCCCAGCAGCTTGATGAGCTCATGGTGAATGCCGTTGACGCCCACTTCCATTACAGCGTGCTCGCCTTCGGACTTGATGGTGGCCTCCACCTCCCGGCGGGCTTTTTCCACGGTTTCCTCAATACGAGTGGGGTGAATACGCCCATCGGAGATCAGCTTCTCCAGAGCAATGCGGGCTACCTCCCGGCGAACCGGCTCGAAGCTTGACAGGGTAATGGCCTCCGGCGTGTCGTCAATGATCAGATCCACGCCGGTCAGGGTTTCAATGGCCCGGATATTCCGGCCCTCTCTGCCGATAATGCGGCCCTTCATTTCATCGTTGGGAAGGGGAACCACGCTGATGGCGGCCTCAGAAACCTGATCCGCCGCACAGCGCTGAATGGCCAGGGCAATGATCTCTCTGGCGGCGCTGTCGCTTTCCTCCTTGGTCTGCTGCTGGAACTCCATGACCTTGACGGCCTTTTCGTGCACCAGCTCGCTTTCCAGATTCTGAAGCAGATATTCCTTTGCCTGCTCCACAGTAAACGAGGAAATTTTCTCCAGCATGTCAAACTGGCTTTTCTTGACGGCCTCGGCTTCCTTCAGGCGTTCCTCGGCCTTCTTGTTTTTCTGATCTACCTGATCTTCCTTGCGCTCTACGTTTTCCAGCTTTTTTTCCAGGCTTTCCTCTTTCTGAAGGATCCGCCTTTCCTGATGCTGGATCTCCTTGCGCCGGTCGGCAAGCTCTTTTTCAGAATCATTGCGCAGACGATGGATCTCGTCCTTGCCCTCCAGTACGATCTCTTTTTTCTTTGCTTCCGCGGTTTTCACGGCATCGCCGATAATGCGCTTGGCCTCCTGCTCAGCGGAGCCAATGGCGGATTCCGCCTTGTTTTTCCGATAGGACATTCCCAGAAAAAACGCCAGGGCTCCTACCAAAGCGGCGGCAGCCACCGCAATAACGATGCACAGCCATAGTGGGATCTGCAATCAGGCACCTCCTTTTCTCATTTCTTGTTTCAAAGTCTCAAATGATTAAAATAAGAATGCCGGAGCCAGAAGATGATCGATCTCCCTGCCCCGTGAATGCAGACGGCCCTTGCTCCGCTATTTTTCTATGTTCTTTTTTAAGGCTTACGCTATTTCCGGTAGCCGCCATACCCTGACAACTCGTGGGTACAGGCCTGCTGCAAGCCGGAAAATAAAAAATGTATCCTAGTAAAAAGTGGTAAGGCGGAAGCGGGCAGAAAGAAAACGTTTCCCGAAACGCCTTATAAAAATGAAAAACAGAAGAAATCTATAAAAAGCACGAAGTGCATTCTGTGTATCATTGTAGCTCTAAAGGGCACCCGTTGTCAAGAAATTTGTAACATTTTATTCAGAAGTTAGTTACAAATCAGTTACAGAATCAGCCGTTTTCAGCGGGCAGACTGGAGAAATTCCCCTCTTGACAAGGCTTTTTCCCGGTGTTATGATGGTTTCAATATAAGAATTTGTATCGGTCTGACCACGAAGCCTGCCGAGACAAATTCCCCAAAACGCTGAGAAAAGGAAGTTCCGCTTCTGAAAATTTTGCCGTGAAGGGCTTTTGCCCCCAGAGAGTGAGCGCCGTTGGCTGGAAGCGTTCGCGGCGGCGCGGGAAGGCTCCCGTGGGAAACGGAATACCACCTTTGAGCGGCTGCCGAACGCCGGTTTTCCGTATCGAACGGCTTAAGGACAGACGGGTAGCGCCGTTATGGGCTGAAACGAGGAAGCGCTTTTGAAACGGGCGCTTTGAATCCGGGTGGAACCGCGGACGCAGGGAAAATTTTGAAGCCTTGTCGCCTGCCCCAGAATTTGCTGGGGCAGGCGTTTTTCTGTTCCGGCGGAAAGGAGTTTTCCACATGATCAAGATCGACCTGAAAGGACAAAGGAAGGAGTTTGAAAGCGGCGTTACCCCCGCCGAGGTGGCAAAGTCCATCGGCATGGGGCTCTTTAAGGCCGCCTGTGCCGCCCGTGTTGACGGCGAGGGAAAGGATCTGCGTACCCCTCTGACACAGGACTGCGCGCTGGAGATCCTCACCTTTGATGAGGCGGAGGGAAAGCACGCTTACTGGCACACCACCGCCCACATTATGGCCCAGGCGGTAAACCGGCTGTACCCCGGCACAAAATTCGCCATCGGCCCCGCCATTGAAAATGGCTTCTATTACGATTTCGACATGGATACCCCCCTGTCTTCGGAGGAACTTCCCAAAATTGAGGAAGAGATGAAGAAGATCATCAAGGAAAATCTGGAGCTGGAGAAATTTGAGCTGCCGGCGGAAGAAGCCAAACGGGAAATGGCCGGGCAGGAATACAAAGAGGAGCTGATCGACGAGCACTCCGGAAACGGGGAGAAGATCAGCTTCTACCGGCAGGGGGACTTTACGGATCTCTGCGCCGGCCCCCATCTGATGAGCACCGGCGGGGTAAAGGCCGTAAAGCTCACCTCTATCACCGGCGCTTACTGGCGGGGGGACGCCACGAAGAAAATGCTTACCCGCGTCTACGGTATTTCCTTCCCCAAGCAGTCGCAGCTGGACGAGTACCTGCAAATGCTGGAGGAAGCGAAAAAGCGGGATCACCGCAAGCTGGGCAAGGAGCTGGGCCTCTTTATGCTGCGGGACGAGGGCCCCGGCTTCCCCTTCTTCCTGCCCAAGGGCATGGTGCTGAAAAACACTCTGATCGATTACTGGAGACAAGTCCATAAGAAATACGGCTACTTGGAGATCTCCACGCCCATCATGCTGAACCGCCAGCTTTGGGAGCGCAGCGGCCACTGGGAGCACTATAAGGACAACATGTACACCACGGTCATTGACGAAACCAACTTCGGCATCAAGCCCATGAACTGCCCGGGCGGTATGCTGGTGTATGCCAGCGAGCCCCATTCCTATCGGGAGCTGCCCCTGCGGGTAGGGGAGCTGGGCCTGGTACACCGCCATGAGCTTTCCGGCACCCTTCACGGCCTGTTCCGGGTGCGCTGCTTTACCCAGGACGACGCCCATATTTTTATGACCCGGGAGCAGATGCAGGAGGTCATTCAGGAAACGGTGGGCTTGTTTGACGAGGTGTACTCCACCTTTGGCCTCAGCTATACCATTGAGCTTTCCACCATGCCGGAGGATCATATCGGCGAGGTGGAGGAATGGGAGCGCAACCAGGAGATCCTGAAAAGCGCCATTACGGCCATGGGCAAGGATTACGTGATCAACGAAGGCGACGGCGCCTTCTACGGCCCCAAGCTGGATTTTCACATTGCGGATTCCCTGGGGCGCACCTGGCAGTGCGGCACGATCCAGCTGGACAGCCAGCTGCCGGAGCGCTTCGAGCTGGAATATGTGGGCGCGGACGGAGAAAAGCACCGCCCGGTGATGATCCACCGTGTAGTGCTGGGCTCCATCGAGCGGTTTATCGGGGTGATCACCGAGCATTTCGCCGGGAAATTCCCCCTGTGGCTTTCTCCCGTGCAGGCCGTGATCCTGCCTATTTCCGAGCGCCACCACGAATATGCCCAAAGTCTGAAGGCACAGCTGGAGGCCGCTGGGCTGCGGGTGGAATGCGATACGAGAAATGAGAAGATCGGCTATAAGATCCGGGAAGCCCAGCTGCAGCAGACCCCCTATATGCTGGTGGTGGGCGATAAAGAGGCGGAGAGCAGCACCATTTCTCCCCGCCATCGGAAGGACGGCGACCTGGGCGCCATGTCGGTAGAGGAGTTTATCGCGAAAACCCAGGCGGAGATCGCCTCCCGGGAGATCAAGTGAGCAGCGAAGCCGCGGGAAAGCGGCTGTATGTGCTGGCGGAACTGGATCAAAGAACCCAGACCGAGGGGATAAGGCTCTACAGCCGCCTGACCGCCGCCGGGTTTTCGGGCAGGCAGACGCCCGGGCTCCCTTATCACATTACCTTGGAAAGCTTTCCCTGTGAAGAGGAGGGGAAGGTGCTGTCCGCCGTGCAAAAAGCGTCGGGGGAGACAGAGCCCATTTCCCTTACGTTCAGTCATATCGGGGTGTTCGGCGGAGGAAACGTGCTGTTTCTCGCGCCGGACTGTACCCGGGAGCTGCCAGCCAGACGGCGCGAATTTGAACCACGGTTTTGCCGGGCGTATTTTCGCCCGCCCGTTGTTAGAAATGCAACGCTTTTGCCTAGGTCGGACAAAAATCCACCACGGCAAAACTTCTTCGAACTGAAAACTGGTGAGATGTTGTCGATTTTCAGCGCAAAAAGCTTGCTTCGCAAGCTCCGGACGACGGCAGGCAAATGTTCCGCTTGCGGAACATTTGCGCCTTTGCCTAGGACGATAAACTGAAAAGCGGCAATCTATCGCTTGTGGCAGCTTGCTGCCGCTATTCAGCGGGTTCAAATTTGCGCCGTCTGGCTAGACTGCAGGGAGCGGTTTGGAAGCTCGGAAAACTGGACGCCCCATGCCACGCTGTATCTGGAGGACGCGCCGGAGGTCTGCCGGGCCCGGCCCCTTGTACTGAAGGAGTTTTCCCAGTTTCAGGGCAGAATAGAGGCGCTTTTGCTCTACGAGTTTTTCCCGACCCGATTCCTCGGCCGGTTCCCGCTGAAGGGAATTCAATAATTGTTTTCACAAAAAGTGCCGCTGCAAAACATGCTTTGCAGCGGCACTTTTTTAGATGCTGAATGCTGGACGGCGGCGCATAGCAATGAGCAACGAGGAGTAAGGGCACCAGCGTTGTAACTAACGCTGGTAAATTATAACTTAGCAGATAGTCCCCTTTTGTCATTCTGAGGAACGAAGTGACGAAGAATCTCGTCCTTAATTCCAGAGCAAAAGGGCAAAGGACGAGATTCTTCACCGAGAAAGCAAGGCTGCCTTGCTTTCTGTTCAGTAATGACAGGTGGAAGGTAAGCGGGCAACCGCTAAATTCCAATTTATCATACTGTTCCTTTTGCCCTTAATTGCTCATTTCACATTTCTCATTTAGAAAGGTCGGCCCTCACAGCGAATGGCTATTTGTCGGTTTCGTATTCCAGAAGATCTCCCGGCTGGCATTGCAGGACTTCGCAAATTGCCTCCAGGGTGGAAAAGCGGATGGCTGTTACCCGGTTGTTTTTGAGCTTGGAAAGGTTCACGTTGGAAATGCCCACTTTTTCCGCCAGCTGGTTCAGGGAGATTTTCCTCTCTACCATCATTCTGTCCAGCCGCAGTACGATCCTGCCCATCGCTTACACCAGCCCGTCCATATCGTTTTGCATTTGCATGCCCAGGGCGAATACCTGAGACAGGCACAGCATCAGAATTCCCATGACGATCCCCATCATATCCACGCTGGATTCCACCAGCTCCGGCCCAATCACCAGTGTGGCAATGGTGCTGAAAACCAGTTGCACCATGGTGATGGAAATAAAGAAAATGCCGATCTCCCGCATCATGCGCACATTATCCTTTTGAAAGGGCGTTTTCCCCTGGGAAAATTTTGTCAGCCCCTGGGTGGTGCGCAAAATCAGGTTGACATTGCGGAATACCCAGGCCATCAGTTCCAGGGTCATGGCGCCGCAAAGGAGAAAGGGGATCATAGCGGCGCTATTTAAGGAGCCGTCCTCGTTGCCGATCACCAGGGCCAAAGAAAAGCCGTGTACGCTGACAGCCTCTCCGGGAACCACGCCGCCCTTGACCAGAACGCCGGGAAAGAAATTTTTATCCAGCAGGAACAGGACGAAACCAACGATCATCGTCACCGCGCCGATGTCATAGCCAATTTCCAAAAGCTTGGAAAGCACGGTGGCGGCCTTGGTCAAACGATCTTTTTTCTGTGTTGCCATAAAGAGGCACCTCCCAATCGGTTTGTGCCTTCAGTATAATCTGGAAATTATCGTTTGTCAATAGAATTTTAATGTTTATCGATAATATTTTTTCGACAAACATTGCTTCCGAATTTCCACGAGCAATATTTTTGACCTTACGGAGCCGCCTTTACCGCCCGGGTGGCCCAGAAGGTGGGAACATTGTGCTCATGAAGCTTTCCCTCGCCGTTGGTATCCTCATAGACATGGGTGAGGGTGAGCCCGGCCTCCAGCTGGCCGCCGATCTGCTCCTCCAGGGTATGGGAAAACTGCACGCCTTCGTTTCCCTTTTGCAGAGACGCCAGCTGCTCCGGGTTTTTCAGGGGATCGAAGGGCAGGCTCCAGGTCAGGGTGGTTTCCGTTTCGTCAAACAGGTAATTGATCCCGTTATCCAGGCCGCTGAGCAAAGCGCCGCCGGGCTTCAAAACTCGGGCGCACTCCCGGAAAATGGGGCGCACCTCCCGGACATAGCAGTTGGATACCGGGTGAAAGATCAAATCGAATTCTCCGTCCGCAAAGGGCAGGGGCTTTGTCATATCCGCCCGAATCATGCGGATCTCATAGCCCTCCCGCCGGGCCACCTCCCGTTCGCTTTCCAGTTGCTCCGGGGTGTAGTCCAGCACGGTGCAGTCCGCGCCCAGGGCGGCAAAAATGGGCATTTGCTGCCCGCCGCCGGAGGCAAGGCCCAGCACCCTTTTTCCCCGCAGCTCTCCGAACCAGCTGTGGGGAACGGGCTTTGTGGGGGTAAGCAGTACGTCCCAACGGCCTTCTTTTGCCCGCAGGAAGGTCTCGTGGGAAATGGGAACACCCCATACCCAGCCTTCCCGGCACCAGTCACCAATAGCTTTCGCGTTGATATCCTGATAGTTCATTTCTCAGGTTCCTTTCTGTACGAGCTTTTCCGCCAGCAGGATCGGTTCACGGTTCTCCGTGGTATAGGGCTTCCAGCGGGGCAGGGAGCCGCCATTGGGGTCGCCGGTTTTTACAAAATTTGCCCAGTAGGCGGACATCACCCGGGAAAGCTCTTTGTCACACTCCTCCCAGGGCCGCCAGCAGCGGGGATAGGTCTCAAACACATACCACAGCTCGCTGGAATGGAAGGCCCCCGCGTTGTCGCCGGGAAGCTTGCGGTCAAAGAAATAGAAATAGGCGGGGGTGCGGCCCAGCTTCAACTGGTTTTCGCAGAAGCGCGCGCCGCTTTCCTGAAGCAGCGTATCTCCGCCGATGTCGTCTCCGGTAGAGCCGATCATGTAAGAAATATCGTGTATTTTTCCGGCCTCCGCCAGGGCGTCGGTAGAAGTGGGCAGCAGCCAGCCGTCCTGATGGGGCGTCCAGCCCAGGCCCTCTCCGTTTACCGCGTAGGCCGCTTCCATCAGGGTGTTTGCCGGGACTTCCCGCAGATCTTTTATGGTTTTTACCTGTAAATGCTCCATAAGTTTTTCAGAAATATCCCAAAGCTGTTCCTTGTTTGGTGTTTCAAATACCGCCCTGAGCCCGCCGCCGCTTTGCAGAATAGCGCCTCGCAGCATGCCTCTGGAAAGGGGGGAGGAAATGATGGACTGCACGCTCATGCAGCCCGCCGATTGTCCGGCAATGGTGATTTTTTCCGGATCGCCACCGAAAGCGGCAATGTTTTCCCGGATCCACTTTAAGGCAAAGATCTGATCCAGAATGCCGTAATTTCCGGAAACGTGCTCTTCCGTTTCTCGCTCCAGCTCCGGGTGGGCAAAGAAGCCGAAAACGTTGACCCGGTAGTTGATGGTGCAGAGGATCACGCCCTTCTTGGCAAAGCCTTCCCCGTCAAATTCCTTTTCACTGCCCCACCCGTGCAGAAAAGCGCCGCCATGGATCCAGAACAGCACAGGAAGGCCGCTTTCCGGGGTGGAGTCAGCCGGCACCCAAAGGTTCAGGCGCAGACAGTCCTCTCCGCATTCCGGCACGAAGGAATCGTAAAATTCTTTCGCATAAAAGCCCATTTTTGTCGGATCGGCCTGGGGGCAGCGGTTGGGGAATTCCTGACAGGGAAGGATCCCCTCCCAGGGCGCGTGCTCCTGAGGGCGGCGAAAGCGCAGCTCTCCCACAGGGGGCTGCGCATAGGGAATTCCCTGGAATAGGACGGTTTTTCCGTCCTCGCTTCGAAGGCCTTCCACAAGTCCCTGCTTTGTTTTGACAACAGCGTTCATAGTGACTCCTCCTTTTTAGGGTGTGTTTTCTCCATTTTTCTCCCGCTCCGGGGGAAGCATAGTCAGCCGCTTTTGTACCTCCTCCGGCGGTGTTTCGGTTTTTCCCAGCTCCGGCCAGGCGGTGATCCCGTCCTGCTTTTTGCGGGGAATGATATGAAAATGCAGGTGGGGCACAGACTGCTCCGCGCTTTCCCCGCTGGCGTTCAACAGATTTACGCCCTCGTAGCCGCAGCTTTGCACATAATGCTCCGCAATGAGCTTTGCTGTCTCCATGAGATGAGAGCAGGTCTCCATGTCGCAGTCCATCAGGGTCTTTGCGTGCCGTTTGGGGATCACCAGGGTGTGGCCCTCCGCGTCTCCGGCAATATCCAGAAATGCCAGGGTGTATTCGTCCTCATAGATCTTCCGGCAGGGCGCTTTCCCCGCCGCGATCTGGCAGAAAATACAGTCTGGCTCCGAATTGGATTTTTCGGGCTCCGCTTCGGAAAGGGGAATGGGATCCAGCAGACCCGCGCCCTCCTCGCTGGGAGGAGGAAGCTCGTTTTCCTTCAGCCGGGGAATGAACTTGGGGGCAAATTTTCCCTTTCCCCGGCCCATGATATACAGCATGCCGATGAGGGAGAACAGTACCGCGCCGACGAAGTTCACCAGGAGATCCTTCATGGTATCGTGCAGTCCGATATCCAGATAGCCCGCCCAGGGCTCTCCGTTTATCACAACGCTTTCAATGGGAACGGTAACGGCGGCGTTTCTGCCCTCCGGGTTCAGCATTACGGAGGTGACAGCGGAAATCACGGTGTCCTTCTGCATATCCATGTGGAAGAAGCAGTCCATGCCGTATTCGAAAAATTCCCACAGCACGCCGATAGTCATGGAAAAGCAGAAGGCCACTACCGCCACAAAAGCGGGAGACAGCCGCACCTTGAATTTCCGGGAACGGTTCAGAATATCTACCATGGCAATGCCGATGGCGGCCATCAGGAAGCCGTTCAGGGTATGGAGCATGGTGTCCCAAAAGGGAAAAATCAAATAGTATTCCTGGATTTCCCCCAGAATCTCCGCCGAGAAGATGAACAGAAGAATGATCACCTCCAGCGTATTGGGAACATCGATGTGCAGCCGGCGCTCCACGAAGCTGGGAACGGTGAACAGCAGCAGGGTAAGGGCGCAGAGGAATACATCGTAATATTCCCGATTGAAGATCTGAAGCACCATCACGGCGATCACCAGCGCTCGCAGGACCACATAGGCCGCAAACAGCACCGGGTGTTCCTTGATTTCCTGCTTCATTTTCCTTTTGTTCTCCGCCGACCGAAGCTTTTTTTCCGCTTTTGTCAGCTTTTGCTTCTTTTCCTTTTTCATGGTTACTCTGATTTCCTTTTTGAATTCAAAAGTAAATAGGCTGGTAAATTGTAGTTTAGCGCTCTTAGGCTCCACTTGAGGCAAGGGGAGCTGTCACGGCGAAGCCGTGACTGAGGGGATTGAAACTGGCGGTTTTATCTCACTTTCTGCGTGTGACTATCCCTTCCACCGAGTCTCACCTGTCGGTTCGGTCGCTGTGCCCCAGTGGGGCACGTTCAGCAATGTCTGAAGCGACAGCCGAGTTCTCCACTGGAGACCTTCCCCCCACCGGGACGCGCTCACCCGTCCGGCGGTCCCCGCAGACTGCGAAGCAGTCTGTTTCCCCTCTATAAATAAGGGGAGGCAAAGGGCAACTAAATCCCAATTTAGCGCTCTGCTTACGGTCGGGTCAGAAACTATTTTCCCGCACTAAGCAGCTTCACGAGTGGCCGCGGCGCCTCGCCGCCTAATTCAGTTTTTCAGGCTCTGCAGGGGTGCTGGGATCTTGCCGCCCCGGTGAATGAATTCCGCGGGGGAAGCGGGGTTTACCGCCATGATGGGCCCCCGGCCCAAAAGGCCGCCGAAATCCAGCTCGTCTCCGGCTTTCCTGCCCACGGCAGGGATCAACCGGACGGCGGTAGTTTTGGAATTCACCATGCCGATGGCCATTTCGTCCGCGATGATGCCGGAAATGATCTCAGGGGAGGTGTCTCCGGGAATGGCGATCATATCAAGGCCCACGGAGCACACCGCCGTCATGGCCTCCAGCTTTGTCAGGGTAAGGCAGCCGCTGCGGGCAGCCTCAATCATGCCCGCGTCCTCGGTGACGGGGATAAACGCGCCGGAAAGCCCGCCCACGCTGGAGGAGGCCATGACGCCGCCCTTCTTTACCGCGTCGTTTAACAGAGCCAGGGCCGCCGTGGTGCCGTGAGCGCCGCACTGGGCAAGCCCCATGCCCTCCAGAATATAGGCCACGCTGTCGCCGATGGCGGGGGTGGGGGCCAGGGACAGATCCACAATGCCGAAGGGAACGCACAGCCGCCGGGAAGCCTCCTGGGCCACCAGCTGTCCCATACGGGTGATCTTAAAGGCCGTGCGCTTGATGAGCTCGGCGATCTCTGTCAGGCTGCGGCCCTCGCCGGATTTTGCGATGGCGGCCCGTACCACGCCGGGGCCGGAAACGCCTACGTTTATCACACAGTCCGGCTCACCGGGGCCGTGGAACGCGCCCGCCATAAAGGGATTGTCTTCCGGGGCGTTGCAGAACACCACCAGCTTGGCGGCGCCGATACATTCCCGGTCGGCAGTACGCTCAGCGGTTTCCTTGACGATGCGGCCCATTTTTTCCACAGCGTCCATATTGATCCCGGCCTTGGTGGAGCCCACGTTGACGGAGGAACAGACAAGCTCCGTTTCGGAAAGCGCCTGGGGAATGCTCTCCAAAAGGGCATAGTCCCCGGGGCCGAAGCCCTTTTGCACCAGGGCGGAATATCCGCCGATAAAGTTTACCCCCACCTCCCGGGCGGCTTTGTCCAGGGCCTTGGCGAAATGAATGGGGGAAGCGCCGGGGCAGGCCCCGGAGATCATGGCGATGGGCGTTACGGAAATGCGCTTGTTGATGATGGGGATCCCATACTGGCGGCTGATGTCCTCCCCGGTGCTGACCAGGTGCTCCGCGTAACGGCAGATCTTATCGTAGACCTTTCGCACCGCCTTGTCGATCTCGGAATCCGCGCAGTCCAAAAGGGAAATTCCCATAGTGATGGTGCGCACGTCAAGATTTTCGTTGTCGATCATATTGATCGTTTCCAGAATTTCATTGGTATTCAAGATAAGACCACCTTTTTTAGATGCTGGATACTAGATACTGGATGCTGGGCGTTGGTGGCGCTGCTGTGCAGCGCAATGTAAAGAAAAGTAAATGATAGTTTAGTGCACACCCTTGGCTCCCCTGAAAGGGGAGCTGTCGCGGCGAAGCCGTGACTGAGGGGTTCTGGCTGGGAAGATGTAAAACGCAGATTTTATATGGCTTTTCAGTGAGCTGGAACCCCTCCGACGGTCTTGCGGCCGCCACCTCCCCTTTCAGGGGAGGCAAGGGTTACTGCTATTTGCCAGTCCTACAAACCTCAATTCATCAAATAAAAAAGACAAAAAGGAAAATTCCCATGAGTAGAATAAGTCGACGTTTTCCGGTTCCGCAAAAGCGGAATCGTTCTCCCGCGGAGAACGAAGGAAAACTCCCAAGAACAGAATAAGTGGACGTTTTCCGGTTCCGCGAAAGCGGAATCGTTCTCCCGCGGAGAACGAAGGAAAACTCCCAAGAACAGAATAAGTGGACGTTTTCCGGTTCCGCGAAAGCGGAATCGTTCTCCTGCGGAGAACGAAGGAAAACTCCCAAGAACAGAATAAGTGGACGTTTTCCGGTTCCGCGAAAGCGGAATCGTTCTCCCGCGGAGAACGAAGGAAAACTCCCAAGAATCTAAAACGCCGAAGGCGTTTTAGATTTTGTGCATAGAATTAAAAATATCCTCATGCATCACGTGGATCTTCAGATTCAGGCTTTCCCCCAGGGCGTCGAATTGATCCGCCAGCTCCGCCACCTGGGCGGTGGCGCGGGTGATATCCACCAGCATGACCATGACGAACATATCCTGTAAAACGGACTGGGTGACTTCCAGCACGTTTACGCCGTGCTTTTCACACTGGGCGGCAACCTTTGCCAGAATTCCCACCATGTCTTTTCCAATCACTGTGATAACGGCCTTTGTGGTTTTTTCCATAAATGCTCCATCCTTTCCCGGAGCACGGCCCCGGAAGTATCTGATTATCTGCGAAAAGAAATCCGGTTTCCATTATAAGGCACCGGAAGATGGTTGTCAAAGAAATCCTGAAGCTTTCCCGTGAAATCGATTTTTTCCTTTTCTTTTGCCCCTGTTTATGCTATACTGAAATTCAATTTTAACTTTCCCATGGGAAGGGAGGCGGGGATCATGGAACATCGGTATGCAAGCGACTGCCACAACCATTCGGCCTGCTCGCCGGACGGGAAGGACACGGTGGAGCGCATGTGCCGGCAGGCCGCGGAGCTGGGGCTTTACGCCTATACCTTGACAGATCATTGTGAATGCCAGGAATATGAAAGCCGCTATAGGCCCAGGGTGCGAAAAGCCTGGGGGGAAATGGAGCGGGCACGGGACAGCTTTTCCGGAAAGTTTCGGTTTTACCGGGGCATCGAGCTGGGCCAGCCCAATCAGGATCTTCCGGCGGCGGAACAGGCACTTTCCCAGGGGGAATACGATTTTGTCATTGGCTCTATCCACAATATTCGGGGCTTTGAGGACTTCTTTTTTCTGGACTATACCAGGGAAGGGCCGGAGTTTATCGACCGGCTGCTTTCCGCCTACTGGCAGGAGCTTTTAGAGGTGATCCGCTGGGGCGGATTTGATTCCCTGGGCCATTTGACTTATCCGCTGCGGTATATTGTGGGGGATCACGGGATCCCGGTGGAGCTTACACAGCACCGGGAGCAGATCGACGGGGTCTTTCGGGCGCTGATCCGGGCTGAAAAAGCGCTGGAAGTGAACACCTCGGGTCTGCGGCAGAAAATAGGCCGTACCCTGCCGGATCTGCCCTTACTTGCCCGGTATCATGAGCTGGGAGGCAGGCTCGTTACCCTGGGCTCCGACGCCCACCGGGCGGAGGATCTGGGAAAAGGCGTCGATGAGGGCATGGAGCTGCTGAAGCAGGCGGGCTTTAGGGAATTTGCCGTTTATGAAAAGCGGAAGCCCACTCTGCTGCCGCTGGAGTAGCCAGACAGCGCGAATTTGAACCACGGTTTTGCCGTCTGGCTAAAGGAGGAAAAGCCAATGGGTGTTTTTCAGGTAGAGCTTAAAAGAGTGGTGGACGACAGCTACGAGATCGAGATCGGCTTCGGGCTGGAGGAAAAGCTGGTATCGGATCTGCGAAACGGGCTTTTGGGGGACAGAAAAAAGCTGGCCCTGATCACAGACAGCAACGTGAAGGGCTTATACGGAGAGCGGCTGTGGGAGATGCTGCTGGAGGCGGGCTTTCAGGCGGAGCTTTTTGTGTTTGAAGCCGGGGAACGGCAAAAAACCAGGGAAACAAAGGCCCGGCTGGAAGATGAGCTGCTGGCCGCCGGCTGCCGCCGGGACTGCGGGATCATCGCCGTCGGCGGCGGCGTGGTCACGGACCTGGCCGGCTTTTTGGCGGGCACCTTCGCCAGGGGAGTTCCCTTTGTGAATTACGCCACCACCCTGCTTTCGGCGGCGGACGCCTCCGTAGGCGGAAAAACGGCGGTGGATACGCCTTTGGCCACCAACCTGATCGGCCTTTTCAACCAGCCGAAAAAGGTATATCTCGATGTGAACGCCTGGAGGACCCTGCCCAAAAGACAAATTTCCAGCGGCCTGGCGGAAACCATCAAGCACGCCTGTATTGCCAGCCTCGGCTTTTTTGAGTATCTGGAGGAGCATATGGAGAAGCTTCTTGCCTGCGGCCGGTCGGCCTGCGCCCATATCGCGGAGGAAAACTGCCGGATCAAATATCAGGTGGTCATGCGGGACGAGCGGGAAAGCGGGCTGCGGGAAGTGTTGAACCTGGGGCATACTGTGGGAAGAGCCATTGAAACGGTAAGCGGCTATGAGCTGCTTCACGGAGAGGCAGTTTCTATCGGCCTTGCGGCGGAAGCGGCGCTGGCGGAAAAAATGGGCTTTCTCACCGAGGAGGAGCGGCAAAGGCTGCTGGCCCTGCTGAAGCGGGCCGGGCTTCCCACCGGGATCCCCTCGAAGATCGACCGGGAGGCCCTGGTGCAAAAGCTTTACACCGATAAAAAGGTGCGAAACGGCAGGCTTCGGTTCGTACTGCAAAAGGGCTTGGGAGATGTGGTGGAATTTTCTCCCGGCGTATTTTCCACTCCCGTGGAGGAACAAACAGCGCGGGAGATCATAGCTTCACTCGACTACATAGCATTTTAGCGGAAAGGTGGAAGATCAAATGAAAACAGACCGTCTTTTAGAGCTTTTACGGGAGGACGCACAGCTTACCCCCGCCCAGCTGGCCGTGATGCTGGGGGAAAAGGAGGAGGACGTAAGAAAAACCATTGCGGCGCTGGAAAAGGACGGCGTGATCCGGGGCTATCATGCTTTGGTGAACTGGGAAAGAACCGAGATCCACCGGGCCACGGCCCTGATCGAGCTGCGGGTCACCCCCCAGAAGGACACAGGCTTTGACGAGATCGCCGGAAAAGTGATGAATTTCCCGGAGGTGGAAAGCGTGTATCTCATGTCCGGCGGGTATGACCTGGCAGTGACAGTGACAGGGGAAACCATGTCCGATATCGCCATGTTCGTTTCCCGGCGGCTGGCCCCCATTGGCGGCGTGCTCTCCACCGCCACCCATTTTGTGCTGACGAAATACAAGGACGGCGGCGTGATCTTCCACAGCGATTACGAGGAAAGAGACGAGAGGGGGAGCAATCTTTGTGATTGATTTTGAGTCCCTCTTAAATCCCACCGCGAAAAGCATCAAGCCCTCCGGGATCCGAAGGTTCTTCGATATTGCCCATGAAATGGAGGACGTGATCTCCCTTTCCGTGGGCGAACCCGATTTTCACACCCCTTGGCATATTCGGGAGGCGGGCATTGAGTCTCTGGAAAAGGGGCGTACCCGCTATACCCCCAACCGGGGCTTTATCCGTCTGCGGGAAGCCATCAGCGGCTTTCTTTCCCGCCATTATCAGGTGCAGTACGCGCCGGAAAGCGAGGTGCTGGTAACGGTGGGCGGGTCGGAAGCCATTGACCTGTGTATCCGCAGCCTGATCTCCCCCGGCGAGGAGGTGCTGATCCCGGAGCCCAGCTTCGTCTGCTATGTGCCCATCACGCAAATGGCGGGCGGCGTTCCCGTGATCATTGAGACCAAGGCGGAAAATGAGTTTCGCTTGACCGAAGAGGAGCTGGAGGAAAAGATCACGGAAAAAACAAAGCTTCTGGTGCTGCCCTACCCCAACAACCCCACTGGCGCGGTGATGCGCCGGGAGGATCTGGAAGCGGTGGCCCGGGTGGTGGAGCGCCACAACCTTTTGGTGCTTTCCGATGAAATTTACGCTTCCCTTACCTATGGGAACGCCCCTCACGTTTCCTTCGCCTCCCTGCCGGGTATGCGGGAGCGCACGGTTCTGGTCAACGGCTTTTCCAAGTCCCATTCCATGACAGGCTGGCGCCTGGGCTATGCCGCCGGGCCCAAGGAGATCATCGGCGTAATGACAAAGCTGCATCAGTTTGCCATTATGAGCGCCCCCACCACCAGCCAGTATGCCGCCATTGAGGCCATGGAAAACGGGGACGAGGATATTGAATACATGCGGGGACAGTACGATATGCGCCGCAGGCTCATTTTGGACGGCTTACATCAAATGGGCCTCAGCTGCTTTGAACCGGAGGGGGCCTTTTATGTGTTTCCTTCCATTCAGTCTACCGGGCTCACCTCTCAGGAATTCTGTGAAAAGCTGATTTATTCCCACCATGTGGCGGTGATCCCCGGCGATGCTTTCGGTGCCTGCGGCGAGGGCTTTGTGCGCATTTCTTATTCCTATTCCATCAAGCACATTACGGAAGCGCTGGAACGTATGGAAGCGTTTCTGAAAGAGCTGTGAGAGAGCGGGTGGCGCTGGCCCGGTGCGAAACCTACCGGGCGGAGGAATTGGAGCCGCTGATCCATGGCATGTTTGAAACGCTGGGCGTCTATGACCAGCTGAAGCCCGGTATGACGGCGGTGCTGAAGCCCAATCTTGTCATGCGCGCAAAGCCGGAGGAGGCGGTGGCCACCCACCCGGCTTTTGTGGCGGCGGTGGGGAAATGCGTGAAAAAGGCCGGGGCAGGGGTGCTCATTGCCGAAAGCCCCGGCGGGCCCTATGCCCCCGGGCTGATGAAGGCCCATTTTAAGGCCTGCGGCTATACGGAAATGGCGGAGCAAAACGGGTTTTCCCTGTATACCGATTGTAAAAGCAGAGAGGTCTCCCTGCCGGAGGGCTCCGTCTGCCGGCGGCTTTCCGTGGTGGAGCCCTTTTTGGACGCGGAGTACCTCATTGACCTGGCCAAGCTGAAAACTCATTCCATGGTAGGTTTTTCCGGGGCGGTCAAAAATCTGTTCGGCGTGGTGCCCGGCCTGCAAAAGCCGGAGCTGCACTGCCGGTTCCCGGAAAAAGAGGAATTTTCCCAAATGCTGGTGGATCTCTGCGGGCTGATTTCCCCTGACCTCGCGTTTCTCGATGGGATCTGGGCCATGGAGGGGGACGGGCCCACCGGCGGCTCCCGCCGGGAACTTGGGGCGGTGGCGGCCTCGAAAAATCCCTATGCGGCGGACGTGTGCGCCGCTTATTTAGCGGGCATCGAGCCCGCCTCCGTGCTGATGCTGCTCTATGGAAGCCAGCGGGGGTTTGGACCCATTTCCCTGGAGGAGCTGGAGCTTGTGGGGGACGATCCGGAGACCCTGCGGTTGGCGGACTTCAAGCAGGCAAGGGCTTCCAGCACGGACTTCATCGATAAGCTGCCGAAGCTGCTGCGTCCCCTGGCAAAAAAGCTTGCCACGCCTTATCCGAGGATCGATAAAAAGGGCTGTGTGGGCTGTGGAAAATGCGCGGAAAGCTGCCCTCAGCATACCATTGCGCTCAAAAACGGAAAAGCGGAGATCGACTATAAAAACTGCATTCATTGCTTCTGCTGCCACGAAATGTGCCCCCGGCATGTGATCGGCGTGCGAAGGCTGGGTGCGTTCAGGCTGTGAAAAGGTATGAAACTGAAAGCGTATGGAAAAATCAATCTGACCCTGGATATTACCGGAAAGCGGGAGGACGGCTTTCACCTGCTGGATACGGTGATGCAAAGTGTTTCCGTCTGGGACGAGGTGGAGTTGACCCCCGGCGGTAAGGGTGAAATTCGCCTGCGGTGCGACCGGGAATATCTTCCCACCGATACGAAAAACACAGCTTACCGGGCGGCTTCTCTCTTTTTTCGCCACTGCGGGCTCAAGCAGGAGGGCCTGACGATCTCCTTACGAAAGAACATTCCCACCCGGGCCGGTATGGGCGGCGGCAGCGCCGATGCGGCGGCGGTGCTTTTCGGGCTGAATCGGCTTTATGAAACAAAGCTGGAGCCTTCTGCTTTATTGGAGCTTGGGGCCGGGGTGGGGGCCGATGTGCCCTTCTGCATACAGGGGGGGACCTGCCGCTGTACAGGCACCGGAGAGCTTTTGGAGCCGGCTTCTCCCATGCCGGACTGCTTTCTGGTGATCTGTAAGCCCCCCGCCGGCATGAGCACGCCCCGGGCTTACGCGCTGTTAGACCAGTATCCCCTTTCCGGCGGCAGAGCTACCCCCAAAATGCTGCAAGCCCTGGAGGCGGGAGAGCTGCGGCAGATCGGCAGGGCGCTTTCCAACCGTTTTGACGAAACCATGAAGCTTTCCCAGGTACGAACAGTCAAAAAGCTCATGCTGTCCGCCGGAGCCCTGGGCGCGATGATGACAGGCAGCGGCTCCGCTGTTTACGGTATTTTTGATCAGGTGGAAAAAGCAAAAAGCTGCATGCGCCTTCTGGAGCGCAAGGGTGAAGTATTTCTTTCCAGACCCCGTCCCCGGGGCGTGGAGGAAGGGTAAAAAAGCTCCGCCGCAAAATGACACATTTTGCGGCGGAGCTTTTTAGATATTAGATACTGGATTCTAGATGCTGGACGGCGGTGGTACCGCTATGTTCAATGAGCAATGAGAAATTAGCAATGAGAAATGAAGGGCATGGCCGGGTGATAAATTATAGTTTAACACGCAGTTCCCACCTGTCATTCTGAGGAACGAAGTGACGAAGAATCTCGTCCTTAATTTTCCGGATAAAAGGGGAAAGGACGAGATCCTTCGCTTCGCTCAGGATGACAGGAGAGAGGTGAGCGAATAACCGGTAAATTCCAATTTAGCGAACTAAGTTCTTGCCCTTTATAATTGCTCATTCCTAATTCCTAATGTCCCTTTTTTCTCCGGCAGCGAAGAAGAACGGCGGCGGCAAGCAGGAAGATGCCGCCCAGCAGCAGGGCGGGACGAAGGCCGGGGAGATAGTCCTGCCCTCCCGGGGCGGTACAGAGAGCCTCCAGTCCCCATTCACCCATGCGCTCCCGCCCGGTCATGGCGCAGAAGATAAAATACAGGACCGGGACCAGATAAGCGGCGGGCAGGTTTTCCCACAGGGCATAGCATGTGGCTCCCAGTCCGCCTAAAAACAGAGAAGCGCAAACGGCTTCGCACCACAGTCCGGAGGGGATCTCGCAATGAAGAAATCCCAGAACCAGCAGCGTTCCGGCGGGAAGGGCCAGCAGAAGAAGACAGGCGCAGGCCGCCCGCACGGTGAAAATCAGGGCAAGAGGGGTGCTTCGCATGCGGAGTACGTCCAGGGTATTCTGCTCCTGCTCCGGCAGAAACAGCGGTGTCAACAGCAGGATCCCGGTAAGGGGAAGGAAGATCAGGAAAAAGGACATGGTTTGGCCTTTCTCCCAATAGCAGGGCCACATCACAAGAAAAGCCCCGGTCAGCAGCAGAAGGGAAAGCAAAAGGTGGGGAGGCAGATTATTCCTCACACAGGTTTTTGCGATGGATAAAGCGCGTTTTGAAAGCGTCAAAGCCGAACCACCTGCCTTTCCGTTTTTGTTCCAAAACCAGGGCCGAAAGCCCCACAAGGGCCAGGGCTATGGCGGTATAAAGCAGTCTGTTGGTCAAAAGCTCTCCAAAATTCTGTTGAAAAGTGGAGGCCCCCATAATGTTATTGTGCCGGGGCATCAGAAGAAAATCTCCATAGCCGCCGCTCATTTGCCGTATGCCCCGGTTCAGGTCCAGAAACCAGAGGGCCAAAATCGCGGCAAGGCCCAAGGGCGTATCGGTAAGCTCTGTAATAACAAGGCCCAAGGAGCAGGAAAACAGCACGGTGGGCAGGATCCACCCCAGGGTGTATTTGCAGTAGGCCAGCGGGTCAATGGAAAGCCCGCTGTACAGCAGGGCGCTGCGAACGGTATCGATCCCCATTAGCAGGAGCACCGGGGCCATGGAGAGCAGCACCGCGGCGCCGTACCGGGTCAGGGTAAGCCTCAGGGAGGAGACCCGCCGGGTAAAGATCAGTTCCCGCATACGGGCCCGGCGGTCCCGCAGCCCCTCCGAAACCATAAGAAAGGCCGGAAGAAAAGCGCAGAAAATCGTCATGTAGTCGGAAAACAGCCTGGCGTGGGCCCCGGTATAGCGGTCGATCTCCCGTGCCTCCTTATATTCCCGCAGGGCCTCCTCATAGGTCTTTCCCCGGTAGGCGAAGGCGGAAAGGCGATCCTCCCGATAGTCGCTTCCCCCGCCCAGCAGATCGTCCGCCTGGTTCATCAGCTCCCGAAACCGGGCATAGGAAAGCCCCTCTGCGGGAGTAAGGCCGTGGTCGGACTCCTGCTGCTGGGCGCTCAAGGTGCCGTCCTCGTTCATGGTGACGGTCATGCCGCCCTGGGCGTCGGGGTCGTTTTCCATGGCCAGAACAGTTTCCTGATCCGTGCCGGAAAGCTGGGAAAGCAGCTCCGCCATTTTGCCCTGATCCTCCTCGCCCAGCCGAACGTTGCGAAGAAAGCCCCAGGGGTAGGTCACATAACGGTTGGAGGCAAATTCTGAAAGCAGGCTGTTCAGCGCCCCCGGCATCACAAGGGCCGGGTCGTCGGTGTGAACAAGGCCGTATTCTGTAAGTCCCGGCTGGGGCTCTGTGAGCTTTTTGTCCTCGTCCAAATACCCGCCAAGCTGGCTCTGGTAGAAGATCAGCAGGGTGAGAAACAGCAGCAGAAAGGGAATGGAACGGGCTCCCTTTTTCAGCTCCTTCCAAAACATGCCGAGCCCTCCTTTCCGCTGTGGATACAGGCAAGATACGCCCGCTCCATATTGGGTTCTCCGGTGGTTTCCAAAAGCTCGCTGACCGTGCCGGTATAGCGGAGCCTGCCGCCGTCCAGAATGGCCAGGTTTTCACAGGCCTCCTCAATATCGCTAACGATATGGGTGGAGAGCAGCACCGTTTTTTCCCGGGCAAGCTCCTGAAACAGCTGCCGGAACCGCACCCGCTCCTCCGGGTCCAGCCCGGCGGTGGGCTCGTCGGCAATGATGATCTGGGGGTCGTGGAGCAGTGCCTGGGCAATTCCCAGGCGGCGCTTCATACCGCCGGAAAGGGCTTTGATCTTTTTCCCGGCCTGCTCTGTCAGGTTCACCTGCTCCAAAAGCAGCTTGATCCGCCTGTGCCGCAGGGATTTTTCCATACCGGAAAGCACCCCCAGATAATCCAGGGCCTCAAAGACGGACATGGAAGGGTACAGGGAAAATTCCTGGGGCAAATAGCCTGTGATTTCCCGGATCTTTCCGGCCTGAGAAACAGGGATCCCGTTTACGGTGATCTCCCCGCTTTTGGGGGTAAGCAGCGTGCAAAGGGTTTTCATCAAAGTGGTTTTCCCCGCCCCGTTTCTCCCCAGCAGACCGAACATACCCTGGGGAATCGTAAAGCTCACGTCACAGAGCGCTTCCTTTTTTCCATAGCTCTGGTATAAATGGGAGATCACAATTTCCCGATCCATAAAAAAACACTTCCTTTTTCTGAGGTTTTCCCCAGAATACAGGAAGTGTTTCACATTTTTTTCAACCCGGATACAGAATCTAAGCCGCCGGGTGCGGGAGAAGTGTAAAAAGGGATTTCAGGTTTTGTGCGGCAGACAGGAAAAGTTCAGTTTGACAACATAGATAGATACAGTTTTATGCATAATTTTTGATAAAAATTCTTAAAATTTTATGATATTTTTATTGACTTTATATCTAACTTAAGATATACTTAAAAAAGGGAACTAAATTTTAAGTTTATAAAAAAGAGTTGTCATCATGTTTGCAAAAAGAGTAAAGTCAATATGCAGCGCAGTCCTTATTCTGTCTGTTTTCCTTCTTTCTTTTTCTATGCCGGCCGGCGCGGCGGAAGAAACCAAATTTTCTGCTTTTGGAATGGTCGGATACAGAACAGATTGTCAGCGCGTCACGTGCCAGGAGCGCTGAAAGCAAAATCGTATATCCGGGCGTATTAGAGTACTATATTGATAATGGCGGATCTACTCTTTTGACCGAACAAGGGCAAACGGTGCTTCGGAAGGATCTGGCCAACACCTTTGAGGAAAGAAGAAGCCCGGAACATATCAACGAGGAAGTAAAAACCGCGCTGAAAGAAAGCTTGTCAGACGGAAAAAGGAGAATCGGAGCGATCAATACCCAGGGCGGCTATATTGACGACCCCTGCGCGTACGCAAAGAATGTATACGGCGGTACCTTTTGGGGCGTAAACTGGAAAAATACCTGGGAAAGCTATGCCCATTTCGCGATTATGACCGACTTTGCCAAAAACGAGCCGAACTGTTGCCCTGCTGCTATTACCAACCTGATCAAAATGTACGGAGAAAAATATAATAAAACTACAATTAGAAATGCCACAGATAAAAGTGTTTACAGCAAGGTGATAGCGGCAAACGATGGGTATTATAATCCAACCGGGGTGATAGAAGAAACAGCTGGGGGTACAGGATTTTTTTGGGCTGGAAGATTTATTAAAGATTCTTTTAAACAATATGGAATAAATACGGTTGATACATTTGATGCAGGCCAACTAAATTATCAAAAAACAATCACTTTATTTGATTCTCCTAACAAATTGATGTTGATCGGTATACCATACAGCGAAACAAAACATCCATATGGAAGGCATGCCGTTATTGGATATGCCTACAACCGTGTCTGTAACAGTGCCGGAATTTACCGTGCCTTTATCAAAATTTCTGATGGCAGAAACGTAAATAGAAAGGGAAGATATGTTGAGATAGATTCCGTTGCTTTCGGCGGCAAATTTTGGGAAATCACATTTTAAACAGAGGCGATCACTGTGAAAAAGAAGCTCCTAATCATATCCCTTTTCGCTATTTTAGGCATCCTGCTGGCTTTCGGAGCTTACCGGATCGACATTCTGATAAACGGAGAAAGGCTTCCCATTAGCAATGAGATTCCACAAATGATAGAAGTTTTTCCACCAATAGGAAGCGAGAAATCCCATACAGTTCTGAAAATAGAAAGCGATGAAGAAGAGATTCGGGAGATTGTATCGTTGTTTCGCGAAATCAGATATAAAACCTGTGAGCAAAGCGGCCATGAAACAGATTCGTACGCGTTGTATTTCCGCTATGCTCACTATGGAATATCGCTCAGGCTGTTTCCTGACGCAGTAGCGATCTGGGGAGACGAGAATCTTCTTTATACCGTAACAGACGCAGAGCTTTTGCAAAGAAAAGCAGAACAGCTGGATCAGCTTGTTTGGCCTGCGGACGTGGAGGGATAGAAAGCACAATGAAAAAGCGAATCCTGATAATCGGGCTTTTACTTATTACGTGCGCGCTGCTTGTTTTCGGAGCCTATCGGATCGATATTTTGCTAAACGGGGAAAGGCTTCCGATCAGCAATGAAATTCCAAAAAAGGTGGAATTCTCAAGATCGGACATAGAAAATCACGAGTACGCCATTTTGGAAATAGAAAATAATGAAGAAAAAATCCGGGAAATCATATCATTTCTGAAAAACATCAGATATGAGAATTGTGAACCCAGCGGACGCGACAGCGATCAGATCTATTCCATAAAGCTTCACTATGCGCACTATCTCGCTTCCCTTGTGGTGTTTCCTGATGGTATCAAGATATGGGGAGACGCAGACAACACGATACTTTACTATGCGAAAGACCCCGAAAAGCTGCAGGAAGAAGCCGCGCGGCTGGATCGGCTGATTCTCGGGGAATAAGTCTGCTTTGCGGTTACCGGAGGTGTACACGCCATGAAAAAACGATTCCTGATAAGCTGTGCTGTCCTTCTCGCGGGGGTTCTTCTCGTTGCCGCGCTTTTTGTGGGTGACAGGCTCCTGAATGGTGACAAGCTTGAGCTGAGAAGGGAGCTCCCCGTAGCAGTGAACTTCAGCTTTATGGAGTCTCAGGGAGATCTGCACGAATTCACGCTGGAGGAGGACCGGGAGATGATCGGGGAATTTATTTCCTACCTGAGGGAATTCCGGTATGACGACTATTTTGAAATGCCCTTTATTCTGGGCTGGTCAGGCGACAACTTCGGCCTGACCTACAGTGACGGCGAGTATTGGCATATTGCGCTGGTGGCCGAAAAGGGATTTCAGATACAGCGGGGAAGCGGAAAGGATATCCTGTACTACGCTAAGGATGACGAGGAATTCCGCTCCAAAAGCGAGTATTTTCTTGAGAAATTTTCCGAGGGCGAAAAGCGGGAGAATCAGGAAAACTGAAATGCTTTCCCGGAGGTGAAAAACGAAAAACCACGGCTTCAAAGTGGAAATAAAACGAAAAACCCGGGGACACCGGCCGCGTATAAACGGCAAACGGTGTTCCCGGATTTTTTAAGAGGGACTTTTTCTGGAAAATGGTATTGCCTGCCGCTAAAAATTAAAAGAAAATTCCCGGTGGTTTTGAAAGCCGTCCTCATAGATGCTGGTCAGATACTGTGCGGTAAAGCCGCCCTCTGTTTGCAGGGCCTGGTACAGGGTATCGTCCCACAGTTCCGGCGTGATATAGCCGCTGAAGTAGGCGGTGTTGATATCGGCGAAAAAGCGGCCCAGCTCCGGGTCTGCTTTTCCGTTTTCATCGGCGGTAAGCTGGGCGCAGTGCTGCCAGTGGTAATCGTAGGCGTAGTCTGAAAAGGGGGATTCTACAGGGATCGCGCGGTAATGGGCTGTTTTTCCTTCCAGGGAAAGCTCCCCGTATTGCAGGGGCCACATCAAAAGGGAAGAGGTGGCGATATCCCAAAGCCCCGCTTGGCTTTTGACCGTATGCTGAATGTGCATGTGGCCGCTGAGGTTGCAGAGCACGCCGTATTTCTCATACAGCTCCAGCAGCTTGGAGCCGTTGTGGATCGCATAGCCGAAATCGAAAAGATCGCTGTGAGCGATCAGGTTTTGGTGGCTTATCGCCACCACCCGGCTTCCCTGTCTTGCCGCCAGGATCAGCTGTTCCTCTGCCCACCGAAGGGTTTCCTCTTTTACGGCGCCGCCGCACCCCGGTGAATTTACATCTATCATCAGCGCGCGAAGCTGGGGCGTGATCTGAAACACATAGCTCAGAGAAGTTTCGTCCCGGCTGAGAGCGTCTTCAAAGCCGAAAGCGCTGTAGAGCTCCGAGAACTCCGCTGCGGTCACGCTGTCTACCAGGGTGTAGTGATCTCCCTGAAAGCTGGCGGCGTTTCGATTTTCCAGGTCGTGATTTCCTGGAATGGCCAGCACCGGGATCCCCGCCTCTTTGATTTTGGAAAGTTTTTCGATCAGCGCCTCATGGCTCTTTCGGGCGCCGTTAAAGGTCAGATCCCCGGAAAGGAGCAGGGCGTCCGGCGGGGTGGAGATCACCTGCTCCACAAAGGCGTCAGTGATCTCCTCGCAATGCTCCATTGCTTTGCCGTCCCCGTTTTCCAGAACTAAACGAAAGTATTCCCCATGGTCGGTAAGCGCTGGGGAAAGATAGTGGAGGTCTGTTGCCGTGACCAGCCTGGCAGTAACCGGAGGCAGAGGCTTTTTCCAAAACAGCAGAACGCAGACCCCCGCCGCTATGAGCAGCAGGAGACCCCCGAAAATACATAGCTTTTTCTTCATTTAAGAATCTCCTCACAAGCCTGCGTTGATATGGCGCAGTTTTTTCTTTTAGATACAATATGAGCCCGGTTCCTCACCAAAGGCAGTTCGGGCTCCGCATGCTTCAGATTTCCAGCATGGTGATGACGTTCCGGGGGCAGGCTTCGGCGCACTTGCCGCAGCCGGTGCATTTTTGGGGATCTACCCGGGCCAGGTTGTCCTGTACGGTAATGGCCCCGTCCTCGCAGGTTTTTTCGCATTTTTTGCAGCCGATGCAGCCGATTTTACACACCTGCATGGTATCCCTGCCCTTGTCGCAGTTGGAGCAGCGCACCACCGCCTGCCGCTTCAGGGGGACAAATTTGATCAGACCCTTTGGGCAGGCCTCCACGCATTTGGAACAGCCCCTGCATTTTTGGGGGTCGATCCTTGCCACGCCGTTGCACACGCTGACCGCGCCGTATTCGCAGGCCCGCACACAGTCTCCCATGCCCATGCAGCCGTACCGGCAGCTGGAGATCCCCCCGGCCAGGAAGGTGGAAGCGGAGCAGCTTTCAATGCCGTCATAGATCATTTTATCGGTGGTGTTGTCATAGCTGCCCATGCAGTGCACCAGGGCGGTTTTATATTCCACGGAAACATCGCCAGAGCCTAAAAGCTCCGCGCATTTTTGGGCTGTTTCCTCCCCGCCGGGCGAGCAGAGGCCGGGTTTTGCCTCTCCCTTGCTCATGGCGGTGGCATAACCGGAGCAGCCGGAAAAGCCGCAGGCGCCGCAGTTGGCTCCCGGTAATATTTCTTCCAGAGCCTCGGCGGTTTCATCCTTCGGTACCGCCAGAAGAATGGAGGCCACCGCCAGAACGACCCCGGCCAGCAGGCCGATGATCCCCACGATCAAAATGGGAGTGATAAAATTCATAGTTGTTTCTCCTTTTCTGAAAGGAAGTTGCCGGTCAGAACACAAGGGCCGATCGCCGGAAAGCTATAGCAGCCGATCGACCACGCCGCCGAATCCAAGGAAGGAAACGGCCACCAGAGAGGCCGCTACCAGGGTAATGGGCAGGCCCCGGAAGGTCTCCGGAATATCACACTCTTCCAGACGCTCCCGCACTCCGGCAAACAGCACCATCGCCACCAGGAAGCCCACGCCGGAGCCGAAGGCGTTTACCAAAGACTGCAAATAGCCGAAGGAGGGATCCGCCGCGCCCTTTTCCAGAACCAGCATGGTTACGCCCAGCACGGCGCAGTTGGTGGTGATCAGCGGAAGATAAATGCCCAGGGAATTGTAAAGCGGCGGCATGAATTTCCGCAGCACGGTTTCCAGCAGCTGCACCAGGGCGGCGATCACCAGAATAAATACCACGGTCTGTAAATAGCCCAGGTCTCCCGGCACCAGAAGGTACGTGTAAAGCGGCCAGGTGACGGCGGTGGCGATCACCATGACCACCGTGACAGCGCAGCTCATGCCAAGGGCGGTGTCAAGCTTTTTGGAAACGCCCAAAAACGGGCAGATGCCCAAAAATTTATTGAGCACATAATTTTCGGTGAGAATGGCGGCCAGGAAAATAGCCACCAGGGTTTTGATGGTTTGTCCGTCCATTATTCAGCCGCCTCCCAGTTTTCCATATTTTTCGTACAAGTTTCCTTTTCCGTGAGCTTTGAGCAGGAGGCGGCCAGAGGGCAGCCTGCGCAGCCCACTCCCTCCGGAGCTTTTCCCTCTTTGGAAAGCTTTCCGGCCAGCGCCACCAGCATGCCAAACACAAAGAAGCCGCCGGGGGGCAGAAGAAAAATGATCACGGGCTCCATGAAATGGGAAAGAATGGGAATGCCAAATACTGTACCTGCGCCCAAAAGCTCCCGGATCGTCCCCATGCACAGCATGGCGGCGGTAAAGCCCACGCCCATGCCGAGGCCGTCCAGAATGGAGGGAAGCACCTTGTTTTTGCTGGCAAACATCTCCGCCCGGCCAAGAATGATACAGTTTACCACGATCAGGGGCAAAAACACGCCCAAGGCCGTGTCCAGCGCGGGGGAAAAGGCCTTGATAAAAAGCTGAACAATGGTGACGAAGCCCGCGATGATGGTGATAAAGGCGGGAATGCGAACCTTACCCGGGATCACGTTCCGCAAAAGGGAAATGGCGGCGTTGGAGCACACCAGCACAAAGGTGGTGGCGGCCCCCATGCCGATGGCGTTTCCGGCGGCGGTGGTCACCGCCAGAGTGGCGCAGCAGCCCAGCACCAGCCGAAGCACCGGATTTTCCCGGATAATTCCCTTGGTGAATTCCATTCGGAGAGAACCGCTTTTTTTAGTTGCCATCGTAGTCGCCTCCTCCGAATATGTTGTGGTAGATATCCACCGCCTGATTGACGGCGTTCGTCACGGCCGTGCTGGTAATGGTGGCCCCGGTCATGGCCTCTATTTGGCCCTCCGCCGGGGTCTGGTATTTCACAAGCTGAAGGCAGGTATCCGGCACAGGCTGCCGGTACTGAGCCCGGAAGCTCTCCTTTTCGGCGTTGGCCCCAAGGCCGGGGGTCTCGCCGTGGCTTAAGATCATCACGCCGGTAATGGCGCCCTCCGCGCTGATGCCGGTCATCACGCGCACGTCGCCGCCATAGCCCTTGGCGGTGGTCTCAAACACATAGCCAACCGTTTCATTTCCGGATTTTCCGATATAATATTCGTCCGGGCTTCCGGCATTGGCGGCTTCAAAAGAATCCGCGCCCTGCAATACGACCTTTCTGGATTCCTCGGCCTTTTGCAGCTGCTGCTGCGCGATCTTATCCTTTGTCAGGAGGTTTGTTCCCATGAGAGCCGCCGATACCACAACGCAGATGATAAGCAGTACCGCCGTGGGGACGAAAACGCTTTTGAAATCAAGCTTCACTGGGGGAGCCCTCCTTTTTCTTTTGTTCCTTTTCCTTGCCGAAGGGCCTGGGCCTGCTGATCCGCTCGATCAGCGGGGTAAGGATATTCATCAGAACGATGGAGTAGGAAACGCCTTCGGGCAGGGATCCGAACTCCCGGATTACCATGGTAAGGGCCCCGCAGCCAACGGCAAAGATCAGGCGGCCCTTAAAATACAGGGGGCTGGTGGTGTAGTCCGTGGCCATAAAGAACGCGCCCAGCATCAGGCCGCCGGAAAGCAGATCGATCAGCGGGTTTCTGCCGAAGAGGGCGGAAAACGCCGCCGCGGTGGCAAGGTAGGTCACCGGGATCACCGGGCTGATGACTTTTCTGACGATCAGGTACAGCCCGCCCAGCAGAATGGCCAGGGCGCAGGTCTCGCCCAGGCAGCCGCCGTGGGTTCCCAGAAAAAGCTCCAAAACCGTCGGAGAGCCTTCGCCGCCGTTCTGCCAGAAGGAAACCAGAGGCGTGGCGGTGGTAACTGCGTCGGCATTGGCGGAATAATCAAAGGCTGCCGTCCAGTGGGTCATGCGGGCGGGGAAGGAATTCATCAAAATGATCCGGGCGGTCAAGGCGGGGTTTACAAAGTTCTGCCCAATGCCGCCGAACATCTGCTTTACCACCACAATGGCCACCACACTGCCGAATACGGCAATCAACGGGTTGATGGTCACGGGCAGATTCAGCGCCAGCAAAATACCGGTGACCACGCAGGAAAGGTCACTCACGGTCTGGGGGCGCTTCATAATGCGCCGGGACAGGTATTCGCTCAAAATGCAGGAGGCCACACAGGTGAGGATCACCGCCATGGCCCGAAGGCCGAAGATCACCACAGAGGCGATCATGGCGGGGGTAAGGGCAAGGATCACGTCCAGCATGATATTCTGGGTAGTGCGCTTTCCATGAAAATGGGGAGAGGAGGAAACGATCAGCTTATCCATGATTCTTTTGCCCCGCTTTCTTCACATAGTTTTTTCCCAGCCGAATGGCCTGTACCAGCCGCCTTCCGGCGGGACAGGCAAAGGCGCAGCTGCCACATTCCATGCAGGCCATCAGGTCCAATTCCCGCAGGGCCTCGATATCCTTCTTTTCCACAGCTTTTTCCAGCTTTGTGGGAACAAGCCCCATGGGGCAGGCCTCCACGCATTTGCCGCAGCGGATGCAGCTTGTGGGTTCCAAAGAGGCAGCCTCCTGGGCGGCGAAGGCCAGAATAGCGTTGTTCTGCTTTAAGATGGGGAGCTCATCGGAGGTAACGGCAATGCCCATCATGGGGCCGCCCATCAAGAGCTTTTTGGGCTCCGACCGGTAGCCTCCGCAAAATTCAATCACGTCCCGAATGGGGGTTCCCACGGGAACGATCACGTTTTTCGGCTCCTTGACCGCGGAGCCGTCAATGGTGACCCGCTTTTGGGTCAGGGGCATGCCGGTGCGCATGTAGCTTGCCAGGAAGGAAATGGAGGCGATATTCATCACCAGGCACCCCGCATCGGCAGGCAGCTTTCCCATGGGGATCTGCCGCCCGGTGCAGGCCTGTACCAGAACCTTTTCCGCCCCCTGTGGGTATCGGCTGCGCAGAGGAAACACCCGCACCTCGTCGAGAGGATCCATTTCCTGATTGTCCGCGATCTCCCGCAGCTTTTCAATGACATCGGGCTTGTTATCCTCTACGGCGACAAACACCCGGTGCACATCTAAAATATCCTTTACCTTGTAAATGCCGTCCAGCACATTTTTCCCGTTTTCCAGGGCTTCCCGGTGGTCGGCGGTTACATAGGGCTCGCACTCCGCCGCATTTACGATCAGGGTATCGATGGTTTTCTCCTTCGGCACATTTAATTTTACGTGGGCGGGAAAGCCCGCGCCGCCCAACCCCACCAGCCCAGCGGAGCGCGCCGCCTGAGCCAGCTCTTCCCGGTCCCGAATGGCGGCAGGCGGGTAAATATTGGGATCCCGCTCCATTTTTCCATCGGAGTCGATCACCACGGCGGCGGTCATCTGCCCGCCGGTGAGCATCACGCTGGTGATCTCCGCCACCGTGCCGGAAACAGAGGCGTGAATGGGGGCGGACACGTAGGCGTCGCTGTCGCCGACCACCTGCCCCAAATAGACATGGTCGCCCTTTTGCACCATGGGGGTGCAGGGCGCGCCGATATGCTGTTGCATGGGCAGGATCACCCTGCTGGGGGGAGGCAGTACGGCGGAAGGAAGCTCCCAGGTGTTTTTGCAATGAGAAACCGCCGCTCCGCCATGAGTGCGGAAGGGGTGTTTCGGAAATACCAGTGCCATAAGCGTGAAACCGCCTTTCTGTATGCGGCTTTCGCAATTTGTCGAAAGCCGCCGCATATTTTCTTATTTTACTAGGAAATCGTTGTTCTTGCAACAGGGATTTTTTTGTAATGCATTTTCCACTCCAAATCAAAGGACTTTTTAAGTGTTTGGCGCGGCAAAACGCAATGGAAAATTAGAAATGAGCAATTAGCAATGAAGGGTAAGGCGGAGAGATAAATTATAGTTTAACGCCCGTAGGCTCCCCTTGCGCGAGTAAGGGGAGCTGTCAGCCGAAGGCTGACTGAGGGGATCAAAACTAGCGGTTCTATGCCGCTTTCTGCGGGTAACGATCCCTTCCACCGCCTGTCGGCGATCCCCGCAGACTGCGAAGCAGTCTGTTTTCCCTCTATAAATAAGGGGAGGCAAAGGGGAGCTAAATTATAGTTTAGTACATAGTTCCCTCTACTGTCATTCTGAGCCGCAGGCGAAGAATCTCGCCCTTAATTCTTGGTAAAAGGTTAAGGACGAGATCCTTCGCCACCTTCGGGGGCTCAGGATGACAACTTGAGAGCCCTTTTCTCTTTTCTAACAACTAACTACTCACGGCTAACAACTAACACACTAAATTCCAATTTATTTGCTTACCAATGGTCGGGTCAGTGATTAACTTCCCGCACCAAGCAGCTTCACAAGTGGCCGCGGTGCCTCACCGCTAAATTCCAATTTACAAGCGTTGATTACAACGCTTGTGTCCTTGACCTTTCTAATTGCTCATTCCTCACTGCTCATTTCATATTCCCTTCTCTTAGCATTATGAAGCCGCAGAGTCTTCCATGAAACAGAAAACCCCCGTGGAAGCCGCATACTGCGGCGATCCACGGAGGTTTCTGTACATTTGTACTTTTTACTTTTTCAACTCCGCCCGGCGCATGAGCAGCCAGGTGAAGAGGCTGAACACGCCGAAGAGGATCAGGCAGCTTACCCCGGCGTTCCAGGGGGCGCCGAAGGCCAGGTGGAAGAAGCTGAACAGCGCTTTTCCCAGCACCGGCCAAAGGGGCCACTGGGGGTAATGGTCGTACAGCTCAAAAACGCCCGGCAGCCCTACAAGGAGCAGGAGAGCGCTGCCAATGCCGATCAGAAGCTTTCCCAGCTTGTTCAGGCGGTAGAACAGCGTGCTGATAAAATATCCCAGTGCCCCAAAGGCCAGAAGCAGGCAAAAGCTGAAGGGCACCGCCGCAAAAGCGACCAGTACCGGGGATAGGCCGGAAAGGGCGGAAGAGAATACGGTTTCCAGCAGGGAAAACGATTCCGTTTGAACGCCGGGCAGCAGGCCCGCCAGCCGTAAAAGCAGGGTAGAGGCCTCGTCGATCATTGCCATAATCAGGCAAAGCGCAGCGGAGGCGCACAGCCTGCCGAAGAAAAGGTTCCGGCGGGAAACGCCGTTTTGCAGGGCCATGGAAAAGCTTTCCCGGAAGGAGCAAATACCGGCAACCAGGAGAAAGATGCAGGAAATGGCCGAGATCCCGCTGGAGCTGGTGATCACCAGCCCGCCGTTTCCGGCGCTGACCAGTGTAAGGGGGATCGATACGAGATAAGCAAGAACCTGCATGCCCACCAAAATGAGATAATAGACCAGCAGATCCTTTTTATGGGAAAAAAGCTGATATCGGAAAGAAGAATAAATTTGCATAAAGAGGCCCTCCTCAGGAATTTGTCAGCAGAATGAAAAGCTTTTGCAGGTCTACGCCGGAAAACTCCAGCTCCGGCCCGGCCGCCGCTTTGTCCGGCAGGCCCTCCACACAGGCGGAGCGCAGGCCGCCGATGGCCTCCACGTCCAGTACCTTCCGGCCCTTTATGTAATCCTCCACCGCCTGGGCGCCGCCGGATACCGTATAGACTCCGGCGGTGAGCTCCTCCCGGGGACAGGCCCGCAGAAGCGCTCCTTCCTTGAGGATCACCACGTCCTCAATAAACCGGGCGGCCTCTTCGATCAAATGGGTGGAGATCACAGCGGTAAAGGGCTTTTCCGCGTATTTCGCCAAAAGGATATGGTAAAAAAGCTCTCTGTGGTTGGCGTCCAGCCCCAGCACCGGTTCGTCCAGCAGCACATAGGGAACGTTGACGGAAAGCGCCAGCACCAGCTTAAAAATGGAAAGGTACCCGGTGGAAAGCCCTTTGACCCTTGCTTTCAAATTCAGCTGAAAGCTGTCCGCCAGCTTCCGGGCAAAATCCTCGTCAAAGGCGGGATAAAAATTCCGGGTCCAGCGGAAGGCCTCTGTTACCCGCATGGCCTCCGGATAGCAGGTTTTTTCGCTCATCAGGTAAAGCTTTGCCTGGGCGGCGTCGTTTTCCGCGGCGGGGGTTCCGTCAATGGTAACGCCCCCGGCGTCGGGAAAGATCCGGTTGGAAATAATATTCAGCAGGGTGGATTTTCCCGCCCCGTTTCTCCCCAGCAGGCCGCAGAGCTTTCCTTCGCCGAAGCTCAGGGAAACATTTTTCAGAGCCTGGGTCTGCTGAAAGCTTTTGGAAACATTTTCTACAAGAATGCTCATAAAGATACCCCTTTCTTTTCTGCTGTGTACCGGTCAGCCTTCTCGCCGGAAAATTCGCTTTGCACGATTTCGGAAAGCTCCTCGGCGGTCAGCTCAAGCCGATGAGCCTCGGCGACCATTGCCGCTACAAAATTTGGCGTAAAGCTTTGAAGACGTTTTTGCCGCACACGCTCCCGGGCGCCGGGGGAAACGAACATGCCCACGCCCCGTTTTTTATACAGGATCTGCTCCTCCACCAAAAGATTTACGCCCTTCAGGGCTGTGGCGGGGTTGATGGTGTACCGCAGGGAAAATTCCGTGATCGACGGGATCTGCCCCTCCTCCGGGAAGCCTCCGGTGAGAACAGCGTCCTCGATCCCTTCGGCGATCTGCTGGAAAATAGGCTTTTCCGAGTCAAACTTCAGCTCCATAGCCTTCCTCCTATCTGGTTAGTTAGTCAAGTAAATAACCAGTGAACAGGATATCAAAAAGGAACGCCCCTGTCAACCCCCTGTAAGAAAAATTTTTTGCGAGGGGGCGTTTTAGTTGTTAGCTGTTAGAGAAGGGCAAGTTCTCTCTTTTGTCATTCTGAGGAACAAAGTGACGAAGAATCTCGTTCTTAATCTCTATACAAAGAACCAAAGGATGAGATCCTTCACTTCGTTCAGGATGACAGAAAGAGGGCTTTCCTTTTCTAACAACTAACGGGGCAAATCCAATTTATTGAACTGTCTACCAATCTGTCATTCTGAGCCGTAGGCGAAGAATCTCTCCCTTGCCCTTCCAGAAGAGCGCGGCATTTCCGAAAAATAAAAAAGCCGCCGCGAAGCGGCGGCGGTGGAGCTTAAGAAAGGTCAGAGGAATTGGAGCCTGTGGAGGAATCGTTCCAGGTGGAGTTGCTTTCCAGCCTGCTGCTGTTGTCGTCATAGCGTGAGGAAAGGCCATCATCGTTCCGGGAAGAGAGGTCGTCCCGGTCGAGACGGGAGCTGTTCAGACCGGAATTTCTGGAAGTGTCGTTCCGGTCAGATTCCAGGCGGCTTCCGGTTTCGCTCATATCCTCTCCGGCCTTGGAGATGGCGTCTCCGGCTTTGGAAGCGGCGTTGGAAACTACATTGCCAGGCTTGTTGCCGCAGCCCGCCAGGAGAAGGGCCAGAAGCATGCACAGCAGGGGTACAAGAAGTTTATTTTTTATCATGGAGAAAACATCCTTTCTTTTTTTAGAAGCTGCGTTCCCCGGTGGGGACCGCAAATTCTTGATTTTCGCTATGGCTTAGAATCTCCAGCCAAAGCAAAAAAATACCCCTTCCGCCGGATTTGAAAAAATTTTTTCAAAATGATAAAATATTCTTAAGAATGTTGTAAGGTTGTGAGAGTATGATATGGACCGTGACGCTGAATCCCGCCATGGACTGCTACCTGTTCCCGGAGCGCTTTGAAAAGGGTGCGATCAATTCCTATGATAGATGCTGCTTCCGTCCCGGCGGCAAGGGTGTGAACGTATCTTTGCTGCTGACCTCGCTGGGCGTGGAAAATACCGCCCTGGGCATCGGCGCCGGCGCTTCCGGCCGGGAGATCGAAGCGCTGCTTCGGCAGGCGGGCTGCAAAACAGATTTTCTGTTTTTGAAGGAAGGGGCCTCCCGCGTGAACCTGAAGATCCGTACCCCGGAAGGGGAGGAAACGGACTTGAACGGAGCAGGGCCGGAGATCTCTGAGGAAGCCCTGGAACGGCTGGGAGAAAAGCTTTTCGCCCTTCAGCCCGGGGACGGGCTGGTGCTGGCGGGCAGTATTCCGCCGTCTCTTCCCACAGGCAGCTACGTGCGGCTTTTAAGGCGCGCCGGAGAGAAAGAGCTTTTTACTGTGGTGGACGCCGCCGGGGAAGCGCTGCTTGCGGCTTTGCCCTGCCGCCCATTTTTGGTCAAGCCCAATCTGGAGGAGCTGGGGGCGCTGTTCGGCACGGAGCTTCGGGAGCTGTCCGCTGTCATAGAAAGCGCTTTGGCCTTACAGGAAAAGGGCGCCCGGAATGTGGCGGTTTCTCTGGGAGAAAGGGGAGCGCTGCTGGTCTGTGAGGACGGCAGGCGGCTGTTCTGCCGGGCGGCGAAAGGGGAAGCGGTTTCCTCCGTGGGCGCGGGAGATTCCATGGTGGCGGGCTTTCTCTATGGCTGGCAGCTGCACAATACACTGGAAGGCGCTTTGCGCTGGGGCGTGTGTGCCGGTTCGGCCACAGCCTTTTCCCAAGGGATCGCCTCCGGGGAGGCCGTGCGGCGGCTCTATCCCGAAACAGGCAATATTCATGTTCTCTGAAAAGCGTGCACCGCTGAGATTTCAGTTGACAGAGAAGCGGTTTCCACGTACAATGTTATATAGTTGATTGCAAAAGATATCAGGTTAGTTCAGGGGCAAGCTTGGCCCGGTTTACTTTTTTAGAATAGGAAAGTGGTCATCACGATGAAACAGACTGGCAGCAGGCCCGTGGAGGAGGAATTTCGCTCCTCACAGATCTATAAGACCCTGAAAAGCTCCGGAATTCCCGTAGCGGATAAGATCGCCCAGGGGTTGGGAAAAGCCGCCGAGGGGCTGGACAGCGCCCTGGGCAGCATCGCGCCTGCGGTAAAGCGAAGCGTGGGTGTGCAAAACGGGTCGCCGCAAAGCCATACTCAAAGCACAGCCCCCACAGGAGGACAGCCTTTTTCCGGACAGCGGGCGGGGCAAACACCACCTCCCGGCCGAACCGCTCAGACCGCGGGGGTTCAGGGAAAAGGATATCCATACCAGTATCAGTACACATATCCCGCCGGAACCAACAAAACGGCTCCGGGGCGGCAGGCAGCTCCCGGGCAGCCTGTTCCGGGGCAGGCTGCGTACCCCGGCAGAAAGCCTGCGGGGGTCAATCGGGCCCCGGCCCCGCAAATGCCGGCCATGAAGCTGGTGCGCAAGGGGAGCCCGGCGAAATTTTACATTACCGGCGCCGCTGCGCTGCTTTACGCGCTGAATTTTCCATTGTACGAGGTCTCTCACTTTATCGTGTTCGGGCTGGTGCTTGCGGGGGTGTTTCTCCTTTCCGGCAAGCTGTTCCGGGGAAAGAAGGAATTTGTTCCCATCGAGCCGGTAAAGCCGAAGGAGAAGGAAGCACCCAAGCAGGAGGAAAAGCCCTCGCAGACCGGGAACCCGGAGGTGGATAAGATCATCGATGAGGGCAGGGAGTATTTGAAAAAGCTCCGGGCCGCCAACAACGCCATTCCGGACGAAAGCCTTTCCGAGTGCATTGACAGAATGGAAAGAGCTTCCGCCGATATTTTCCGCTTTGTGGCGGATCACCCGGAAAAGGCCCCGCAGATCAGGAAATTCATGAATTACTATCTACCCACCACCCTGAAGCTTTTAAGTAGCTATCAGCGGCTTTCCTCTCAGTCCGTGCGGGGAGAAAACATCACCTCTACCATGTTCAATATCGCCGGTATGATGCACACGGTGGCGGCCGCCTTTGAAAAGCAGCTGGATTCCCTGTTTACCGATGAGGCCATGGACGTTTCTGCGGATATTTCCGTATTCGAGACTCTCCTGAAGCAGGAGGGCTTTGTGGAGGAGCAAAAAGAGGAGAAAAAGCAGTAATGTTTTGAGGACACGCTCAATTATAATAAGGACCGCGCAGCAGCGGCCCTGAAACCATCAGAAAGGATGCTGTCACATGGATAATGAGATCAAGCTGACCCTGGAGGCCGAAGAGCCCCAGGCCCCCGCCCTCACGCTGAACCCGGAGGAAACCGCCAAGGAGACCGCGGTGGAGCCTGTTGTGCTGGACGAATCCGCCTTGACCCCTGAGGAGCAGAAGGCTGTAAACGAATTTGCCGAGAAGATCGACCTGACGAACAGCACCCTGGTGCTGCAGTACGGCTCTGCCGCCCAGAAGAAGATCGCCTCCTTCTCCGATACGGCTCTGGATAAGGTGCGCACCAAGGATCTGGGGGAGATCGGCGATGAGATCTCCAGCCTGGTGGTGGAGCTGAAGGGCTTCGATATCGACGAGGAGGAGAAAAAGGGTCTGTTCGGGTGGTTCAAAAATACCGGCAATAAAATCACCGCCATGAAGGCCCGGTACGACAGCGCCGAAACCAATGTGGATAAAATTGCCGCGGCCCTGGAAAATCATCAGGTTCAGCTGATGAAGGACGTGGTAATGCTGGATAAGCTCTATGAAATGAATCTGAACTATCACAAGGAGCTTTCCATGTACATCATTGCCGGCAAGAAAAAGCTTCAGCAGGAGCGGGCCACCCGGCTGGTGGAGCTGCAGAACAAGGCAAAGCAGAGCGGCCTGGCGGAGGACGCCCAGGCGGCTAACGATTTTGCCCAGCTGTGCGATAATTTTGAAAAGAAACTGCACGACCTGGAGCTGACCCGCATGGTAAGCGTGCAGATGTCTCCCCAGATCCGTCTGGTGCAGAACAACGATAAGCTGATGACGGAAAAGATCCAGTCCACCCTGGTGAACACGATCCCCCTGTGGAAAAGCCAAATGGTGCTGGCTCTGGGCGTGGCCCATTCCGCCCAGGCGGTAAGAGCCCAGCGGGAGGTATCGGATATGACCAACCAGCTGCTGCGCAAGAATGCGGAGAAGCTGAAGATGAGCACTATCGAAACCGCCAAGGAATCCGAGCGGGGCGTGGTGGATATGGAGACCCTGCGTATCACCAACCAGTCCCTGATCCAAACCCTGGACGAGGTGGTAAAGATCCAGGACGAGGGCAGGGCAAAGCGCCGGGCCGCCGAGCAGGAGATTGGCAAGCTGGAAGGCGAATTGAAGCAGAAGCTTTTGGATATTCACCAGTGAAGTTAGTTGTTAGAGGACGGTCAAGGGCGCAAGGCTAAAGGCATCCTTCATGTCATTCTGAGCCGAAGGCGAAGAATCTCGTCCTTTAGCCAGTAGTTATTTAGAAAAGACCACTGCATTGTGTTTTATGGGTTTTACCCTAAAGGAGCTTTGGAAGCCATGAAAAAGAAAAATGTGATCGGCGCTTTGGTAATGGCGGGAATGATCCTGGTTTCCGTTCCCTTCGGCGCCAACCGTTCTCTGAACCGTCTGCGGGAAGAAACGCGGGACGAGGCCTATTATTATGACAGCACCGGGTATGCTATTTACGAAGGGCTGGAGAAGCAGCAGGCAGCGGCCCGAAACCTTATCACCGTGGCGGAGCGCTATGTGGAAAGCAATCCGGGGCTGGATCCGTATCTCGATGAGCTCACGTACCGTGCGGATTTCTGCGAGAAATTTTACGATCCCGGAGATCCGAAAGAGGTGGAATCCTACGGTCTGCTGGTGGAAGCCGCCCAGGGGCTTTCCGGGCAGTTGGAGGGGATCAGGCTGAACGAAAAGGACGAAAAATACCCCCGGCAGCTGATTGCCGAAATAGAATCCGAGCAGGATAAGCTGGAGCGCAGCAGCTATAATGACGAGGCCAGGGAATTTAACGAGACCCTCACAAGGTTCCCCGCAAGCCTGCTGGGAGAGCTCACCGGAGTGAAAGAACTGGGCGTTTTCGGGCAATAAGGGCAACACCGCACAAAGATTGTGCGCAAGTTGTACAGTCAGATTTTTCGTCAGAGTGCACAGATTGAGTGCAGCCAATCTTGCGATTGACAAACGAGAGCTGCGTGCTATGGCGGAAAATATGCAAGCAAATTGTGTACAAAGGCCTCTGGCCGGTCTTTGTGCGGTGTTGCCTAAGGTTTTTTACAGCCGGCAATGTCCGGCTGTCTGTTTTCAGAAAGGGAGAATCGCCATGACAAGAAAGACCCGCGTACCGCATATTCTCAAAAGCTTTGCCGCGCTCTGCTTCACAGCGCTGCTTTTGTGCTCCTTGTCCATTCCCGCCCTGGCCGCTGTGCCGGATCGGCCCCAGAACCAGTACGTGCTGGACGAGGCCGGGGTGCTGGATAGCGCCACGGAGCGGGAGATCATTTCCAAAAACCAGAAACTTTTTGAGAAAACCGGCGCGGAGATCGTCATTGTCGCTGTGGATTTTTTGGGCGGCCAGGAGATCGATGATTATGTGTTTGAGCTGTTTAACTCCTGGGGCGTTGGCTCAGAGCAGCGGAATAACGGCATTTTGCTGGTAATGGCCATCGGTGAGGACAATTATTACGCCCAGGCGGGCTATGGAATAGAGGATTATTTCGACAGCAGACTGCAAAGCCTGCTGGACGAATATCTGGAGCCGGATTTCGCCGCCCGGGATTACGATGCCGGCGCGAAAAAATTTTTCGACGCGGTATATACCGAGCTGGAAACCTATTCCTATGACGACAGCTATGATGATCAGGAATACGGCCAGGGCGGCGCCAATACGGACAATTATGATTACGAGTACGAAAGCGGCTACCGTGCTTCCGATTTTGTCTTTACGGTTCTCCGGTTTGTATTCCGGATCGTGTTGGTGATCATTGTCATTGTGGTGATCCTCGCTGTGATCCGGGCGCTTTCCGGCGGCGGAGGAGGCCCCGGCAATCCCGGCGGTGGTGGAGGCGGAGGCGGCTTCTGGCGCGGCATGTTCTGGGGGAATATGCTGGGCAGCAGACGGCGCAGAGGCTGGTATGCGCCTCCGCCGCCTCCTCCCCCCGGCGGCTTTGGTCCCGGCCCCCGGCCCCCCAGAAATGGCGGCGGTTTTGGAGGCTTTGGCGGGTTCTCCGGCGGAGGGCGTTCCGGGGGTTTCGGCGGTTCCCGCGGCGGTTTTTCCGGCGGCGGTCGCTCCGGTGGCTTCTCCCGTGGCGGCGGCTCTCGCGGAGGCGGCGCAGGCAGAAGATAAGCGGCTGCACGCACAGTGACGAACGATGGCGGCGCTGTCATGCGGCACCATGAAAAGCAAGGATCCATCAACAGGGATTTTTGCTTTCCTCGAAAGGGGATCCCATATTCTATCAGAGAAAAACAGGCCGAATTTGAAACAGGAAAGGATGAGTTACATGAAGCAATGCTTTCACTGCGGGGCCAATGTACCGGAGGAAGCGGTAAGCTGCCAGAACTGTGGAACGGTTTTGCCCCCAGAGACGCCGCCTGCTTCCCAATCCGCAGGGCCCGCCATGCCGCAGCCTGTCCCGCCGCCCTTTTATCCAGCGCCTCAGCCCCGTGCCGGGGCGCCCTGGTACCCCAGCCTGCCCGCTCCTGTGCCTCAGCTGCGCAGAGTCTTTTCCTGGGCAGACGTGTGTACCATTTTGGGCTTTGCCTCCTCGGTGATCGGCTATTTCTGGGCCAGCCTGGTATTACTGCCGCTGGGCCTGGTGACCTCCCTCATTGGCTTTAAGGGAAATAAAACACGGGCCCTTGCCGTGGCGGGAATCGTGGTTTCCGCCATTGGTCTTTTGATCAAGCTGATGATGATCCTGAACGATGCCAGTTGGCTGCCCTATTGGATCACCAACGGCATTTGGTGAGGAAGTTGTTAGCCGTTAGTTGTTAGTTGTTAGAGAAAGGCAAGGGCGAAGCTTTTTTCCTTAAGAAATGGCAAAGGGCAGGCTTGTCCTTTCTTCACGGCGCAATAGCTGAGCGCGGCTGACGGTTGATCACCGCATGTTCCATCATATTTTACATGATCCTCTAAGGATAGGGGATCATAAAGGAGAGAAACAGTGCCTGCTGTTTTTCTCCTTTGTTTTTCCGGGAAAAGCTTGAAAATGCCATGAGAAACAGTTGCGGCAAAAGGAAAATATTGCTACAATAAAGTAAAGGTTATTTGAAAAATCGTAAACGCCGTCTTTTTGCCCAATGCAGACGGATTTCTGCGTTGGAAATCCCAGACGGGCATCAGCCCGTCTTGTGGTCCTCCGCTTTGAAACCGTCTCGCCTTGTACAAAATCCGGCATTTTCTCTGTTTTCAAACAACCCCTAGCCGAACGGTTAAATTCGCACCGACTGGCTAAGAAAAGCAGACCTGAAAAGCGAGGAAGATCTGTGTGAAAAAGCTGCTTTGTTATATGAAAGGGTATCGAAAGGAATGCGTGCTTTCGCCGGCCTTCAAGCTGCTGGAGGCTTCCTTTGAGCTCCTGGTGCCTCTGGTGATGGCGGCGGTGATCGACACCGGCATTAAAAACGGAGACAGGCCCTATATTATCCGCATGTGCCTTCTGATGGTGGCGCTGGGCGTGATCGGCCTTTGCTGTACCCTGGTGGCCCAGTATTTTGCCGCCAAGGCCGCGGTGGGCTTTTCCTCCCGGCTGCGCCAAGCGCTGTTTGCCCGTATCCAGAAGTTGAGCTATTCCCAGCTGGACCGGGCGGGTACCTCTACGCTGATCACCCGTATGACAAGCGATATAAACCAGGTGCAGAACGGTGTGAACCTTACCCTGCGCCTGCTTTTGCGCTCTCCCTTTGTGGTGTTCGGCGCCATGCTTATGGCCTTTACTATTGACTGGAAGGCCGCCCTGGTGTTCGCGGTAGTGATCCCGCTTTTATTTCTGGTGGTCTTTTGGATCATGCTCTGGACCATGCCCCGGTACAAGCGGGTGCAGGCGGGGCTGGACCGGGTGCTGGGCGTAGCCCGGGAAAACCTGACCGGCGTTCGGGTGATCCGCGCTTTCGGCAGGGAAGAGGCGGAGATTCGGCGGTTTGACGAGGAAAACGAGAGCCTTACCCGCATGCAGACCTTTGTGGGAAAGGTTTCCGCACTGATGAATCCTTTGACCTATATTTTAATCAATCTGGCCACCATGGCGGTGATCTGGGTGGGAGGTCTGCGGGCAAATACCGGGGCCGTCACCCAGGGCCAGGTGGTGGCCCTGGTCAATTACATGGCGCAGATCCTGGTAGAGCTCATCAAGCTTGCCAATTTGATCATCAACATTGCCAAGGCCCTGGCCTGCGCGGGCAGGGTGGAGGCGGTGCTGGAGCTGCCTGTGGGAATGGAACTTCCCCGGCAGGGAGAAACGGGGAAACGCCCCGGCGCCCTGGCCTTTGAAGATGTGAGCCTTACTTACGGCGGCGCGGGGGCGGAGTCCCTTTCCCATATCAGCTTTTCCGCAGAGCCCGGCCAGGTAGTGGGGATTATCGGCGGCACAGGCAGCGGGAAAACCAGTCTGGTGAATTTGATCCCCCGGTTTTACGACTGTACCTCCGGCAGGGTGTTGGTCAGCGGAACAGATGTAAGGGAATGGGACCCGGAAGCTCTCAGAAGCCGGGTGGGGGTGGTGCCTCAGAAGGCGGTGCTTTTCTCCGGTACGATCCGGGAAAACCTGTTATGGGGCAAGGAGGACGCCTCGGAGGAAGAGCTTTGGCAGGCGCTGGAGACTGCTCAGGCGAAAGATTTTGTAGAGCAGAAAAAACAGGGCCTGGACGAGCCGGTGGCTCAGGGGGGAAGAAATTTCTCCGGCGGCCAGCGGCAGAGGCTCACCATTGCCAGGGCCCTGGCGCGAAAGCCCGATTTTCTGATTCTGGACGACAGCGCCAGCGCTTTGGATTACGCCACTGATCTGAAGCTGCGCACCGCCATTGCCGATCTGCCCAACAGCCCCACGGTGCTGCTGGTTTCCCAGAGGGCGGCCTCTGTGCGGCAGGCCGATGTGATCGTTGTGCTGGACGACGGTGAAGCGGTAGGCGTGGGAACCCACGATGAGCTGCTGGAAAGCTGTCAGGTCTACCGGGAGATCTATGAATCCCAATTCCAAAAAGAAAAATCGTGAGCGTCTGACTAGGGTTTGATCTTACGGAGAAAGAGTGGTCGAAGCAATGAGCAGGCAGGTGGAAAAAGCAAAAAAAGGCACGCTGAAAAAGGTGCTTTCCTATCTTCGCCGGTATTGGTTTTTTATGGCGCTGTCCGTTTTGCTGGCGGCGGCTTCCGTGGCGGCGTCTCTCTATATCCCGATCCTTACCGGCAGCGCGGTGGACTTGATCCTCGGTCCCGGGCGGGTGGATTTTTCCGGGATCTTCCGGATCCTTGTGAAAATCGGCATTGCCATCGGTGTGGCGGCCCTGTGCCAGTGGACCATGAACGTAAGCAATAACCATGTGGCCTACCGTGTGGTACGGGATATTCGGCAGGACGCCTTCCGCAGGCTGCAAAAGCTGCCGCTGCGCTATCTGGATTCCCACCCGGCGGGGGAGGTAGTCAGCCGCATGGTGGCTGATGTGGATCAGTTTGCCGATGGGCTGCTCATGGGTTTTACTCAGCTGTTTACCGGGGTGCTGACCATTCTCGGCACGCTGTTTTTCATGTTTTCCGTGAATGTGGGCATTTCTCTGGTGGTGGTGCTGGTCACCCCCGTTTCTCTGTTTGTGGCGGCCTTTATCGCCAAGCGCACCTATGATATGTTCCGGCTGCAATCCCAGGTGCGGGGGGAACAGACAGGCTTTGTAGAGGAAATGGTGGGAGAGCAGAAGGTGGTGCAGGCCTTCGGCAGGGAGAAGAAGGCGCTGGAGCAGTTTGACGAGGTCAACGAGCGGCTGCGCAAATGCTCTCTGCGGGCTATTTTCTTTTCCTCCATTACCAACCCCTCCACCCGGTTTGTCAATTCCCTGGTGTATACGGGAGTGGGACTGGTAGGGGCGCTTTCCGTGGTGGGCGGCGGCCTTACCGTAGGCCAGCTTTCCTGCTTTTTGAGCTATGCGAATCAATACACCAAGCCCTTTAATGAAATTTCCGGTGTGGTGACAGAGCTGCAAAACGCCTTGGCCTGCGCGGGCAGAGTGTTCGAGCTCATAGAAGAGGAGCCTCAGCTTCCGGACAGCCCGAATGCGGTACAGCTGGAGCATGTGGAGGGCCGGGTCTCCATCGAGGACGTGTTCTTTGCCTATCAAAAGGGTCAGCGGCTCATCGAGTATTTCAATTTAGAGGTAAAGCCCGGCCAGCGGGTAGCCCTGGTGGGTCCCACCGGCTGCGGCAAAACTACCGTCATCAACCTTCTGATGCGGTTTTATGATGTGGATTCCGGCGTGATCCGGGTGGAGGGCACGGATATCCGGGAGGTCACCCGGAACAGCCTGCGGAAAAACTACGGCATGGTGTTGCAGGATACCTGGCTCAAGCAGGGAACGATCCGGGAAAATATCGCCTACGGCAAGCCGGAGGCCACCCTGGAGGAGGTGGTGGAGGCGGCCAAAGCCGCCCATGCCCACAGCTTCATTAAGCGCCTGCCCCAGGGATACGATACCGTCATCGGCGAGGACGGCGGCGCCATCAGCCAGGGACAAAAGCAGCTTTTGTGCATTGCCCGGGTGATGCTCTGCCTGCCGCCCATGCTGATTCTGGACGAGGCCACCTCCTCCATTGATACCCGCACCGAAGCCCGCATTCAAAAGGCCTTTGCCAAAATGATGCAGGGCCGCACCAGCTTCATCGTGGCCCACCGCCTTTCCACCATTCAGGACGCCGATGTGATCCTGGTCATGCGGGACGGCCATATCATCGAGCAGGGAAGCCATCAGGCACTGCTGGCCCAGGGCGGCTTCTACGCCGAACTCTACAACAGCCAGTTCGCGGCGGGGTGATGTAAGATTTAAGGTGTGGGCAGAGTTTGATAAATTGGAATTTAGCGGTTACCCGCCCATTTTCTATTTTGTCATTACTGAACAGAAAGCAAGGCAGCCTTGCTTTCTCGGTGAAGAATCTCGTCCTTTGTTCTTTTGCCCTGGAATCAAGGGCGAGATTCTTCGCCAAGAAAGCTATCGCTTTCTGCGTTCCCCAGAATGACAAAAAAGAGAACTTTCCCTTTGCCCTTCTACACAGAGAATGAAGGACGAGATTCTTCGCCTACGGCTCAGAATGACAGTGAGGGGCTCTCCTCTAACAACTAACAGCTAACGATGAACAACTATTACCCCGAAAGGAGCCGGTCAATATGGAACCTGTGAAAAAGGACGGAATGGAGGGGCTGTATCAAGCACTTCTTCAGCGGGCGGCGGAGGCCAGGGAAACGGCGTACTGCCCCTATTCCGGCTTTGCGGTGGGGGCGGCGCTGCTGTGCGCGGACGGTACGGTGTATTCCGGCTGCAATATTGAGTGCGCTTCCCTTTCGCCGGGAAGCTGCGCGGAGCGCACCGCTTTTTTTCGGGCGGTAGGAGACGGAAAGCGGGAGTTTCTCGCCATTGCCATAGCGGGCGGCCCGGCCCATGAGCCGCCCAGGGAGCTTTGCCCGCCCTGCGGCGTGTGCAGGCAGGTCATGCGGGAGTTCTGCGGGCCGGATTTTGAGATCCTTCTCACAGACGGAACAAACCAAAAGCGGTATACCCTGGCGGAGCTGCTGCCCGTTTCCTTTGGGCCGGAGCAGCTGGGAGAGCGGGAAAAGTGTTGAAGCCTGTTTCCCTTGTTTGTGGGAACAAGCTCCGGAAAAGGAGGCGGTTTTGTGCGCATGGTGGATATCATTCACAAAAAACGGGAGGGCGGTGAACTGACGGAGCAGGAGCTTGTCTTTTTTGTCCGAGGCTTTTCCGAAGGGAAGATCCCCGATTACCAGGCCTCCGCCTTTTTGATGGCGGTTCTTTTTCGCGGCATGACCCGCCGGGAAACGGCCTGCCTCACTTTGGAAATGGCCCATTCCGGAGAGATGGCGGAGCTTTCCGCCATCGACGGGGTGAAGGTGGATAAGCACTCCACCGGGGGAGTGGGAGATAAAACCACCCTGATCTGCGGGCCCATTGCCGCGGCCTGCGGGGTGAAGATCGCCAAAATGAGCGGCCGGGGGCTGGGGCATACCGGCGGCACGGTGGATAAGCTGGAAAGCATTCCCGGATTTCGCACGGAGCTGCCCCGGGAGGAATTTTTCTCCGTTGTAAACCGCACCGGAATGGCTCTGATCGGCCAGTCCGGAAATCTTTGCCCGGCGGATAAAAAGCTTTACGCCCTGCGGGACGTGACCGGCACGGTGGAAAGCCTGCCGCTGATCGCCTCCAGCATCATGTCAAAAAAGCTGGCCGCCGGAGCGGATGCTATTTTGCTGGATGTAAAAATGGGCTCCGGCGCGTTTTTGAAAAGTCGGAAAGATGCCCGTGCTCTGGCGGAGGAAATGGTGCGTATTGGCCAGAGCGCGGGGCGGAAGACCCTTGCCCTGATCACGGATATGGATCTGCCGCTGGGCAGGAAGATCGGCAACGCCCTGGAGGTACAGGAGGCCTGTGAGGTTCTGCGGGGAACGGGAGAAAAGCGGATTTCCGCTTTGTGCTTGGAGCTTGCGGCAAACATGATCTATCTGGGCCGGCAGGCGGAATCCCCGGAGGAAGCCCGGGAAAAGGCGAAGCAGGCGGTAAGCTCCGGCGCGGCCTTTGAGAAGCTCTGCGAAACGGCGGAGGCTCAGGGCGGGGACAGTTCCTTCCTGCGGGAACCGGAAAAGCTTTCACTCTCTCCTGTAAGGAAAGAGGTGCGTGCACCCGAAACGGGCTGGATCACCGCACTGAACGCGGAGGAATGCGGGCTTGCCGCCATGGAACTGGAGGCCGGCCGGGAAACAAAGGAAAGCAAAATCGACCTCGGCGCGGGGATCTCCCTTCTCAAAACAAAGGGAGATCCCGTCACAGCCGGGGAGCCCCTTGCCCTGCTGTACAGTGAAAGCGAGGAAAAGTGCCGCCGAGGCGAGGAACGCCTGCTTTCCGCGCTGCGGTTGGGCCCCGCGCGGCCCAAGGAAGAGCCCCTGATTTTAGAGCGGATCGAGGCGGAATAACGCCTGCCTAGGCCGGGACCTCAAGCGGCTGACCTTTTGACTGAATGAAACAAGAAACAGGAGACATGGAAATATGCCTCCTGTTTTTTGCTTTATTCGGAAAAGAAAATTACAGATCGGATCTGATATTCAGATATGGAACGCAAAGCCGAACCGTAGTCCCTTCTCCTCGCTTGCTTTGATAGGTCAGGCCGTATTCTCCGCCGTAATACAGCTTGATCCTTTCCATCACATTTTTGATGCCGTAGCCGCTGGAAGAGCCGCAAGTAAATAAAATCTATGGGGTCAATGCTTTGGGCGGTGCGAACGTTACTTATGATGTTACCGGTTTTGATGATATCCTCTACGACTACATCAATGGAAACCCCATTGCCCGGCAGGTGGTGGATACTAACGATGCAGTTGCCAAGAACGGAACGGATACCCATTCCCACTATAAGGATCTGCCGAAAGAAACGGTACGGCGCTTTAACTGGCTGTACAAAAACGATGGCCCGGAAGCGGCATATGAGTACATTGATACGGTAACAGATAAGGACTACACCGGGATTCAGGCGCTGCTTTATGGAGCCATGAAGGGAACGGGAACCGTATCTATTGCGGAAACACTGGGATCCGGCGCGGCGTTTCTCTTGAACGATGATGAGATGAAAAAGAAATTGAGCGAAGAGCATGTAAAGTTCGAGCAGGATTTGGCAGGCGCCAGAGAGCAGCACCCGGTTATGGCGGGAGTCGGCGAGGTGGGCGGGAACCTTATGATGCTTTCAACGCTCAGCTCCGGGATAGGCACGGCAGGGAAGGCGCTTGGAGCAGGAAAAGCCGCAACGACCTTTACCGGGAGAGCAGTAAACAGCGCGGCTACCTTTATGGCGGCGGACGCCGTGAGAAACGCGGGCGCGGTATCTACCGGGAACATGAGCCCGGAAGAGTATGGAAAATCTGTGGCGATATCCGGAGCGCAGGGACTTGCCGGAGGTTTGGCGGAAGGGCTTGTGAATACCGGGATCAGCACAGCCCTGACCAAATCGGGGCTGATGACTCCCTTCATGGAGTTTGTCCGGCAGACAAGCAGCGGCTTTGCGGCGGCAAGCGCAAACATCGGTACTGGGTACGCGCTGCGGGAGGAAAAGCCTACGAAAGAGCAGATGGCAACGGATTTTGTTACAGCCTTTCTGTTCTCTGTGATTCGTGGGGCAATCTCGACAAGCCAGACCACACAGGCAGACAAGGCAAGGCTGGAAAACTCTGTGGGCGCTATCGGCCAGAAATATGAGCAAATGGCACAGAGTTGGCAAACTATGAGCCCGGCGGAGCGCGCGGCCATGGCCGGGGAGATCATAGACCAGACAAGGCAACTGCAAGGGGCTATGAACAGTACCTATATAGCGGGACAGCAGGAAACCGTGAACCAGCTGAACGCGGCCTTGGATTATATTTGCACCGGTATGGAAAGCTATGTGTCCGGCATACAGCCGTATCAGCCTGCGGCAGGGGGAACCGCTGTGGGCGGGAGCGTTGCGGGGGGAGCCTTTACCGGTTTACCCTTCGCAGGTGGGGGGATCACTTCAAGTTCTGAGGTGACAGCTCTGCAAAATCAGCTTCAGACTGCCATTACCCAGGGGATCACCGAGCCCGCAGGAAGCGGACTGGCTGAGGGGGTTGTACCCGTGAGAACCGGGGCGCTGCCTACGGCAGAAACAGCAACGGGATCTCCTGATGCAAATGCTTATAAAAAAGGAGGCGCTGTTTCCCTCCAGACCGTCAACACGCAGGATGCGGGCGGGAACATCACGCCGTCTGTGCCGGGACAGGGAGAAAACACGAGACTTTCCAGGGAGGATTTAAACGATTACTTAAAAACCGGAAAAAAGAAAAGTGTCAGGGACGCAAAGCAAGCAGTTGTTCGTTCTGGGGAAAATGTAATTCTGACAAGTCCCTGGGCGACCAGAGAATTTATTCAGGACGCTATCAGCGGAGAAGCCTTGGGAACCACAAAGGCGTATGGAAAAGTCGGCGTGTCTCTGGCAAATGATGTATATTCTGCCTCTGGCGGAAAGCTGGATATCAAGGATTGGTATCTGGAACTGACACCGTATGATTTGAAGCATGCATTCAGCGAGCATAGCGAAGCGAAAAAAGCAGGCAACATTCCGCTGAGTTTAGAAAACTTTCTCAGTATTCCAGATTATATCGATGCCTATGATGATGTTCTGAACGTAAAGGAATATGATTCGGGAGACAAAACGATCACACTGGGAAAGAAAATCAACGGGTACAGCGTGATCGTGGAAATGGTATCGGGCAATAGACATTCTATTCATTTTAAGAATATGTGGGGCCTGGAGACGGAAACGTATGAAAAACAGTATAAAAAAGGAGGCATTGCCTCCCCCCAGACCGTTCAAGCGTCTTCCGCCAATGATCTCACAAGAGGGTACCGCAATGTCTCCGCGACAGCAGAAAGCTCCCAGCAAGTGCCGGGTGTACGAGCCTCCGGCCATACGTCCAAAACCGCTCATGCGAATGAAGCTTCTGCTTTCGATAATAGTATACCCAAGCAAATTCAAAGTGTCAATCCCGGCGTTTTCAGAGAGGCGTCTTTGCATATGACCCCGATGGAGGCTTTGCAGCGGGCGCAAAACAACAACATATTACAGAGAAACGGAGGAAGCGGATATGGAAGCGAACTGGCGGAAAAGAATGGAACAGGGGCGGGAATTGCCCAGGGAGGCACAGCAGACAGCGGACAAGTGGCACTTCCTGATGGAGACCCCGGATGGAGAAGTTATGAGCGTGAGACAGGAAGACATGAGCGAGTACCTGAAGCGGTACGGAACGCCGGTAGAACAAAAGAAAACAGAATCGTCTCCCAGCAGCGGCGAGAGGCGGTAAAGGATTATGATCCGGTAAGCCCGGAGGAGCTGGGCGTGCCCTTTGGTTCCTCTGCCGAAACGTGCCTCGCGCTGCCGGAAAGCGAATGGGACGGAGAGATTCAAAGAGGCGTGGAGTGGGCCTATAGCAAGGGCGTCAAAAAAGTGACGCCTGTCGTTGGAGAAATACTGCTGGAGCAGGACGGGCGAAGCGGGTCGGTGGTGGGAACGATCAACGAGGTTTCCGGAGAAATCTTTGTGCGCTGCGACACAGTGACCACCAGCTTCAGTGAAAACCTGGAACACGAAGTGGCCCATCAGATGACGGCGCCAAAGGACGCGGCCGCCTTTGAGCGGCAGGCCAGGGAACGGTTTGGAGAAAAGGCATGGACGGCCATATTCAATACATACCGACAGAGGTATTCCGCCATCACAAACGGATTTGCGGGAATGGAGGAAGCCGAGATTGCCGCTTATGTCAGTGAGGAGATCATGGCGGATGCCTTTTCTGGCGCTGATAAATTTGGGGCAAAGGCCAGCCTGTACGGCGCTATCGCTGATGAGGTCCTGGAAGGAAATGTGCTCAAAGCCCAGCTTCCCACAGCGGCACAGCAAGAAGGCCATTCCCGCCTGTCAGAGAATGCCCCGGAGGTGCGCGGGCCGCCTGAGGAGCTGACGGGAAAGCAGGAGGGCGAGCTGCGGAATCGGGAAAGATTTTCGGTAAAGGAAGGGAACGAAAACGCCGCCGCCAGGCCTGTAAAAACAAACGGCGTGGAAGGCGCGGAACTCTCATTTTCGCCTGAGCAGTTACAGCTTGGAATAGAAAAAGTCGCCCACATGGATAGCGTGGCAAATATAACGGGCGTACCGTTTGAACCCGGAAAGGGACTGAGGGAAAAGGTACTATCCTTCATCAAATCTCAGGGGGAAATCGAAAACCCGGAACTGGGTGTGATAGCATTTACCGGAAACGGTATCAGAAGTGACATTTCTCACGGAATCGGCCCGGAAAAGGCTGCGTCTTATATCAGCGTTCCGAAGGTAATTCAGCACGGGCAGGTGGTGGATTATCAGAAGAATTGGAAAGGGCGCGGATATGACACCGCTGTTATTGCTGCACCTGTTACCATGAACGGAGAGCCCTTTATGGAAGCGATCGTTCTGACACGATCGCTGGGGGAAAACCGATTCTATCTGCATGAGGTTTTAGCAGAAAAAGAAGACGGAGCAATCCGTTCAACTGTGGGGGCCGCGAAAGCGACTGTCCCAAACAGCGGTAATGCTCCGTCTATCAATACTATACTGCAAAGGATTATAGATGTCAAGAAAAATGGACCCAGCGGGGAATATGCCGGAAAGGTGAAATTCTCTCTGGAAGAAACAGATGATCTTGCTCAGTCTCATGCTGCCGGGAACAATTCAGATCAACTTGGAATTGACAGCCGGGAAGCGGAGAAAGACAGCGGGTACAGTCAGCCCATCAATCTTCGCACCTATACGGAAACCCAGGCGCAGAAGATTGTGGACAAGGCCCATGGGCGGAATATGAGCGTGGAGGAATATCTGCGGGAAAACTGGGAGCTTTATGACGAAGGCGGGCGCTGGGATAAAGAAGCCAGAGAAGCCTTGAAGCTGGAGCGGCAGTCCTGGAGGTTTGCTGTCGGCAGGGAGGGCGAAGCTAAGCTTGCGGAGCGAGAAGGCGGCGCTAATCAGCTGGCAGATCAGAAAACAGATGAACAGCTGGAAACTGAGGTTGCCGCATTACAGCAGCAGCTTCGGGAAGCGCGGAAGGAAATGCGGGCGAGAAAAGGAGAAAAGGCTTCGCTGCAAAAAGCGGAGAAGAAGCCTATTCAAGAAAGCAAGCCCATTCTTGCCAAGCGCGACCTGAAGCGGAATCTTCTGAGCCTGTTCTCTATCCCGGAGGGCAGGAAAGCGGAGCTGGGAAACATGATAGACAGCTATGCCGACCGGCTCCGGGAGAACGGACAACTGACCCAGGAGGACAGGGACGCTTTCTTTGACAGAATGTATGAAGAGGGAGTTATGGAGGTGCCCGCAGACAGCTATTTCCAGGAGGCGAGGGAAGCTGTAAGGGGCAGGAAAATCTATGTGAACGATTCCGTTCGGGTGGAATTTGGAGACGACTGGGGTAGATTTGCAAGACAGGCTTTCAACTCTCAGATCTATCTCACAAACGATCCCAACGACTACGGGCCGGACGTATGGAACCAGGAGCTGGCAGAGGTGCTGCCAGGGCTCTTTGACGATCGGGAAACCGATAGCCGCGCTATGTTGGAACGGATCGTTCAGGTGGCCGAGGAAGGCAAGGCACAAAAGATGAGCCTTGCGGAATACGCCTCTTCCCTGGCAGAGGAAGGGTATGTATCGGAGGACGAGGTTTTAGACAATCTGGAACGGCAAATGGATTGGGCGCTTCGTACCTATGCGGAAAAAGCAAGTCTGGAAGTGCATCTCAGAGACCGCACCGGAGTAAAGCTGGCCCAGGAACGCGCCAGGCGGAAAGAAAGCATGGAACGGCAGCGGAACAACCGGGAACTGAGGGAATTGCAGCAGAAGACCTTAAAACAGTTGCAGTGGATCAGCAAAAATCAGATGAAGGCGCCGGCAGATTTGAAGCAGGCGTTCCAGGACGTGCTGGGAGATATCGATATTTTGGCGGTTGGCGCGGCAAATGAAATGAACTGGAGCGACAAGTATAACGCCACGTGGAAGGACCTGAAGGAGATGTATCAGGCGGCGCAGAAGAACGACCCCAATTTTCTGCCATCTCCGGAGCTGCAAAAGATCGTTGACCGTCTGGATAAAGAGAAGATCGGAAAAATGGACGCAGGAGCGCTTCAAGACCTTTATCGCGCCGCCGTGAGCCTGCGTACGGAATTTTATAACAGGAGGAATGTGATCGATGATGATAAAAACCGGCTCTTTGAAGAGGTTTACAGGGATTCAAAAGACGAGATAGAATCCGCTGGAAATGGCTATCGCTCCGGTGCTGCTGGGGCCCTTAAGAAATTCTTCAACTATGAAGAAATGACGCCTATCAATGTACTGGAAATGATGGGCGGTTGGGATCCGGACGGGACGTTTTTTTTCATGGCGAAGCAGCTTGAAAAAGGCGAACGTGATATGCGGGATTATGAAGTCCGAGCCAAGCGCATGTTAGACGGATTCATCCAGGAGCATAAGGACTGGATCGAAAAATCGGACGGCCAGGGAAAAGATGCGATCTGGTATGAGATCGAAGTGCCGGAGCTCATGCAGCTGAACATGGGAGACAAACCGATCTTCGGAGATACTGTGAAGGTGTATATGACTCCTGCACAGAAGGTGCACATGTACCTGGAAAGTAAGAACTATGACAATCTGCGCCACATGGCGGGGGGACGGACGTTTGCCAATAAGAAGCTTTACTCTAAGGGAAAGCGGACAGAAGCCTATGCTCAGGGAACTACAGTAAAACTGGCTCCTGAAACAGTCAAGAAGCTGGTGGCGGACCTGACGCCGGAGGAGGAAGAGCTTGCAAAGGTTTTAGCGGAGTATTATAACACCTTTGCCGCTGAGGAAATCAACCGTGTTTCTAATCCTCTGTACGGGTATGACAAGGCTATTGGCAGCGGAAATTACGCACCGATCTACACAAATCAGAACTATACAAAAAGCGAGATCGGCATTTTCGACGCTACGGCAGAAGGCGTTGGAAATCTGAAGGCACGGCAGTATTCCAAGAATCCCAGCTACAATTTGGGTGCATTTGACGCTTTTGAACGCCATGTTAAGCAGACAGCCAGATTTGTGGGTATGGCAATTCCTGCCCGCAACTGGAATACGCTGCTGAATTGGAGAGAGCAAAGTAACAGTATGGCCGATGTGATAACTCATAGGTTCGGAGAGGAAGGAAAGAAATATATTACAGACCTCATCAATTCTCTGCAAGGCGGCGGAGAACTATCAGACAAGGGCGTTGTAGACCGTTTCACCGATAAAATGCTGAGCAAATATGTATCGGCGGTATTCGGGTTTAATCCCGGCATTGTATTTAAGCAGGCGGCTTCCTTCCCGCAGTTCGCTTCCGCCTTGGGTTGGAAGAACCTTTCCTTGGGACGCGTGGACGAAAACCTGATAAACACTTACACCTCAGAGCTGGCCTACCGCAAGCTGGGATATGCCACGCCGGAGACGGCATTGCTGAAAAACAATCCGGGAAAGCTTTCCACCAACAAAACGTATCAATTTATGTTTGGAGGTGGAGCTATCACCGCCATGGACGCCTTTACGGTGAAAAGAGCCTGGACCTGGGCGGAAAAGAAAGTTAGAAATGAGTACCCGGAGCTGGAAACGGGAACGCCGGAACAGATCGCCGCCGGAGAAAGCCCATTCTACAAGAAAGTGGCCGAGGAGTGGGAAAACGCGGTCAGCCTGACTCAGCCCATGTACGATGAAATGCACAGGGCGAATATTATGAAAGGAAGTAAAGGAATCACCAGAGCGTTTACCATGTTCAAGACTGTGCCGTTACAGCAGTATAACACTTTGAGAAGAAGCCTGGGAGAGCTGGAAGCCGTGAAGCGGAAGTATGGAAAGGATAAAATTCCAGGCAATGAAAGGGCAAAGCAAAGGGCAGAGGAGAAGGTGAGGAAAGCTTCGTGGAAAGCGGCGGCACCGCCGCCGTGCTGGGAGAAGTAAACTGGCTGATGGTGATAAGCGCGGCGGCGCTGGCGGGGATTTTGTCTCTGCTGACCAGCATTGCCGGCCTGCCGGAAGTAAAGGGGGAATAAAGATGTCAAAAATTATTCCAAGGCAAAAACTGCTCTCCCCCTCAAAGTACAACCTTAAATGCCCGTGGGA
>Ga0209064_1000506_pt1 | contig 86360 bp, 69 predicted proteins | sample Inofromicrocosms_FD_187498 | JGI IMG/M metagenome (GOLD analysis project Ga0209064, IMG submission 187498) | Mouse cecum microbial communities from Vienna, Austria - Inoculum for glucosamine and mucus D2O microcosms (SPAdes) (version 2) | ecosystem: Host-associated > Mammals > Digestive system >...
TTCCAATTTGAAAGAACTTGGAAAGGGATTACGGAAAGCGATTCGGTCACTTCGCTCCCATCCGCATCTGATTCAGGCCTGTTTTGCGCAAGCAGGATGTGTTTAAATATAAAATAGATGATCAGTAATATTGATCTTTCTCTCAGAAGACGCGGCGCAACGTTAAAAACATCACAAACACAATCTCTTATGCCCATTGTCAAAGGCGTTATCTGGGCAATAGGCATTACTTTTCTTCTTGACAACCTTGGTTTGCATGTTTCGACCATTATTGCTGGCCTTGGCATTGTTGGTGTTGCAGTTGGTCTGGCAGGCCAGGCAATTCTTGCGGATTTTTTCAGCTATATTGTAATACTGCTGGACAAGCCTTTTAGGATTGGCGATTTTATAGAAATATCCGATGGCCGGTCAGGTGCGGTGGAATATATGGGTCCCAAGACCGTTCATCTCAGAAGCCTTGAGGATGATCTCATTATATGCGCCAATTCCGAATTGACGAAAGGCGTGCTAATCAATCAGGGAAGCATCCATGAGCGGGTAGTCATAGAAGAAATAGGTGTGGCTTATGATACCCCACCCGACCAACTCAAGCATCTATCCGATTTGTTGCGCGATATCGTCAACTCTTTTCCCCAGTGCAGTTTTGACCGCGCATGCCTTCTTTCATTCGGTTCTTCAAACTTGATTTATCAACTTATTTATCTGGTTGGCGAGCAGCGAGGCGGATTGAGGGACTTCATGAATACGCGCTCACAAGTGAATATCGCAATAATAGAACGTTTTGCGGAAGAAGGCATCGTCATGGCCTATCCTACAGAAACTGTCATCATGAAAGGTCAGGGCCATTCCGAAGAAAATGCGTTCTCCACTGCAAGCGCTGGTTCGGATAAAACGCCTGGTTCCACAAAAATAATAAAAATGCCCAAAAAAAATTAAATCGGCAAATATTTCAAGTGTTGTTCGGGGATTGTCCCCTTGAGAATCATTTTGCTTGTCACGCTTTCAAGCCCCTGATTGCGCGCTTTGCCGATATACTTTTCAAGCATTGCAATATTTTGGCAAATGTGCTCATTGAATATGCCTTTTCCACCATATTCACGCTTTGCCTGAGCCAACATACGCGCCAATTCCCTGTCATCAGCGTCAAGCAAAACCCCAAGGCTTTGCCGATAATAGTTCGCGCCCATTTGCAAAGATTCCAGATAATCATCGAGATCGCTATTTGCCTCTTTCAAAATTTGTTCGATTTTTTCCCTGTCCTCCCTGTTTGTAGACTTTTCAAGCAAATCATGTGTTTTGTCCGCCTGTTTTTTGGCAGCCGAATACCTGAAAGCGAAAGCGCGCAAGGTCTCGGCCTGGTATAGCAAAGAATGCAGGGAATGTTCGATGCTTTTCAAATGCCTGTCGTTTTCCGCATTTTGCTGATCTTTCAATAACGCCTTGAGTTGTTCAAGACTGGCTTTCATTGACCCTTCTGTTCCGGCTGCAAGCATTTCGATTGCTTCCAGCGGGTCATTTTGTTCCTTAATAGAAACAGCTTTCGGAATATTTTGCTGGCCGGAACAATCTTCTTTCCTCAATTCTGCCAGACGTTGGGCATTTGGGACATTCAGGCCGGACAAAACAAGCCTGATGCCCAGATCAGACGGTCTGGCAGGGCCATTTGCCGTAAACAGGGGCACTTCATCGCGCCAGCCAGGAATAACGCTTTCCTCGCCTCCAAGATAGCTGCCACCCTTGCTCAGTATCCCCCCAGAAGCTCCATGCAAACGCCTTCCAATCGAGCCCCCCTTAAGATCGACAATTGAAAAACGGAAAAACCCATCCATCATTTCACGGAGATTGCCGACAGTATCATAAAGACCCAGGGGGTTGGGCTTGCGTGTGCCAATTGGCGCCGGCCCGTTGAGCGCATGGCCGGCATTGAAGATTCCATAATCCTTCAATTCCTTGTCCTTTTCGAGGGGGAAAATATCTTTGTCCCCCCACCATTCCCCAGGTACCAGGGCCCCCCCTCTGGCTGCGTATTCCCATTCTTCTTCGGTTGGTAAACGAAAAAATCCGATATTTGTTGTTTCAGAAAAACGTGGCAAGGCATCGAGATGATTGCGGACAAGCCACGCATTATATTTTTGCAGAAAATTTTGCGCCTCAAACCAGGAATGGGAGCCGGCAGGTAAATTTCCACCTGGCATATCCGGCCTGGGGCACAAATCGGCATTCTCGACACCATTTTCAGCTACTGCTTTATCAACTGCTGCCCACTGCAAACGGCTTATTTCATATTTGCCTATAAAATAAAATGAATCGTTTGCCAGATTACCTGTCTGCAAATTTTTCTGCCAGCTTTCAGGCAAATCATGCAGGGTAAATGGAGCTGCTATATATCCTTCAAATTGCCTTTCATAAAGATTACGACCAGAATTTGAGGAATTGTTTACTCCCATGGAAAAAGATTTGTCCCGCATCAATGAACTGACAGGAACCGCAACGGTTCTCAATGCCATTTTCAAGCCGCACGGCATTGGCAAAATTATATCATCATACATGGGTTTGGGATTCCATGCATCATCCGGGTCAATATTGTCCTTCACCGATTTGAATGCCGCATGGGAAGGATTTGCAAACAAAACGGCCTGGAAGCATAGATATGTAATGAAAGCCATTATTCCTGAAAACAATCTGAAAATTCCCATAATCATCCATTATCCCTGATTACAGAAGATGGTTCCATATTTCCCGCAACACAGGCTGATCGGATTGTTGCGAGAAGTGAAAGAACAATAACCGAACCGACCACAAGAATAATATCCGCAGGAGCAAGCCTGCAGGCTAACGTTCCCTGCTGGCTGAAGGCATTTCCAATTGAATAGCTGACAACAGCATAAAGAATAAAGGATAAAACAAGGCCGCAGAGAGCAATAAGCATTGCCTGGACAACGGGATACAGAGTCAGTGCCAGCGAAGGGAAGCCAAGCAATCTTAACATGCCCAACATTCTTTTTTTTCTGGCAACAGCTCCTTTTGCGGAACTTAATGTGAAGGCAATGAATCCTGCCCCTACGGCAATGGAAATTATTAATATTACCTGATTTGTCGCTTCCTCAAGTTGCCTGATGCCGGCAATTTCCCTGGCTCTTGTTATTGTTTCAATCCGCATTCCTGCCAATTCATTGGCCAGATTTTCAACCGCATCCAGATTTTTCGCATATAGTCGAAAAGATGCATAATTTTTATTGGAACTTTTTGGATTTCCTGAAAATTCCCTTTCGGGGACTTCAATATAATCCCGAAAATCTTCCATATCTTCCATAACCTGAAGTGGCACAAAGCCCATTACCCTGTCCCCGGCTTCGCGAGGCAAAATTCCTGATACCAGAAAATTGATTTTTTCGGATTCAAACTTTCCCTGAGGGGTGCGTCTACCCAGTCTGGCTGTAACGACGCTGTCTTTTTGAACAGCCAATTTTTTTGCCGCGGAAGCAGACAAAACTATTTGTGGCTGCTTGCCATCTTCAGGAGCCATTATGGAAAAATGAGCCAAAACAGGTTCACCTTTTGCAGCCGGTTCAAGACCAATACTTACTGTGCCGCTCCTTTCATTGGCAAATGTAACATCTGTTGTAGTCTCTCTTGTCCTGCCAATTGCAAAGGCCGCTCCTGGAAGATTGGAAAGATTCCTGATAAATTCGGCATCATATTTACCGGCATCACTCTTTGGTGTAATAATCAAAATCATGGGGTCTTCCAGGAGCCGTTCGCGCATGGTCGAAATAACGCCGTTTTTTACGCCCATCAGGGAAAGAATGGGCACAAGCATGCTGGCAAGCGCCAGGACAGCGCAAAAAGACAGGGATTTTTCATAATGCCAGTCCTTGAATGCCAATACCGCAGCCAAAAAGCATTTCTCGATCATTATGAATCCCTGCCATCATCCAGAATGGCCATCAGGCCATCATCGTTTTTTTCAAGTCTGAAAGGCAATTCACGAAGGCCGCCTTTTTTTGCCCAGGAAGCATTATGGGTTACAAGAACAAGAGTCGAGCCATACTCCTCCACTGCTGTTAAAAAGGCTTCCATTACCTTGTCCGCATGCAATGGGTCGAGTGAAGCGGTTGGTTCATCAGCCAAAATCACTACTGGCCTGCTGACCAGGGCCCGGACAATGGCAACCCGCTGCCGCTCCCCGAAAGACAAGGTATTCGGCATTGCGGAAAGAAGATGCGCCACACAAAGACTGTTTGCCAAATGGCTTGCATCTGTGAAGGCTTCGTTTTTGGGTATTCCGGCAAGGCGCGCCGTAAGCGTCATATTTTCGACAACATCAAGGAATGGCAACAATTCACCGGATTGCAGCACATAGCCCATGTAACGCAATCGCAAATCAGCAAGGCTATCCAGGTCCTTCTGTTGCCACAAATCCATTACCGCTACAGGAAGCCCGCAATTTTCGCATGGCAAAAAATCAAACCTCTCAGCCTCATCGGGGCGAAGGGCCAGCCCAAGCGTATCCAGCACAGTGCTTTTGCCGCAACCAGAGGGACCGGTAATGGCAATACGCTCGCCATGTTCTATCTTGAGGCTGCGTATCAGAAGGCAATAACCCTGCCCCCGGCTGCGGCGTTTGATCAAATTTTCAATATTGTACAACATCAGGGCAACATACTTAATGGGACGCGGTAGACCCAGTCGTTAGGATTTGGCGAACCAAAGCTTTCCCAATGGGTGGCATCCTTGTCATAAGCTTCGTACCGTGCAATAAGGCTTTTAATTCTCCTTATGAATGCGTCCCTCTGTCCAGTGGACATATCTTCCCAATCCTTGCGGGTCATTGTTCCAATAGTACTCTTATAGGGCAAACCATCAAGCACCTCATCCAGCAAACCATTTTCTGCCAGATTGCGATCAGGATGGAGGGAGAATTGGTTTGGATCCCTGCTCATTTGAGCGGCGGCAGAAGAAATTTGCGCAAAAAGGTCAGTATCGCCATTCAAAAAGGCATTTTCACTTCCTTCGAGCAAAAGCTTAAGCTGCTTGTAAAGGTTGCTCAGTTGGCCTTTTGTAAGCAAAACCGCGGGTTCAACAGCCAGAAGGGGCGCGTCATCTGGATGATCGGCCAGCTTTTCCATATCCGAGTCCGCAATCCAGGCATTAACAATTTCAGGGGCCTGGGCTTTCAGCTGGTTTCCAAAAAACTGCAATTGCATTGCATAGCCGGTGGACGCGGCAATTCTTCTGGCTTCTTCTTCAGGAGTAAGATTTTTGCTTGTCCGGGCAATTTGGGCAGGTTTGAGCAATTTTCCCTGAGCTGTGGCTTCAACAACTTTTGCATAGGAATTGGCCAATACCGTTGCAGCCGAATCAAAAGCTTTTGCGCCTTTTGCGGGAGTCGCGCCATCCAGGGCTATGTAGCTTGCCTGATTATCGCTCTGTTTTGTCAAAGTTCTGTAAGCATCCGCGGCATAAGCCTGGTTATCCTTGCTCCGGCGCGGATTTTTAACATGCAAGGCGGTAAGATAAATCCTGTTTGTTTTCAAATAATCAGCCAGTGTTTCTGGAGAAAGTCCAGTTGCCGAGGCCGGATCCCCTGCGCCGAGAGGCCCTGCGTCCGTAACCATCATCATTACCCGGCTGCCGTAATCCTGCCAGGAAAGATTGTCCACGGCTTCCTTGACACCGGCAAAGGAATCTTCATTTATGTCATGGGTTGAAACAGTTGCTTCCTTTACATTGGCCAGGGCATCTTCAAGCCGTTTACGATCCTTCGCAGTCGTAAAATCACTGATTATCTTTGCCGTATATTCTATTCCGGGTGTACGCTCCTTGTTATTGCGAAATGCGACAACGGCGAAAGCAATTTTATCCGCGTATGGACTTTTTTCCAGTTTATCATACAATTTGCGAACAAGATCAAGAGTCTGATCGATATAAGGCTTCATCGAAATTGTAGTATCTATGATAAAGGCAAAGCCTGTCCTGAAATCGGATTCCGCATTTTTATCAATGCTTTTACCCGTATTTCCGTCTTTGCCGAGGCCAGGATTGATAGAGGCTACTTCAATCAATCTTGGGCCATTCTGGCCATAAAATTGATTGTCGATTGAAAGAACAGGCAACAAATAGAAATTCTTCTCCGAAACAGCGGTTGCCGAAGGTTCGCTTGCTACCACAGGAAAATTTGCAGGCAAGTTTTTTCCTTTTTCTTGCAGTTCTTTTCTATATTTTTCCAGCATGGTGGCGATATCTTCCGCGCGACAGACATCTTCCAGGGCATCATGTTCCCGAAAAAACAAAACAGGATCCCGGCCAGTGCGGTCTGTAAAAACCATTGTAATGGCTTGCGGCCATTCGGTTATTTCACCCTTGTTAACCCAGCCATCTGGTTTGTCGCTGCTCGTCCCAACTTTCAGCCTGTCCCCCTGTCGATCATAGATATACATTACAGTAAAGGTTGCGAGGGGATCGCGCAAAATTTCGGCTTTATCTTCTGGACCGGCAAAAAGCCTGGCCCCTGGATGAGTTACGACTCGCTGATAAACACTTTTTTTGCCCTCTTGAAGCAAAGGCTCCATCGCAAAGGCATCTGCCGCGTGGATGCAAAAAAAACATACAAAAATCAGGCATATAATTCGGGTTATCTTATGCGCCATTGTTACTCCATTATTATCTCGTAATAGAAATGCACACCGCGCAATTCGGCTTTCAATTACATGATTTATTTATAAATTTCTTCCAGCCAGACTTTTGCCTGGTTATTGCGGGGAGCATTTTCCTTGAGCCAATTTAATAGTTGCTGCCTGGCTTTTTCGGCTTCTTCGGGAAATTTTGCCTTTGCTCTGGTATAGGCTTCATAAGCCAAAGGTGCGTCTTTGCCTATGGTTCCCCACCCGGGCCGGGACGGGTCAAGACAGGCGCCATATTCCATCAGTATGGAAGCTTCTCCATGCCGGGCCGCAAAATACAGAAGCCTGTAAATTTCATCCTGTTCTGTTTTTGTTTTGTTTGGCAACTCGCGAACAAGAGCTACCGCTGCCGGGGGAGAAACCTCCTTGCCCCTGAAAAATATGCGGGGCCCTGCCACGGAAGTTTGTGAAGTGGAAGGCTTTGGCTGTTCAATCCCGGCAGACTTTGCCGGAACAGCTGGTGGGATCACATCTTTTTCCTGATCCTTGCGCGGGTCCAGAAAATACCAGGCAAGACAACCGAGAATGAGCAAGGCAAGAATGACCCAACGCAAAAAACCGGATTTTTTCCTGTCCTGAGGAGCCGGCATATCAGGAAGTTTTTGCTCCGAAACAGGTTCGGTATTTTCTTTTACCATATCTTCTTTTTTCTCCAGCCGAATTTTTGGCGCAGGTTTAACTTCCTCGGGAGAAACTTCTTTTTCATGGGAACGTCCAGTATTATCAAGGGATTCTACTGGACTATACCTTATATTCCTGATCTGCAGAATTTTCCTTTCCTCTTTTCCATCTGCGCCTTTCAGGATAACGGCATACGTTTCTCGAGGATCGAGTCCATTGACTATTCCTGGCCCCATGTAAACCTGAAGCAAACCATCCTTTCCCGGTTTTTCTTCAACAGGTAGAAAGATTTTTTCTCCGCCCCAGGCTCCATGTGTTCCGGTGGCATATTGATGATCCGAAGCACGCATAATGGCAAAACTTAAAGGCTCTGCCGGGAATTTCATGTCTGAAAAGACCAGATAGCCATGGCCACCGCCGGAAATCGCATCGTCTTCGTAAATAATTTTCATAAGATTAGCCTTTTATTCCATGGTCCTGGATAAATTCCGGATAATGGTTCCCAATGCGGCATTTTCAACAACATTAAATGTCTGGTTGCCATCGTAATTGATATTACCCATTATCAGGCCTGCAAGGGCATTGAGCCAGTCGCCAAACCATGGTCTTGTCCAGTCCGCCCTTGTATCGCCAATTTCTGGTAAACCATTGTCAGGCACTCGCGGTTCAAATACCACCACACTATTGCCATTGGGCATTTGCACGGTGCGCTGGCTTTCTTTTTGCGAATAGGGATTAAAACCAAGCCAGTTCACATAGTTATTAAGTATTTGCGCAGCAATCGCAGCCTGTTTGCGGACGATGCTCTCCTTCCTGGTATTGGCATAAGCCGCAACCTTACGAAAAGCTTCGGCCATTTCTTCCTGTAAACCAAGCCTTGCGGCGCCGGTGGACAATTCACTGGCAAAATCTGAAAAGTCCTTTTCGCTCAACATGAAAAATTTTTGCAAACCGGGGTCATTGGCCATTAAATGCAATTTTTCAATCCATTTACTTTCAATATAGGAAGCAAAAAAATCGGATTCATCCAGCTTGTGTTCATTTTCCATTTGTGTGGCCGGATTATCCGCTGGGGTGTCCTGTTGCATGAAAGGATTCCATGCCTCCACATCAACTTCGGCAAGATTTACATCAACCTGGAGAATTTCAGGAGGGGCTTCCTGGCTATCTTCCTGGTCGTTCATATCCAGGTAGCGTCTGGATGCTTCCTGATGAAGATCAAAAATATCGGCATCATCAACAGTAAAACCGCGCAAAAGCTGCCCAAGACGCTGCTGGGAGGCTTCCAGCTGCCCGAGTTTGGCAAACAGGTTGCGGATCAGCAACAATTTTTGCCTGCGCAATTCTTCCTTGTCGTCAGATTGCCAAAATGGTGCCAACCTGCGCGCAATTGCTTCTCTTGTCTCATTGACGTTGCCGAGAAGCTGCCTGATTTTGATTTGAGGATCGCACAATGGAGAAAGACTTTCCCTGATATATGATATACCGCCATCATTCAGGCGCATGGCTTCATTCCAGGCACGCGCGGGATCTTTTATATGCTCGCGTACCAGCTGACCATGCATGAAAGCCTCGTGCAGCTTCTTCACATACTCCACTCGCTGCGGACGAACGCCTTTCTCCTTGTCCCCAACATAATCCATGACGGAATCAAAACGAAAGTTGGGATTTCGCAAAAAGAAAATATTATTAAAACCCTGCCCGGGCGTCCATTGCGTTGGCCAATCATGTTGCTTGCCAAAAAAATCCAGCAATGAGGCATGCAGCCTGTTATCCCAACGGGTCTCCAGAGTGGGCGCGCCCTTTTTATCCTCGAATTCAAGGTCAAACTTTGTGAGTATCAGGAACAGGGATACAAGCTTTCCTACCCTGTCTTCAGGCTTTTCACCATGCGTTACAGCTATCCATGAATTAATTACCCCGGGCAGATCCTGGACTTCCTGATTACTGGGGCCAATGCATAACAACATGCTCGTCAACTCATTTTCGGCGCTATATCGTTGAAAAAGATAGGCTACCTTGCCCCTCAGGAACATTTCCTTGAGCATGCCTGTTTTTTTCAGTTCCTTGCGGACATCATCAAATTTGTAGCGCGAACGATAGCCAGGAAAATCAAGAAGATCAGTATAATCAAAATATTTCGCGGGTTTTTCTTCCATTACAATGGTCAATTCCGCCACAAGGGCGGCAATGACAGACCTGGGAAGGGACGTCCGAATTCCCTTTGGCGTAACAATATCAAGCGGCGCCGATTTTGGATCATTTACTCCTTCCAAAGTATTGACGTCGATTATGCTTGTTTCCCTGGGAATCAATGCTGACAAAGGACAATAAGCGTTTTCCGCATAGCCAAGGCTGGACAAGGCATTCAGCAAGGTTCGCAATAACTGGGTGAACTCTTCAACTTCATCCCAGATCAACGAATAAAGCCGTATTCTGTCCTCAAGATACAATTTGGGGCCGAGCACGAGAGCCTGTTCCCAATACTTGTTTTCCAGTTCCTGGACTCTTGCCTTTGAACGAAAGTCCCTTGCAAGATATTCCCGCAAGTCCTCCATTTCATCCAGCCCGATTACACATTCTCCCTTGCCCTGACGCCCGGAAAGAGTCTTGAGCGTTGCCTTTATATCACTCCCGGGATCTTCCTTCAGTTCACAGTCCGCAAAATATGTATTGGCAATAATTTTTACGATATCAGTTTCGGATAGAAGACGCACCCGGACAGGAAAACCATCCGGCAAATCCCTGGGTCGCGTCATGGTAAATCTTGTTACAAGCCCTGTGGATTCCTTGCCGCCTTCGGGATTGATCTCACTTATGAAATCATGGCTTTCATTGCCGAAAAGCGCATTCAGGTTATTGTTTTCATCCCTGGCCAATGCGGATATGAGATAGGATTTGCCTGCCTGGCTCGGACCAAATACGCCTGCGCACATTTTTCGTGACGAAGCCCTGGCGCAACGCTTGAAGGACCTTTTGGCACGCCTGAGTTCTTTCAGGAGGCCTTCTTTTTCATTGCGAACCACATCTTCATTTCTGCCTACCCAGTTACCGGCATCTTCGCAGGCTTTTGCCAAACTTTCACAATATTCAGAAAGTTCCATTTCGTTCTCCAGATTATTCGCCCAAAACGATACCGGTATCCATCCAGAAACCTTCATTGCGGGGTAATGTCTGAAGTCTCATTTCGAGGATTTTTCCAGAAGGAGTTTCTCCATTTTTACCAGTAATTTCCTCAATAAAAAATTCACCCTCGTCTCTAGCGGCCGCGCCTTTATTATCGTCATCTTCCTTTTCGGGAAGTTCAAAAGCCATTTTTACTGTAAAGGGCAGGAAGCGTGAATATTCTCTGCGAACGTCATCATTGACAAATTCCAGAAAATAAAATCTCGTGGTTGTCCATCTTTCCTGGGGGAGCTGCCTGAAACCGACAGATAACGGGCCCCCAAAAGAAATTTCCGCCTTTTTGGGCGAAACCTCGCCTTTTTGCGGATCAACACAAAACCAGACCTTGTCTTTTTTGATCTGTCCATTGATTTCCATTTCTCCGATATATCTGGCGGTTGAGACAAGTCCAAGATTGGATGGATCAAATGAGAAGCCCTCCAATTGGCCTTCCGCAAGCGCGCATAAAATAGCGCCGACAACGACAGTTGTTTTGGGATCTGTAATATTGCCCAGCGCATCGGAAAATGGATACCATCCTCCAACCCTGTATTCGCTCATCGGATGAATTTTTCCTGGCGGCAATGGCAAGAGGGAATATATTGTTTCCACTATGCCTGGCCAACGGCTGGGACGTCCCGTCAATATCAACTCATCGCAATCATAACGGTTTATAACTTCACAAAGGTTTGCCAAAACTTCCTTGAGAGTGGAACTTACAGTATCATTAATTCTTCGCACACTTACCCGGATTGTTACATCAAGAACATTGAAATCATCTGTATTGCCGTTTGCGGCCACGTACTCCCTTATATAATCCAGCACTTTTTTGCCAGGCATGGGGAATTGTTCTTTCGGCACACTCGCAGATACACTTTTTTTATTGTCGTTTTCAATTTCCTCATCGGTGCAAAATGCAAAGCAATCTCCAATTCGGAGATTGATTATTTCATTATCACGATTCAAATTGGTTTTTTCATACATGGAAAGAAGACAAAGCGCGCACGGCACAGCAAGCTGCCGTATAAACTGGATGCGTTGATTAAGCATTTCCTTGCTACTGTCCATTGTGTCCTTGCCAAAAAGGGAGGCCAGGGCAGTCCGCATATCTCCCACTCCCGCCTCTTCCATGGCAGAGCCAATGGAATCAAGCACATATTCTGCAATTATTGCCCGTAAAATATCATCCCCCGCGAGACTAAAGCCATCATGAAAATCCGGACGGGGAGACATGCGCGGTGTGGAACCCGCGTCACTGGCTAATTCAAAAGTGGTAATCGAAAGATCGGTTGTCCCTCCGCCTATGTCAATTGTGGCCACCCGCACACTGGGTGCGCTTTTACCATCAAACTCCCTTTCGCGGCCAACCAGTTCACAAAACAACTGGGCATCGCCCTGGAACTTCCGGCTTATCTCATTATAAATATAAACAAGCTGCGTGCAGGTGGCCTCATCCCAGTCGCAACGCACAATCGGGCTGGTGCGGTAATCGGTAGGGCCGTTGTGGGAAAGCCTTTTTTGCCTGCCAACATAATATTGTTCCCAACCAAGGGCCTCCCAAAGCACATGAACGCCCCACCTGGCCCAACGCCTGTAAATTTTCTGTTCGGCAACAGGCATGCCACCCGGAACCGTAAAAATTACCTGGCGCAGTCTTCTGGGTTCGGCCGGCGCTTCCCTCCTCAATCTTTGTCCAGGTAAATTGATGGTTAAAAGAGCCTGATGGATTATTTCTATAAGTAAAAACATCATCAGGGATGATCTGGTAAACAGGGATTCCAGGGCACTTTCCTTCTCCTGGTTGCGAAAATTCCTGTTTTTGACAAAACCCGGATCATTCATGCAACAGAGAGGCGTTCCACTGGAATTGACCAACTGCGCCAAAGTTCCCCGTGTAACGTATGGAGCTTTTTCGTTGCCTGTATTGAAACGCCATGTTCGTTTCCAATCACGCTCGTCCCAAAGATATCGTTTTGGGCTGGACATCCCTGTTGTGCCTTTTTCACAGCGGGATCTGGTTGAAAGACGACCTGCTTCAGGACCAATCCGTATAGGGGATGGCCATAAAAAAGCAGGCGTCCTTCTGCCGGAGCGCAGGCTCAAGGCTTCATTTCCAAAAGAGGCCTCACAAAATTCTATGCGCGTTTCAAAAGGATCGGTATAAATTTTTTCCGGTTTATCCATATCCCTGAGCTGCAAAAGGTAGCTGTCATTGAGATTGGTCGCGCTCTGGGTATGGGTTTCCACAAGAATGCCGGTTGTGCGCGAATTGCCGATATCAAGGACCAGGTCCACATCCACACAGCCCGACCCATCAGGCTTTATGACATATACTTCGCAATTTTCGCTTATATTCTTGATTACCGCAAGATAAACGAGATAACTTGCCAGGTGCTCGAACAGTCTTTCATCATCCGTCCTGCGCGAGCCATGGCTTTTTTTCCAGCTGGTAAAAATTTCCCGCAACCATTCCTCAACCCATGGCAAATCCATGAACCAGGCATTGTCGCGAAAACGCCAGGCCAACCTGAAATGCGCATGAGTATCAACATCATCATGGGACAAGGCGGCATAATTCTCGTCAGTACGTTTTTCCACCTGCATATCAAACACAATAACAAGCCGTAATTCTTCCGGATTTTCCTCATTTTTCACAAGACGGCAACGAGCCCAGTTGCTTGGCCCATACTCGAAACGACATTCATCACTGTCGGGCCAGCTTTGTTCCCTGGTGCGTAAAAAAGGGATGGGAATCCACTGTCCCAGCCATGGTTTTATGGTCTTGAGTGCATTGAGATCATACCCGTATCCCTGCCCTCTTTTGCCTGGATCAAGCTCATCCACAAGCTCGCCGTCAGCATTTTTACGGTAAACATGCAAACGGACTTTTGATTCACCTTTTACGGACTTGTCCTGGATTTCCTCAAAGCTGTACTTGATATTTTCGCACAAGGAAATACTTCCTGCAAAATCAAGGAATTGAGGACATCCTCCAGGGATCAGGCTAATCGGATCCTTGTATTGGGGCATTGAAAACATATTTATCTCCCACAGGATTCAACACGAATAAAAGGAATTTGATAGGATTGCGAACCATTGTTGGCATCCCTGAAAACCCATGAACAGGGAGTCCTGGGGCCGGAATTCCTGCAAACCATTTCTGCCTGGCCCCAGCGCTCGCCATCAGAACAATATGCGCCTTCGCTGGTAACCGAAAGAACGCCATTGGGAGACAAATGAGCCCTGGTTGCTCCAATACACTTTCTTTTGCCCAGGGGATCAATAACACGACGTTTACCGTTTGAACCATTTGCCCCGAAACAGAAACATTCCTTTATTGTTCGCTTGGAATAATATTCTGGCCTGGTGCCTTGCCAGCACCCTTCGAGGAAATCAAGATTGCCGGTTTTTACCGCTTCAGGAGGTATTTTCAATTCCTGGCCGACTGGCGTCTTGTGTTCCTTCTTTTCCTGCCCAGGCTTCTTTTCCTGTTTTTCTGGCTGGTGGAGTTTGCTTTTGCGCTTTTCATCTTCTGGCGCGGCCTTGTGCTTTTCCTTTACCGGAACTTCCTTGTGGGATTCTTTTTGCTTTGGCTCTGGTACCTCTTTTTTCCCGGGAGTTTTTTCTTTGACAGCTTTTTGTTGCTCGCCTTGTGGGACTTTGGTTAAAGGCAGCATCTGGGCCAGTGTCAGATCTGCTTCAGCTTTCGGTTTTATTACTTCCGATTTCTTACCTGGCAGATTGTCAGCCTTCTTCTGCGCTTCAGGAACAATTTTTACGACTTCATTCTTTTCAGTATTATTTCCCGGCTGTTTTGGAATAGAATTTTCAGCTTTTGGCGTTGGAACAGGATTTTTCGGCATCGCTGTCGAAGGCTTTACATCTTCCCTCACTGTGCCATCCGGTTTAAGAATGACGCCAAGATCGGTTTTCAAATCGCCATTGGTCAAAATTTCTTCAATAATTGCCGTCCTGCCATCTGGCAATTCAATTTTCGTTCCCCTGGCAAGATAAGATTCTCGAGAAGGATTAATGATGACGGCCTTTTGATCACTATCTTCAAAAACACCGTTCCTATCAATAATCAGACCTTCTTCTGTTTTCCATTTTCCGCCAGGCATGGCTTCGTCTATGATTGTTCTTTTTCCATCAGGAAGAAGAATTATTGTGCCTGGGGAATATTCTTCCACCTGTGGTTCAGGCCTGATATTTATTATGGTGTCTGATGCCGCGAAAGCAGTCTGAAAAAAAAGAAAAACGGCAACTACAGTCAGAAAAGATGAATGTGTTTTCATTGATCACCTGCAAGATGATATAATTATTTACAAATTATTATTGCACGCGCACAAAATCCGCTGACCATGAGTGCCCATACGAATAGCGCCCAAAGCATTCTGTTTGATTACCGGCCCCATTTTTGCAATCAATACTTACAGGATTATAGACATGGCAGGATTTTTCACATTTTTGGGTTCCCACATCAATATGCAAAACGTCATCTTTCATGGCAGCCCGAGCCACCCCACTACATTTGTCATTTTTTTCATAGACTGTCGCTTCGCCCTTGCCATCGCGGCCAAAACGGATATAAACCTTTATGGGTTCATTCGTTCTCCCGCTGGCAAGTCCGGTTTCACAAAGCCAGCGTCCTTCCAGAAAATCTGTATTCTCCGTATTTTCCGGAATAACCAGTTTGGGAAGATTGCCGGCCTTTGGAATATTTTGTGGCTCAATAACCGCATGGGGTTCTGCCTTGTTTTCGCTTTTTGGCAAACAAAGCGCCACATGCGTTTTTAGTCTTGATTCAAGAGCATCAATTTCCTTTGAAAGTTCAGCATTTTTTTCAATATAATCACTCCTGGGCCCCAAAAATCCAAATCCTGGACCAGAAAAGAGGGTGTGCCCCGAAAGAGCGGGAATATTGCCAAAAGAACCGAAAAGCAGGCATAACAAAAGCAGCCCCAAAAGAATTGGCATCAGCCACCACATATAAGCCGCCCTCGGAACAGGAATTGCCTTTTGTAAACCAGCTTCTGAAAGCACTGTTTTTTTGTCAGCGCTGTTTTGAACATTGCGCGCTACTCGCCAGAGGTTTTCCGGTTCCACCCCTGGTGTGCCTGGTCCAAAGCCCCAACAGGTAAACACGGGCTGTTTACCCACAACATATAACGAATCCCGGTCAGGATATGAAAGAGCCAACCTGAGAATATTGCCCCGCGTTATCTTGAGACGATCTTGAGAATGGATGAGCTCTTCCGCATAAGAAAGAATCTCGCTCGCCATATGAGCGAGAGTATTTTCCATGTCAGCCTGTTCTTCTTCTGGCAAGTCCACAAGTTTCTGCACCGGCCCCTGGACTGGGCTGTACCAGTCAATTTCGCCATTCCCCATATTATCCGCAGGCCGTGCGAACAATAGCATATATTCGTCGCCAAACTTGCGCAGCAGCATATCCCTGATCTGGGCATAGCATGAGCTGGCCGTAATGCCCTGGAAGGCAAGCGCGTGCATTGAACTTTTTGGTGTGCTGACAATAAATGTGCCTGTCATCATGATCCCTTTGTCTGAAAAACCACTAGCCAAATTTTTTTGTAATCATTTCCTGGCCAGAAATTTTGGTATTATCCGGAAATAATTACTTGTCGTAAAATAAATATGCATATGTAAATGGCAGAACAAATTGTGAAGATTGATATTCAAGAATGTGAGGCAACCGCAAGAAACACAAGAAACCGCATATATTGTCATTCTTGAATATCGATTCCGTTTTGTTTCAGAAAGTTGAGCAAATCCGCGGAGGCAAGCGCAACAGAAGCTTGGCGAAAGGAAGAGTCATCAAGAGAAATCATCGTATTTATGCCAATAACCTGGCCATTGGCATTGAGGAGAGGGCCGCCGCTATTGCCTGGTGATATTGGGGCCGTATGAATAATAACAGGCGGTTTTCTTTCAAGAATGGCGCTGACCACTCCCTCGGTGTAGGATAATTCCGGAACAGCCGTAAAATCCTTCCCTTTTAACAAACGGGCATAACCAGGATCATTCTTGCCAATAATATTTGGATAGCCCCATGCGCCTACTTTTTCTGTTCGGGAAACAGTGGATGAAAAAGGCAAAGTCGCAATATGCGCATTTTTTGGTAAATCAATTGAAACTAACGCGTAATCCTGCCCCCTGTTCCTGCTTTTGGCCACAACCCGGCCAATGGCCGGCTGCCCCAGGGCTTTGCTTGTAACGAAGATTTCATCGGATTTGTCCACAACATGTCTGTTTGTAAGGACATAACCAGGAGCTATAAAAAAACCTGTTCCTGTAACAAGTCGATTGTTATCGGGAAAGCCGATGATAAAAACGCAGACATTTTCGATATCTGCCACAGAAGGGGAAGAATCGGGAACATCAAGTCCCGTATTATGTCGCAGCGGCATTTTCTTGTGGACAGCAATGTTCTCTTCTATTGTAGAAATGGCTTTTATATATTGTTCTTTTGCCTCACATGGAGAAAGCCGTAACAATTTTCGCAAGTTTTCCGCCTCTTCCTGCAGCTTTTGATACTTAACCTTTTGGGCTTCCGCCTCCTGGGTCATTTCCGCATGTTTTGCATAAATCAGCCAGCCGCACCAGACACAGGCCGAGAACAAAAATACAGACAGTAACACGGGCCAAAGGGCGCCTGATTCTTTTTTATCAGTTTGCATTGTCATTACGCTCTGATATCTTCAAGATTTGCCATCACCTCATTGATTTCCCTGGTTTGGCGGGCAGAAGCTTCCTGAGCTTCGCTTTTTTGCTGTTCGATCACCCTTGTCCTCTGTGCCAGGGCCTGTTTTCTGCTGCGGGCGGTTTCCAGGTTCTTCCTTTTTGCAGCGACATTTGGTTTGCCGGCCGCCTGTTGCGCCGGTTTGGCAAGGTTTTGTTCCTCGTTCATGAAAGCCTGCTCATATTGCTGATCCAGATTCCTTCCATATTGCGCCGCATTACCCAAGATGGCTATGGCTTCTTCCCTGCCGGAACTGATTTCCGAATATCTTGCCGCAGCGGATTGCCTGTCTATCTGACGAGCGCGAATAGCCGCAACAAGCTGATTAAACTGCCTGTCATAACATTGGAGAGAAGTCCTGGCGGCAGCTCCAGCCAGATCAAGATTGGAAATATCGCCATCAAGATCCTGCAGATAGCTTGCAAGGCGCCGGTTATCATCTGCTTCCTGCTGTTTTCTGGCGTAAATATTGCCTGCCATCGTGCCCGCTACTCCGCCCGTGGCGCCGCCGACTACTGCTCCCTGCCATTTTCCGCCGGTTGCAAGAAGACCGACCAACGCTCCGCCAAGAGCGCCAATGACAGCGCCTGTGGCTGTCCCCGCTGCAGTACCGTGTTCATTATTGCGTAAATCCGCAATGGGGCCATAACAGGCCGGGTAATAATTTACTGATGTTTTCTGGGGCCCGTATTTGCTTGCGCATCCGCCAGTGCCCAACAACATTATTACCAATATCCAGACAGTAAAACGTCTCATGGCCTTCTCCATAAATATTGAAAAATGGAAAATCGCTGGAATATCGCTTTATGAATTTAAAGATGCGCCATAATTATGTCAAATGCTGTATTTGTTTATCAAAAACAACCATTTTACACCAGGCACCGTTCTTGCCACAAGTTCCAATTGACATTAAAGAAATTTAACAGGCCAATTGACAAAATGATTTGCAAATTTGAAAATATGACTTCAAATAAACAAAAAGTTTATTTCGGAGGCTAATGTGCGTCTTTCACGATCAGTTGTGGGCGAAGACGAGGCAAATGCTGTAAGCAAGGTGATAACCGAAGACGGCTATCTTGGCATGGGCACTGTAGCAAGGGAATTTGAAAATGCTATTGCTCGCTACATCGGCATTGAGCCCTGGCAAGTTATCAGTGTAAATTCCGGTACCGCTGCGCTTCATCTTGCCTGCCAGACTGTTTACATACAGGAGCAGGAAAAGATTCGCAATCTGGATGGCAAACCGGAAATTATCATACCATCCCTCACATTTGTAGCTTCATTTCAGGCAGCACGGGCTGCCGGTTTCAAGGCAGTCCCCTGTGATGTATTATTGGAAACCGGGACAATGGATCTGGATGATGTGCAACGCCGCATCAACAAAAATACCGTGGCGATAATGCCGGTTGATTATGCCAGCAATCCCTGGAAACTGGATGAGACATATGCTTTTGCCTCCAAAAATGGTTTGAGGGTTGTTGAGGATGCCGCCCATGCCTTTGGCTGCAAACATCACAGGAAAAAAATCGGTTCTTTTGGGGACCTCGTTTGCTTCAGCTTTGATGGCATCAAAAACATTACTTGCGGAGAAGGCGGTTGTATAATTGCCTTTCAGAAAGATGCTGCCACATTATGCGCCGACGCCCGGCTTCTGGGGGTGAAAGGAGACACGGCAAAACGTTTTGCCGGAGCGCGATCCTGGGATCCTGATGTCGTGCATCAGGGCTGGCGATACCATTTGAGTAACATAATGGCTGCTATCGGCATTGTTCAGCTAAAACGGCTTGAAACAGAATTCATTCCGGCAAGACGGCGCTTGTATGAATTATACAGACAAAAACTTTCCGACATTGAAAATGTAGCGTTTTTCGTGACTGATCCGGACGATTTTATAGTGCCCCATATTTTGCCGCTTCGCATACTGGAAGAAAAAAGGCAGCTTGTGGCAAATGATCTTCAAGCCAGGGGCATTCCAACCGGGATGCATTACAAACCCAACCATTTGCTTTCTCTTTTTGGCGGCGGGGCAAACAGACTGCCCAACGTGGAAAAATTATATGGCGAATTGCTTACTGTTCCCTTGCATCCATGTCTTGCGGACGAGGATGTGATTTTGGTATGCGATGAAATTAAAAAAGTCCTGGGGGCCCGCAATGCCTGAAGAATCACTGAAGATGCATCCCGCCCCACTGCTTGCCCTTGTTGTTCCTTGCTATAACGAGCAAGAAATCCTGCCTGCGACAATGCAGACTCTTTCCAGGATGCTGGAAGAATGCAAGGATAATGAAATCATCAAAAATGACAGTTATGTTTTATATGTTGATGACGGCAGCAGGGATCAAACCTGGAATTTGCTGGAAGAAAAGCATATTAATGACAAATACTGCCATGCTATAAAATTTGCTGGCAATGCCGGCCATCAGAATGCGGTTTGGGCCGGAATGGCCCAGGCAAGAGCATGGGATGCGGATTGCATAATCAGTCTTGATGCGGATTTACAGGATGATACAAGAATTATTCCGCAAATGGTTGAAGAATACTGTAAAGGAAATGATATAGTTTACGGAGTGCGGAATAACAGGGAGACTGATACCACTTTCAAACGGGTTACGGCCCACCTGTTTTATGCCTTCATGCGCTGGCTGAATGTATCTGTTATTCCGGACCATGCCGATTACAGACTGGTTTCCAGACCGGTTCTGGACGCGCTTGAAGGTTATAGCGAACAAAATCTTTTTTTAAGGGGACTTTTTCCCACTATCGGATTCAAATCGTCAAAAGTTTTCTACAAGCGCCTTTCCCGCAAGGCTGGCGAAAGCAAGTATCCCTTGCGGAAAATGCTTTCCTTTGCCTGGCGGGGAATTACATCCTGTAGTGTCGCCCCATTGCGCGTTGCCGGCTTGATGAGTCTGATCTGTATGCTTCTGGCTTTCATCATGTGCATTGTTTCATTGTTCAAATACGCGACTGGTGATACCATACAGGGCTGGACATCACTGATCATAGTCAGTCTTTTGCTGGGTGGAGTACAGCTTTTCTGTCTTGCTGTAATGGGTGAATACATTGCCAAGATTTTTACGGAAGTCAGGCATCGCCCAAGATATATCATAGAAAAAACTCTTTAGCGCGGCTGGGTGATATTTTGCAGATCGCGAAATATTTCAATTTTTGTAAAACTTCCTTGATCTGGCTCTGGGATTACGCGCGCGCCAATCGCCTGTTCAAATTTGGGGTTGTTGGCGGGGCTGCCACTGTCAGCTATTTTCTTCTCGGCCTTTTATTTGTGAACGTTCTTTGTTTTCCACCACTTCTGGGCAATTCGCTTGCTTATGCCCTGTCTTTTGTTGTATCCTATCTTGGCCAATGTTTATGGACATTTGAGGCCAAAAGCGGCAGCCATCTAAAAATGCTCCCCCGTTTCGCCATTGCCCAGGGTATTGGACTGCTCATAAATTCATGTATTATTGTTGCCTGTATGCGCTTTGGCCTTGGCTATGAACCTTCAATGATTGTTGCCATATTCCTGGTTCCGGTTTTTGTTTATCTTGTGTGCAAATTCTGGGTTTTCACTCCAAGAGCTTCCTGAAGATATCGACACCATGTCAGCTCCCGCAGTCTCCATCATAATGAATTGTCTCAATTGCGAAAAAGACCTTCCTGACGCCCTGAAAAGTGTCAGGGAACAAACATTTCAGGATTTCGAAATCATATTCTGGGATAACGGCTCCAAAGACAGAAGCGCCGAAATTGCCAAACGTTTCGGCCCCCAATTACGCTACTTTTCAGGCACAGAAACAGTTCCCCTCGGAGAAGCAAGAAACCTCGCCATCAAGGAGGCAAAAGGCAATTACATTGCCTTTCTGGATTGTGATGATCTCTGGAAACCGGAAAAACTATCCCTTCAGGTTGAACTCTTAAAAAACAATCCGGATCTTGGCCTGGCCTGCACTGATACGGAAATTTTTAATGGAAAAAGAATCCTCTCAAGACTGTTTGAAAATACCCCTCCGGAAAAAGGGCATGTTTTTGAAGCCCTGATGAGTTCGCAATGGATCTCGATGTCTTCTGCGGTTATAAGAAAGGGCGCCCTGGACAGTGTGGCCGAAGCGCCTGGCAAGTGGTTTGACGAGAGCCTCAATGTTTGCGAGGAAGCGGATCTTTTCTATAGAATCGCCCATGATTGGGAGGTGGATTATGTCGATCAACCGCTGACAATGTGGCGCGTGCATGAAATGAATACCACATTCCGCAAGTTTGGCCAGTTTGCGGATGAAACCATGTATATTCTGGAAAAACATAGAAAAATCTATTCGGACTATGATCAAAACTACCCGAATCTTGTGGAATTATTGAAAAATCGCTCAAGTTTCCAGAAGGCCATATCCTTGTGGAGAGAAAACAGGGGCTCAGAAGCCAGAAAAATTCTCAAATCAATAACCCATGTCAGTCCGAAAGTTCGTCTGTTCCAGGCAGCAAGCTTTTTTCCAGGATCATTATTCGATCTGGCCTCCAAACTTTATTTTGCACTCCCTGGGTTTCTACGCAAATAATTTCCGAAATTAGGCAAAGGCGTATCTCTTTTGGATCATTGCCTAATATTTAATTGCGGCAACGCTCTATAGCATTTTACGCATGAGAATATCTCTTAACGGCAAGCAAGTTTGCCTTGAAACATTCTCGCGCGTGCCTTTGCAAGCAAAGTAGCGTTAGAGCATTTGCGCAATTTCATTACATAAATGCTCTAAAAATTGGCGGGATTGCCATCTATTGCTTCAGCCATCTCCCGCAAGGCGGCCAGACTATCCATCGCCTCGGCAGGTTCAAGCTTGTGCATGGCAAAACCCGCATGCACTATAACAAAATCGCCAACTTCTGGCGGTTCCGGCAAAAGCATTGTCGAAGCTGAAAGAAAGGTGGAACTTTCTCCTATGCGCACGCGCGCCATATCCGAAGGCAAAAGTTCAACAATTCTTGCTGGAATTGCAAGGCACATCAAAAACCTTCCTGTTAAATTATTTTTTATATTTTGAATGTAAAATCATAATTCATTTTTTTAAAACGGCAAGGGGCGGAAATTTCCGCCCCTTGCCGTTTTAATGTTTGTTATTCCTCTTTTTCCTGTCGCGGTAAAGCACAAGATTCCAATAGGCTACATAAAGAGGCAAAACAACAATCATCATTATGTAAGCCCAGTTTTTGGTATATAAAAAATAACTGTAAAAAGTTGGAAATTCCATAAGGCCTCCTTGATTTATTCCTCTTCTTCACTGAAATCCGGATGTTGGTAAAGCACCGGCATATTATAAACAATGAAGCGATAAACTGTTACAATCATGGTAACAACAAATATTGAAATCATGATTTCCCAAATGCTGGGAAAATACCTGTCAGCGGAAGGCAGCTGCCAGTTGAAAGCAATCATGGAGACATTGAAACGGTTAAGCACAATGCCCGCAACCGTTAGCATGGAAGTATACTGGCACAGTCTTACATTTCCATCGCGGGCACCCTTTGCATAAAGCATTGCAGGCAGAAGAACAAAAATGAACATTTCCACGCACCACCAGGCGCCCCAGCTTGTAAATACAAGGTGCAGGTTTGCCTGGACAAGCACATCAATAAACTTGAGCATGAAATAGGCAAAAAGAATAAACGAGGCAGCCCGCGAAAACGCCAGGACAACGCTATCCGCTTCCCGCAAATGGGTTTCATCCATATAATTATGGACACCCTTATGGGCAAAAAAGCCTTCGAATATTACCATGCTTGCCCCTGCTGCCATTGAGCTGACAAAGAAGAACATGGGCATAAATGGTGAATACCAAAGGGGATGGAGTTTTTCAGGAGCGATCAGGTAAAGTGAACCCAGCGATGACTGATGCAGGGTCGAAAGAGTGACGCCAAATATTGTCAGAAGAATCGTTACACGAATAACCCATTTGCGGCACCATAAAAGCCAGGGGAATTTCTGGGACAGCCATTCCATTGGCGCAACCGAAAACTCGATAAAGAGCACCGTAAGATAGGTTGCCACGCAGAGGCCCACTTCAAACAGCACGGATGTTGTGCCCGGAAAGAAGAACATGAACGGCAGACGAAGGGGATGGCCAAGGTCATATAAAAGCGCGACGACAACAAAGGCATAGCCGAGGAAGGCCGTCGTAACAGCTGGGCGCACAGCCGAATGAAAGTGCATTCCCATTACATAGACGCCAACTGTGGTAAAATAGCCGCCTGCGGCCAGACAAACGCCACAGAGCAGGTCAAAGCCAATCCACAAGCCCCACGGTTGATAATCGGTGAGATTCGTAACCGAGCCAATTCCCACAGTAAAACGGATGATGGTGATGAATAGACCAATGGCCAGGATGACCCAGGTAATAATATTACCCGGAGTTTTGGTCAGCAGGGGCTCAAGATTGAACAGCTTGTCTTTGGTGGGAATTATGATTCCATGATTTTCCATCGCTATTCCTCCCCGTGACCGCTATCTTTCTGTTCATGATCCTTGAGGGCCTCGGTCATTGCCTTGCGCGCCCTGTCTGCCGCGCCCGGGCCTTCGGTTTCCTCAATTTTACGCACGGCCGCGTCAATCGCTTCAACTATGCCGTCTTTGGCTTTCTGCTTAACCTTCTCCATTGCGGCCTTGTTCATGGCTTCGCGGCGTTTGGTTATGGCATATGCCCCGCCAAAAACGACAGGCCAGAAGGCTACAATCATCGGCACTGCGCCAAGGGCGCCGTATGTGTATTCACTCATGGGCTGGGTGCCAAGATGCGTATCCATGCCAAGCTGGGAAAATTCGCTTCCCGTTACAGCAAGATCATCTGGGGGATTTTCCACTGCGCCAGCCCTTGGGGCCAATACCATCCAGGCCGTGCCGCCCGCGTCTGTTTCACCATAAACATAATCGACATATTTTTCGGGATTGGCCGCAATGCGGGCCCTGGCAATCTTTATAAGATCGCTTCTTTTGCCAAAGGTAATGGCATCAACCGGGCAGGCTTCCACACAACCCGGCAATTTGCCTTCTTTCAGGCGTTTTTCGCAGAATGTGCATTTCTGCACCAATGGATCCCATGCGAGATCATACTGAAAACCCGGGACGTAAAATGGACAGGCAACCATGCAATAGCGGCAGCCTACGCACTGACTTCCATCATATACCACAGCCCCATTGGGCAATTTCTGGAAACACTTTGCGAAACAGGCTGCCGCGCAGGCAGGATCATTGCAATGATAGCATTGCAATTTGCGGAAAAACGGCTGACCATTGACTTCGTATTTGTTTACGACTGTCCAGGCATAGGCTGTTGTCCGGCGCCTTGTTTCTGTTACCGCAAGATCCGTGAATGGCTTGTCGGGCATGGGGAGATGATTGACTTCCTGACAGGCCGCCTCGCAACGACGGCAACCTATGCAGCGCGTCACATCGTGCAGCACGCCAAAGCTGTTTTCATAATATGGGAAAGTATGGGGGGCAGCTTCGGCAACCCTTGCGGTGCTTATGGCCGAGGTCACGCCAGCTGCTCCAAGAAAGGCAAGAAATTTTCTACGGTTCATTTTCCACCCTCCTGAACACGAAGCTTGTGGCAGGTTGTGCAGTCTGTCTTCTGTGGCCTTGCCACTTTCATGTCCGCATGGCAGCTCATGCATTGCAGATGATAGGCGGCAAGCAAAGAAGGCCGGTCAGGTTCGGCCGGATTGATGGTTTTACTGTGGCAACTGACACATTTGGGTGGATTGACCGATGCCGGGCTGTTATGGTGGCAAGTAACGCAAAGAGTGGCCGGATCGGTATGGAACGCGCCCGCGAGCTTGTTGTCCTTGATGCGTTCCATCAGCGAAGCAACATGGTGGCGATGATTGAAGACACAAGGCTCATACTTGCCCTGCAATTCATTGATTACCACCTTGTATGGGCCCTTCATGGGAGACCAGTAATCGGCCTGCTTTCTGGCAAGCGCGGTTTTGACAGCCAGGGCTTCGTTCTGGCTTGCGGGCAGCTTCCCTGCAATGCCGGCTTCCATTTGCTTTTTGGTCATTTCCGGAGTCATGGTGTGACAAACAACGCACCAGGCCTCATTCTGAACCTTTTTATCTTTGACAAGAGTCTTGTGGCAGCCTGCGCAATTTCGATTTGCAAGTTGTTTGTTATGGCAGCTTACACAACTTGCCGGTGTGCCTTCCTTTCGGGGCGCAACCTTTTGTGCATGCATTGCTGTATAAAGTGTTACAAAACCACCCTCGGCAGAGCCTTGAACCGTATGGCATGTAGCACAGGCCACAGGATCACCTGTATGATGACATACAATACAATCCTTGCCTGCTTTTCCCATCCATTTTTCATGAATGAGATGGTTGAAAGCTACTGGCGCCATGGCAGAAGCCTCGGGATTTGGCTTTTCGCCCAGGGGAAACATGACTATGGCCGACGGCGCGCCGCTATCTGTAGGCTCCAGGGTGTTGGTCTGTGGAGACGCATACCCCAAAGCCGAAAGACAGGTAACGCCGGCAAAGGCCATCGCCGCCAGTAGAAGCAGAATAGTGCCTTTCCTCATGTGCTTGTCCTTATGCATTACAAAAGACCCCAAAATAGGAACAAATCCCGCCCATGCGGAAAATTCCGTATCACTGAAGTGTTAGCCCACGGCACAAATTACGTCAAGGCACTTCCAGCATTTTGCCAGGGGTGACGCATCAGATTTTTAAGCAATTTCTTACGGTAAGGTCTTGACATGTATGCCTGATACATTTTCATTCTGAAAATAAAGTTTTGATCTGGACAGGAATTTTAATTATATTATTTAAAAATAGCCTAAATCTTTTTCCATACCTGTCGATAAGACAGCGAGAGGTAAATTGTCATGCGTAAAACAGCGCTCTACTTGCTATTTTTCAATATTATTCTTGGCAGAACCGCTTTTGCGGATACATATATGCCGGGCTACGACACAGTGCCAAATGTGGAAGATGCCACCGGCGCCGGCGTATCGCTTGGCTCGACTCCCTATCCTCCAATGTACCTCCCAGGCGGGAGCATTAATCTTGATGATGTCTGGACGCTTAATGGGGGCGCCCGGATGTACTGGAACAGCACCCGTTATCCCATCCAATTAAATATGGCCGGTCAGACCTGGGTTGACCCAGCGCTGGTTCCGGAATTGTTTCCCCAAAAAGTTTCAGCGCCCAAAAAACGCTATCGTCCTCGCAGGGTTGCCAAAGCCAAACCGAAACCAAAGCTGATCTGCTTCCCTGCTGACCAGGTTCCGGAAGCCCTGCGCCCCAAAAAGACGGCTGTCCCGGTTCCGGTAACGCCAACCAAAACAGAAAGTCCAAAACCAGAGGCTACAAAGGCGGAGGCGACGCCGCCCGTGCAAACTGTGCGCCAGGAAAGCACCACGCCACCCATCAAGACGGCCACGCCCTCATTTGAGCCGCCAATGGAAGAAAATACTTCTGTCCCCGCGCCACGTTTGCAATAAGCAACACACGACTTTCAAAACGGCCTTGCGCAATATGCATGGCCGTTAATTTTTTATGCGCGCTGACCTGGTTTGCAATGCCTCGTTTTGTGAGTTGGCCAAATATTCTTTTAATTGTCGCTTTTCCGTGATAAGATGAGCAAAAGGCCATTATTCAAAAACAAACAGTCTCTCGGGCTGTTTTACGCAATTTTTTCAGCGGCCACATTCGGGCTGATTCCTCTTTTTTCCCTGCCTATAATTCACGGCGGAATTTCAACAGAGACCACATTGGTCTATCGTTTTGGTGTGGCGACTCTTATATTGTTGCCGATCATTTATTTTTCCGGTCATTCTCTTTATGTAAAATTGGCTGATTTGTTAAAGCTGGCTGGCGTAAGCACCCTGTATATGCTGGCTGTCCTGTTGTTTTTCAACGCTTTCACCCATCTGCCCAGTTCAATTGTGGCCACCTTGCAGTATTTGTATCCTGTCATGGTCATGCTGATCATGATTGGCCTTTTTGGTGAAAAATTTAATTGGCGCATTGTGCTTGCTGTGGGGCTTTCTGTTACCGGAGTCGCATTTCTCTCGCAGAGCCCGGGAATTGAGGAAAGCATCGAACCCGGCGCTGGCGCGGATGCGGGGAATTATTTTTTTGGCATAATCCTCGCACTTGTTTCGGGTCTATGCAATGCCCTTTATATTGTAAGCCTCAAGGTTGCCAGGCTTTCCCACATCAACAGTCTTGTCATGACATTTTATGTGATGGGTTTTGGCGGTTTGTACAGTTTTATAAACGCGCTTTTCAACGTCACATTGCAATGGATAACGACGCCCGCCGAATTGGGACTGGCCTTTATGCTGGCCCTGGTTACCGCTGTCCTGTCCAACCTGACGCTTATTTTGGCAGTGCAACATGTGGGGCCAACCATGGTTTCCATTCTCGGTGTAATGGAACCGCTGACAGCCGTTACCTGCGGCATACTTGTTTTTGGCGAGCCTTTGAGCATTCAACTTGTCCTCGGAATAATCATAATCTCCATTGCAGTCTTTATGGTGCTTTTCAAACCTGCTTCATGATCATGGAATTTTTCGCATATAATTATCACGGCTTTCAATTTTGTTTTTGACAAGAACAAAGCCAATGCAAAATCAAGCCCGTACAGCAGCCGACGGCTCTTTGGTCGCCCTCGTCGATTGTGACACATTTTATGCGTCATGCGAACGGGTCTGCCGTCCCGACCTGGAAGGTAAACCAATTGTTGTTCTCTCGAACAATGATGGCTGCATTGTGGCCAGAAGCCGGGAAGCCAAAAAGCTGGGCATTCAGATTGGGGAGCCGGAATTCCAGTTTCGTCCATCAGGCCATGATGAAATGACAATAATCACCCTACCCTGTCCCACCTCGGACTCAATGACAATAGCTGGCGCTGCCGAGAAGGGGCTACAGAAGATATTCCGCCCGGGATATGGCTATGCCAAGGCCATGGTCATGTTGACAGATCTTTCAAATCCGGCCAAAGGACAACACAATATTCTGGATTTGATTGGAAACGAAAAAGAAATGCGCGAAAGGCGAAACGCGCTCATGGGTCTGATGGACAGACTCCACCGGCTTGAAGGACGGGGAACACTCGTTATTGCAAGCCAGGGCCCCAAAAATGCTTCCTGGCACATGAAACGGGACAGGCTCTCGCCAAGCTGGACAACGAATCTGAAGGAAATCCTGAAAGTTGGCGACTAAAACAAAAACAAATTAAATGGAGCGAAGCATGGATTATTATCGTGGGAGGCGCTTGCGCCAGAATTGCGTTATCAGGGATTTTTGCCGCGAGACAAAACCACTTGGGCGAGAGGAACTCATCATGCCCTATTTTGTAGTCGAGACAGACGACAGGAATTATCGCAAGGAAATTCCCTCAATGCCCGGCCAGTATCAGCTATCCCTCGCGCAGCTTGAAAAAATGGTTGCCAAAGACATTGAAAACGGACTGATGACCACCCTGCTTTTTGGGCTTCCGGCGCGCAAGGACGAGCAGGCCACGTCAGCCTGGGAGGAAAACGGCATTGTCCAGCAGGCTGTAAGAATGCTCAAAAAGCTGTGGCCAGACCTGCTTGTAATCACCGATGTCTGTCTTTGCGAATATATGTCCCATGGCCATTGCGGCGTGTTGAGCGCCGACGGTGCCATCCTGAATGACCAAACCCTGCCCTTGCTTGCGAAAACCGCTGTCAGCCATGCGCAGGCCGGCGCGGATATTGTTGCGCCTTCCGATATGATGGATGGCAGAGTTGCTGCCATCCGAAAGGCTCTTGACGCGGCAGGATACATTAATGTGCCCATAATGTCTTATGCCGCAAAATACGCATCCTCATTTTACGGCCCCTTCCGCGATGCCGCTGAATCCGCTCCTGCCTGCGGCGACAGAAAATCCTATCAGATGGACTACGGAAATGCCCGGGAAGCTCTGCTGGAAGTAAAAGCTGATCTTGCTGAAGGCGCGGACATGTTAATCGTGAAGCCTGCCGGCGCGTACGGGGATATAATCAAACTTGCGCGCGAGAACACCCTTGTGCCGATTTGCGCCTACCAGGTAAGCGGCGAATATTCAATGATCAAGGCTGCGGGAATAAATGGCTGGATTAACGAACAGGCCACAATGCTTGAAAGTCTGGTCGGCATGAAACGAGCTGGCGCGGACAGCATCATAACCTATTTCACTTCCGAAATTCTCGCGAAAAAACTTGCCAGATAAGGATATGTGGTCATTTGGCCCCAACGTCAGCTTCCACATCCTGACAGCGCAAATCTCACATAACTTGCTAAATTATTGATATAAAACTTTAAAAATTTTATGTGCCGCAATTATACCGCCATAAATTCTGAATGGTAAAACCATTTGCTGGCTCTTGCTGAACAGGAATTTCAGTATAACATAAAAAATTCATCAAAATGCAATTATCCATAAAGTCATATCCCAAAATGCCGAATAGTGTTGCAAGCTTGATGAACGCATTGGGGTTGTGGAAAAGTTTATGATATTTTCTAGAAATTTCCAAAAAATACCCTTGAATGCCTAAAATCGTCGAATTTGCCAAAGTCAGGGAGGAAGACATGAAGAGATTGGCTGGTATCATTATGTTTTTGGCTATGGTTATGGCTTCTGTTAGCGCGTCTGCCGAGGGAACCGGGATGTATCTGGCGCCGAAGTTTCTGATGAGCATCCAGAATACGGGTACGGTTTCCCGTTCCAGTTCGCTGGCAGGGACTGGAGTGGACGAATATAACCAGTTTACGCTTGGGGGCGCCTTTGCCCTGGGCCTGGATCTTTGGCAGCAGCAAATGATTCCCCTGCGTTTTGAAGTTGAAGTCGCCTTGAGGGGCAATAGCGAAAAGTCATGGAGCGACAACGCCTACTGGGTGGATTCAATCAAGGGAACCTGGAACAATACAACAATTTTTGCCAATCTTTTCTGGGACTTCCATAATGAATCACCCTTTACGCCCTATATTGGCGGTGGCCTTGGACTGGCGTTGAATTATACCGGTTATGACTGCCAGCTGCCGAACGGTTCAACCTATTCATTTGATGACCGGCAAACAAATTTTGCCTGGAACGCGGGTGCTGGCGTTGCCTATAACATCAATGAAAACTTCGCGCTTGATGCCTCATATCGCTTTGTGGGCCTGGGATATAACGAAGTTTCCACCACAATTAACGGCACAAAGTATGAAATCGGCAACGAACCCTACAACAACGAGTTCATGCTCGGTCTCAGATTTACCTTCTAACCGTCTCGTGAAGTGACTTGCCCCAACGGCCCGAAAGGGCCGTTTTTTGTTTTAGCCGGCAAAAAATGTGAAAGCCAGAAAAATGAAGAAAGCAACCAAATTGGCAGCAAAGCCCATCAGGCTTTGCGTGTTGCGCCTGGGAGGGGGTTGAGAGCCATCCCAGTCTAACCCCGCCCGCGTCTGATACCCCGCCCGAAAGTGCGGGGTGCGGGCCTATTCGGCCTGAAGGCCGAGTTCTCAAGCCGCAAAGGAACTTGCGGATGAATAATTATGAAATTTGGCGTAAAATCAAATATTGGCTGTTGAAAACTTATCCACAAAAATGTTTATAAGTTTTTGATTTTGAAAATTGCATTGAGCAGCAATATTTTTTGGGAATCAAGCCATCATTGCGTTAAGGAAGAATTCTTTGCATTTCAGACAATTGTGCCGAGCCATGGTCTGGGGATTTTTGCAGACGGCAAACCGGGCCAATTTGGCCTGGATGCTTTTGCCACAAAGTACTCCTGGCATATATAAGTAAGCCATGGAAACTACATGGGCGAAGATTTCAGCAAATCTGAAGAAGACGCTTGATGCCGGTCTCTTCAAGGTATGGGTTGCTCCATTACGTGCGGATGTGTCGAATGGAGAGATGCGAATTTTGGCGCCCAACGATTTCATGGCCGCCTGGGTGGAAAGGCATCTTCCAGATTCGCTGCGCGAAGCTGCGGCCCCCATTCTTGGGATTGCGCCAAAAGATATTGACATCAAAGTTGATGTGGCCAGCGTTACGGAGAGATCTCCCAGGCCTGTCGCGGATGTTGTTGGCCGTATTCTTCCACGGCCACAGGCGAGTCTGCCCATCAGGCAGCCCGCACTGAAGCCAGTTGAGCAGTGGCGCTATACCTTTGATGATTTTGTCACAGGGCCATCCAACAGAATGGCTTTTGCCGCGGCAAGAGATATTAGCCAGGGCGGCGAAGTCCATACGCTTTTTGTCAATGCCAATCCTGGCCTGGGAAAAACGCATCTGGTCCAGGCTGCCGGGGCTGCCCTGTCGGGAATATCTTCCGCGCAAAAAGTTGCCTATCTTACTGCGGAAGAATTTGCTTCCCGCTTTGTAAGAGCGGTAAAGTCGCGTGAGCTTGAAGCCCTGAAATACAACCTCTGTGAACTGGATGTGCTTTTGCTGGAAGATATTCATTTTCTGCAGCGCAAAAAGGCCATGCAGGAGATGATTCTGGCTATAATCAAGAATCTTGAAGCAAAAAAAGGCAGGATCATATTTACTTCATCCTTTGCTCCAAAAGAGCTTCAGGATATGGATCCCCAGCTTCTTTCACATTTCTGCTCGGGCATTCTCACCTTGATGGACAAGCCTGACGAAGTGATGCGGCGGGAAATCCTGAAGCGCAAGGCAAAAGTGTTTCAGGTGCATTTGCCGGATGAAGTTTGTTCAATTCTGGCCCAGCGTCTGGATGGAGATATTCGCCAGCTGGAATCCTGCCTGAAGAGTATGTGTTTCAAGGCCAAACTTCTTAAATGCGGTCTGTCCCGCGAATTGGCCATGGAGGCCATGGCCCAGTACGCCACAAACCGCCATACCCTGGATATGCCGGAGATTATCCGCCTGGTGTGCGAAAGTTATGGCATTCAGGAAAGCCAATTAAAGTCAAAATCGCGCAAGAAGGAATGTGTACAAGGCAGGAATACCATTTTTTATCTGGCGCGCAAGCACACATCATTGTCGCTTGAGGATATAGGCAATGTTTTCAACCGGCGGCATACAACAGTAATGCGCAATATCACGGCAGTGGAACAGGAACTTGCCCGCCAATCTGTAGTAGGCCGCCAGATAGCTCGAACAGTTGACCTGATTGAGCGCCAGGTTCAAATGTAATGCCGGATATCGGGGACGCAACGGACCTGGCTATAAATGGTGAGGCCTTCTGGCACAGTTTGATAAAATTTCCATAAGAGAAAGGCCATCGGATTTGAAAACCGGTGGCCTTTCTTTTTTCAAAGGTCAAAAGAATATTTATTCGGAGCTTCTGGCAGCCTCATGCTCGGCTACAACCTTGTCGACGACGGGCTGGGGCGCTTCCTCATAGTGGTCAAATTCCATGGTGAAGAAGCCCTGGCCGCCTGTCATGGACCGCAGATCCGGCGCGTAGCGCAGTACTTCGCTCATGGGCACATGGGCCTTGATCTCGGTAATTCCGGCCTTGGAATCCGAGCCCAGCACCTTCCCGCGGCGCGATGACAAGTCACCAATAACATCGCCCATGGATTCATCCGGGATTGAGACTGTGAGAAGCACAATGGGCTCCAGCAGAACCGGTTTCAGAGTTTCCATGGCTTTTTTGAATGCGAGAGAACCAGCGACCTTGAAAGCCATTTCCGAAGAATCGACCGTATGGTAGCTTCCGTCATAAACCTTAACGCTAAAATCAACTACCTGGCAGCCAGCAAGAAAACCTCTGGCTGCGGCCTCCTGGATGCCCTTGTCAATTGCGGGAATGTATTGCCGGGGTATTACGCCGCCTACTATCGCATCTTCAAAAACATAGCCGGAACCGCGTGGCATGCCTTTCATTTCAATCCAGCAATCGCCAAATTGGCCACGGCCGCCAGATTGCTTCTTGTGCCTGCCCTGCACCTGGCAAATGCCGCGCACGGTTTCACGATAAGGCACTTTTGGCGTTTTCAGGACTATATCAATTTTAAAGCGGCGCCTGGCTTTTTCCACAGCAAGTTCAATATGCAGCTGGCCCATGCCCGAAAGCAAAATATCGCCGTTTTCCTCGTCTCGCCCCAGCTTTAGCGTGATATCTTCATCCAGCAAACGCTGAATTGCCGCATAGATCTTGTCTTCCTCGCCTTTTTCCATTGGCGCGAGGGCGTAGGTGATCAATTGGGGTGGAAGCGGCGGCACAAAAAGCGTAAATGGCGCTTTTTCATCGCTCAGGGTGTCTCCTGTGCGGGTATTTTTAAGCTTTGCAACTGCCACAATCGCACCCGGCCCCACAGATTCCTTGCAGGGTGTCTGGCCTTTGCCTGTAAGATAAAGAAGAGCGCCAAGCCTCTCGCTTTCACCGCTGCGCATGTTCTTGAGGTTTACATCGCCGGAAAGTGTGCCGGAGAGAACGCGCAAAATTGAAAGCTGGCCAGAAAATGGATCCGAAAGAGTTTTGAAAACAAAGCAGGACAATGGGGCATCGGGAGACGAAGCTCTTTCCGAACCGTCTTCTCCAATGAAAGGAGCCCGTTCGAAAGGCGAAGGCAAAAGGGCTTCCACTGTATTCAAAATGCCGGCTCCACCCTTGTTTTCCAGGGCAGAGCATACGACCACGGGCACAAGCTCCCCGGCAACTACGCCAGTCTTGAGGCCCAGCTGCAGATCTTCAAGCGAAAGGCTGCCTTCCTCAAGGTATTTTTCCATCAACGCTTCATCGCTTTCAGCAATATTTTCGACTGTAACGTCCCTAAACAGCGCCAGGTCATCTGCAATCGCGGCTGGAACTTCTGTTTCCTTTTCCGTGCCGTCTGGGCCATAAAGATAGGCCTTGCCCGAAAGAACATCGGCATAGCCCACAAAAGCATCGTTCTCGCGAATGGGCAGCTGCAGGGCAACCGGCTTGATTCCCAAAGATTGCAGGCTGTCATAAGCCATGTGGAAATCCGCCCTGTCGCGGTCGAGCTTGTTGATGGCAATTACAGCTGGCAACTTTTCGGCCTGCACGAGATTCCAGAATTTCTTGGTCAATGGACGCACTCCGTCCACCGCATCCAGAATGAACAAAACGCTGTCCACTCCCTTCAGCAGGTATTCCATATCTCCTGTAAAATTCCCGTCGCCGGGCACATCTACCAGAAAATGGCGATTCTTGTTCCAGAGAAATGTAGCGCACGCCGGTTGAATGGAGCCGCGACGGCGAACTTCTTCGGGCTCATAGTCCAGGCTCGTAGTGCCTTCCTCTATCGCCCCAAGCCTGCTTATGGCGCCGGCATCAAAAAGAAGCATCTCCGCAAGCGAAGTTTTGCCGCAGCCGCCTGTTCCTACAAGGGCATAAGTGCGTTGCATATCCAATGGACTTGGCATATTGTTCTCCTGTGCGCAAACAAGCGCTGAATTTGACTATCTTTTCAAATATGATAGTGGAATATATCAAAAGTCATCTTGAGATGCTTTTCTCCCCCAAGCATTGCTTACCATAGCGATTAATATCGCAAAAGTGAAGCGTTTTGGAACTTTTCTGGATATTTTATTGAAATTCTTTTATTGTTGCGTACCTATAATGCCAATTATCATTATAAAAATGGAGCTTGCATGAACAGCAACCGCAGGAAACTGCTTCAGACAGCCGTTCTGGCTTCAACGACTTTTTGTCTGCCTTCCCTGGCTCGTTCTACGGACAGTCCGGATGCCAGTAAAATCATAGAAGCAATCAAATCAAGAAGGAGCGTCAGAGCTTATACGGCTGCGCCGATTTCCGCTTCCGATCTCAAAACCATCCTTGAATGCGGAATGCTTGCCCCAAGCGCTGCAAACGAACAACCCTGGGAATTTATAGTCATTGAAGACAAGGCGATTCTTGGCAAAATCGGGGAAATAAATCATTATGCATCCTTTGCAAAGCACGCCCCGCTGGCAATTCTGGCCTGCCTCAATGAAGCGAAGGAAAAAGAAAAAGGCATGGGTGTGCTGGATATTGCAATAGCCTGCGAAAATATGCTTCTTGCCGCCCACGCCCTTGGCCTTGGCGGCGTTTTTACAGGAATTTATCCGATAAAAGAACGGATCGAAGGCTTTCAAAAGCTGGCAGATCTTCCCGCAACTGTAGTGCCAATCGGCCTTCTTGTCTTTGGACACCCGCAAATCAACAGTGTCCGAAGCCCGGACAGATTCAATGCCGATGCCATTCATAAAAACAAATGGAATGCCAAATAATGGATAGTGGTTTCCTTCTGGAAGTGCTTGCCTGCCCCAAATGCCATGGCCAGTTCGAACTTATCGAAAACAGGGCTGGCGAGACGGGTTTTGCCTGCAAAAATTGCTCTGTAGTCTATCCTGTTGAAAATGATATCCCCGTAATGCTGGTTGAAAAATCAATTCCACAGAATGAATTTATGCGGGAGGAAGCTTGATGAAGATGCTCATTGCCTCGGATTTGCACGGCTCAATGGATGCGCTGGACTTTATCCGCGCCAGGGCAAATGAATTGTCGCCGGATATGCTGGTATTTCTTGGGGATATTGTCTATCACGGCCCGCGAAATCCCCTGCCACGCAATTACGATACTGGCGCGATGCTAATGCAAATGCCTCATATTCTGGATTTGCCATGCCCCGTTATAGCAGTGCGCGGCAACTGCGATGCGGAAGTGGATGTTGTGCAGATGCCTTTCAAAATGCCTGACGAGGCCTGGCTTGATGTGGATGGTCATAAAATATTTGCCTGCCATGGCCATCATTTGCCGGACAGGCCCCCCATACCCCAGCTGCCTGCCGGAACAATTGTCCTGCGCGGGCACACCCATATACCCCGCGGAGAAACAATAGATGGCATAAGCTTCTGGAATCCTGGTTCGCTTTCCCTCCCCAAGGGTGGCTTTCCCAAATCTTATGGCATATATCAAAATGGCATATTCCAGGTTCTGGACAAGAAAGGAAACGTAATTTTGAGCCACAAAACGGAAAACTGACAAATGCCTGCCGGAGATGCACAGCTGTTCAAATTGAAGGATGGCAAAGAGCTTGTCCTTGCCTCGTCTTCGCCCAGGCGAAAAGAATTTTTTTCCAGCCTGGGTTTGCCATTCACAGCCTTTTATCCCCAAAGCGAGCCTTTGCCGGATTCCATGTGGAAGCCACATGAATATGCGCTTCTGGCCGCAAGAAGCAAGACGATTGAATGCCGAAACAATTTTTCGGGCTGTTTTTCCTGCATTATTGGAGCCGATACTGTTGTTGTCTTGAAAAATCAGATCCTGGGGAAACCTAAAAATCATGACGAGGCCCTTGAAATGCTCCTGGCTCTCAACGGTCATTCCTGCAATGTTATCAGCGCGGCCTGCCTGATTTTCCAATCAGGAGAAATTCTGGATTTATTGGATATGGCGGAAGTTGTATTTCATCATTGGTCCGAAGAAATCCTGGCAAGCTACGCCCATGACCGCGAACCGCTGGACAAGGCGGGCGCGTTCGCCATTCAGGGCAAGGGCGCATTTTTAATTAACCGCATTGAAGGCAGCTATACAACTGTTGTCGGAATCCCGGGCGCACAGATTGTAACTTCGCTGTTGTCCAAAAATGTTATCTGTCCGGCATCGTCTTTCAACTAAAATTGCTCATTTCTCAAGGGTCATACAGAAAAGCACACTTATTTTTGAAAATGACTTTCTTTTTTATTGACAGTTTCCATATTTTGCCGCAAGCTCATTTTGTCTTAAGGACTGTATGTCAGCCCGGCTGGATTAATCCCGCGATATGCCTTCTGGCATGGGATAAACTTCTCCAGTGCGGTATAAACAAGTTTTATCATTGGGGTTCCTGAATTTGGCCATATTGGGGATGTCCGACATTCAAAGGTCAGGGCAGGATCGATCAAAGGAGAATTTTCATGGGCAGGACCGTCAATCTCAGGACAATGAAAGTTGGCCAAAATGGCAGGATTGCAAAAATTGAAGCCCAGGGCATTGTCAATCAGCGTATTCGCGATATGGGCATTATTCCTGGCGCATCGGTTACAGTGGTCGGACGGGCGCCATTGAAGGATCCTGTCGCTCTTCGACTTGGCGGCGTAACTATTGCGCTGCGCAACAAGGAAGCGGATCATATTTCCGTGGATCTGCCAGAATAATTTTCCACCCACATTCTTTCCCCTTCGGTGCGGAGGGGAAAATCATTTTTCTGTGGAAACAAGCAGAATATTTGAAGAAGAGCCCACAAGTTGGCGTAAAACCTCATTCTTGCGCGCATAATCCAGAAAGCCGGCCCCAATTGCTCCGCTTGGGCCGGAATTAATTTTTTCATCCGACAGAATATTAATGCCCAAATGTGCCAGTTCATCCGAACAGGCGCAGGCCGCAAAAAGATTGTCCCGCAAAATTGGCCAGGCCAGCTGGCTAACCTCCCCACACGAAAGGCCCGTCATATCTGTTTCGAGGTCACCCGCAACCGCATGGCTATTACCGTCATTTGCCTTGACAGATTCAAGGACGCAGGCCGCGTTTTTGGGCTCAAGGCTGATAAAGCGCGGGATTTTGATGCACCGGCGATTGCTTTCCAAAATAAAACCGGCCATGAACGAGGCTGCGAATGAGCCTACTCCCGCCTGCAAAAGTATGTAATCAGGCCAAAAATCTTCCATTTGCCCCAAAATTTCGGCTACCATTGTTCCATAGCCCTGCATAATCAGGCCAGGAAAAGTTTCATATCCGGGCCAAGCAGTATCCTGAAGCAAGATTGCCGCTTCGCGCACAGCATAATTTTGGGCTTTCCGCACAGTGTCATCATAGTTCAAATTTAGAACCTGACATTGGGCGCCAAGTTTTTCCACTTCTTCCACAATATTCGCTGATGCCCCGCGAGGCATAAATATGCGGGCTTCCTGGCCAAAAAACCGTGCTGCCCAGGCAATGGCTTTTCCATGGTTTCCATCGGTCGCGGTTACAAACAGGGCTGGAGATATCCCCCTCAGCGCGCTTTGCAGGCTTGACAAATCAAATTCCCGCAGGCCCACTTTTTGGGCAAGAATATTGGCCATGGCCCATATTCCACCCCGGCCCTTGAATGAACCAAGGCCCATGAAAGAGGATTCATCCTTGAGCAAAATCCTGCCCAGGCCGAGCCTTGCGGATAAATCTGAAAGCTCTTCCAGAGGTGTTGGAGAATGGCCCATGGAGTGGAAAAACTTTTCGGCCTTGCCAATCTTGTCTGGCTCGAACAATGAAAAAACGGAATTATCTTTCAGAACCTTGCCCGGCATACAGGCTTTGTTCAATATGACTTCAACCATATATTTTCCTATCTGTCATGCAGCGTTTCAAGAAGATGGGCCTTTTTCTTGCCGTATACCAGGCGCAACCGGGTTTTCCGGATTTTAAGCCGCGCCCTGTCAAGGCAAAGATAAACCACAGGAGTTGAGTACAGGGTAAGAAGCTGGCTCAACAAAAGTCCGCCAACAATGGTTACACCAAGGGGACGGCGGATCTCGGCGCCGTCGCCATGGCCAAGGGCAAGAGGTATCGCTCCAAGTATGGCTGCCGCTGTTGTCATTATGATAGGCCTGAAACGCAGGATACAGGCCTTGTAAATGGCCTCTCTGGGTTCAAGTTTGCCCTTGCGCTGGGCTTCGATTGCAAAATCTACCATCATGATTGCGTTTTTCTTGACTATCCCTGCCAGGAGCAACACCCCAATAAGGGCAATAACGCTGAATTCCATGTCAAAAAGCATCAGGGCCAGCAATGCGCCCCCTCCAGCCGAGGGCAAGGTTGAGAGTATGGTTATCGGATGGACAAGATTTTCGTATAAAATGCCCAAAATTATATACAAGGCAGCCAAAGCTGCCAAAATCAGGATGACCTGGTTTCGTATGGTATCGCTGTACATTCTGGCAGTGCCCTGAAAACTGCCCACAATTGTGGAAGGCATGCCGATTTTGACCCTGGTTTCATCAATAGCTGCCTGGGCCTGTGAAAGCGAAACTCCTTGCGGCAGATTGAACGAAATTGTAACAGCCGCGAATTGTCCCTGGTGGGCAACCGACAGCGGCGCAAAACCGGGGCCAACTGTGGCAATGGAAAGCAGGGGCACATGGCCTTCCTTGCCTGGCAGATAAACTTTGGAAAGGGCCTCCTGGTCTTCAAGCCAGGCCGGCGCATATTCAAGCACCACCCTGTACTGGTTTTTATCCCGATAAATGGTGGAAACCTGGCGTTGGCCAAAAGCATTGTTGAGGGCTGTATCCACATCGGCCATGGTCAGCCCCAGACGGACAAGGGCGTCCCTGTTTACAGTAAGCATTGTTTGCAGGCCGCGTTCCTCGATATCGCTGTCCACATCCTGAAATTGCGGTTCGCTTGCAAGCGCCTGCTGCAATTTTCTGCCCCATTCGCGAAGCGCGTCCAGATTATCGGCCTGCAGGGTGTATTGGTAACTGGAATTCGAAGATCGTCCGCCCATGCGGATGTCCTGGGCGGGGCTGAGAAAAATGGTCAGTCCGGGCATCGCGGAAAGTTTGCCGCGCAGCCTGTCAATAACACCCTTGGCCCCAATGCCGCGTTCTGACATGGGTTTCAAGGCAATGAATACGCCGCCTCCCGCTCTGGCTCCCGAAATATGCGCCGAAACCTGGGCAACGGCCGGGTCCGAACGAATCATATTGATCAGGTTTTCCAGTTTGCCGGCAATGGCCTGATATGAAGAGCTCTGATCGGCCTTGAGGCCGCCCATGATGATTCCGGTGTCCTGTTCGGGGAAAAAGCCTTTGGGAATGACTATATAGAGCCAGATATTTCCGGCAACCACAACAAGCAGAAAAAAAATGCCCAGTCTTGGGTAATTCAGGGCTTTTGCAAGGCTGTTTTTATAACTGGTATGCATTCCATCCAGAGCATGGCCCCACCATTGCCCAAGGCGCATCCAGAAACGGGCCGCAAAAGAAAGGCTGCCATTTTTCAGGGCCAGAAGCCGCCTTTTCCTGGCTGCGACCTCTTCTCCAAAAGGACGGAGCATTTGCGCGCACATCATTGGTGTTGTGGTCAGGGAAACAAGCATGGAGACCAGGACAGCGGAAGCAAGCACAACTGCAAATTCCCTGAAAAGGCGTCCAATTATACCGCCCATGAGCATGATTGGCGCAAATACGGCCACAAGCGATATCGAGATGGATATAACTGTAAAACCAACTTCTTTTGAGCCGCGTAGCGCCGCACGCAAGGGGCTTTCCCCCATTTCAAGCCGGCGCACAATGTTTTCCATGACCACAATTGCGTCATCCACAACAAAACCGGTGGAAACGGTAAGTGCCATAAGAGAAAGATTATCCAGCGAATATCCGCAAAGATACATTACCCCGAATGTGGCGATTAATGAGACAGGGGCGGCAACGGCCGGAATGGCTGTTGCCCTGCCATTGCGCAAAAAAAGAAATGTTACGAGAATCACCAGCCCCATGGCCAGGAGCAGGCTTTTTTCCACTTCGCGCAGCGAGGCCCGGATTGTCAGCGACCTGTCCATGCGCAAACTGAGTTCGGCGCTGCCTGGCAGCCAGGAGGCCAGCTGGGGCATCATGGCCTTGACCCTGTCCACAGTTTCAATAATATTCGCCCCGGGAGCGCGGAAAATTATCAGCAAAATTGCCGGCTTGCCGTTTGCCACCGCCATATTGCGCACATCCTGCGAACTGTCGACAACGTCTGCTACATCGGCAAGACGAATTGTGCGGCCTTCTTTTTCCGCCACAATCAATGGCTTGTAACCCGCGGCATTCATTAATTGATCATTTGCTCCAACCAGCCAGAACTTGCTTCCATTATCCACGCTGCCCTTTGGCAAATTCGCATTGGCCCCGGAAATTGCCTTGCGCACGTCATCCATCGTCAACCCAAGGCGGTTGACCGCATCTGGAATGGCTTCCACACGCACTGCCGGCAATGCGCCGCCGCCAACTGTAACCTCGCCCACACCCGGAATCTGGGATATTTTCTGGGCCAACACCGTCGAGGCCGCATCGTATAATTGCGCCCGGCTCAAGACATCCGATGTGATCGAAAGAATCATGATCGGGGCGCCCGCAGGATTAACCTTTCGGTATGAAGGATTGGACGGCATGGTCGGCAGGGTCGAACGAGAAGCGTTGATAGCGGCCTGAACATCCCTGGCAGCGCCGTCAATATCGCGGTCAAGATCAAACTGCAGAATAACATTGCTGGAACCGAGGCTGCTGTTGGAGGTCATTTCGGTAATGCCCGCAATGCGTCCAAGGGCCCGCTCAAGAGGCGTGGCCACAGTCGAAGCCATGGTTTCGGGCCCTGCCCCTGGCATTCTTGCCCGTACCACAACAACAGGAAAATCAACCTGGGGCAGAGGCGCAACCGGCAAAAGACCAAAAGCTACCATTCCCGCCAGGGCGATTGCTATGGTCAGCAAGGTTGTGGCCACGGGGCGCCTGATGAAAGGCGCCGAAAAGTTGACCGGCAAATATTTGGAACCAGGGCGTTTTTGCGAGTTCATTTGCGCCGCCGCGCCCGTCTTCTGTTTTGGCAGAAGCGGTCAAAAAACAGGTAAATCACCGGGGTGGTAAAAAGGGTCAATGCCTGGCTTACAATCAGTCCTCCCACCATTGTAACGCCAAGCGGCCGCCGCAGCTCCGCGCCCATGCCCCAGCCAATCATCAGCGGCAACGCGCCTAGAAGCGCGGCCATTGTCGTCATCAATATAGGCCTGAGACGCAGCAGGCAAGCCTGATGGATGGCCATCAGGGCCGTTTTTCTCTCGTTTCTTTCCGCCTCCAGGGCAAAGTCGATCATCATGATCGCATTCTTTTTGACAATGCCGATAAGCAGGATAATGCCGATGATTCCGACAACTCCCAATTCCATATTCAGCAGGAGCAACGCCAGAAGCGCCCCCACCCCGGCGGAAGGGAGGGTTGAAAGAATTGTGAGCGGGTGGACGTAGCTTTCATAAAGCACGCCCAAAACAATATACATTGTTATGACCGCTGCCAGAATGAGCCATATCTGATTGTCTGCGGAAGAAAAATAGGCCCGCGCGGCTCCCTGGAATTCCGTACGCAAGGATGCTGGCAATCCAGCCTGCTTTTCCGCTTCGACAACCGCTTCAAGCGCGGCGCCAAGAGAGGATCCATCCGCCACATTGAAAGAAATGGTAGCAGCGGGAAATTGTCCTTGTCTGCCGATTGCGAGTTCGGTCGGTTTTTCCACAACCTTTGCAATGCTGGAAAGCGGTACCGTTTCTCCATTGGAGCCGGCAACATGAATATTTTCTATATCCTGCGGCCCCATCCTGAAATGCGGCGCTGTTTCCAGTACAACTTTGTACTGGTTGGTCTGGGTAAAGATTGTGGACACAAGCCTCTGCCCCAGGGCATCGTACAGGGCATTGTCGATATCGGACATTGTGAGGCCAAGACGCGATGCCGCATCGCGATTTACATCCAGCCACGCCATTCTGCCGGGCATGGAATAATCGCTGGTCACATGGACAAGCTCCTTTCTTTCTTTAAGGAAGGCAACGATCTTTGGAATCCATTCCGCCAGCTGTTCGCGATTCAGCGCTTCAACGGTAAATTGATATTGTGTGCGCGAGACCCTGTCCTCAATCGTGAGATCCTGCACTGGCTGAATATAGAGGGAAAGCCCCGGCAAATGCGCCGCAGCCGCCATCAGTCTTTCGGCAATGGCCGGCGCCCGCTCGTCCCTGTCTGCCAGGGGAATCAGGGAAACAGTAAAACGTGATGTGCCCAAACTCTGGTTTATGCCGTCAACGCCTACAAAAAACACCGCGCTTTGAACATCCGGATCCTGCAAAAGCAACTCGGCGATTTCTTTCTGGCGTTTTACCATGCCCTCGAAAGAAGTATCCTGCGGCGCTTCGCAAATCCCCTGAAGCACGCCTGTATCCTGCACAGGAAAAAAGCCTTTGGGCACAATGATATAAAGCCAGACTGTAAGGAGCAATGTGCCAGCGGCGACTGCCAGAACCAGCTTCTGGTGCCGAAAAACCCAGACAAGCTTCTTGTCGTACCAGCGCAGAAAGTGATGGAAAAAGCGCCCTTCAGCGGCCTTTGGCTTTTTTTTGCGCCCAAGCATGATCGCGCAAAGCATGGGTGTAAGGGTGAGGGAAATTATGGCGGAAACAAGAATGGTGACAGCCAGGGTTACGGCAAATTCCCGAAAAAGCCTGCCAACCACATCGCCCATAAAAAGCAGCGGAATAAGCACCGCGACCAGGGAAATGGTAAGGGAAATAATTGTGAAACCTATTTGACCGGCTCCAATCAGGGCGGCGGAGAGGGCCTTTTCCCCTTCCTCCAGGTATCGGCTTATATTTTCTATGACCACAATGGCGTCATCAACCACAAAGCCGGTGGCAATGACCATGGCCATAAGTGTCAGGTTGTTCAGGGAATAATCAGCCAGGTACATTATGCCAAAAGTGCCCACCAGGGATAGCGGCACGGCAAAGGCGGGAATGGCCGTGGCCTTGCCATCATGCAGAAAAAGCCAGATTACGGCCACAACCAGGGCTATGGCCAGCAAAAGCTCAAGCTGAACATCATGAACAGTTGCCCTGATTGTTGTGGTGCGGTCTGTAACAATATTTATATGCACGTTTCCGGGCAGGCTTTCCCGCAATCTGGGCAGCAAACTGGTAACGCTGTCGGCGACCTTGATTACGTTTGCGCCAGGCTGCCTTTGCACGGAAAGCACAATCGCCGGCCCGAATTCATCCTTGCCGTTTTCGCCGCGATGGGCGACAAAGGCCGCCAGTTTCGCGTTTTCCGCCCCATCCACCACATCGGCCACATCTTTTAAACGAAGTGGCGCGCCATCCTTGTATCCAATTATGGTCTGCGCGTATTCCTCGGCGGATGCAAGCTGATCATTGGCGTCAATTGTGGATGCGCGCAGGGGCCCGTCGAAGCTGCCCTTGGCGCCATTCACATTTGCGCCCGCTATTGCCCTGCGCAAATCCGCAAGAGTCAAATTGGCGGAAGCCAGGGCTTTGGGATTGGCCTGGATTCGGACAGCCGGACGTTGGCCGCCGGAAATTGTAACCAGGCCGACGCCGGACAGTTGCGAAATTTTCTGGGCAAGGCGCGTGTCGACCAGATCCTCGAGTCTGGTCAGGGGCATTGCTTCGGAAGTGGCAGCAAGGGTTACAATTGGCGGATCCGCGGGATTTACCTTGTTGTAAATGGGCGGATTGGGCAAATCCTGCGGCAAAAGGTTGCTGGCCGCATTGATTGCGGCCTGAACTTCCTGTTCTGCCACATCCAGCTCAAGGGAAAGATCAAATTGCAGGGTAATGGTGGAAGCGCCGGCGCTGGAAAGAGAAGTCATTTGCGAAAGGCCGGGCATGATGCCAAACTGTCTTTCGAGAGGCGCGGTTACAACGGATGAAATCACGTCGGGCGATGCGCCCGGGTACAGGGTCAGAACCTGAATGGTTGGATAATCTATCTGCGGCAGGGCCGCCACTGGAAGATAGTGATAACCCAACATGCCCGAAAGCATAAGGGCGACCATCAATAATGATGTCGCAATGGGACGGAGAATGAAGATTCGCGAAAGGTTCATAAATCTTTCGCTGATTTTCAGACTGGTTTGTCAGGATCTTCGGCTTTCGGAGTCTGGGCTGTTGCCGCGACATTTACCGGAATGCCGTCCCGCAGGCGATCCAGACCGTCTATGACAACCAGATCGCCGGCCTCAATGCCCTTGTCAATTACCGTTATCGGGCCGGCAGTCAGCCCCGGGGAAACATCAATCAGTTTGGCTATATCGATTTCCCCGCCGTCCCGGTTTTCCTTGCGAACCACATAGCAGTAAGAGCCTCTTGCGCCCAGCTGAACGGCGGCCGACGGCACGGTAACAACATCATGCAGGGTCTGCACAAGCAGGCGTATATTCACAAACTGATTTGGATAAAGCTCTCCGTTCTTGTTGGGAAAACGCGCCTTTAGCCTGATTGTGCCGGTTGAGGAATCAATCTGGTTGTCGATGGAAAGAAGTTCGCCGGTAGCAAGCTCAACCTTGTTTTCCCTGTCCCAGGCCTGCACGGCCAAGGCAGGGAGCCTGGAATTTTTTTCCCGTCGCGCCAAGGCCTGGCTTATCAGGGCAATCTGGCTTTCCGGCAGTGTAAACAACACATCACAGGGGCTGGTTTCCGTAATTCTTACCAGCCCGTCTGCATCGGAAGCTTTAATCTGGTTGCCTTCATCGACAGCCTTCAAACCAAGCCTGCCGCCTATGGGGGCCGTTATCCTGCTGTATTCGAGCTGCAATTTGGCAGAATCAACCGCAGCCTGATCCGCCTCGACCGTTCCCTCATACTGCCTGACCAGGGCACGCTGGGTTTCGTATTGCTGTTCGGCAATAAAATCGCCTTTCGCAAGCTTCGCGTAACGCTCAAGATCCTTGCGCGCGTTCTGGAGCTGGGCTCTGTCGCGCGCCAAAACCCCCTCTGCCTGATCCAGCGCGGCCTTGAAGGGGCGGGGATCAATTTCGGCCAGCAGGGCGCCAGCCCTGACCCTTTGTCCTTCCCTGAAATGCAAACGCAGCAACTGACCATCCACCCTGCTTTTGACAAGTACATCCCCGGAGGGAATCACCGTGCCCATGCCATTGAGATAATGGGGCACATTCTGTGCAATGGCTTCGGCAACGCGAACAGGTGGCATGACAGCCGGCATCCGGCTCTTGTCGCCTCCTTCATTCCATAAAAAACGCCAGGCAAGAAAAGCGCCGATTCCAAGCGCCAATATGCAAAACCAGAATACTCCGCGATTTTTTTTGCCTGGCATTGTTTTTCGTCAATCTTATTTCAGGACTTCGAGGCTCTTGACGTCAATTTCAATATCCTTGCCTTCATCCTTGTCCATCTTGCCTGTTATGCGGATCTGGTTTTCGGGGGTAACAGTATTGCCGCGGAAAACCTTTCTTTCGATTTTTACCCTGATTTCACCGGTGGCATCCTTGAAGATATACATATCTTTTTGCGCGGCTTCCCTTGAGACAATCGAGCCGGTAAGAACCACGGCCGCATCATCGGCAAGCGTTTTCGCCTTTTCGACAGTTTCGGCCTTGGCTCCGCTTATGGGGCCGCGAAAACCGCCTTTGGGGGCTTTTTCCGTTTTCTGTTTCTGAGTGCCGGCTTCGCCTGCGGCATTGTCGCTCGCGGCGTAAACAGGCGCAACAAGAGCGGCCAGCAGGACAAAGGTCAATAGAAGTCTCATACTTCCCTCCATAATTGATTGGCAAAATATCAAATACCACCAGGCAATATTATTACATGGCTTTCGCCGCCCATACAATCAACCATAGAGCAATTCATGTCAACAAAAAGAAAAAGCCGGCTTCCAGCCGGCTCTCTGGTTTATTTTCCGGCATAAGCGCCGGGAATTTTTTGTTTCGGCTTCAGGCCGCTCGCGCCTGGCTGGCCAAACTGGGTAATGTGTGCTCCGTTTTCGCCGCCTTCGGTGGCCAGGGCGCTTCGTCCGTAGGCCGCCTGGACGCGCCCCCTGGGGGCCGTAGCCACCGGGCCGCCGTTCATGACGGGCTGGGCTGTTTTTATTGAAGAGCCCTGCGGCTGCATGCGCCCGGAAATCTCCGCAACAGCCTTCTTCGCTTCCGGAGTCTCGATAATCTGGGCGTATGCGCTTCTCAAACCCGAAAGAATCTGAACTACGGAATCAAGAGATTCCACATTCATTTTCAGATTGGCCTGCAAAAGCCTGGCTGTGCACAGAACATAAAGATTGTTAAGATTGGTGGCCAGACTGCCGCCTTTTTCCATATTCAATGACGATGAGAGCTCATTGATAATGTCTATGACCTTCGAAATCAGAACGCCCTTGCCAGCATAGTCCTTTGCCAGAATTTTTTCCCTGGCCTGGGCGAGATAACGCAGGGCGCCGTCGTAAAGCATGATCAGCAGCTGCCCCTGATCGGTCGTGCTGACCTTGGTCTGGAAATAGGCGTTTGCCGCTTTGTTCATATCTGCTCCTCTTTGTTTTTGACTATTTCATGCAAGCCGGTTTTCCGCGCGGAGCATGGCTTGCTCCCATCATGCAGCACGGAACAGGTGCCATGTTACGTTCAAAAAATCTCCTAGCTGTTGCCGCTGAGCTGTTTCAGCTGCTGCTCCAGAGATTGCTGCTGCTGTTCATATTGCTTCAGCATGGTCTCGAGATTTGCGAAGATGTTTTTCTGCCTGTTATACCAGGTGTCAAGACGCCTTTGCTCGCGCTCGATCTTGGCATCAATACTCTCCATTACCGACATATAGTTATCCCGCAGGCTCATGAGCGCGCCATTCTGCGATTTCAGATGAATCGCATCGGCTATCTGGGATTCGGTCGCATTTGCCGGTATGTTGACATCGTTGAAGACAAGTTCCGCCTTAAGGAAGCTGTTGACAGTCTGGACAAGGCCTTCCTTGACGCTGATTGTGCCGCTATGGGAACCTTCGGCCAGATTGTCGATATTTATGGCCAGACCTCTGGCATCGCCTTCCGTTACCGAAAAATAATAACCTGGCATGCTTTCGTCGCGTTTGGCCGCATAACCGTCAATTGTAACATTGGTGATCTCGCCGTTGACCACATCATATTTTACTTCATAATTGCCGCCCTTGGTGATGCCCTCGACATGGCTGCTATAACGGAAGTCCGTACTGGACGATGAGCCAATTCCGCTTGCGCAGAAAAAGTTGACCACATCTTCCAGATGGTTGGTAATCATGTCGTTGTAGTTGTCCTTGTCCATCGACTGCAGCGCGGCAATTGACGAACTCGGGGCAAGTACAAGCAGTCCGTAGGTGTCGCTGGTGGCGTCCGTATCGGTCTTGATGCCCAGATTGGCAAGGCTGGCAAGCAAATCGCCGGAAAGGATGTCATCGGCCGACTGCCGGCTCTTGAATCCTGGAGGCGATGTGGTCAGGACGCTGCTAAAGCGCGACTTGAAGAGCTGCACGCCATAGTTGCCGGTAAGGAGGTTGCCCTTCTGGTTGGTCAGACCGGACGGGCTGTAGTTTTCGTTGCCCTTGTCATCGGGATCGTTTGAAGTGACGTCCTTGGTCTCGTCATACTTCATCAAATCATTGACGGTCAGCAGCACCGAGTTGACAGCGTCCAGAAAATTCTGGATTGACTGCTCCACGCTGGTGATGTCCGTACTCACCGAAATGCGCGCATCGCCCACATCCTGGATCTGGAAGACAACTCCTTCAATCGCGTCGCTGATGCTGTTTGTTTCCGATTCCATTTCTATGGGCCAGTTGTCCACCTGATATTTTGAGTTGGTCGAGCGCTGAATGTTCCAGTGCGAGGATGTGGCCACCTGGCCCGCAAGACCAGGACCGCTGGCGGACTGGACATTGTCCATCTGGACGTAGATGGGCCCATCGATATCCTTGACCAGAAGCGGATTGCCGGCTGCATCGACATACTCTTTGCCATCCGCATCGGTAAATTTTGTACTCAGCTTTGGCGCGGAAGTGGGTTGGCCATCCTTGTCCTTCCATTCCCACCCGGAACCACCGGGATTTTTCAGGGCGGCCATCACATCCCGGAACTGGCTGCCGGATGGCAGGGTCAACGTGCCGGTTTTGCCATCGTTGGTGGTGATGGTGTAAACAAGGTCGGGAGCCTTTTCCAGGGTATAGTTGGCATAGTCCGTGCCGCTGCCGTAGAACAGGCTGTTCGCGGCATCGCTCCCATTGACAGCCGGAATGCCCATTGAAGCCGTGAGTTTGCCCGTAAAGCCGTTTACGGAAGCAAGTCCGCCCGTCTGGGTAATGCTCTTGAAACCGGCAAGCTCAAGTTTGGCATTGCCATCGGCATCTGTCGTAAGCGAAGCGGTAATCCCGGAAATATTCTGGATTTCGTCAAGAAGATCCTGATAGGTCTTGTCGCCGGAAAGCGTGATATTTGTGGCTTCTCCATCCTTGTCCACAAGAGTAAAGGTGAAGTCTTCGCCGGCAGGATCACCGGGATTTTTTCCGTCAAGACGCTTGGCCAGGGTGTCCTTGTCAACGCTCAGCGCAAGAGTGGAACTGGCGATAGAACCGCCAAGTTGGCTGCTTTTTGTGCCTGTGGCCGCAGTTGTCGTGGCGTCCAGCGTGGGCGCGGTTTTGGAAGCGCCTGCGGAATCGGTTGCAGAGACCGTTATGCCCGTAACGCCCGTCATGTCCATCGACCAGCTGCCGTCCTTGTTCAGGGCGAATTTCGCCCCTCCGCCATCAATGGTCGTGGTCATGGTGCCGAGGGCATTGATCAACTCCTCGTTGGTGGCGCCGGCCTTGATTGTTACATCACGGCTGGTGCCATCTTCCATGGTCAGAGTAAAGGTAAGGATGTCATCATCTGCAAAGCCGTCAGCTATACCCCCGGCCTCATTAAGTTTCTTGGAGCCGGTCTGATTGGAGGCGCCGGGAATCTTGAGCGAAGTCTGGGCAGGCTTGTAGGCTTCATCACTGGCCTTACGTCGTGTAAAAGATTTCAGACCATCAATTTTCAAATCACCCGTATTGGGATCGATGGTTGCCGTCACCACGCCAGATCCGAAAGCATTGGTGATTTTATCGGCCAGTTGCTGGGCGGTCTCGTCGCCCCTGACTGTGATGCTCTTTTTAAGGCCGCTTGTCGTCTCCATCTCGAAGATGTAGGACGTTGGATTGGTATATTTGTCGCCAGGGGTAACCGGATTATTGGTTAGCCAGGTTGAAGTTGAAGAAGCGGCGTCCATGCCCACGAGATTGCTGTCATGGATAATCAGGTCGTTCTTTTCGCCGGTGTCCTTGCCGGCCACCTGAAAGACATAGCCCTTGCCGGCCTTGACAATGCTGATCTTGATGCCAGGGTTTTCGGAAGAATTGTTGATCATGCTGGCAAATGATTCCAGCGTGGTGTTGGCGGGAACATCAAAATCATGCCGCTTGCCGGCATAGGTGAAACTGAATTTCTGGGTTGAGCCGGAAGTGTTGATGCTGTCTGTTTTGGAATCAAAGACATGCGCATTGGCCCAGATGGCGTTGCTGGCCACCTGGCTTACCTTGATTGTATGCTGAACATCCTGTGCGGACGCATTGGCGACAGCCGTGATTATATTCTCGTTGCTGCTCTGAACCAGCTTGCTGACAAAACTGTTCTTGTCGGAAAGCTGGCTGAGCATGCTGCTGGCAGCCTGGATCTGCTCGATAATCTGGGTAAATGCCTCATAGCGCAGTTTCCAGTCGCTTTTCCAGGCTTCCAGGCGATTAATATTTGTTGATTCTATTTCTTTCAGCTGCTCCAACACCTTGTCAAAATTGGTATCGGAACCGCCAAGGCCCGATATGGCGTTTGAGCCGGATATACTGATGCCCATCTTGTCCTCGTGCGAAAGTCGGTTTGCGTCTGGCCTGCCATGGGCCAGAAAACGTTAAAATATTTTTGTCAAATATATGCAAAAATCGTGCAAAGAAATTTTTTCCGGGTGGTTAATCTCTTTTTCGGCAAATATTAAAAAATTTTTAGACTATTTAATAAAAAAATGGGGCCTGAGCCCCAAAAAAAAAATTAATAAACCCTGGCCGCGAACCCTGGCCAGGCATCCAGAAGCGCCCTGACCGCCCTGCCCCTGTGGCTGACCGCGTTTTTTTCTGCCAAATTCAATTCCGCCGCCGCCTTGCCAAGAGCGGAATCAAAAAAGACAGGGTCATAGCCAAAACCATTCGCCCCCCGGGGCTTTTGCAATATTTGCCCTGGCCATTGCCCCGAAACGACAAGCTTTTCGCCATTCGGGGCAACTGCCGCCATACAGGTTTCAAAATGCGCCTTGCGATCCTGTTTTCCTTTCATAAGGTCCAAAAGCTTCCGAATATTGCGCTGATCCCTGTTTTCGCCCGGCAATGCGGCCACATCGTCGGCAAAACGCGCGCTTTTCACGCCCGGCCGGCCTTGCAGCGCGTCAACACACAGGCCCGAATCGTCAGCAACTGCCACCAGGCCGATCTGTTTTGCGACCGCCGCCGCTTTTATCAGAGCGTTTTCCGCAAATGTGTTTCCGGTTTCCTCAATCTCGCCAATTTCGGTAAAATCCGAAAGGCCGAGGACTTCTATCCCCAGGGCGGAAAGAGGTTCGGCAAGCTCGCGGATCTTTCCGGCATTGGTAGTTGCCAGAACTATTTTTCTGGCAGGCATCATTTACCCCATATCGCTAGAAAAGGTCCGGCGGGCAAAAGTTTTTCGACAGGCATTTCCACTTTCTGAATGCCGGCGGCCCAGGGTGCGACCTGATAGGGCTGAAAATTTATGCAGATGCCGCCCGGCGTAAGGGTAAGGCTGGAAAAATTTTCCATCAGTGCTTCCGTGCCGTCTTTCAGCATCTGGGTACGCCTGGCCGCACCCAGGCGAGACTCAAGGCTGTTACGGGCATATTCGGACATCATTTGCAAAGCCACATCAGGTTCTTCAAACATATCGACAAATTCAAGCCGTTTGCCGGTCAGCAGACTGTAATTGAGGGTAATGATGTCCAGATTGCCGTGGTTTGAGCCGGTATAGTTCCAGAGCTCGAAAGTAATGCTGACCGCGTTTGGGGAGGGCCGGCTTATCGAATAGCTGCCATAAAGCTCGAATCTGTGTTTCTCACCAGCTGACGCAAGGTCGTCGTCCGGCAGCAAATCCCCGCCAAAATCCGCATCCGCGAGATCGTCAAGATCAAGATGGGATTCAAAGGCGGAGGCTATGCCGCTGACCCATTGCCGGATATCATTGTCGATTTCATTATTTCCAAGGGATGGATAATTTACGAGTATGTTGGCGTGGCCGGAATCGCCTGCGGAATCCGGAAGCGGCTTCTGAAGAACATGATCTATTATGCCGGGCCACTGGGAACCGGAAATCTTGACGGCGGCATCGTGCTTGCCGGAGATATTTTCCTGACCTTCATTTTGCCTGCCTGAGCCAGACGAGTTTTGAAAAACTTCCGGAACAGCGGCCAGACCGGAAGAAACTGAAAAAAAAGCGAAAAACAGACCCAAACAAGCGCCCCTGATGGCCAAACCCGGACGAAGCAAAATTTTTGAATGACGATTGAAAAAAGGGCGAAAAAAAACACAGGGCATTAATGACCTCAATAAAAAAATGTGAACGGATTTAAAAGTTAATTATAACAAACGGAATGGTTCGAACTACTTCGAGGATGCATTTTTTATATTCCATACGGATGGCGCCGGCTGGGCTGGAGCCAGTTCTTCCAGGCCAAGCTCAACTCTCTGGGGTCCTATGAACCAGGGTCCAACCTGATAAGGCTGGAATTCCACATACAGTCCGTTTGGCGTAAGAGTCAGGTTTTTGAAGTTTGCCGGGTCGGGGGCAGTGCCTTCGGCAATCATTTCTTCGTCGGCATCTTCTCCAAGGCTCCTGACAAGCTTTTTTGAAGTGAGTTCGCTCATCAATTGCAGGGCTTTTTGCGGATCCTTGAAAAGATCGTTGAAATTCAGCCTTCGATTATTGACCAGATCATAATTCAGGCAATCAATTCCAAGATTGCCATGCGCCCCTCCACTATACATATAAATATTGAATGTAATGCTTATCGCCCTGTCGGAAGGGCGCTCAACAGAAAATATGCCCGAAAGATCCCAGGTGCTGTAACTTGCCGGCTTTTCACCGTCTTCGCCAGAAGCCTCCGCGACATCCTCATGAAAAGCTTTGGCCTCGCTTTCGATAAACTTCAGAATATCCTTGTCTATGAGAGGATTGCCAAACACAGGATACCACAAACTGACCTGCGGTTCGCCTTCCGTTTCCCGGAGAAGCCGCCTGTTTTCCACGCCTGGAAAATTTGCCTGTTCCCCGCTTTCAGGATCAGCATCTTCAGCGGGCGCGTTGCTTTCGGCTGTCACCGGCCCGGAAGATGCTTCATCTTTTTGGGGCGCAGTCGAAGATTCTTTGGATGGAGCCGAAGATTCTGTGGATTCTTTTGGCGTATCATCTTTTGCGGAACTCTGTTTCGTTTCTTTTTTAATCTCGGCGCCAATGGCTTCGGCTCTGGCGGCTGCTTCGGGAACTTTTTCCTTGTCCCAGGCAGCGAGGCTGCTTCCCGGAAAAGCAAATAATGCCAATATAAAAACAATGGGCAATGCCGCAAATATGGCTTGTCTGTGAAACATGAGTTTCCTCCGGGTCAGGGGGACAAATTTTTGTACTCACTTTTATAACCATCCATGAGCGGGTTTCAAGTGCTTTTCAAGAAAAAATTTCAAGGTCTGAAAGCACGGAGGACGGACGGGATAAAATTGCGGTTTTTACAAAACATCAAAAAGGCCAGCGTCAGATAAAGCCAGGCAAAAATATTATGCAGGCGCAGGGGATCATGGGGGAGACCAAGGGCATTTTCAAGGACAAAGTCATAAAACGGCGAGGAAAGCTGGGCGACAAAAAGAATGAAAAGCACGGCGCCTTCCATGGCGGACAAACGCAAATTGAGCAGAAGGGCCACAGCGAAAATGGACTGCCCGGCGGTCAGAAAAATTTCCTGCAGCTGGTGGCTGTCGAGATTTATGGGCGGCATGACCGCTCCCGAAGATACGGCATATACGCCGGGAATCATGCCGACAAGCAGGGTCCACTGATTTAGTTTTGAGGAAAGCAAGCTGCCAAGCGCCAGAGAAGCGTTGCCACGAAAAGCGAACATCAGTGCAATAATAAATTCGGGCGCCTCGGAAGCAATGGGCGCAAGCCACTGAACCAGCAAAAATTCATTTATCCCAAGAAGTTTACCGCTGGCTACAAGGCTTTCGGAGAAAGGTTCCGCATTGCAAAGAATAACAAGAGCCGAAAACAGGAAAAGGCCGCCCATGACCCAAAAACGCTTCCTTTTGGGCAGGCCGGTTATAGCCAGCGCCGGCCCTTCAGGCTCTTCCTCCGCAACCGGACGTCTGGCTATAATAAAAACATAGGCAACATAGATTGCCAGGAAGACCGCGCCGTCAAGCAAGGTAAGAGAACCTTTCAGGGGAATCAGGAGAGCATAAAGAGTTGCAATGGCCAGGAAAAGAACATCCGTGCGCTTGTCATCGGGCAATACAATTCCGCCATGATAGCGGGCTGCGAAAATAAGAGCGATTGCGGCCCAGCCCACGCCTATCAGAAGACGGTTGGCGCCCGTCATGTTGGCAATGGCATAATGCGAATAGGGGCTGTCGGGATCCTGGCCTGCCATCCATGTAAAATACATGTCAACGGCATATTCCGGCAAAACGGCAATAAAGGCCACGACAGCAATTGCAACAGCCTGGGGCATATCAAGCTGGGCGGCCTCGCAGGTCCAGGTAAGCACAAAGGAAGCGCCAAAAATGGCAATGCCGCATAAAATAGCGCTGACAAAAGGACTTAAGCCGCCATGGAAAAAAGATATGGCAACTCCGGGTATGCAGATGGCCATGGAAATTATAAAAGGCAATATTCTATTCATAAAAATCTCTCCATCTAGGAAAAAAACCCTCTTCTTGTGGCGGCCTTTATGCGATAAAATAAAAATGGTCAAGCAAAAATCGGATTGACATAAGCTCGTCAAACAAGCAAATATTATGACACAAAGGAGACAAATAATGAGCCAGAAATGCGATGGCAAACCGGACGAGGCCGGTTTTTTTGGAAATTATGGGGGCCAGTATGTTCCTGACCAGCTCAGGACACGGCTGGACGAGCTTGGCAGCGCATTTTTTGAAGCCATAAATGACGCGGCTTTTAATCGCGAGCTTCAATACCTTGAAAGCCATTATGCCGGCCGTCCCAGCCCGGTATTTTATTGCCGTAACTTGAGCGGAGCGATTGGCGGCGCGCAGATATGGTTAAAGCGCGAGGATCTGAATCACCTTGGCGCGCACAAGATAAACAACACCCTGGGACAATGCCTGCTTGCAAAACGCATGGGCGCGACGCGAGTTGTGGCGGAAACAGGAGCGGGACAGCATGGCGTGGCCACTGCGGCAAGCGCGGCGCTGATGGGCCTTGAATGCACGATTTTCATGGGCGAAGTCGATATGCGCCGCCAGCATCTCAATGTCATTCGAATGGAAATGCTGGGCGCAAGGGTGGTTGGCGCAAAATCTGGCCAGGCCACGCTGAAGGAAGCTGTTGACGAAGCTCTTGATTTATGGGTCAGCGACCCCAAAATGTTTTACGTTCTGGGCTCGGCCGTGGGTCCGCATCCATACCCTCTTATGGTCAGGCATTTTCAGAGCGTCATCGGCAAAGAAGCCAGGCAACAAATGCTGGAGGAAACAGGGCGGCTGCCCAGCGCCTGTCTGGCCTGCGTGGGTGGCGGGTCAAACGCGATAGGCATCTTTGCCGGTTTCATGGATGACCCTGAAGTCCGCCTGATTGGCGTCGAGCCAGGCGGCAGGGGAAATTCCTATGGGGAGCATGCGGCTTCCCTTTGCCTTGGCACGCCCGGCATCATGCATGGCTTCAAATCCTATATGGTCAAGGATGACCACGGGGAACCCGGAGAAGTGTATTCCATTTCCGCAGGGCTGGATTATCCTTCTGTTGGGCCCGAGCACGCGCAGCTGAAAGACGCCGGACGTGCGCAATATGTCAGCATAAACGACAAGGAAGCCCTGGACGCGTTCTTCCTGCTATCGCGGCACGAAGGAATTCTGCCAGCGCTGGAATCGTCCCATGCTGTGGCGGAAGCCATAAAGATGGCGCCAGGAATGCCGAAAGGTGACATATTGCTTGTCAATCTCTCTGGCAGGGGCGACAAGGACGTGGAACAGGTGGCGGAACTTGTCAGAAAAGGCTTTGTCGAGGCGAAGAAGCCAGGATGTAAATAAGCCATGCCCAAACCGGCGGGAAAATCGAAGGGACAATTTTGTCGGGGAGAAGTAAAATGACAATTGGGAAAAAAATTGGCGGAGGCTTTTTGGCTGTAATTGTCCTGACCCTGATTCTGGGTTTCTGGGCAATTTACTCGATGAACCAGGGAGCCAACGTAGCCACGGAAATAGCCGAGGATCGTTTGCCGCGCTTCATCACCTGGGGGGAATTGCAAAACGATCTGCTGGAGGCGGCTTATTATGTCAGGGCCTATTTTGAAACCGGAGACGAGGTCAACATAAAAAAAACATACGGCTACCTGGATGAGTATAGCAAAAAACTAAAAACCATTGCTGAAATAAATTCGAAGGTTCATTACGATAACACGGCAAAAGCTCTTGCCAAATGTGAAAAGGATATCAAGGGGTACCGGGAGCTTATCCAGAAAAACCAGCAGATTTACAGGAATTCGGAAACCAATGTCGAGGATATGATGAAATTGGCTTCCAGATCTCTTGAGAATTTCCAGAAGCTGATTGAAGTCATGGGAGCATCCCAGGAAGGATACATAAATAACGGCGACATTCGCCCGGCAGCCCAATATTCCAGAAATCTTGTTGCCGCAAGTTCGGTTTATGCCAGAATTGCGGAGCTTTACCAGGACCTTCTGGCGGCCGAGCGCAACAACAATGTTGAAATGTTCGGACAGCTTGAGAGCTGGATAGCCCCGATAATAAAGGACGCCAAAGCTGTGGATCAGGCCCTGATGCGCCCCGAGGGTCACAAGATATATGCGGAAGCGCTTAAATCGTTTGAAGCTTTTGCAAGGGAAGCGCAGCTTACGGCTGCCTCCCTGCAGGAACATCTGCAGATTGGCGAGGTGAGGTACGCGAAATTCCAGGAAATGTACAATGACACCATAAAAATGGTTGAACTGACCACTGCCAACACCAACAAGTTTTCCACTAGCGCGGCAAGCAGCCTTTCCCGATCCACATTCGTTGTGTCCGTTCTCCTGGCAATCGTTACTGTGCTTGGCATTATTGTGGCAATCATTATAACGCGGATGATTGTGCGTCCGCTTGCGACCACCCAGCTTTTCGCGGAAGAAGTTTCCAAAGGCAATCTTGACGAACATCTGAACGTCCATACAACCGATGAGACCGGAAAGCTTGCCGATTCCCTGCGGAGCATGGTTGCAGCACTCAAACAGAACATCAGCGAAGCCAGACAAAAATCCGAACAGGCCCAGAAGGCGACAGAAGAGGCCACAGCTGCCATGTCCAGGGCGGAAGAAGCGGCCAGACGCGCCGAAAACGCCAAACGCGAAGGCATGCTGGCTGCCGCGGACAGGCTGGAAGGCATGGTCGAAGTTATCAGCTCCGCCTCCACGGAACTTTCAGCCCAGATTGAACAATCAGACAGGGGAGCTTCCGAATCCGCCCAGCGTCTGCAGGAAGCCGCTACCGCCATGAACGAAATGAATGCCACGGTTCAGGAAGTGGCGCGCAATGCCGGCTCCGCATCGGAGGCTTCGTCCGAAACAAGGTACAAGGCCGAGGCCGGACAAAACGTGGTGCAGCAGGTAGTGCAGAGCATAGGAGAAGTTCAGGAAACATCCTTGCAGCTCAAGGATGACATGGCCCAGCTCAATGAACGCGCCCAGGACATCAACCGCATCATGGGCGTGATTTCGGATATCGCCGACCAGACAAATCTCCTTGCGCTCAATGCCGCAATCGAGGCCGCGCGCGCGGGCGAGGCCGGACGCGGCTTTGCGGTTGTGGCCGATGAAGTGCGCAAGCTTGCCGAGAAGACCATGACTTCAACCCTTGATGTCAGCAATGCCATCCGCGCCATCCAGGAAAGCACCACCAAGAGCATGGAAGCAGTTGACAATGCCGTGGTAAGAATTGGCGAGGCCACCGAGCTTGCCAACCAGTCCGGCGCGGCGCTGGAGGAAATTGTTTCCACAGTCGAGGCCACATCCGACCAGGTTCAGGCGATTGCCGCCGCCAGCGAGGAGCAATCCGCCGCCAGCGAGGAAATCAATAGGTCGATTACGGAAGTCAATGATATGTCCAGGCTGACTGCGGAAGCTATGGGAGAAGCCAACCAGGCTGTATCCGACCTGGCCAACCAGGCCCAGAAGCTCACCAGCCTGATTATGGAAATGAAAAATGGCTGATAAAAATTAATTTTTGCGAAAGACGCCGGCGCCGGCCGGCGTTTTTGTTTTTAAGCCGAAAAATATTTTTTCATGTCTCTTGAAAAGAACCCGAAAATGGGACAATATACGACCAATGTCATTTGAGTTTTTTGTAGCTTCACGCTATCTCTTTTCGCGTCGCAAGCAAACATTCATCTATGTCATCTCGCTGATGTCAATTCTGGGAGTGGCCCTTGGCGTGGGCGCTCTTGTTCTTGTTCTCGGGGTTTACAATGGCCTGACGACCGATATGCGCGACAAAATTCTTGGAGCGAACGCCCATGGAATCATTCTTTCATACGATTCCGCCGTGTTAGGACGCGACTTGCCCAAATTGCTGGATAATATCCGCAATACCCCTGGCGTAACCGGCGCAATGCCCTTTATCTACTCAGAAGTCATGCTTTCCGCTGGTGGCGGCGTAAAGGGAGTTGTGCTCCGGGGTATTGACCCTGTAATTGCGCCCCATGTGCTTTCAATGCTCAGGCATATAGGGGAAGGATCCCTGGATGCCCTGGAAAATGGCGATGCGCAGGGAATCATTATTGGCGATGAGCTGGCAAAAAGGCTGGGACTTTTTATCGGCGGACGGGTAAATCTGCTCTCCCCTGCCGGCCAGAAAGGCGCTGCAGGATATACACCGAGGGTGAAGGCCTTTGAGGTAGCGGGCATCTTCAAGACCGGAATGTATGAATATGATTCCTCGTTGGCATTTGTAAGCTTGCCAGCTGCACGTGAAGTCCTGGGGTTGCCGGCCGGTTTTCTTTCCGGCATTGAGATTACTGTGCGTGATCTTTTTCGGGCAGATGAGACGGCAATCAAGCTGTCCGAAGAATTGGGCGCGCCTTTTTATGTGCGCACCTGGATGGAAATGAATGCCAACCTCTTTGCAGCGCTCAAACTGGAAAAAATCGGGATGTTCATCCTGCTTGCAATGGTGGTGATGATTGGTTCATTTTCCATTGTAACAAGCCTTGTAATGCTGGTAATGGAAAAAACCAGGGACATAGCCGTAATGATGAGCATGGGCGCGACCCGGCGCATGATTCGCAGGATTTTTATCCTGCAGGGTTGCATAATCGGGCTGACTGGCACCATGCTTGGATATTGTTTCGGACTCGGGGTTGGCTGGCTGCTCAAGCGCTACCGCTTCATAAAGCTGCCTGAAAACGTCTATACCCTGGATCATCTGCCAATAATGATTACAGTCCCCGACGTGCTTCTGATCGGGGCTTCTGCCATGTTGCTGTGTTTTTTGGCAACTTTATATCCGGCGCGGCAGGCCGCACGGCTTGAACCCGCCGATGCATTGCGCTATGAATAACCGGTCGGAACTATACAAATTTATTGCCGTAAACAAGACATACAAAGGTCATGAGGACGGCGTCGCGGTTTTTCGCGATCTCAACCTCGTGGTTTATTCAGGGGAATCGCTGGCTGTTGTGGGCCGATCCGGTTCTGGCAAATCCACGCTCTTGCATTTGATGGGCGCGCTTGATAAACCCACCAGCGGCACCATAGAATTCGAAGGCCAGGACATGGCAAAAATGAGCCCCGATGAGCAGGCGCATTTTCGCAATTCATCATTGGGTTTTGTTTTTCAATTCCATCATCTTTTGCCAGAATTTTCGGCGCTGGAAAATGTGGCCATGCCCGGGCTTATTGCCGGGATGCCCAAAAACGGAATTATGGAAAAAGCGGCGGCAATGCTTGAACGCGTTGGTCTTGCCGACAGAATGAGCCACCGGCCGGCAATAATGTCCGGCGGCGAAAGGCAAAGGGTGGCAATTGCCCGCGCGCTTTCCCTGGGGCCGCGGGTTGTTCTTGCCGATGAGCCGACTGGCAATCTCGATGAGAAAACAGGCGCGCGCATTGGCGATTTGCTGCTGGAACTGAATGCCGAGCTTGGCACTACTCTTGTAATTGTTACGCACAACCAGGAACTGGCTGCGCGTATGGATCGCAGCCTTGAGTTGCGAGCGGGAGCCCTGTATGAAAAAGATTTTGCCTGATTATATTTTCAAGGCCGTTTTTATGCTGTTTTTACTGCTGGCCCCCGCTGCCGCTCTTGCGGCACAAAAACCAATAGTGCTCGTTCTGCCTTTCCAGGCCAATGCCGGCCCTGAAATGCCCGATGCCTCAATCTCAATTCCCCAGCAAATTATAGATCATCTGGATACAAACGGCCTTGCAGCGGTTCCCGTGGCCAGGGCCGGGGCCCTGATGCGGCAAACCAAAACCGAAACAATAGACCTTGAGACAGCACGGCGTCTTGGACGGCAGGCTGGCGCAAACCTGGTCATTTATGGCGCCTTCAACCAGCTTGGCGACGGTTTTTCCATGGAAACCCGCCTTGTGCCCGTTGCCAAAGGCGAAGCGGTGCCTGCCGCTTTCGAGCGGTCTTCCCTTCTGGCATTAAGCGAATGTGCTGAAACAATATCCAAACGCGCGGCCGACATGGCGGGCACGGTTGCCCAGCCGCCAGCGCAAGCAAAAGCCGAGCCCGGTTTTGTGCCCATGGGCGGCGCGGCCTATTCCGGCGAAGGACTGACAGATGTGCGCGTGCGCGGCATGAATGTCATGGATCCGGATACGGTATTGATGCGCCTTTCCGTCCGCCGCGGCGATCATCCTGATGCGAACGCAATTAACGAGGAAGTCAAGCGCATTTGGGACATGGGCTATTTCAGCGACGTTTCGGCTTCCATGGAAGGCAATGTGCTTGTCTTTACCGTTGTTGAAAAACCCCGCATCGACAATATTATCGTCCAGGGTTCCAAAGACATTGATGCGGAAGACGTTATCGCCGCAATGGGTACAAAGCCAGGCAGCGTGCTCAACGAGCAGATGATGGCCGATGATTTGCAAAAAATTACCGAACTCTACCGCAAGGAAGGTTATTATCTTGCCAAGGCGGATTACCACATTCAGGAGCGTCCGGGACAGCGTGCCGGCGCCGTGCTTGTAATAGACGTCAACGAAGGCAACAAACTGTATATCAAGGAAGTTGTCATCGATGGCCTTCATGAACTTGATCAGGGAGACATGGACAAGTATCTGGCCCTCAAGCCCAGAAATATCCTTTCCTGGTTCACGGGCTCTGGCGTTCTCAAAGACGAATATCTTGAAAGGGATACAAATGCCATTGCGGCCTATGGCCTGAACCAGGGCTATATAGACATTCAGGTTTCGGCCCCGGAAGTTGACTATCAGCCTGATGGCATCGTGATAAAATTTACGGTTCATGAAGGTCCGCGTTACAAGGTCAGGGAAGTAAAATTTGCCGGCGATATTATTGACAGCGAAGACAATATGCTCCAGGTAATCCAGATGGATGACTGGAAAAAGGACAATGATTACTTCTCTCTCACTGTGATGCAGGAAGACAGCAAGCGCCTGACCGATTATTACGCGGATTACGGCTATGCCTTTGCCGAAGTGGATACCAAGCTCATCAAGGCTGAAGATGGCACAGATGAGGTTGATGTGGGTTATCTTGTAAACAAGAAAAACAAGATTTTTATCCGCCGGCTTTCTGTCGAGGGCAATACAAAAACCAGGGACAATGTTATTTTGCGTGAAATGCGCCTTGGCGACGGCGATATGTACGAAGGGGCCAAACTGCGCAGAAGTACGGAAAGACTGAACAGGCTGCGCTATTTCAGCAGCGTGGACATGGAACTTGTGCCCACTGAAAACGAGGATGAGGTCGATCTCAAGGTCAAGGTAAAAGAAAGCAATACCGGCGCCCTGATGGGTGGCATTGGCTATTCGACTTATTATGATGTTGGCGTAACGGCTTCCGTAATGGAAAGAAACCTTTTTGGCCGCGGCTACTGGCTGCAGCTGCAGGGATTCTTTTCATGGCGGCGCACAACTGGCGTGCTTTCCTTTACCAACCCAAGAGTCTATGACACGGATCTATCGGTTGGCAACGATCTTTATTACACGCATGATTACTGGGACGACTTCACCAAGGACACACTTGGCGATACAATCAGGGTTGCCTATCCTCTTGGCGAATATACAACGCTTGGACTTGCCTATCGTCTTGAACGCTACGAATTGTATGATGTGGAATATGGCGCGTCGCCCTATATCTCCGACTACAAGGGCACCAACTGGACAAGCGCGCTTTCCGCGAGAATATTGCGTGATACGACAGACCTGAAAGAACGTCCCACAAAGGGCACCATCACCAGGCTTTGGGGTGAATACGGCGGCGGCATCCTTGGCGGCACGGACGATTTCATCAAAGCTGTCGCGGATTGGCAGGGTTTCTGGTCTTTCAATCCGGAAAATATTTTCCATGTGCGCGCGCGCGTGGGCGGCGTTTTCCAGAACGGTTCGGATGAAGTTCCTGTTTTTGAACGCTTCTGGCTTGGCGGCATGGATTCAATTCGCGGCTATTCATATTCCGATCTTTCACCGCGAGATTACAAATACGGCGGGGAACAAATTGGCGGCGACCGCATGGGCGTGCTTAATGTGGAATATATCTGGACCTTCCAGAAAGATATGGGTCTGGCAATCGTCCCGTTCTTTGATGGTGGTTTCAATATAGATCAAAAGACTATGGGAGCTGATCTGGATAAATACATTGTGGCTTCCACAGGCCTTGAATTGCGTTGGCGCTCGCCAATGGGCGACCTCAGAATCGCTTACGGCATCCCTCTTGTGCAGGACTATGACGGAGAACGCGAAAGCGGCCGTCTGGAATTCAGCATGGGCCAGTTTTTTTAATAACCCAATTTGATAATGGCAGGTGTTGCCATTGCAAAAGGGTATTCCCGGGCGGGAATGCCCTTTTTCTTTATCTGGTAAAGTGCGCGCCTTGCATACCGGCAATTCCTGTAAATGTTGTTCTTGACGCCTGTGCAACAATAAATTAATCTTATTTTCTTTCCCGATACAATGTCGAAGAGGACCAAGGGAGTGGACAAGCAAGAAAAGGGCAACAGGCCCAAAATACGTTTGGCTAGCAAATCAAGGCATGTGGATTATTTTATCCCCATGCTTGAAAGTTTCTCTGCTCATGATGACCTGAATGAAGTCATAAAAAACAGGGTTACAAAAGCCTGTGACATTCTGGATGCCGGTTACCCGCTTTTTCCAAATGACTTCCGCAAGGAACATTCCATCCAGTGGGTGCTTGACGAATACGGCAACAAAAACGAAGAAGAGCTTTCAGAAAGACCGCAAGTTTTTGCCATCGCCGGACGCATTGTATCCATGCGCAGTTTTGGAAAAGTTTTATTTTTCCACATCATGGATCAGACAGGACGTATTCAATGCTATGCTTCAAAGGATCATCTTGGCGAAGAATGCTACAAAATTGTTCGCAAGCTTGAGGTTGGCGATATTGTAGGCGTCTCTGGCGGCCTGTTCCGCACAAAGACAGGAGAATTGACCATTGATTGCGCTGCAATGCGCCTCCTTACCCGTTCCATGCGCCCATTACCGGAAAAATATCATGGCCTCAAGGACATGGAGACGCGCTACCGGCAACGCTATGTTGACCTCATTGTTACGCCCAAAGCACGCGAAATTTTTCTCAAGCGTAGCCAGATTGTCCGGGAATTCCGTAATTTCATGGAAGCCAACGGCTTTATGGAAGTAGAAACTCCCATAATGCAGCCAGTTGCCGGCGGAGCCACTGCCAAGCCATTTTCCACCCATCACAATGCCCTTGACCTGGATCTTTTTTTGCGAATTGCGCCCGAATTGTATCTAAAGCGCCTTCTCGTGGGCGGATTTGAAAAAGTATTCGAGCTTAATCGCAACTTCAGAAATGAAGGCATAGATACCAGACACAATCCAGAGTTCACCATGTGTGAATTTTACTGGGCCTATGCCAATTTTGAAGATCTCATGGATTATACGGAAAAACTTTTTGCCTATTTGGCCGAAAAGGTGTGCGGTTCCACACTTATCCCCTACCAGGGCGAGCAAATTGATCTTACTCCTGGTCATTGGCGCAGGCTGAGTTTTTATGATTCCTTGAGTGAAGTCGGTGGTCACGAACCTGATTTCTACAATAATTACAACAAGCTTGCAGCATATATTCGTGAAAAAGGCGAAAAAACGCTTAAAAACGAAAGCCTCGGCAAATTGCAGGCCAAGCTTTTTGATCTGGATGTAGAAGACAAACTCATTCAGCCGCATTTTATCTATCATTACCCAGCGCAAATATCTCCCCTTTCACGCAGGAATGACAAGCAGCCCGAATTGACGGATCGTTTTGAGCTTTTCATGACCGGCAGGGAGATGGCCAATGCCTTTTCCGAACTCAATGATCCTGTTGATCAGCGCTTGAGGTTTGAGGAACAAAAAAGGGAAAAAGAAGCTGGCGATGATGAAGCCCATTGCATGGATGAAGATTATTTGCGGGCACTTGAATACGGCATGCCACCAGCTGCCGGAGAAGGAATTGGCATTGACCGCCTGGTAATGCTTCTGACCGATTCCGCTTCAATTCGCGAAGTAATTCTGTTTCCCTTGCTCAGGCCGGAATTTTAATTATTTTGAAAGATATTTTTACTTCCTTGAAATGAAAACAGCCTACTGCGATCTTCAGGCTTTTACTGTCGTAAAAGCCTGAAGATCGCAAGGCAAAAAATGTGGTTTTGCGTTGCTGTCGATTTATGTATACCTGCAAATCTGGCTGACAGAATCGGCCTGCGACCGCCATTCGGGTCGCTGCCTTGCACACGCAGCCTTTGGCGGCGCGCAATCCCTTTCGGGATTGCGACTATTGTCGCTTGACGCGACATTACTGTATATAAATATTTAATTATATAGATTATATTGGTTATCCGCTAATATTTAATATGTAATTATTTTGGCTCATCCGGATTAAGAATACTTTTTCGCAGAAATTGCTTTACAAAAAACAGGGCATAGGTTCCATTCGGGTTGATGACTGGATAGCCAGGGCCATGAATGCGGGCCTGCAACCATTATGCAAAATGGCCGGGACGGTGGCGATGTTCAAATTTGGCATCTTGAATTGGTATGACCATCCCATATCGTCCGGTAGGCTTGAAGGTACAAACAACAAAATCAAGTTCCTCAAACGAATGGCATACGGCTATAGAGATGTTGAGTTTTTCAAACTTTGCATCATGGCTATCCATGTGGCAAAGTACGCTTTTACCGGATGAACCATTATTTTTTAATTAATTCTTATCAGGCCACTTTCCAGCATATCCTGAAAATAATTAATTGTCTTTTTCAGACCTTCTACAAGCGGCACTTTCGGTTCCCAATCCAATTCCTTCCTGGCCAATGTTATATCTGGCTGGCGCATGGTCGGGTCATCAGCCGGCAGGGGTTCGTGAATAATAAGCGAACTGCTATTTGTCATTTCAATTACTTTCTGGGCCAGTTCAAGAATTGTAAATTCTCCTGGATTACCCAAATTCATCGGGCCTGTAATGTCTTTTTCCGTATCCATAAACAGGACAAATGCTTCTATCAGATCAGAAACATAACAGAAAGAACGGGTCTGGCTGCCATCTCCGTAAATGGTAATCGGTTTGCCCGTAAGGGCCTGGATAATGAAATTGGAAACCACCCTGCCGTCATTTGGATGCATTTTGGGTCCATAGGTATTGAAAAGCCGTCCAACCTTGATTGGCAGACCATTTTGCCTGTAGTAAGCAAAAAACAGGGCTTCCGCGCAGCGTTTGCCCTCATCATAACATGAACGTATGCCGATGGGATTGACATGCCCCCAATAACTTTCCTTTTGGGGATGAATTTCAGGATCACCATAGACTTCGCTGGTTGAAGCCTGAAAAATTTTTGCTCCAACCCTTTTGGCCAGGCCCAGCATATTGATTGCGCCATGCACACAGGTTTTAATTGTCTGGACAGGGTCATACTGATAATGCACAGGGGAGGCAGGGCAAGCAAGATTATATATTTCATCAACTTCCACATACAGGGGAAAAGTAATGTCGTGGCGCACAAGTTCAAAGCGCTTGTTATCCATCAATTCTTCAACATTGCTTCTTGCGCTGGAAAAAAAATTGTCCACGCAAATCACTTCATGCCCAGCAGACAAAAGCCTGGCGCACAGATGGGAGCCAAGAAAGCCGGCCCCGCCAGTAACAAGCACACGTTTACGCAAATGCATCTTCTCCTCCTGTGGTCAATGAACCGGAAAGCGGATTGCCTGTTTTTATCCGAAAAATGCCCTGGTTGCAAATGGTTGACAAATACAGTGCATATTCACAAAAATGTATCAGAAATTGCCACGCCTGTTGCATGAGCAGGCGGCCGTTGCGCGGCGCAACCCCGCCAAAAACCATGTTTTTTGGCGGGCGATCTTCGACATTGAAATGTAAAAATTTCAATGTCGACATCTATAAGACAAAATGTTCTTGACAGGCAAAAATGCGATATCTATATTATTCATTAGTCTTTTATAATGGGGGAATATCATGCAAGACCATTATTTCAAATATGTATGCACAGATGGCAAGACAGTATTTTTCGCATTGCACAAATCAGATCTTGAAGCCGAACGCAATAATGATATTAATTTGTATTTTGAAAAATGTAAAAAAAACGATCCAGATATCAAAAAATCAGATCTTGAACAAAAGTACCAGATAATAACCAGTTATCCTGCAAAAATGTCAAAATCAGAACTTCAACAGGATCTGGACTTACTCGGCGTTCCGGATAATGGAACAGTTACTGATGCGGATTTTCAGGATATAGTAAATATTATAAATAATGCAGCCGGACATCCAAATGTTGGCAATTTTGATTAGATAATATTGTCAACTGATTGTTCGATTTGTTCCAAGGAGAATTATAGATGCCTTTTTTCAAGGTGACGGATGACGACGGGAATCATTTTACCTATCCGGCACAAAAAGTTTATGACGATATTGAGCTTGATCACTATGGAAATTCCAGCCGCCATTTTCACTGGGAAGCAGAAACAGAATATGATGACATTCTGTCCAGTGATGACTTGCCGGAAAATGTTGAATTTTTTGAATATGATGATGACGATGATGATGTTGACCTGGATTATGGCGAATTTTATGGTGATGATGAAACGACTTTCGACAAGATAGGTCTGGCCGATGACGAAGACGGCGATGACGCCGATGAAAGTTGGTAACACCTATTGGCCAAAGTACCGCATCCCAAATTTTTAATCATGATCTGCCAGAATTCAATTTACTGGCTAAAGCCTGTTTTTAAGGGTTCATTTGGTTTTTGTCTGCAGCTTTCCCTATTATAATGGCAGCATTAAAACAACCGCGGCAATCGAATAACAGATGCAATTTACAAGGGAAAAGGTTATGGAATAAAACAGCTGGACACCACAAAAAGGAGTATGTCAATCATGTCCAACTCTGCGCAAATTTTTCTTGATCTCGTGGCTGCCGATCTTATAGACAACTTTGGTCAGCAAAACGTCACAAGAAATGCTGAATGCATTGTTTTAACAGGTAATATTGATGCCCTTGCGGACAAGGGTATTCTGCCCTGCGTTACAGATACCCTGGTAAAAATAGCAATAAGGAGATATGCGGGATATGTGAATTGGGGCAAGGAAACCCAGAGTGAAGCCGGCTACAAACAATTTTATATGGATCTTTCATCAATCCAGCAGGCTGAACTCGAAAATATTATCTCGGGAGTATTCGAAAGCCGCTTTGGCCTTGTTGTATGCGCCGCTGACAAGGATGACAAAATTGAATTTTCAGTCAAATTCACATATACGGACAAACATGGCGAAAAGACATCCAAGGAATGGCCTTCCCATGCGGATACAAATAACCTTGACCCGGAACAACTGGCAAGCTGGTTCAACGACAATATCAGAGACCCCGAAACATTCTGTTTCTAATTGCATACTCAATTCAAAAACGGCCGCCAGCATGGGCTTGCTGGCGGCCGTTTTTTTGTTCTTTCGTCCCTGGACAAAAAAAATACAAATCAGGCTTTCACCCCGTTTCAGACTTTCTGTTCGGGCCGGAATGAAGAATTTTTCCTGCCACTATAATCCAGACTCCAGCCAATAAACCAGCCAAGAAGCGAAAATATGAAACCCACAAAAAAAGGTGGAATCAAGACGGCTTCCTGCCAAAATATCGGCACTACAGCAAAACTTTTATTTGCCAGCAAATACCAGAGCATACAGGAAAAAAATCCAGCGCTGCAACTTGCCCAGGCAGCAATTGGGCTGCGCCTGCCAAACTTGACAAGGGCGACATAGACTACCAACACAGTCGCACCCACAATGCTCCAGCTTGTTGTGCAGAGCAAGGCAATCAATTGTCCCCTGATCTGTGCACAACCGCCCGAAAGCAATATGCAGAAAACAATTCCACAAAACCATGTCAAACGTGTGGCCTTGCAGCCAGGCAAATCTTCCGAAACTGCCGAGACTGCGATATGAAAGATTGCTGTAGCTGTTGACAGTGAAGCGGAGACAATGGCCAGGACAAAAAGCTGCAATCCCGCATTGGGCAGGAGCATTTTGACAAGCATGGGCATTACGTCATCTGGCGATGGCACTTCCGGCAAAAAAAGCCTGGATAAAGAGGAAACAAAATAGGCGCCCCCAACAAGCAAGGTTAAAACCAGCATGGCCAAAGGAGTTATTCTGTTGACCTGACGCGGGGAATTCAGTGCGAAATGCCTCTGGATCATTTGCGGCTGGGCCCAGACAGCGACTGATGTAACAACAACAAGAGAAATGACAAACCAGCCCTGCTCCCCGTGAGAAAGAGCAGTAAAGCCTTCATTGGCAAGCTTTGTTGGCGGCAGCGCGGCCAATTGTTCAATACCGGCAAGCGGCCCGCCGACCTGCCAGAAAACCGCGGCTACCAACATACAAATACCCAAGAGCATTACCAGGCCCTGCATGGCCTCGGTATAGAGAACGCCCCTCAAACCGCCGACAAAGACGGCAAAGCCCACCATTATTGCCACTGCCCAGATCAAAATCCATACCGGCACTGGCACAATCTGGCCAAGCAGCAGAGCAGCGCCCTTGATTACCGCGGAAGCATAAACGCCAAGAAAAACAGCAAACAGGAGGGCAAGGCATTTGCCAAGGCCAGGGCAGCGGTGCCCCTTTGCAAGAAGCTGGGTTGGCGTTCTGGCTCCCAGGTTGCGCTGGCATACCCGGGTTGGCCAGGCAAGGTAGCGGTAAACCATCCAGGCCCCAAGCCAGACATTCCCCGCGGCCACAAGCAGCATTTGCAGGCCGTAAACGTAGGCAAGACCGCCAAAGCCAACAAGGGCCACAGCCGAGATGTATGTGGCCACATATGCGAAAGCCTGAATGCCGAAACCGACCTTGCCGCTGGTCAGCGCGTCATGCCCGCGCCCCTTCCTGGCCAGCCAGACAAAAAGCACGATATAGGCTGTCCAGATAAATATATTGAAAAGCATTATCTTCTCGTCTTTTCTGATGGGGAGCGGAACATATCATATATGGCAAGCGCAAAAGCGCCTGCAAGAGAAAAAATCGCGATACAAACCGCCAGATCGCATCGGGAAATGGCATTGAAAAAAGTCATTCGGCTGCCCCCCTGCATGATTTTAACGCCCTGGATACAAAATTGAGAACATCGTCATACAAATTTGCCGGCGCATAGGGAGTAAGAAGCATGGTTCGGTTTGCGCCCACCATTAATGAAACAATTACCTGGGCCAGGGCATTGCTGTTCATCGGCGCAATACTTCCGTCATTCATGCCTGTTTCCAGCAATTCGGCCAGCATTTCAAGAATATTCGCAAATCGCGCGTCCATAAGGTCGCGATCCGCCCCTGTTTTCATATCGCTATAGGGAGAACAGCGGACAAGGACAAGCCAGTTGGAATTCTTGTCCAGAGAAAAATCCAGATATGCGCGGCAGAAACGCATTACCGCAGTGTAACCGTCAGGAGAATGTTTGACAGCATTTTCAAGAAAGGAATGGAAATTCTCGAGCACATCAAGGCCCGAAGCCAGAAAAAGCTTTTCCTTGTTGCCATAGTGGTGGGTCAGCAAGCCCAGGGCAACGCCCGCCTTGTCCGAAATTTTCTTGAAGGTGGTTTCGGCATAGCCAAGCTCACCAAACAATTCCTTGGCCGCTTCAAGAAGAGCTTCCTTTTTACTCGGCATGCCGCCCCTTTCACACACAGGTTTGCTGCTATTCATTGCGTGGCTTCCTGAAAGAACCCTGGGCGTAACAGCCCAGGCGCACAAGGCGCCTGTCAGCAAGATCGTAAAGGCTTCCCTTTGTAAAGCCGCCATTTTTCAGTCTCTTGCCAGCAGGAATTCCGGAAAGCAGAAAAAGCGCTTCCTCAATTCTCCTGACCGGATAAATAGCAAATTTCCCCTGGGCCGCGCTTTCCAGAATCGCGTTCGAGAGCATCAGATGATCGACATTGTCGTAAGGGATGATGACGCCCTGGGAGCCTGTCAGCCCCTGCCTTGAACAAACTTTGTAAAAACCTTCGATCTTGCGGCTTACACCGCCAACAGCCATTATCTGGCCGGATTGCCCAACTGCGCCGGTAAAGGCAAGCTCAAGACGCATCGGCACTTCGGCCAGGGCAGACAGGAGAGCAGCCAGTTCCGCTCCGGATGCGGAATCGCCTTCTATTCCCGCATAGCTTTGCTCAAAATGCAAGGATGCGGAAAGCACAAGCGGTTTTTTGCGGGCAAAAAGATCCGTGAGATAACTCTTGAGAATCATCATTGCCTTTGTATGGATAGGACCGCCAAGTTCCGCCTCGCGCTCAAGGTCGATAATTCCATCGTGGCCAACGCCAACAGTGCATGAAATCCTGTGCGGCAGTCCAAACTCGAAATCCCCTATCATCGTCACAGAAAGACCATTGACCTGGCCTATGGCACTGCCATATGTCCGCAACTTGATCATATCACGGTCATAGTCTTCCATGTATTCATCTTCAACAAGATTTACACGGTAAGCTCTGGCCGCGTAGGCTTCTTCGAGAATTTCCCCGGTTACCATGTCCAGCCCCTTCATTCTGGCCAGGGCATCCCCTTCAATCATCAATTCCCTCAATACGGGAAAACGCAGGGACAGTTTTTTCTGATCCTCGCCAAGGTGCGAACCAAGATCGACAAGCCACGCCAGGCCAGTCCTGTCAAAAGGGGTCAATGACGCTTCAGCAATGATAACCGCAAGGTGGGCAAGATAGACCTTGATATTTGCGTGGCTGCGTTCGCATAAATCCATCATTTGCGCCTTGATGCGGAACAGCTTGGCGAATCTGTCATCATTGTAAAGGAGGGTTTCGTAAATTTCATCATCACCAATCAGGATGACTTTCAAATCAAGATCAAGTGGCTGGGGCCGCAGGCTTTTTGTGCGCATTGCGCCATCCGCTGCCTCAAGGCTGTCTTCAATCCTCGCCTGCGCGGAACGCAGAGCCCTCAACAATCCCTCAAAAGCCATGGGATGCTGCAAAAGATCGGCAATATGCAATATAAGAAAACCGCCATTTGCCCTTTGCAGGCTGCCGGAACGGATAAGGGTAAAATCCGTTACAAGGGCGCCCATTTCGGATTCCCTTTCCATGCAGCCCAGAAGATTTAAAGGGGTGGGATTATCTTCGACAATAACCGGCGCGCCTGCCCTGCCGCCATTATCGACAAAAAGATTTATCTCGTAGCGGCGGAAAAAATTCCCGCTGGACATTGCATCCAGCGGCGCGCGCGTCTCGTCGTTCAGAAAAGCTTCGGCGTTTTCCAGCATATCCTTTTTGAGGGAATCGAGATAGGGGCCGACCTCCACCCCGCAGGCCTTGAGCAATTTTTGCCTCAATGGCCTGTACAGACTGCAAAGAACATCCTGCACAGCCTGACGTTCCATTACCTTTTCATCTTCATGAAAAGATTCTTCGGCCTTGCTCAAGCGGTGCATCAAAGTTGCCATGCTTTGCGCGAGTCCGTCCCCTTTGGGCTCCTGCAGGAGTGGTGCGCCAGGCGGGTCGCCCTTGTTGGCAGCTTCCGTCCTTGCCGGCGCCAGAGCCATGCCGCCCTCCTCGTCCACCTCCAGCACAAAACCGCGATCTTCAGCCATATTCTTCATTTTACGCAAAAGCTTGAAACGGAGGGTCTGAAAGCGATCCGCAAGGACAGCACGTTTGCGAACATAACTCATGGTGTCCATGCGTCTGGCAAGTTCCTGATTTATATTGCGCAAAAAGGCGACAATGCTTTCCTTGAAGATCTTGCCCTTGCCGGCCGGCAATTTCAAAAGCAGGGGGCAATCCGGATCGGAAAAATTCTGGACATATAAAAGATCCGGGGATGGAGGCAAGAGGGCCGCCCTTGGACGCAAAAAGGACAAGGTCATATAGCTTCGTCCCAGATCTGGAGGCCCTGCCACATAGACATTATAGCCGGCCTCGCGAATTTGCAGGGCCAGTTCAAGAGCCTGCATGGCCCTGGGCTGGAATGGGCTTTTGCCTTTTTTCAATAATCGGGAATAGTTTATTTCCCGGCTGTTTGCCCATGGGATTCGCGAAGGATCATATGTGGCATGCAGGCGCTGGGAGGCAAGGGACGCTGGCGCGGACATAATTATGAATTAATCAGTCTTTCGATAATGGCGTCGCCGCCGTTATTTTTGATTTCATCGGCCACCAGAATGCCCAGCTGCGTGGCATCTTCCGCAGGCGCAATATGCTTTGCCCGCAAAACCATGCTTCCATCCGGCTCCGCCACAAGGCCTTCAAGTTCGAGCATTTCCTCGTCTACCAGGTGGCCGCGGGCTGCGACCGGCGCCTGACAATTACCGTTCAGCGCCCTCACAAAAGACCTTTCCGCATCCACGCACAGGCGTGCCTCCCGATTTTCAAGGTGAGCAAGAAGAACGAAAAGATCATAATTGTCTTCATGGCATTCTATGCCAAGCGCTCCCTGGCCTGCCGCAGGCAAAAAATCATCCGCATCCAGGGGCTGAACAAACGGGGCATCGAGCCCAAGGCGATTCATGCCCGCCGTGGCAAGAATTGTAGCGTCAAAATCTCCATTTTCAATCTTTTTCAGTCTTGTATCCACATTGCCTCTCAAAGACTCAATTCGCAAATCCGGTCTTTTGGCAAGCAACTGCGCCTGACGGCGCAAACTGGATGTGCCGACCCGCGCATTTGGGGGAAGCAGCTGGAAAGCCGGATATTTATAAGAAACGTATGAATCCGTAACAGCCTGGCGCTGGGGCACACAGCCAAGTATTAAGCCTTCCGGCAATTCCATGGGCATATCCTTTACACTGTGCACAGCCAGATCCGCCCTGCCATCAAGCAAGGCATCTTCTATTTCCTTTACAAAAAGACCCTTGCCGCCAATTTTGGCAAGCGGCCGGTTCTTAATGATATCTCCTTTTGTCTTGATGACATTGATGGAGACATTGACTGAAGGATCAACTCCCTGCAGGAGACTTTTCACATATTCGGCCTGCCAAAGAGCCAGCTTGCTGCCGCGGGTTGCGATAACCAGATGACTGCGCATGTACTTAATGTCCACAAGATGAGCAGTTGCCGCCGGAACAGCCTGCGCAGCCACCGCCGGACGGCATGCTGTAATCGCCGCCATCGCCGTTTCTGTGGCAGGCGCAGCGCGACATAAGTTTCCTGGTTTCATTTGAGCCGCATTTGGGGCAAATCGGGGTAGTGTCATCAAAGACAATTTCTTCGAATTCACAACCGCATTTATCACAGGAATATTCATATATAGGCATAAGTTAAACCTTTGTTTCTGTTTGCAGATAGGGCGAAAGCGCGGCCACATTTTCAAAAAGATAATAATCGGTAAGGCGGCAGAAAAGATGGGCGGCTGCTATATGGATTTCCTGGATGAGCGGAGTGTGCGCTGTGGGAGCCAGAAGCAAAATATCACACAAGTCGTTCATCTTTCCCCCCTCATTTCCGGAAAGGCCAATATTGAAAAGGCCGTTGCGCCTGGATGTTTCAAGAGCCCTGATGACATTGGGGCTGTTGCCGGATGTGGAAATGGCAAGCAGGATGTCGCCTTTGCGGCCAAGAGCCTCAACCTGCCGGGAAAAAATCTCGTCAAAGCTGCGATCATTGCCGATAGCCGTAATTGCGGATGTATCGGTTGTGAGAGCAATGGCGGGAAGCGCCGGCCGTTCGATAAGGAAACGGTTGACAAATTCGGCGGCAATATGCTGCGAATCGGCAGCGCTCCCACCGTTTCCGCAAATGAGAATTTTTCCGCCGCGCGCCAGGCAGAGCGCGGCCTTGAAGCCGGCATCACGCAAATTATCCGCCTGCATGCGGAAAAAGTCTTCCCTGGCCCTGGCGCCGCCATTGGCGTGCTCCCCAATGATATCCAGAGCCGAATCGCTAATTTCTTTTTTTGACAAAAAGAACTCCAGAAAATTTGCAAGTCAAATATATTAATCCATGCTCCAAAAACTTACAAGGAGTTGTTGAAGCGTCCAGATTATTCAAGACCAAGGTGCCTTTTGGCGGAGCGCACGGTATTTTTCATCAGCATTGCAATGGTCATCGGCCCTACTCCGCCAGGCACGGGCGTAATCATGCCCACAATCTCCCTGGCCCTTGCAAAATCAACGTCTCCCGAAAGAATGGCTTTGCCGGTTTTTTCATTCATGCCTATCCGGTTTACGCCAACGTCAATTACACAGGCACCGGGTTTTAGCCATTCCGGCTTTACCAGCCCCGGCACGCCAGCGGCTACAACAAGCACATCCGCCCTGCGGCAATGAAAAGCCAAGTCCTTTGTCCCTGTATGGGTTATTGTAACTGTGGCATTGGCTGTATCGTCTTTCTGGGCAAGCAACCCGGCAATGGGTTTGCCAACAATATTGGAACGCCCGACGACAACTACTTCCGCCCCATCAAGATTGACTCCGGTTCTGCGCAAAATCTCCTTTATCCCGGCGGGCGTGCATGGAACAAAACCATCCTTTCCGCCGCTTGCCAGCAGTTTGCCAAGATTCAGGGGATGAAATCCATCCACATCCTTGTCCGGGTCAATTGCATTCACAATTGCCTTTTCATTAATGCCTTTCGGCAAGGGAAGCTGGACAAGAATGCCATGCACATCGTCATCTTCATTGTATTTTTCAATCAGGGCATGCAATTCGGCTTCAGTGGTTTCTTCCGGAAGATTGATCTGGACCTCGTGAAAACCAAGACTTTCGGCGGTTTTAACCTTGCTGGCCACATAACTTGCGGAAGCGGGGTTATTGCCCACAAGAATGGTTACCAGGCCCGGCGCTTTGCCTGTTTTTTTTACAATTTCACCAACTTCCGCACGCAATTCATCCAGAATTTGCCGTGAGATGGCTGTTCCATCCAGAATTTTGGCAGGCATTTACAGATCTCCTCCAGACCTTGCAAAACAGTTCATCAGAAAATTCCCGTTACCCGGCCAGTATCTGTATCAACGTCAACCCTGCGGAATGCCGGGTTTGAACCGGTGCCAGGCATGAGGGAAATGGCTCCTGCAACGGGCACTACAAAACCTGCCCCGCCATAAACAAGAACATCCCGCACATTGAGACGCCAGCCTTCCGGAACGCCCTTGAGCTTTGGATCGTCGGAAAGGGAAAGGTGTGTTTTAACCATGCACAGACCAAGCTCTGCCGCGTCATCCCTGGCCTGGATCTTATCCAGCTTTTCCTTTGCCTGGGCAGAATAATCCACGCCGTCCGCGCCGTAAATTTCACGGGCAACAAGATCAATACGCTCACTGAAGGGCATATCCCAGGAATAAAGAGGCTTGAATTTGTTTTTCTCCTCGCAGGCATCGACAACGGCGTCAGCCAGTTCAAGTGCGCCTTCGCCGCCTTTTTCCCAGTGCTCCGAAACGGCAACCCGCGCTCCCGCACTTTCGCACAGTTCGCGGATTTTGGCGATTTCGGCGGGAGTGTCCGAAACAAAGGCATTAATGCAGACAACAGGCGAAACACCAGATTTACGAACGCTTTTTATGTGGTGCAGCAAATTTGCGCAACCCTTTTCCACATAGCCCACATTTTCCCTGGAATATTCCTCTGGCAATGGTTTGCCGGGAATTGGCACAGGCGCTCCGCCATGGCTTTTGAGACCGCGCACGGTTGCGACAATCACAGCCGCATCCGGCGCCAACCCGCTGTAATGACATTTGAGATTCCAGAACTTTTCATAGCCGATGTCAGCTCCAAAACCGGATTCCGTAACATGATATTCACTGAGCTTCAGGCCAATCCTGTCCGCGATAACAGAACTCTGCCCAATGGCGATATTGGCGAAAGGCCCGGCATGCACAAATACGGGCTGCCCCTCCATGGTCTGAATAAGATTTGGTTTAAGGGCGTCCACCATCCAGGCTGTCATTGCGCCATCAACTTCCAGATCGGCCGTTGTTATCGGCTTGCCCCACCTGTCATAGGCTACAATTATGGCGCCCATGCGCTTACGCAGATCTTTCAGATCCCGCGCAATGGCCAGGATGGCCATGACTTCGCTTGATACAGCAATATCGAAGCGCGAGCGCATCATGAAACCATCTGACTTGCCGTTTACCCCGTCAATTCCGATAATTATATTGCGCAAGGCCTGGCAGCAAAAATCCATTACAAAACCCATATTGATGCTCGTTGGGTCAATATTCAGGCGCGACATTCCGGATAGCAAGAGCAGCTTTTCATCATCATAATTGCGTTCGTGCTGCATCCTGGCTGTCAAGGCCACCATTGCCAAGTTATGGGCGTTTGAAACAGCGTTGATGTCCCCTGTAAAACCCAGGGAATATTGGGTTAGCGGAATGCACTGGGCGCGTCCCCCGCCTGCGGCGGAACCTTTAACCCCCATTGTGGGGCCTCCCGATGGCTGGCGAATTGCCGCGGAAGTATGCTTCCCGCGCCGTCCAAGACCCTCCACGAGGCCAATTGTGGTCGTTGATTTTCCCTCGCCAAGAGGGGTCGGGGTGATGGCAGTAACATCAATATATTTACCATTGGGACGTTTTTCAAGCCGTCCGAGAACGGAAGCAAAATCAACCTTGCCCATATAATGCCCATAGGGCAAAAGCTCTTCCTGCTCAAGACCCAGATCCCGGCCTATGCTGTAGATTTTCTTCATGCTTTTTTCCGCTTCCTGGGCCAGTTCCCAATCAGCGTGTTTTTTGGGATCGAGCATCTGTTACTCCTGATAAATATTGTTCCAGAAGGACAATGGTAAAAAAAACGCTTCAATCCGGCATGGCATTTTGAAACGGATTGATTTCGAGACCGCGTCTTTGCAATTCACGAACCGCTTTGCGGCAAAATTCGGGCAGCATCGCGCTGGCCTGGGGGGACAGGGATGCTTCCAGACGCTGAAAATCAAAGGGTTCCATGCCAAAAACAATGGCATGTGGCCGATTACCTGCCAGATCGCAGCTTACAAGAGTATCGGCAAGGCAGGCTTGATGCATGGAATGTCGAAAATTCGCGCGGACTGGTATTTCGTCGTCCTCAATCAGATAAATGGTGCCGGGCTTTTCACCACCAAGCACGATATCAAAAACCACCAGAAAATCACATTCCAGAATTTCGGCCATCAACATAAGGCCCCGCGTTCCGCCATCCACAAGATCCACGTTTTCCGGAATGTGGTAATTTTGGCGCAGATATTCCAAAGCGGCAATGCCAAAGCCTTCATCACAAAGCAATGTGTTGCCAATGCCGAGTATCAATGTTTTCTGTGCAGGCAAATTTCTGCTCCGACCTATATCATTTCCTGAATGAAAATATCAATTTCCAATAGATATTTTCATTCATTTGAGCTGCCATAATTTCAGCCGCAGTCAGACTGAGGATTCATTTGGCGCGGGTGTCTGCTGCCGCAACCATCAGAGCATTTATCCAATTTCATTGGAAAAACGCTCTGATAAAAAGACCGATTAATCCGGCCTGTAAGCCATATAGCTGTACTGTTTTACTTTTTGGCCAATGGCTTTTTCATTTAGACGAAATTTTTCAATAACCGCATCTGGCTGAGTGGGGAATTTTTTGTTGCGACAGCCATGAAGCGCATTAATCACGCTTCTTTGCACGGTTTTGGGAATATATACGGATGGGAAAAGCGTTTGCCTGTATTCGATAAGAGCCATCATCGGCACACTGAAAATATTCCAGCCTTCAACAAAATACCCGGCGGAGGGCACCCGGATATCGTCTTTTGTCATCAGAAGCTCAAATCTTTCGGGAATGGCCTGGGCAACAATTATATCCGCATAAAAAGAAAGCTTTGGTGGGACAGTAAGCACACAGACTTCCGGCGCATTGAGAAATTTGCCTTTTTTTGAATCCACCAGATATTCGAATGCCAAAGTGCGGATATCGCCAACACTCACCCCGCTGAAATCTTTTCCATCTATGCGGCTGTAGTTTACGCCGCTTTTGAGATGTCTGTTATCATCCACATATTTGTAGATGTTCTGGCATCGTTTACACTTTTCAAGATGTTGTTTGTAAACGTCAGGGAGAGGATTCTGCAGCCATTGCCGGGGGGTCGGATGCATTCGGTAATATAAATAGGCGTTGTAGGCTTCTTCCCGGGTTTTAAATGTAACCGGCTTTTTCTGCATCCCTACCGGGGCATCACCATCTTGCGTCTGTTTACTGCCTTCTGCTGCCATTTGGTTTCCTGGATTTATATATCAAAAACAATATGCTTTATAATACTACGGTCGCGATTTTTTGATTTTGATCTTTTTGACCCCACTTATTGACTATTCAGCCTGTTTTCAGCCACAAAAAATCATGGTTCAACCGGGCAATTATCCGTCAAAAATCAGCCCATTTTTCAATTTGCGACTGTAGCAATAAGTGACCGTCAAAAATATTGTTCATTTTCTCCGATAGCGCGCAAACATTACAAGCAGCCGCTTTCACAGGTTTCAAAGCCAGGGAAAATGGCTTCTTGCGCCGAATTTCCAAGTGATATCTTCATTATATTAAACAAACAACCGCGCCTGTAAAGGCGTGGTTGGAAAAAATCATTTCCGGGGATCAAATGATCCCCGGAACTATTCGGTTTGCGCCTATAACACCTTGAACTTATGCACCTGATTCGTGTGTCCGTCAATCACATGGACGGCACAGGCAATGCATGGGTCAAAGGAATGCACAACGCGCAAAATCTCTACTGGCCTTGCCGGATCGGCCACAGGCGTGCCAACAAGAGCTTCCTCGCAAGCGCTTGGAACATTTTTTTCGTCTCTTGGTGACAAATTCCAGGTTGTCGGCACAACAAGCTGGAAATTGGCTATCCTGGCCTTGTCGTCCGTTACTAGCCAATGGGAAAGGCCACCGCGCGGCGCTTCGAGGATGCCGACGCCCCTTGCGTTTTTGGGCGATTCATAATCAAAGACAATCTGCTTGTCATTAATGATGTTGTTTTCATACTGCTTTATCCAGGTCTCTGTCTGGGTTGCGATCGCAAGTGCCTGCAACCCCCTCGCAGCCGTGCGCCCCAAGGTTGAGAAAAGGGCCTCTGGACCAAGCTGAAGGGCATCAAGAGTCTTGTCCACAAGAGGCTTGAACAGGGCATGATTTTGGACATAAGAAGTCAGAACCTGGGCAAGCGGACCCGTCTCCATGGCAATGCCGTCATAGCGCGGGGCCTTGAGCCAGGAATATTTTTCCTTGTCGCCCATGCTTGTAAAGTGTGGAATGGTCTGTCCTTCATACGGATGCAGGGGTTTGTCACCCTCATACCAGCTATGGCTTACGCCTTCTGCAATCTTGTTGATGTCCAGCTTGTAAAGTTTGTCCAGCCTGCGGTCAAGAATAATTCCTGGTTTGATCCAGCGCTTGTTGATATCCCTTTCCGCGCCCGGATCGGGAAATTCGCCGAAAGTCATGAAATTTCTCGTGCCGCCGTATGTCGCGCAGACCTTGTACTGGGATGCGATGGCCAGCAAATCCGGTATATAATAATTTTCGATAAAAGCGCGGCTTTCGTGATATAGCTCCGTAAATTCCCGGATACGTTCAGGCGTCAGCGCATCATAACAGGTTACGCCGCCGCCAATTGTAAATTGGGTATGCGGATTTTTACCGCCAAAGACGGCCATGGCCCTGGCCACCCTTACCTGAATGCGTAAAGCGCGCAGATAGTCTGCCGTACCGATAAGATTCAGCTCGGGAGAAAGCGTATAGGCTGGATGATTGCCAAGAAAATAGGCGTTTGTAAACGGGCCGAGCTGTCCGCTATCGATGAAGGTTTTCAACTTTGCCTGAACCGCGATGTATTCCTCGGGCTTTGCCTTGCGGTTGGAAATCGAGTTGGCAATACTGGCCGCCTTTACCGGATCTCCTTGCAGGGCATTTACTACATCCACAAAGTCAAGAGCGTGCAGGGCATAGAAATGAACTATATGGTCATGCTGGAAAAGCATGGCCAGCACAAGATTGCGGATATATGTGGCATTGGGCGGAATAGGCTTGTTTATGGCATCTTCAAGGGCGCGAATGGAGGCAAGCGCGTGAGAATAGGTGCACACGCCGCATGTCCGCTGGGTAAAATGCGGGGCGTCAAAAGGATCGCGACCCTTGAGAATTATCTCCAGCCCGCGAAAAAGAGTGCCGACGCAACGGGCTTCCTTGATTCGCCCGTTTTCGACCTCTGCCTCAATCCGCAAATGACCCTCTATCCTGGTAAGCGGGTCAACCACTACCGGACCGCTAAAATTGCTCTGGGGCGCTTTCTCAACCTGGCTCATCATTTCCCCCTAAATATTCTTGTAAAATGGCGTCAAATCATCCCAGAAATGTGGCTCCGAACAACCTATGCAGGGGCTGCCGGCTCCAACGGGCCAATTTGTTTCATTGAACAGAACCTTGGGGCAATTATTATATGTTACAGGCCCCTTGCATCCAAGATCGTAAAGACACCAACCCTTGCGGGCTTCTTCCGAATCAAATGATTTGGCAAGTTCCCCCGCTTCAAAGTGCGGACGCCGCTCGCACAGGTCATGGACGGTCTGGCCGAAGAATATCAAGGGTCTTTGCAATTCATCCACATCCATGCCCAGATTGTTGATGAATGCCACCAGTGCGCCCACCATGTTTATGGGATTTGGTGGACAGCCGGCAATGTTGATAGCCTTGTTTTTCAAATCGGGATATGCTTCATTTATGCCTTTTGCGCCAGTGGGATTTGGGCTTGCGGCCTGTATGCCGCCAAAACAGGCACAGGTGCCAATGGCCATGTTAATTTGGGACTTGGGCAGGATTTCCTTGCAAATATCATACATGGTCTTGCCGCCAACATAGCCATACTTGCCATCCAGGGCAGTGGGAATAGCCCCTTCCACCATGCAGATGAAACCATTGGGCGAATTTACCGCCTGCTCGAGCGCCTCTTCGGCCGCGTGTCCGGCGGCTGCCATGATGGTTTCCTGGTAATCAAGCGAAATCGTGTCCAGAATGAGACTGTCTATATAAGGCTTGTACATGCGCATCATTGCTTCTGAACAGCCCGTGCATTCGGCCGTGTGCAAATAGACAACATTGGGGCGCTTCCCGGTAAGGGCTGCTGCCACTTCCTCGGAAAAAGCCGGCCCCATTCCCATTGCGACAGCAACAGCCGTGCAGAATTTCATGAAATCGCGGCGGCTGACGCCCTGGCGTTCCAAACGCTTCTCTCCGCCCTCTTTGCCCAGACCCACGCCAATACGCATACTCGCCTCCTGGCATAGAAGTGTAAACCGGCCACCTATCTTGTATGATTCAACAGGGACCCGAAATATATCGCCATATTTCCCTGACAGTACACTCCGTAAGGAAAACGGTCAATAGGGCAAAAGAATTTCCCTTTCTCATACAGAACTGACCATTGCCACGACAAGAGGATCCCGTTCAAGAACACGCTTGAAAAAACGTCTCAGGGAAATTCGAATATTTTCACGCAATTTTGCCGGTTGGGTTGAAAGCGCCACTTCCTCTAGCACAAGTTCCCGGGCATCGTCCAGAATATGGCTCAACTGCGCCTCGAAAACGAATCCGCGAGAAATTATCTCCGGTCCATCAAGCACATCTCCTGTTTGCTCATCCAGCACCAGGGAGACGACTACCACCCCTTCCTCCCCAAGAATGCGTCTTTCCTTGAGCACAGTGGCGCCGACATCGCCAACCCCCTTGCCGTCAACCAGGGTGTAGTCAACAGGGATGGGCTGTTCAAGGCGAAATCCGTTTTCCAGAATGGTCAGCGGCTGGCCGTTTTCAAGCCTGATGACATTTTCAGTCCCAACCCCGCATTCTTCGGCAAGACGTCCATGGCTAACAAGATGCTGGTATTCCCCATGCACGGGAACAAAAATTTCCGGCCGCGCGGCATAGAGCATATCACGCAATTCTTCCCTGTGGGCATGGCCTGAAGCATGGACAGCATGACAACTTTCATAAAGCACTTCGGCCCCCAGCCTGCACATTTCATTTATCAGGCGCGATATGGCCTGGGCATTACCCGGGATAACCCTTGAACTCATCACCACAGTATCGCCTTCGCAAACAGCAAGTTGTCTGTGGCCGCCAAAAACCATGCGCGAAAGAGCGGAAAGCGGTTCCCCCTGGGCGCCGGTTACCAGGAGGACAGTTTTTTCTGGCTCAATTTCCGGCACGCCATTATGGGCATTGAAAAATTTGGGCGGCAGCTGGCAAAGCCCGAGATTTTGGGCAATATCAATATTATTTGCCAGGGACTTACCGCTGATGACCACTGTTTTGTCAAATTCGCGCGCAAGATCGAAAACTTCCTGAATTCGCTGGATATGGCTTGAAAAAAGGGTAACCACAATGCGGCCGGGGGCGTTTCCGAACACATTTTTGAGTGAGTCCTTGACTTCACGTTCTGTGAGGGAACGGCCTGGTCTCAAAACATTGGTGGAATCCGAAAGCAGAAGCCGCGCGCCACCCGGGCCGGCAAATGCCCTTATGGCTTCAAGATCGGTTCCGGAACCAGCCAGGGGCCGGGGATCAATCTTGAAATCGCCGCTGTGAATCACCCGTCCGATTGGAGTTTCCACACCCAGACCATAGCCGTGGGGAATGGAATGGCATACCGGAAAAAAATGAAAACACATATCGCCAAGCTGCATGGCATCGTTTGGTTCAACTGGAACAAGTTCGACATTGGATAAAAGATCGTGTTCCTTCAACTTGTTCTCGACCAGGGCCAGGGTAAAAGGCGATCCATAAATCCGCGCGCCGTTCAGTTCTGTTACAATCCAGGGCAGCGCCCCAATGTGATCTTCATGGCCATGCGTCAGCACTATGCCCAGCAACTTGTCCCTGATGGAGCGAACCGCCCCAAAATGGGGAATTAACACGTCAACGCCAAGGTGGTCCTCATCGGGAAACATGAGCCCGCAGTCAACCATCACCACCCCGCATGGTGTTTCCCAAAGCTGGCAATTCAGGCCGATTTCACCCAGCCCCCCCAATGGGGTAATTGTCAATTTCCGATCATCTGTCGTGGAATTGTCTGCCATATTTTTCAACCGTAAAATTGCATAAGCGGAAATATTCGTGCCGCAGGGACTTTCCCCCCGGGCGGCATTCCGCAAATTATTGAGAATGTGGAATAAAAAATTAGCGCAGTAGAAGATCCGGGCGGAATTCTCCCATCGCGGTATAAAGCTGGGACAGGGCGGTGAGATAATCCGCCCGCGAACCCGTAAGCGATGATTGCGCGCGTGTAAGATTTGATGAAGCGTCCAGAACGTCGAAGTTGGTGCCCACTTGTTCCTGGTAACGCGCAAGGGCCGCTTCGTAGGCTTCTCTTGCCTCACGCACGCCCTTCTCCGCCACCGTTATCCGCTTTTCGGCTTCTCGTAGCGAAAGCAGGCGGGATTTTATGTCATAACCAACGTCAAGTTTTAATTTTTCTTCTTCATGGCGCATCCTGGTAACGAGCCAGCCGGCGCTTTTGTCCGCATAGTATGTTGTTCCCCACTGAAAAACATTCCATGTGGCCCGTGCGCCCACTTCCCAGGTGGAACTGCGTGAGCTGTAGTTTCCCTTGCGTTGCAAATCCGGCGTATTGCCCTGCTGGTTGATATTATAATAGGCTTCGACCTGTGGGTAATAATCACTTTGGGCAACTTTCTGGTCTTTTTCCGCAATTTCCACTGATTTTGCGGCCATATACAAATCCGGCCGCTGCCTGTAGGCGGTCTCAAGGCATTGCTCAAGCGTGCGATTGAACGGCACATGGGCAAGACGGCCAACATAATCTATTTTTGCGACCGCCGAAAAGCCAAGCAGCGTATTTAGCCTTGCCTGGGCCGTATCGCGAACATTTTCAGCCTGAATCAGCGTGCTTTCCGCGGTACTGACATCCACTTCGGCCTGGAGGACATCCAGTTTTGGCCGCAGGCCAACCTCATAAAAAGCCCTTGTGATGCGCAATTGTTCACGCAGTCGTTCAAGGGCCTCGTTTTCACTTTTGACATTTTCTTCGGCGCGCAAATAGGAAAGAAATTCGGACTGTACATTGGTGGTCATGGTCAATTCCGAATTAAGCAGCGAGGCTTGATCGCTATCAGCCTGCAATGCTGCGCGCTGATACGAAGCAAGAAGCTGAAAGCCCTGGAAAACCGGCTGCGAAATTTCAATCGACCAGGAATAGGTGCCAAGTTCAGGCGGCCTGGAGCTTGATGGCTCGGTCTTGCGCTCCTGCTTGGTAGCAGTATAGGACATGCCAAGCTTTGGCCCAAAAGCGCCCCGCCGGGATTTTCGCGTTTCTTCCGACGAGCGGCTCTGCGCTTCCTCCGCGGCAAGGGACGGATTATGCGACAAGGCCTGCATGACTGCCTCCCGCATATTATAAACGCCTTTTGGGGCTGCTTTTTTAAGGCCTCTTGACTGGACAACAATCGGCTCGGGCGCATTTTTACGTAATGGCCTGGATTTTTCCGCGCAAAATGCGTCTCCGGCCATGAGACAAAAAACAGGCAGGACAAGGAATACTGGCCGCCAGAAACGACATGCGGCCAGAACGGGATACTGGAATATTTTTTTAAGCATGTCCAATAAATAGTTGACATGGAATGTCTTGGCAATAGGCTTGGCGGCCTCATGGAAATTAATTTGACAACTGCGACCGATTTTTATAGAAAGAGCAGACATTCAACGTTACTTGTTGAATTAATGGGGAAGTGGCTCAGCTGGGAGAGCATTGCCTTCGCAAGGCAGGGGTCGAGGGTTCAAATCCCTTCTTCTCCACCAAATATTTCAAGGGGTTACAGTGATAAGCTGTAACCCCTTATTTTGCGCGGCACATCTTGCGGCACATTACGGGAACAACTGGCAACGCTTCAACCGCATTCTTCTTTATTCTTCTTTTGACTATTGTGAGGCCGCACGAAAAATGAGAACGGGACGCAAAAGAAATGAGAACGTGCCAATGCATTTTTTCTGCTTTGGCACGTTTTTTGTTAAGTGATATAAGTGGTTATGGCCTGTGTGGGTTTCTCAATCAAAATTCCGAAAAATTAGCTCGCCCGCTTTCAGGTTTTTTCCGTTGCTGCAGGTGTAATTCACCTTCACTTCCTCCAGCTTGAATGCCGAAAAAAGTTCCCTTACTTCCGGTTTGTCATTCAGGGAAAGAATGAACTTCCCCTCAATTTTGCCCAGCAGTTCAGCCAGCACGGTGAAGTCCTCACGGCAGAAGAGGCCCTTGCCGTAGTAGTTTTCGCAATCCCAATATGGCGGGTCCACATAAAAAACCGTGGTCGCCTTGTCGTATCGCTTGATTACCTCGTGGTATGGCAGGCATTCCACATAAACGCGGGCAAGGCGTAAATGGGCGGCGGAAAGCTGCTCCTCTATTCTTAACAGATTGAGCTTCGGACCGCGAACAGCCGCATAGCCGAATGAAGGATTGCCGTCCATGCGGCCGCCAAAGCACATTTGCTGCAGATAATAAAACCTCGCCGCCCGCTGGATGTCTGTAAGCGTGTCGGGCGCAACGCGCTTGAGGCGCTCAAACTCATCACGGGAAACAAGAACCCATTTGAAATAGCGGACAAATTCTTCCAGATGATGCCGCACCACCCGGTAAAAAGTCACTATTTCCCGGTTGATGTCGTTCAGA
>Ga0209064_1000507_pt1 | contig 86058 bp, 75 predicted proteins | sample Inofromicrocosms_FD_187498 | JGI IMG/M metagenome (GOLD analysis project Ga0209064, IMG submission 187498) | Mouse cecum microbial communities from Vienna, Austria - Inoculum for glucosamine and mucus D2O microcosms (SPAdes) (version 2) | ecosystem: Host-associated > Mammals > Digestive system >...
TGTATCCACCACTTCCACCACGCCTCGCTCCATTTTTCCCTTTTCCATCATTTTTCTCACCCTGCTCTATTTTACCTCGTTTATATGAAAAAGTCTGCCCTTCGGCAGACTTTTTCGACAGGCTGACGCCTGGAACCGCATGGTTCCAGGGGTTTTTGCTGCCCTTGTGCAAAAGTTCTCCCTGTGCGGGCACTCCCCATTTCATTAAAAAGGCGCCTTATATATGCGCCAGGAATTGCCGGAAAACGCGAAGGGCAGGCGGATATGGCTTCAAGGCAGCACAGAGTACCGCTGGGTCAAAAAGCGAATCAGCTGCTCCACGGCATACGGGGGCTCCTCGTCCTTTCGTGTAATTGCGGCCAGAAACAGGGATGAACTATTTTCCAGCTGCAAAATCCTCACGCCCGGCTTCTCGTAGTAGCGGGCCAGCTGACGGGGCATGAGCGTCACGCATCTGTTTTGCTGAACATAGGTTTTGATCGTCTCCACCCGCATATCTGTATACTCAATGGACATGGGCTGTTCACAGGCTGAGAATAACCTGTTGTAAAATGTGGCGTAGTATGGATCACCCATCAGCAAAAAATGATCCTCAGAGAACATCCCAATGGATACCCGCTCAGAATCCTTCAGGCGGTGCTGTTCGCTGACGAGGATTGCGTACTCGTCCTCTGCCAGCGGGTAGATATGATAGCAGTTGTCCTCCAGAAACGTGGTTCGGATCACGCCGATGTCGGCCTGCCCATTGTCCACCACCGACAAAATATCGGCGGTAGCCGTCTCGGAGACCTGTATGCAGATATCGGGATGCTCCTTCTCAAATTGCAGCAGCGCATCTGTGATTCCATACGGATTTAGCACCGGGACAGCGCTGATGGAAACCTGGCTCCGGCGGGATTCCGTAACCGCGCGCATTGTTTTGAGCATCTCTTCGTGCTCACGCAGAATCCGGCGCGCGTACACGAGAACCTGCTCGCCCTCCGGCGTCAGCGTGGCTTTTTTAAAGCTCCGGTCAAACAGCCGCGTGGACAGCTCCTTTTCCAGCGCGATGATCTGCTTGGACAGCGCCGATTGTGTCATGTGCAGCCGCTTTGCCGCCGAGGTGAATTGGCGGCACTCGCAAACCGTCGCCAACAGCTTTAACTGCCGTATTGTCATGGTAGTTCCTCCATATATCTCTGCATATATCTGCGGGTCCGCTTTTACCACTGATTATAGCACATCCCGGCCTTCCGCGAAAGGCGCAATGTCATGCTGCCGGGCAACGGCCTTATTTGACGGCATTGTCCATGATGGCAGGGAAGTCCGTTCACGCGGCCTTGTGTAACCTAAATAATAATGGCCGTCACCCCCCACGGAAACGCAACTGGCACTTGTTTTCCGGCACCTTGTATGGTAAGCTATTCTGGAGCGAGACCGGCTGAGAGAGGAGAGGCTTAGCCATGCTGATCAAAACCAGACAAAACCTCCGCGCCCTGGCCCTGGCGGCGCTTTGCGCATGTTCCCTGGGCCTGAGCGGATGCCAGGCCGCCCCGCCCGTCCCATCGGACCCTCCGGCGGTCCAGTCTGCGTCCGGCGGCCCGGCGGATGCGGTCCGGTTTGATCGGACGCTGGACGGCTACGACCCGGGCAAAAAGGAATACGACTTCTATTTCACCTATAAAATGGTCCATCCCTGGTGGGATGCGGTGGCTCTCGGCATGGAGGACGCCGCCCGGCAGTACGAGGAGCTGGGCGTAGTGGTCAACTACGAATATCTGGCCCCCACCGAGGTGTCCGCCCTGGACCAGCTCCGGCGGCTGCGGGAGGCCGCCGAGCGGGGCTTCGACGTGATCGGCGTGGACGTGGCCGACGTGGGCACTGTGACCCCCGCCATTAACGCCCTTCTGGACCAGGGCCAAAAGGTCATGACCTTTTCCAGCTCCGACGCCTCTGCGGAAAACGGCTGCCGCCGCATCGCCTACGTGGGCAATACCCACAACTACGAGGATGGGGCCGACCTGACCCGGGCGCTGTGCGAAAAGCTGGGCGGCAGAGGCAAGGTGGCCCTCCTGGTGGGCACCCCCGGCGCCCCCTGCCACGAGGACCGGGCCCTGGGCGCCCGGCGCGTCATCGGGCAGTACCCGGACATGGAGATCGTGGAAGCCGAATATGATAGGGACACGGTGGAGCTGGCCTACCAGTACACCAAGGAGTTTTTAGCCAGCCACCCGGACCTGGCCGGCATCATCTGCTGCAATATGAGCAATCCCGTGGGCGCGGCCCGGGCGGTGGTGGAGGCCGGACGGCAGGATCAGGTGGTGATCGTGGGCATGGACCACGATCAGGAGGCCCTGGGCTATCTCCGGGACGGGGTAATCTACGCCCTGGGGGTGCAGGACTGCTATTCCATCGGCTTTGACACCATCCAGGTGGCGGTAAAAATCGCCGATGGGCTGCTTCCGGGGGACTTATATCCCGAAAAGACGGAGGAAATCACAACCATCATCTACCAGGAGGACGCAGCTTCCATGCTGCGCATCCTGTATGGTGAGATAGATTGAGAATGGCGGGTATCGAACATGGATCAATCACAGCAGAGCATCAATGAAACGCAGAGACGCCAAACTGTGGCGGCCGCCATATGCGGCGGCATCCTCATCGCCATCATCCTGCTGATCACAACTGTGTGGGTGTCCACCGCAGCCCGGACCGGCACCAGCCAGGCCGTCGCCCAGGTGAGCGAGTTCTATTTGGAGGAGCTGGCCGGACGCAGGGCCCAGGTGGTGTCGGAGGAGCTGAAAAACAACTTTACTTATATGGAAAACGCCCTGGCGGTGCTGGACAGCTCCGATCTGGAGTCCCAGGACACCCTGCGGCGTTTCCTGGGCAAGGTCAAGCAGCTGTACGGGGTGAACAAATTCGCCCTGGTGGACGAGAACGGCATCGTCTACACCCAGCACAGCACCACCTCCGGCCTGAGCCGCTATCCCTTCCTGGCCCAGAAGGTGACCGAGCCGGTCATCACCATGTCCAGCCTCTACGGGGCGAAAAAGCAGGTCATCCTGGCCATCCCGGTGGAGGGAATCTCCTTTGAGGGTTCCCGGATTGAGGTGTGCTTCATCCAGCTCAACATCAGCGAAATGATCAGCTCCCTCACCCTCCAGACCGGCGGCAACGAGACCTTCTGCAACCTCTATCACCGCAGCGGCGAGAGCCTGACGGACAACAATTTCGGCTATCTCACCTCGGGCCACAACCTGCTCTCCGCCCTGCGGGAGTCAGAGCTGGACCCCGGCTACAGCTACCAGCAGCTGGAGGACGATTTCAACGCCGGCCAGATGGGGCAGATTTCCTTCCGCTACCGGGGCGGGCACGAGGATCTGTGCTATATCCCGGTGGAGGGCACCAGCTGGATGCTCACCATCCTGATCCGGGACAATGTCATTAACGACCAGATCAGCTCCATCAGCTCCGGCATGCTGCGCCGCAGCGTCATCCAGATCGCCATCACGCTGGCGGCCACGCTGGGCGTGTCCATCGCCCTCATCGCCCAGTACCGCCGCAACGCCCAGATCCTGCTCGCCCGGGAAAAGGCGGACGGGGACCGCATCCGGGCGGCCTATGCCCAGGTGGAGCGGCAGCAGACCGCCATGGAGATGATCCACGCCGCCATGGGCTCCGGCCAGTGGCACATGGACTTTGACGAGGACGCCAAAATGGTGTCGTGCACCTGGTCCGACGTATTCCGAAACATGCTGGGCTATGAGAGTGAGGAGGACTTCCCCAACCTGCTGGAATCCTGGTCTGAGCTGCTCCACGACGAGGACCGGGAGCGTGTGCTGCGGGCCTACTGGGCCGCAGTGCGGGACTACACCGGCGGCACCGCCTACGACGTGGAATACCGCCTGTTCACCAAGCACGCCGGCTGGCGGTGGTTCCACTCCGCCGGGCGGCTGTCCCGGCGGGAGGACGGCTCCCCCATCACCTTTGTGGGGCTGTTCCTGGACGTGGACGACTCCAAGACCATGGCCATCCAGCTGGAGCAGCAGCGGCTGGACCTCCAGGACGCCCTGGTTGCCGCCCAGCACGCCAACCGGGCCAAGACCACCTTCCTGAACAACATGTCCCACGACATCCGCACCCCCATGAACGCCATCATCGGCTTCACCTCCCTGGCCGCCGCCCACATCGACAACACCGAGCAGGTCCAGGACTACCTGGCCAAGATCACCACCTCCAGCAACCACCTGCTCAGCCTCATTAACGACGTGCTGGACATGAGCCGCATTGAGAGCGGCAAGGTGAAGATCGAGGAGAAGGAGACCTCCCTGCCCGAGGTGATGCACGATCTGAAAACCATCGTCCAGTCGGATATCGCCTCCAAGCAGCTGGAGTTTTACATCGACACCGCAGACGTGGTGAACGAGCATGTGCTGTGTGACAAGCTGCGGCTCAACCAGGTGCTGCTCAACCTGTTGAGCAACGCCATGAAGTTCACCATGCCCGGCGGTATTGTCAGCGTCCGGGTCATCCAGAAGCCGGGCGCGGCGGACGGCTGGGCGGCCTACGACTTCCAGGTAAAGGATACCGGCATCGGCATGAGCCAGGAATTCCTAGCCCACGTCTTCGACCCCTTTGAGCGGGAGCGGACCAGCACCGTCAGCGGCATCCAGGGCACGGGGCTTGGCATGGCCATCACCAAAAACATCGTGGACATGATGGGCGGCGCCATCTCCGTGGCCAGCGAGGAGGGCAAGGGCTCCACCTTCACCGTCTCCCTCCACTTCCAAACCTGCTCCGGCCCGGTGCGGCAGAAGGAGATCCCCCAGCTCAAGGGGCTGCGGGCGCTGGTGGCGGACGACGATTTCAACACCTGCTCCAGCGTCACCAAAATGCTGTCCACCATCGGTATGCGCTCGGATTGGACCACCTCCGGCAAGGAGGCGGTGCTGCGCACCCGCCTGGCCGCGGACCAGGGGGACGAGTACGCCGTCTTTATCATCGACTGGCTCATGCCCGACATGAACGGCGTGGAGGTGGTGCGGCGCATCCGCACCATCATCGGCGAGGACAAACCCATTATCATCCTCACCGCATACGACTGGTCGGATATTGAGGAGGAGGCCAGGGATGCCGGGGTCACCGCCTTCTGCTCCAAGCCCATCTTCCTGTCCGAGCTGCGGGAGCTGCTGGAGACGCCCTTTATCCCCCGCGGCCAGGAACAGCCCTCCTCCGCCCCGGACATCTCCTTTGCGGGCAAAAAAATCCTCCTGGCGGAGGACAATGAGCTCAACCAGGAGATCGCCATTGAGATCCTCCAGAGCTCCGGCTTTGACCTGGACGTGGTGGACGACGGCCAGACTGCGGTGGAGCGCATGAGCACCGCCCAGCCGGGCCAGTACGACCTGATCCTGATGGATATTCAAATGCCCATCATGGACGGCTACGAGGCCGCCCAGCGCATCCGGGCCATGAACCGCCCGGGCGTCACCGACATCCCCATCATCGCCATGACCGCCAACGCCTTTGACGAAGACCGGCGGGCGGCCCTGGATGCGGGGATGAACGGGCACATCGCAAAGCCCATCGACGTTCCCAAGCTGATGGAGCTTTTGCAGACACAGCTGGCATAGGGCGGCTTCCCGGCTGAGCCGGCCCGCCCATAGAAAGGATGACGGCGATGAACTACCGCAGATTGGGCAAAACCGGGCTGATGGTCAGCGAAATCGGCTTCGGCGCGGAATGGATGGAGCGCCACACCGCCGGGGAGTGCAAAGCGGTGCTGGCGCGGGCGGAGGAGCTGGGCATCAATATTTTGGACTGCTGGATGTCTAATCCCGAGGTGCGCACCAGCCTGGGCCTGGCCCTGGCCGGGCGGCGGGAGCGCTGGTACATCCAGGGCCACATCGGCTCCACCTGGCAGGACGGGCAGTATGTCCGCACCCGGGATGTGGGGCAGTGCCGGGCGGCCTTTGAGGACCTGCTGGAACGGCTCCAGACCGACTATATCGACCTGGGCATGATCCACTTTGTGGACACCCAGGCCGACTGGGACGGGGCTATGGACGGGCCCTTCCTGGACTATGTAAAACAGCTCAAGGCCCAGGGGACCATCCGCCACATCGGCATGAGCACCCACAATCCCGCCATGGCCAAAAAGGCGGTGGAGGGCGGCCTGGTGGAGATGATTCTGTTCAGCGTCAATCCCGCCTTTGACATGCACCCCGCCACCGACGACCTGGACACCTATTTTGATTGGGAGAACTATCAGGCAGACCTGGGCGGCATCGACCCCCAGCGCGCCGAGCTGTACAAGCTGTGCGAGCAGAACGATGTGGGCATCACCGTGATGAAGCCCTATGCCGGCGGGCGGCTGTTTGATGCGGAGCGCTCCCCCTTCGGCGTGGCCCTCACCCCGGTACAGTGCCTCCACTACTGCCTCACCCGGCCCGGGGTGGCGGCGGTGATGGCCGGGTACGACACCCCTGAGCATGTGGAGCAGGCTGCGGCCTATGAGACCGCCTCCCAGGAGGAGCGGGACTATGCCAGCGTCCTGGCCCGCGCCCCCCGCCACACTTTCGGCCAGGGGGAATGCACCTACTGCGGCCACTGCAAGCCCTGTCCCGTCAATATCGACATTGCCATGGTCAATAAATATTATGATCTGGCCGTCATGCAGCCGGAACCGCCCGCCACGATACGGGCCCACTATCTGGCCCTGGACCACCGTGCGGACCAGTGCATCGGCTGCCGGGCCTGCGAGAGCCGCTGTCCCTTTGGGGTGAAAATCGCCCGGCGCATGGAGCAGGCCGCCCGGCTGTTCCGGGACTGACCCGCGCCAGGCCGCCCAAATCCCCGGCGGCTCCTGCCCTGAAACCACAAAAAGAAGCGGCGCAGCCAAAAAGGCTGCGCCGCTTTTCCATGTAAGCATACCTCCCAGAAACAGCCGCGGGGGCTTTCCCCCATGGCAGGGCGGCAGGGGGTTACCTGCCCTCCGCCCGGGCCATAGCCAGCTGGAAATCCCTCTGGTCGGTGAATATCTCGCTGCGGTAGGGGTTCTTTTTTTGCTCAATGGACCGCTTGATAATGAAGGCCAGGGCCACCACATTCACCGCCAGCGCGATGATGGCCACCACGCCCTGCATGGTGGGGTCGGCGGAGGCAGGCCGCACCGCCGGGTTCATCACCCCGTCGGAGTACAGAACGGGGAGCACAGCGAAGCGCCCCTCATCCTGGAACAGGGGGAATACCTGGGCAAACATGCACCACAGGGCCAGGGTGTTGGCCCGGTTCTGGATCCAGCCGCCCTTGTTCCACAGCGCGTTGGCAAAGGTGGGGGCCAGCAGCAGGGCCAGCCCGCAGTACCAGGTGTGGGTGGGCAGGTTGTTATAGGTATACTCAAAGTTCCACAGGTCGTAGGCCAGAATGTACACAAAGGTCATATCCGGCCACAGCATGTCCCGCTTGTCCTTGGAGGCGTAGATCCCCCACCAGCCGGTCATGCACAGGATATTGATGATGCCGGCAATGCCGTTGACCCAGTTCCACCAGCCGCCGTACAGCCACACATTCTCGCTGGACAGCCACCAGCGGTCCCCGTACGCCCGGAGGGCCGCGAGGCCCTTGATGCCGGATTCAAAATCGCTCACCACGGCGATGAGGATGTTGATGGCCACGATGACAAAGGGGAACACCTTAAACCACTCCGTCCCACCGATGCTCCACTTGTATTTCAGCATCATGAAGCCGATGCAGCCCGCAGTTGCGGCGTACAGCTTGGCATAGTGGAACCAGCTGTTCATGTGGGTGTAGGTCTGATTGTTCAGCGCCCAGTCCATGCCCATGCCGGCACACACATAGATGGCAATGAAATAGATCGTGAGCACCGCCGGGATGCCCAAAAAGCAGATCATCCCGCCCAGCTTGCTGCGCCGGGCGAATTCGTTGGTCAGCACAAGCCCGGTGAATACCAGCAGCCAACCGAAGAGCTGCCAGCCCGCGCCGTCGCCATAAATTTGAAACAGCATTGTTTCTTCCTCCTCTTGTGGGGTTTCCCCCGTTTTTCTCTCTCTTCATCAGGTATGCCGGTCAGTATCCCTCAATCTCCTTGATATTCACCTCGTTTCCCGTCAAAAGCCAGGTGCTGCCGCTCCCGCAGCGGGGGCAGGTGCGCCCGTGGGCCACCGTGGGATAGTCTGTGCCGCAGCCATCGCAGTGGGTGACGGCGGGCAGGGTCTCAATCCTCAGCTCCGCCCCGCTGACCGTCTCCGACTTGGCCGCCGCCCATTTCCAGCAGTCGGTGAGGTAGTCCGGCACCACGCCGGACACCTCCCCCAGCTCCAGCACCACGGCAGACACCTTTTCCAGGTGGTTTTCCGCCGCCGTCCCCTCCACCCCGCCGATGACATGGAACACAATGCCCAGCTCGTGCATGGCCTACTTCCTGTTCTTTCGGGCGGCCCGCTTGATCTTGATCTCCCGTTTCACCATATTGGGCAGGATCGCCTTCATCTTGTCCTCGCTCTTAATCATGGTGGAGCACTCCGGCCGCTCCCTGTGGAGGTGGATGGCGTCAAACTCACAGCGGGTTGTGCACAGCCCGCAGCCGATGCACTTGTTGGGGTCCACGATGGACGCGCCGCAGCCCAGGCAGCGGGCGGTCTCCGCCTTGACCTGCTCCTCGGTAAAGGTGCGCTTGGCGTCGCGGAACGACTTTTTCCAGTCAAAGCTGCCGTCCATGCCGGGAATCTGCCGCTGGGCGCTGTCGTACTGCTCCACTTTGATGTTGTTCTTGTCCAGCTCCACGAAGTACCGGGGGTCCCGGCCGATGGTCATGCTGGTGTCCGGCTGGACAAAGCGGTGGAGGGAGACGGCGGCCTCCTTGCCCGCGGCGATGGCGTCGATGGCAAACTTGGGGCCGGTATAAACGTCCCCGCCCACAAACACGTCGGGCTGGGCGGTCTGATAGGTCTTGGCATCCGCCTTGGCCCAGCCGCCCCGGGCCAGCTCCACCCGGCTGCCCTCCAGCAGCTGGCCCCACTCCACGCTCTGGCCGATGGACAGCACCACATGGTCGCAGGGAACGGTGACGGTATCCTGCTCGTCGTACTGGGGGGCGAAGCGGCCCTGGCTGTCCCACACGCTGGTACAGCGCATGAACACCACCCCGGACACCTTGCCGTTTTCGCTCAGCACCTCCTTGGGGCCCCAGCCGCACTGGATGGCGATGTCCTCCTCCTCCGCCTCGGCGATCTCCTCCAGGGAGGCGGGCATTTTCTCCCGGGGCTCCAGGCAGTACATGGCCACGGAATCCGCCCCGCAGCGGTGGGCTGTCCGGGCCGCGTCGATGGCCACATTGCCGCCGCCCACAACAACGCACCTGCCCGGGACCTTCAGGCTCTCGTCCGCCAGGACCTGGCGCAAGAACTCCACCGCGGAGTACACGCCCTGGGCCGTCTCGCCGGGAATACCGGGCAGGCGGCCGCGCTGGCAGCCGATGGCGACGTAAAACGCCTCATATCCCTGTGAGCGCAGGTCGTCCAGCGTCAGATCCCGGCCCACCTCCACGCCGCAGCGCAAGTCCACCCCCAGGGCGCGGATCACGTCGATCTCCGCGTCCAGCACGTCCTTTTCCAGCTTAAAGCTGGGGATGCCGTAGCGCAGCATACCGCCCAGCTCCTGATTTTTCTCAAACACGGTGGGCTCGTAGCCCTTGAGGGCCAGATAGAAGGCGCAGGACAGCCCCGCCGGGCCGCCGCCGATGACGGCGATCTTCTGGGAGAAGGTCCCCTCCACCTTAGGAATCACCTTTTCCGGCACAAAGCGGCGCTCCGCCTTCAAATCCTGCTGGGCGATAAACTTCTTCACCTCGTCGATGGCCACAGCCTGGTCGATGGTCCCTCGGGTGCAGGCGTCCTCGCACCGGCGGTTGCAAACCCGGCCGCACACGGCGGGGAAGGGGTTCTCCTTTTTGATGAGCTCCAGCGCCTCGGTGTACTTCCCCTGGGCCGCCAGCTTCAGATAGCCCTGGACGGCGATGTGGGCGGGGCAGGCGGTCTTGCAGGGGGCGGTGCCCGTCTCGTGGGTGTTGATCCGGTTCTTGTCCCGGTAGTCCACCGACCACTTCTCCGGGCCCCACTTCACCTCGTCGGGCAGCTCCTGCCGGGGGTACTGGATGGGTGCGCCGTCCTTGGCGCACAGCTTTTGCCCCAGCTTGGCCGCCCCGGCGGGGCACACCTCCACACAGCCGCCGCAGGCCACGCACTTGTCCTGCTCCACCTTGGCCACATAGGCCGACCGGCTCATGTTGGGGGTATTGAACAGCTGGGAGGTGCGCAGGGCGTTACACACGTTCACATTGCAGTTGCAGATGGCGAAAATCTTCTGGTCCCCGTCGATGTTGGTGATCTGGTGGACATAGCCGTTGGCCTCCGCCTTGCGGAAGATCTCCAGGGCCTCCTCCTTGGTGATGTAGCGCCCCCCCTTGTCGGTCTCCACCACGTAGTCGGCCATGTCGCCCACGGCGATGCACCAGTCGTCGGCGTCGTCGCCGCAGCCCTCGCCCAGCTTGGCCCGGCTCATCCGGCAGGAGCAGGGGGAGGCGGCGTATTTGCCCTCGTACTTGTCCAGCCAGTGGGAGATGTGCTCAATGGAGATGGACTTGCTCTCCATCCCGATGGCCTGCTCCACCGGGATGACGTGCATCCCGATGCCCGCCCCGCCGGGGGGCACCATGGGGGTGATCTTCTCCAGGGGCAGGAAAGTCATGCGCTCAAAGAAGGCGGCCACCTCGGGGTGCTCGTCGATCTGGGCGCGGCGCATATTGAAAAACTCCGCGCTGCCGGGGACGAACATAGGCAGGACATACCGCTTCTCATGGTTGGGGTTCTTGCCGTCCAGGTTCTCCCAGTGGTACTCGATGAGGCCGATGAGGCTCATCTCGTCCAGCAGCTTTTGCAGCTTGTCCGGCTCCATGCCGGTGAGCTTCTGAATCTGCTGGAAGGTCTTGGGCTTGCGCACCTTCATCTTCATGGCCACGTCGGCCATCTCGTCGGTGACCAGCCCCGCCAGCCCCCAGTACTCCGGGTCCTCCCCGGTGACGCCGTGGAGCTTGGCGGGCACCCGGTCGGTGATCATCCTGCCCAGCTTGACGATCTTCTCCCGGGGCTGGTCCGTCTTGGGGATCTGAAAGGACAGCCTGCCCTCGTCCAGGGGGAATTTTGTCTCGCTCATGTCTTTTCTCCTCTCTCTTTCATCAAGGTGCTCAGCCTCTCCAGGCTTGAACCTGCTCCCGCAGCCAAGCGGCCCAGACCTCCACCCCCTGGCCGGTCTTGGCGCAGATGGGGATCACCACTGCGTCCGGGTTGCGCATTTTGATGTGCTCCCGGCACTTTTCCAGGTCGAAGTCAAAGTACGGGGCCACGTCCATTTTGTTGATGAGCACCACGTCGCACACCTGGAACATCAGGGGGTATTTCAGCGGCTTGTCGTCCCCCTCGGGCACCGAGAGGATGGCCGCATTTTTCACCGCCCCCGTGTCGAACTCCGCGGGGCACACCAGATTGCCCACATTCTCCAAAACAGCCAGTTCCACACCGCCGCCGTCCAGCAGCTCATCCAGCCCCTGGCGGGTCATGTCGGCGTCCAGGTGGCACATGCCCCCGGTGTGGAGCTGGATGGACCTCACCCCCGCCGCCGCCATGGCCCGGGCGTCCACATCGGAGTCGATATCCGCCTCCATCACGCCGATGTTCATCTCGTCCTTCAACAGCTCCGCCGTCCGCCGCAGGGTGGTGGTTTTGCCCGAGCCGGGGGAGCTCATGAGGTTGAGCAGAAAAACGCCCCGCTCCTTCAGCTCCTGGCGCAGCTGGGCCGCCCGCCTGTCGTTATCGGCGAACACGCTCTGCTTCACCTCAATGACACGAACCGGGTTCATGCCGCATCCTCTCCTTTCTCTGGTTCGACCAGATAGCATCATAATTTTACCATTTCCCCGTCTTTGCGTCAACTGCCCGGAAATTTTTCCACATTTTCAGCTTTATTCACAGTTTTTCCTCCTTGCTTTTGTAGGTCTTGTATGATAAACTTTTCTTCTGAACTATGGTATGACCAGAACCAGAGGAGGTTTTCACATGGAATTTGCCAAGCTGTCCGCCCCCAGCCTGAAGGACCTGTTTGTACAGCAGCTCCAGGGTATGATCCTGTCCGGGGCGCTGCCTGTGGGCACCCAGCTGCCCCCGGAGCGGGTGCTGGCCGAGCAGATGCAGGTGAGCCGCACCGTGGTAAACAGCGGCCTTGCCGAACTGTCCGGCCAGGGGTTTTTGGAGGTCCGCCCCCGACAGGGCACCTGCGTGGCCGACTACCGCCGCCGGGGGAATTTGAGCACCCTCATCGCCATCATGCAGTACAAGGGCGGCGCGCTGGGAAAGGAGGAGGTCCGCTCCATTCTGGAGGTGCGCCGGGCCCTGGAGCATCTGGCGGCGGAGCGGGCCATCCTGTACGCCTCCGACCAGGCGCTGGACCTGCTGGGGGAGCATCTGGAGCGGATGTCGGCCGCCTCTACCCCTGGTGAGGCGGCGGAGGCCGCCTTTGCCTTTCAGCACGAGCTGGCCCTGGTGGGAGGGAACAGCATTGTGCCGCTGATCTACTACTCCTTCAAGCCGCCGGTGATCGCCCTGTGGGTGCGCTTCTGCACCCTGTACGGCATCCCCGCCCTGGTGCGCAACACCCAGACCCTGTACTCCCTCCTCCGCGCCCGGGACGCCCAGGGAGCCTCCCGCTGGATCGACGCCTACCTGGAACAGGCCATCAGCGGCGGCCAGCAGATTTACCAGCCCCGCTAACGGAAGGTCTTGACAAACCGCCCTTTCAATTGTATACTAATTTTCGATATTTAGTTTACAATAGGAGGAGTTCCCATGACTGTAAAACCCTTGGCAGGCCCCCGGCAGCTGACGCTGTGCGCGGTGATGGCCACGGTAATGTGTGTACTGGCCCCCATCTCCATCCCCATCGGCCCCATCTCCCTCACCGGCGGCACGCTGGCCATCTACCTGGCAGCCTATCTGCTGGGCGGGGCCTGGGGGACGGCGGCCACCCTGGTTTACCTGCTGCTGGGCTTTGTGGGCCTGCCGGTATTCAGCAACTACATGGGCGGCGCCGAGCGGCTGGCCGGCCCCACAGGGGGCTATCTGGTGGGCTACCTGCCCATGGCCTTTATCGCGGGGGCGGTGGTCACCCTGACCCTGACCCGCTTCCGGGACAGTGCGCCCAGGGGCATGGCCATCGCCCTCGCCCTCCAATTCCTGGGGATGGTGCTGGCCACCGCCGTGCTGTACGCCTTCGGCACCGCCTGGTACTGCGTCCAAGCGGAAGTGGATCTGCAAAAGGCGCTGGCAGTCTGCGTGATCCCCTTTATTCCCTTCGACCTGATGAAGATGGCCTTGGCGCTGGCGGTGGCCGCCCCGGTGCGGCGGCGTCTGGAACGGGCCGGACTGCTCTAAGGCGCGGGAAAGGGGCCCTCTCCGGCTGTGCCGGAGAGGGCCCCTGATTTTATCGCTCCGGCACGTTCCCTGCCCCTGATTTCGCCGGAAGGCTGCCTGCATTTTTGCCCCGTATTTTGCGGCCCACAGGTTGCAATGCCCCCTGGGCTATGCTATAATGAGGACGGAAGATTTTGCCCCATTTCCATCCATGAGGTGATCTTATGATAAACAGTATTTCCGCCATGGGCCCCTGGTCCTCCTACGGCGTCTATGGCGCGTCCTACGCCGGCCGCGCCGCCCAGGCCCAGGGCCCGGATAAGGCCCAGTCCGTCCAGCGCCCCTCCGCGGTGTGGACCGCCCGCAGGGCCGCACAGCCCGATACCCCCGTCCAGCCTGTCACCCCCGCCAAGGCGGTGGGCAGCAGCGAGATGAAGCCCGGCCAGTTCTCCCTGAACGTCCGGGAGGGCGCCGACCCGGTGGAGATGGCGGTGCGTATGCGCATCAGGTATGCGGGGGACGGCCCCGCCGGGCAGGGCGCCGCCGCCCAAGCAGCCGGTGCGGACAAGGCCAAGGCCCCCGAGTTGGCCGGCCTCAAGGGCACCGATGCCCAGCAGGCGGCGGACCCCTCCGCCATCGAGGCCAAGAGCGCCCAGGAGGTCATGGAGGAGGGCGAGTGCCAGACCTGTAAGGAGCGCACCTACCAGGACGGCTCCGACGATCCCGGCGTGTCCTTTAAAACCCCCACCAACATCGCCCCCGAGCAGGTGGCCTCCGCCGTGCGGGGACATGAAAACGAGCATGTGGTCCGGGAGCAGGCCAAGGCCCGCCAGGAGGATCGGAAGGTGGTCAGCCAGTCCGTTACCTATCACACCGCCATCTGTCCTGAGTGCGGCAAAGCCTACGTCTCCGGCGGCACCACCCGCACCGTCACCAAGGCCAACAGCGGCCAGCAGGCGGATCAGCAGACCGGGCGGCAGGACCCCCGCGTCCCCTTCTCCGCCGTGGCGTAAGCAGCACAAAAAAGAGCTTCGGGAAATTCCCGAAGCTCTTTTCTTACGCTCTGGCGGCCTTCTTCAGCACCCGCCGGGAGATGGTTTCCAGCGAGGCGGTGGGGTTGCTCCGCCGCAGCCGGGCAATGCAGCCCAGACAGGCGGGGATGAGGAACGCATCCGCGCAGATCCACGCCGCCGGGGAGGCAAAGCAGGCGGCGGTGTAGCCCATACCAGGCACGAAGAACCAGCCCACCACAGTCCGGGCGATCATCTCCAGCACCCCCGCCAGAATGGCAAAGACGCTGAAGCCCATGCCCTGAATGGAGAAACGCAAAATGTTCACCAGGGCCAGGGGGAAGAAAAACGCGGTCTGGAGGACGATATACTGGCAGGTCAGGCTCAGCAGCAGCCCCAGCTGGGGGTCGGAGGAGCTGAGGAACAGCATGGCGCACTGCGGGGCGAAGAGAAGCATTCCGCCCAGGGCGATGGCGGAGTAGCCCGCCCCCAGCACAGAGCAGGAGCGCACCCCCCGGGGCAGGCGGTCAAGCTGCCCGGCGCCCGCATTCTGGCCGCAGTAGGTGGCCATGGCGGCCCCCATGGCGTCAAAGGGGCAGGCCAGCAACTGATACACCTTGCCGGCGGTGGCCACGGCGGTCACGTAGACGCTGCCCAGGCCGTTTACGGCGGTCTGCATCACGATGGAGCCGATGGCGGTGATGGAGTATTGCAAGCCCATGGGCAGGCCCATGGCGCAAAGGGACTTGCAGGCGTCGGCGTCAAGCCGCCCCTCCTCCCGGGTAATTCGGAGAATGGGGAACCGCTTCACCATATACACCAGGCACGCCACGCCGGACACCGCCTGGGACACCACCGTGGCAATGCCGGCCCCGGCCACACCCCAGTCCAGCAGCAAAATGAAGCCCAGGTCCAGCACGATGTTCAGCCCGGCGGACAGCGCCAGGAAGTAAACCGGGGTCCGGCTGTCCCCCAGGGCGCGGATGATGGACGCCAGCAGGTTATACAGGAATACCACAGGAATGCCCATGAAGATGACGAAGATATAGGCGTTGGCATCCCAAAAGAGGTCGGCCGGGGTGTCCATGGCGATCAGGATATCCCGGCAGAGGATGCCGGTACCCACGGTGAGCACCAGGGCAATGACGGCGGACAGGTAGGCGGCGTTGGCCACATACCGGCGCATCTGGGGGTAGTCCTTGGCGCCCATCCGCTGGGCCACGGGGATGGCGAAGCCGGAGCACACCCCCAGGCAGAATCCGATGACGAAAAAGTTGATGGAGCCGGTGGAGCCCACCGCCCCCAGGGCCTGGGAGCCCAGCAGCTTGCCCACGATCATGGCGTCCACCATGTTATAGAGCTGCTGGAACAGCAGCCCCAGCAGGGTGGGTACCGTAAAGCCCAGGATCAGCCGCATGGGGCTGCCCGAGGTAAGGTCTTTAGTCATAATTGATTGCCTCCTTTCCAAAGGCCGGTTCACATAATATTGCCTCCCTGGAGCTCCTCAGGCCCCAGCTTTCGCACTATTATAGACGCTTCCCCCAGGAATACAAGAGGTTTTTTCCACAATATTTCCTTTCGTTTTTTTGCTTATATCGGGAATTTACCAGTCATGAAATCTTAAATAGTATAAATTTTCTCCTTTCGCCGATCCACCTTTGTTGAAAACGACGAGACCCCCGCACCTTCCTCTGGGAAGGCGCGGGGGTCTTGCTCTCCGAATGTCCGGGCCTACAGCTCATCCCGGTCCTTCTGGCTTCTGATCTCCTCACGCTGAACAACGAAAATGGCCCGCAGCAGGCGGTCCTGCTCCTTGGGGGGGAGGGCCTCAAACTGGCAGCCGTAGCGGATGACGCCCATATCCGGCTTGCCCACCCGGCGCACCTGGCAGCTGAAGCTGAAGGGCTCCAGCCCCTCGGCCAGGTAGATCCCCGTGATGGAAAGCCGGTCGTTCACCTCGTACTCCTCCCGGCTGGAGATAAGCATTCCGCCGGCGCTCACGTCCAGGATCTGGCAGGGCGCGGCCTTTTTGGCCGGCCCGTTGATCCCCGCCCGCCGGGAGCACAGCGCCGCCGTATCCGGGCTGATGCTCTGCCGGAAGAACGCCCGCTGCTCTTGGGTGTACTTGCTCTCCAGCCGGTCCACCTTCCAAATCAGGTTGGTGCTGCCGCACACGCGGGCGTTGACCACCACGCTGCCCCGCTCCCCCTGGAAGTAGCGCAGCTTGATCTCCTTATTGTACATCACCGGCGGCAGGCTGTCCCCCTTGGCCTCCCGGAGGACCACTGCCCCATTGCGCACCATTTCCACCTTCCCCACAAAGGTAAGGCGGTTGTCCATGGTCAGCACCTCCACCGTCATGTCCGGGTGCAGCCCAAAGATCGACGCTATATTCACCTGGGAGAACTGCTCTGTATCGGGCGTCTGATTCATAGTCCCGTCTCCTTTTCCTCTTGATTGTGGCGGCGGTCACATGGTCATTACAAAGTGGAGGATCACCGCGATTTCCGCCCGGGTAATGTCGCCGCGGGGGTTCAGGCGTCCCCGGTTGTCGCCGTTCACCGCGCCAATGCGCACCAGCGTGCCCACCGCGTCCCGCGCGTAGCTGGACACCTCGCGGCTGTCCACAAAGCGGGACAGGTCCACCGATGTGCCGCTGCCCAGGCTCCAGCCCGAGGCGGTCAGGGCGTTTTTAATCATCACCATGGCGTCCTGCCGGGTCACGGAGCTGTTGGGCCTGAAGTTTACCCCGTCCCCGTTGACGATGCCCATCCGCTTGGCTGTGGCCACCGCATTGGCGTAATAGGCGTTGGTGGGCACATCGGCAAAGCTGTAGCCGCTGCCGCCGGTGAAGTCAAACGCCCGGCACAGCATCAGCACAAAGTCCCTGCGCAGCATCTTCTGATTGGGCCCGTACTGGCCCGGGGCCACGCCGTTGGTCACATCGTTCGCATAGAGATAATCCACCGCAGCAGCAGCCCAGGCGTGCTTGCCCATGTCGGTGAAATAGCGGGACGTGCCGCTGCTGGTGAGGGTGAAGTTAATCCGGCCGCTCACCCGTTCGCCGCTGCTGCTGTAGCCGGTGTAGGTCACTGTGGCCGTCCCCTGGGCGCCGCCCCGGGGCACGAAATACAGCTGGTCGATGCTGGGATTGCTGGAGCAGTAGTACCGTCCGCCCACATTGGCCAGGGTGCCCGAACCGAAGCCGCTGTAGTTGGCATACAGCTGGCCCAGGGTGGAGGAGGGCAGGCTGGTGATCTCAATATAGGACAGCTCCCGGCTGAGCACCGGATTGCAGACGTTTCGCAGGGTGGCGCTGCTCAGGCGGATGGGGCTGGAGCTGCTGACGGTATAATTCACGTCGCTGGGGGTTGGATTGCTCACCTGGACCGCCACCGTGCCGGTAAAGCTCTGCCCGTTGATGGCGTAGCCGGTGTAGTTGAAGTAGGACGTGCCCACGTAATTGGAGCTGGGCACAAAGGAGATATTCCCGATCAGGTTTTGATAGCCGCTGCCGGTGCGGTAATAGGATGTGCCCGCATACACCCGGTTGCCGTAGCTGCTGTTGCTGCTGTAGTTGTAATACAGCGTCCCCTGATTGGAGCTGGGCAGCTGGAACTGCAAGTAATTCAGGGCTGCCCCGGTGGCGGCAACGCTGGCATTGTTGAAGTCGTTCACCTGGAATACCGCCGGCCTGCCCTGATAGGCGCTGTACTGGATGCTCTGGGCCACGCCGCCGCCATAGCTGTCCAGCCGGATAAACACCGTACCGGCGAAGGAGGCCCCCCCGGCGCCGATGCCCGTGAAGGGGATGGATACCGTGTCCGGGGCGGTGGAGGAGGGGACAAAGCACACGCCGCCCACGCTGGGCATCCCGCTGCGGTAGTAGTTGGTCCCGGCGCTTACGGGGGTGTTGTAGCCCCCGCCGGAGTAGTAGTTATAGTACAGCGTGCCCTCGCTGGAGGGGGGGAGCTGGAAGCGCACATAGCTCAGCATCTCGTTGGTGGCGTTATAGCAGGCCATGTTGAAATCATTGGCCTGGAAGTACACCGGGGCGCGCTTGCTGCCGGCATAGTTCACCAGGCCCTGCCCCGCCTGGGAGGTGACCTTGATGGTCACCTGGCCGACGAAAGCCGATCCCCCCTGGGGATAGGCCCGGTAGCTCACCGTAATTGTCCCCGAATAGCCCTGGGCGGGGACAAAGCTCACGTTGTCCAGATGGTTGACGCCGCTGCTGCGGTAGCGGGTGCCGGAATCCACCCGCTCGCCATAGCCGCCCACATACTTGTAATACAGCGTGCCATAGGCGCTGGAGGGCAGGTTGAAGGTGACATAATCCAGTCCCCGGCCCGTCCTGGCCCAGCACACCTCCTCAAAGTCCGCCGCCTGGAAACGGGCGGGCTGTCCCTCGTTGGCGGTGTAGGTGATGCCGCTGGTGGGGGCCGCGCCGTTCACCGGCACCCGGATGATGCCGCTGAACGCCTGCCCTCCCACGGTCCAGGCGGTGTAGCTGATATCCGCGCTGCCGGTAAAGGAGGCCCTGGGCACAAAGGACACCTGATTCAGCGCCAGCAGGCCCTGGGCCCCGCTCACATAGTACTGCTCCGTGCTGCCCACACCAGCCCCCGGGTCCGCCTCGGACACGTAGCCGTAATACAGCACGCCCTGGGCGGTGGACACCGACAGGTTTGTTACATAGCTCAGCGGGCTTTTGTACTTGTACTGGGCCAGGGAGTTGAGGACGTTGGCAATGGTGCCGCTGTAATAGGGCTGGTCCGGGTCGCCCACGTTAAAGACGGTGGACGCGGCGGCGGTGGACATGTTCATGGGGCTGCCTGCGGACACATTGCCCGCCTGGATCAGGCCGCTGGTGTCCTCGGACACGGTGACCACACACTCAGCCGAATAAAGGCCGTCCTTCGTGGTGGCGGTGATCTTGGCGGTGCCCGCCTGGTTCCGGGCGGTCACAACGCCTCCGCTGACCATGGCGATGTCCGCGCGGTCACTGCTCCACGTCACCGCCTGGCCCGCCGCCTCGCCGAAAAAGGGCTGCTTCACCGCCAGGGTTTCCGACTTGCCCATAGCCAGGCTGAGGGACGTGCGGTTGAGGGTGATGCCGGACACCACCAGCTCAAAGTCGTCGCTCAGGGTCCGCGCGCCGCTGGTGACAACCACCGTGATGGTGGTTTTGCCGGGCTGGTTCCCCCGGGTCACAACCCCGGTCACGGGGGCGGCGTTGGCCGCGGTGGACGCCGTCACGGTGGCTACGCTGGGGTCGGAGCTCTTCCACTCCACCTTATCAATGGTGGCATCCTCCGGCATCAGCTTAGGCGTGTACTCCCAGCTGTTGCCGTCGTTCTTGTTTTTCTGGTCCGTCTTTTTTGTGAAGCTCAGGCTGTTGGCCTCAACAAACTTCTTGGTGACGGTCACCTGGCAGGTTTTGATTTTGTTCCCGTCCGCTGTTACCACCGTGATGACGGCGGTCCCCTCTTTGAGCCCCTTGACGGTGGCCTCCCCGGCTGTTCCGCTGGGGGTCACGGTTGCCACGTCCGTCCTGTCAATGCTCCAGGTCACAGCCTTGTTGCTGGCGTTGGCGGGGTCCACCAGGGCGTTCAGGGTTTTTTCCTCACCCTCGCAGAGGGTGAGGCTGGCGGGCTCTATCGCCACGCCAGCGACTGGGACGTTGGCGGCATCGCTGGTGACGGACACCTTCATCGTGTCGGTCACCACATCCTTGTTGTCAGTTTTGTTGACCAGCGTAGCGGTAACTACATAATCCCCCGCCTGGGCGGGCACGGTCATTGTGGTTTCAAAAGAATCGCCGGAAGCCGGATTAAAGGCGAGCGAACTACCCCCGACACTGGAGCTGGTCCATGTGAGAGTACCGGCGCCCGGATTCCAACCCTGGCCCGCAAACTCAATTTTCAGCTTCGCCGTCCCGCCGGACTTTATTTGCAGCGTATCGGTCGCGTTATTATAGTAGCCATCGGTAAACTGGTCCGCCGTGATTTGGATGCTGGTGCCTCCCTCCCCGGGAGCCGCCCACGCGGGCGTGACCGTCAGGGACAGCGCCATGGCAAGCGCCAGCATCAGCGCGCCGAAACGGCGCAAACAATCATTTTTCATAGCCGCACTCCTTTGAGTTCATGCCAGAAGCCGGGGGGCGGGGGCCGCCCCCCGGCTTGGGTGGTTACTTGTCCGTCCGGGCGTCCCAGGCGGCCGGCACGATAAAGCTGGCCACATACTCCACGGGGATGTCCTTGGTCCCCGTTCCGGGCACCTTTGTAATCTGGACCTTGACTGTCAGCGGACTGCGGTCCAGGCCGTTTTTCTCCTTGTCGCACACGCTGCCGTCAAACGAGATACCAAACCCGCTCTGCGCGTTCTTCACGTCCAGCTCAATCACCGAGATGGGGGCCTTTGACTCCGCAGCCTTGTGCGTGTCCGCATAACGCACCACCACGCCCGCGTTTCCGCTGGTGGTGATGATGCTGCCCAGCGCAGCGTAGCTATTTGCAACCGCTACGGTATGGCCTTTTCCGTTCAGTTTGCAGCCGTCTATAGGCAGCGTCTTCTGCTCGGTGCCCGACTGGGTGTTGGAGTACAGCCCCTCGCTGAACACTATGCTGATGGTGCCCTCCTCAATCTGGGGCAGCTTGTTTCCCTTTCCGTCCTCCGCCCATTTTGTCACCGCGATGATGGCGCTGGTGATCATGGGCGGCTCGGTATCCGCCTTCTGCACCGGGCGCACCGCCCGGAAGGCGTCGCCGGAGCCCAGCACGCTCTTACCCACCGCCAGGAAGGTATAGAAGGTGCGGTCCTGCATCCCGGTGCACGGGATGCGGTTTGCCGCGCCGCCGTTGCCCGCCTCGGTGACCCGCTTGGAGCCGGTCATCACCACGGTGGTGCCCGACACCTCCTGGCTGCGGATCAGCCCGGCCACGGTGTCCTTGCCCCGGGCGTTGGCGTAGTGGTCAAACACGCTGCCGTCATATTCCCTGGTGTTTTTATTGTAGTGCGGCGTGGTCAAAGCGTCCAGCACGGTCTTCACATTGGCCACATCGGCGTCATCTGCGGGCGCTGCTTTTTGGTCCGTCATGGCTGTATTGCCCCAGAAGTCGGCCCGGATCGCCGCGTCCTCGCTGCCGCTGCTCACCAGGATGTAGTTCAGATCGGTGGTGCGGTCCACCTCAATATTCACGTTGGTGCCGCTGATGCTGGCGTTGATGTTGGGCCGCACAGACTCCTGGGTGATGAAGGCGTAGCACTCGGCAAACCTGGAATAAATGGCCGAGGTGCCCTTGGTCACCAGGTAGACATAGTACAGGGTGTTGGGGTCCAGGTCCTCAAGGGTGATGGTGTAGCCCACGTTGGCCTCCATCGACGGGGTGGAACCGTAGCGCACCTTGCCGCTGAACTTTCCGCCGGTGATGGTGTTCACGCCGGGCGCGGACAGCATCATGCGGTCATGGTAGTCGGCAGTGGCGTTCTCCGTGGCCTTCTTGCCGCCCTTCTGGGGTACGGCGTAGACGCCGGTGGGCAGGGGCAGGCCCTCCACGATCTGCTGGACCTTGCTGGTATCGTCTGCTTGCAGGCCCCAGCCCGCCATGGTGGGCACCACCGGCGTGGTGTAGCTGGTGACGCCCTCCAAATCGGAGAACTTCAGCTGGCCTGTGGGAACGAAATCATCCGCTTCCTTTTTGAAGTTGTTCAGCGGCACCGCCACGTAGAACACCTGGCCGGGACGGTCCAGCATCACGTCGATCTCCGCGCCGATGTCGCCCGCGGCGATGGAGGGATAGTTTTCCACCAGCTGGGGCGGCTCGGTATCGCTGAACTGCTTGCGGATAATCCGGGGGTCGGGGTTGCCGATGGAGGATACGCCGTCGTCCTTCTGCGCGGTCTCCCAGTCGGTCTGGTAGCTGCCGTTGGACAGGTTGGACAGGCCGTGGCTGGAGCCGGCCACCACCATGATCTTCACCGTCACCCGCCGGTTCCAGGCGGAGGAATCGTCGCTGTCCCCGAGAGAGGTCACGCGGATGGCGTACTCCACGTCCGCGTTCAGCGTCTTGACCGGGTTGAACGTCACCCTGCCGGTGGCGTCGCGCTGGAACTCCCTGCGCAGGCTGTGGTAGGCAAAGCCGTCCGGCGCGCCGGTGACGTTGATGCTGCTGGAGCCCTCATAGGTCCAAGTGCCGCCATCCGTCCCGATCCCCACGGTCCGGGAGTAGAGGTCATAGCTCATGGTGGTATCCGTCCAGATGAGCATATCCCAGCACATGGCCTCCTCCACCATACTGGTGGAGCTGGAGGGGTTGAGCACAAAGTTGAAGTCGATGCGGCCGTCCTTGGGGGCGCCGGGCGCTGCCGGGCCGATGGGGTTGCCGCTGCTGTCCACCGCAGCCTTGATGGTGGGGGAGGTGCCCATATTCACATTCACCTGGGCAAACACGGTTTTAAAGTGCTCCAGGTCCACCTGTCTCGTGTCGTCGCTGACCAGGCGCTTGGGGACAAAGCCGGTGCCGTAGATATCTATCAGCTGGAAGTAATACTCGGCGCCGCTCTTCAGGCGCAGCGCGCTCTCACCGGTGATGGTCCCGTCCGCATTCTTGACGGTGGGGAAGCGCACCACCACGCTGCCGTTTTCGTACTCCACCTTGGCATAGCGGTAATCAATGATATTGTCGGCGTGCTCCACGTTGAGCTTCTCGTTGGAGCTCACCTCATACGAGCTGCCCACCGCGGGGACACACATCAGCTTGATGTGGTCATAGAGCACGGCGGAGAGCTCCTCCCGCGCCTTATCCAGGTTCATCTTCAGCGAGGTGTCGTTTTTATCGCCGTCGTCATAGGCCTTCTGGGCCGTTTCCACCTTGGCGTACAGGTCCAGGAACACATTTTCGCCCTTGTCCGGGCCGCCCTTGACGCTCTCGGAGAACACCAGCCGGATATCGGTGTCCGCCATGGGTTCATTTTTCTTGTCGCCGTTATACTTGGTGAATTCCTGCTTCACCGTGGGGTTTTCCGCGCCGGTGGTCTGGATCTGGCAGAATTTCACTTCGTTGGAGTAGTTGCCCGCCTTGTCCTTGGCCACGTAGTACAGGGTGTAGCTGTTGGTGCCGGTGACCTTGGAATTCAGGGCGGAGATGGCGAACTTGATCTCGGCCTCCGCCTTGCTGGCGTTGCTGGAGCCCTTCTTCAGGGCCCCTGCGCCCGACTCCACCTTGATCTTGGTCAGCTTGTCGGTCAGGCCCTCCTCGTGCTCGCCCCTGGTGATGAACGCCTCGTCGCCCTCCTTCACGATGGCCCAGTAGAGGGTGGCCGGCTCGTTCACCGTATAGGTCACGCCGGCGGAGGTGGGCTGGAAGTCGCTCTGCCACAGGTTGGTGACGATGGGCGGGGTGTTGTCGTCGGTGGTGAAGGTGAGCTTCTTCACTGCGGAGCTCTTAACGCCGTCGTGATCCACCAGCCACAGGTACAGGTCGTACTTGGTCACCTCATCCAGCTTGACGGCGTTCACCTGGATGGGATGGGTGACGTTCTTCACTACGCTCAGGGAGCCATAGCCCAAATTGCCGCTGACAGCCCCGGTCTTGAACTCGTTGGCCGTGGGGGCGGTGCTGCCGGAGGGCAGCAGGGCGTAGTACAGCCGGCAGCTCTTATTGGTCATCACGGTGACCTGGGCCAGGTCCACGCTGGTCTTGGTCATCACCGGGTAGCCGGAGGTGAACGCGGGCACCGTATTGTCCGGGGTGGTAAAGGCAGCAACCTTCACGGGGCTGCGGTTGTCCCGCCCATCCACCAGGATGGCGCTGACATAGTAGGAGCCGTCGGGGGTCAGCCCGTTCACCTGGGCGGTGTACTCGGAGTTGGAGGAGGCGGTCTTCACGGTGCCCGCCTTGAGGATCTTACCGCCGTAGACAGGGGGCTCCAGCAGGTCCTTCTCGCTCACCGAGCCGTCGGACACCGCCGAGATCGCCCAATGTACAGTACCCGCCTTATTGGTGCTGAACACCAGGGTGGCGGAGTTGGGGGCCACATTCTTCACCGCGGGATAGCCCGCCATCAGCTTGGGGTCGGCGGAGGACTCGTCGGCGGTCACGCTGTCCATCTCGGTGCCGTTGATGTTGCCGGTGATGCCGGGACGGATGGTGATCTTGTCGGGCAGCATCTCCACCTTGCAGCCCGGTGCGGCCACGTTGAGGTTTTTGATATCCCCGCCGCCGGTCACCTCGGTGGCCACGTCCAGGTTGAGCTCGCCCACCCGGGCGCCGTTGTCGATAATCACCTTGGACTCGGTGGCATTCTCATCCACCGTGACCTTTTCGGCGTAGCCCCGGGCGATCTGAAGGGTGGACTTGGGGGTAAAGTTTACAATCTCCTTCAAGTTGCCGGCCACCTGGAGCAGGGTGCCCTCCTCGCCGTCCTGATGGATGAGGGCCAGGCCGTGGCCGTCAGTGGAGGCATCCTCCACGTAGGCGTTGGTGCGCACGCTGGTGACGGGTATGTCGGTGTGGCCCTCGGCGCGGACGCTGACGAACTGGTTGGCGATGCTGTCCACCACCATCTCGTCGGCGGTCACGTTGCGCAGAATCACGCTGCTCTGGCTGGAGCTGCTCTCACCCGCGCCGCTGACCACGATCTGGCCCAGCACCTCCACGTTTTCCAGCAGTACGTCGCCCAGGTCGATGCCGCCGGTGAGGTAGAGGTTGCCGGCGATCACGGTGTTGCGCAGGGTGACGCCGGAGGTATTGATGGTCACATTGCCGTAGACGCTGCCCAGGGTGTGCTCGCCCTTCTCGCTGATGGGGGTGCCGATGGCGCGCACCAGCATGGCGGCCACCTCGCCCCGGGTGATGTTCCGCTGGGGCTTGAAGCTGCCGTCCTCATAGCCGCTGATAACCCCCTGGGAAACGGCGGCCCCGATGAGGCCCCGGCTCCAGTCGCTCAAGGTGCGGCTGTCGGAGAAACCCAGGGTCTCGCCCGTGGTGCCCCGGAGCATCAGGTTGCGGGAGAGCAGCACCGCGGCCTGCTCCCGGGTGAGCGGGGCGTTGGGGGAGGCCGTGGTGGCGCCCGTCCCCTTGAAATAGCCGATATTGTAGCCAATATCAATATCGTCATAGAACCAGTCCCGGGAGCTCACGTCGGTAAACGGCATTCCGTTCAGCTCGTCATAGCCGTAGGCCCGGTTCATCATGGCCACGAACTCGGCGCGGGTGATGCTGCTGCCCAGGCGCAGCGCGCCGCTGGTATCGCCCCGCATCACGCCCCAGTCCATCAGCTGCTGGGCGTAAGGCATGGCCCAGTGATCGGCCGCCTGGGCCGGCAGGGCCAGCCCGGGCAGCAGTCCCAGGACCAGGGTCAGCACCAATGCGCCGGCAATATGCCGGCGCAGGCGGTGCCAGATCGTTTGATTGCTGCTGTTCTTTCTCATGAGTGTGACCTTTCCTTTCCGGCGCGCCCTCGGCAAACGCCTGTCCGTTCCATGTGCCGCCTACCGCCGCTCAGGCCCCCGGCCCGGCGGCCCTGGGCCGCCCCCGCAGCTGTAGGTTGAAAACCGCCTCCCGCAGCATGGTCTCCTCGTCGTTGCACAAATCCAAAAACTTGGCCGCATACAGCACATAGGAGGCCCGCTCGGTGGGGCGCATGCGCAGGATCTGGCACCGGACCACCAGCGGCTGGGCGGTGACGGGGATAACCACCTCCACCTGCTCCCCCACCTGGAGGGAATGGTCGGTGAAAAACGCGATCCCCCCGGCGCTCAGGTCGTTGGACTCCACCTGCCTGCGCCCGGCCCACTTGGCGCCCAACGGGTAGATGAAGCTGTTGAAATGAACCACCACCCGCAGGTTTTTGCGCATATCATGGGCATCCGCGTTGATTTTGGTGACCTCCAGCTGGATCATATCGTTGCGGCTGCGCACGATGACCCCCTCGTAGGAGGGGCCTGTGTCCAGTACGGACAGCAGCTTCAGCTTTTTGTGGGCCAGAATCTCGTCGATCTTGCCGTCCTCCACCTGGATCTGCCAGTACTGGCCGCCGGTGCCCCCCTGGACCCGTCCCCGGGCGATGGGGGTGCCCTTGCTGTCCAGCATCAGATACAAGCTCTGTTCCATCCTCACTCCTCCTGTTCCGCCCGCGTCCCCCGCTCACCGGCCGGGGGCGCCGCCTTGGGCTGTCCGCCTTCTTTCACTTTATTTGGGTCGAAGTGGAGAAAGTACACATAAATCTCCACAATCGCCTTGTACAGCTCCTCCGGGATCTCCTGGCCCAGCTTCAGCTGGGTCAGGATGGTGGCCAGGGAGTTGTCCTCATAAATGGGCACGCCGCTGTCCGAGGCCACCTCCACAATTTTTTCCGCCATGTAGCCCATGCCGGAGGCCACAATCACCGGCGCGCTGTTCCCCGCCTCATATTGGAGGGCCACCGCCTTTTTCGACGGGTTCCGCCTGCCATCATACCTTGACATTGACGCTGTTCTTCCCTTCAAAGATTTTGGGGAACACCTCGGTAAGTGTCACCGGGCGCTCCATTTTCCGCACGCTCACCCCGGCGGAGTTGAGCTCGTTGCGGGCGAGAATCCTGGATATGGTCTGCTCGATCTCCTTGGAGAAGGGGGCCACCCCCTCGGGACAGGCCACCACAATGCTCACATCCCGCTCCCGGTTGGCCAGGACCACGTCAAACAGCCCCAGCCCCTGCACGTCGATCTTAAAGAGGAACTTCATGCACTTCTCGCCCTGCCCCTTGTCCCCCTTCTTCTCCTCCGCGTCGGCGTCCACCCACAGCTCGGAGAACAGCATCTTCCCGTCCAGCTCCAGGGGGATGAGGAAATGTGCCAGGGGCATGTACACGCTCTCGTTGACGAGCATGGAGGACACCAGGTTTCGGAACATCTCCTGCACCTCGGCGCTCCCCTCCCCCCGCAGGGCGCGGGCGGCGGCGGCGGCCAGGTGGTCGGCGAACTGTACGGCGCTTCCCCGCTGTCCGGGGAGGCTGCTTTGCAGCAGCTTGAGCAGCGACTTGTCGTCCACCCCGCCCAGCATCCCCTTTAGTGTACCATATCCGCTGAGCTGATGGAAGGTCTCCAGCATTTTTTCTTCCGACCCGTTTTCATACCGGGCCACATCCAGCGCCAGAAGGCTGAGCAGCTCCCGGGGGGTGCCCATGTCGTGGGTCTGCCCCACATAGGAGGACATAAGGGGGAACACCTTCTGCTGCAAAAGGCTGATGTTTCCCTGCCGGTCCCCGGCGGCCACGCCGTTTTCCAGCTGGGCCAGCAGCTCCCGCAGCTTGTCTCCCCAGCTGGCGGGCATGGAGTTTGCCATACCCGCCAGATTGCGCAGCAGGTTCCCCTCAATGTGGCCGGTGGACGACCAGTCGCTGTAGCTTTTCAGGAATTGGAGGATATCCCCCCGCACCCCCTCGGAGTCCGCCCGGGCGTAGGCGTTCCTGAGCATGGCAAACAGGGCTCCGCCAAAGCGGGTCCCCGCCTTCATCTGCCCGCTGAGGAAATCCAGCAGCTGGGCCTGGTCCATTTTCAGCAGCTCCATCACCTGGGACATCTCATCCGCGATGCCCTCGCTCATGCCGGAGGTGACCACTGTCCCCTCCCGGAATATCAGCTTGGCCAGGGCCTGCCCCGCGCCCTGGCTCCGGCGCAGCTGCTGGATAAAGCTCTGGAAATTGGAGTCGTAGCGGATCTTTTCCCCCGTCTGGCCCGCGTCCTGCTGCTCGGTGCGGTGGTCCGCCCCCGTCACCCGGTCCAGGTCGGGAACGTTCTGCACCTGGTTATTACTGGGGGAAATTGGGATATTACGGTTGACATTCGTATTGTCATAACCCGGTACCGGGTTGGTTGCTCCCAAAAGGTCAGGCATTTTTTCACACCCCTGCGATAAAACTTGGAAAACCTACTTAATTTTCAGCCGCTCCCTGCCGATAATAACAAAGATAAAAGATATTTACTGAGGTGGTGCTTTTTATGGGCAGCGGAAACGAAATTCTGGATATGTACATCTACGAAACCGGCACTCTGCTGGAGCAGCTTGAAACCATCGTCCTGGAGGCGGAAAAAGTTGACACCTTCTCTCAGGAGAACGTGAACGAAATCTTCCGCATCATGCACACCATCAAGGGCTCCTCCGCCATGATGGAGTTCGACTCCCTGGCCACCGTGGCCCACCGGATTGAGGACATGTTCTTCATCATCCGGGAGGGTACCATGTCCGTGGTCTCCGAGGAGAACCGTCCGGCGCTGTTTGACGTGGTGTTCCAGTCCATCGACTTCTTCCGGGGCGAGGTGGAGAAGGTGGAAGCCGACGAACCTCTTAGCAAGGATATCGACACCTTCCTTTCAAATATTAATACCCTGATCGCTAAAATTAAGGGTGAAGAGGCGCCGGAGGAGGCGCCCGCGCCTGCGCCCGCCGCCGCGGCGCCCGCACCTGCGGTCTCCGCCCCTGCCGGCGCGGCAGGCTTCCCCTACGCCCTGCGTGTAAACTTCGAAGAGGGCTGCGGCATGGAAAGCCTGCGGGCCTTTATGGTGGTCACAGCCGTCAAAGACGTGTGCGGCGAGTCCGACTTTATCTTTGAGCCGGCCAACGTGGAGACCGATTCCTCCACCTCCGAGAACATCATTGACAACGGCTTCCACCTGATGTTCAAGACCGCCGGGGACCGTGACAGCGCTATCAGCGTCATCAAGACGGTGGGCTCCGTTCAGGGCTACCAGTCCTATGACTGCCCGCCGCCGGCAGAGAAGCCTGCTTCCCCCGCGCCTGCGGCCTCTGCCGCCCCCGCCGCCCAGAGCGCGCCCGTCTCCCCCGCGCCTGCGGCCTCCGCCGCCCCCGCCGCCCAGCAGCAGCAACAGCAGCACCCCAAGGAGACGCTCATCAGCGTCAACCTGTCCAAGCTGGACCAGCTGTCCGCCGTGGTGGGCGAGATTGTCATCACCGAATCCATGGTCACCTCCTCTCCGGATCTGAAGGGGCTGGTGCTGGACGCCTTCTCCAAATCCGCCCGGCAGCTGCGCAAGCTCACCGACGAGCTCCAGGACGTGTCCATGTCCCTGCGCATGGTCCCCGTGTCCAGCGTGTTCCAGAAGATGACCCGCATTGTCCGCGACATGACCAAAAAGCTCAACCGCCCGGCCAAGCTCACCCTGATCGGCGAGAACACCGAGGTGGATAAGACCATCGTGGACTCCATCGGCGACCCCATCATGCACATGATCCGCAACTCCATGGATCACGGCATTGAGGAGAGCCAGGAGGAGCGCGTGGCCGCCGGCAAGGACCCGGTGGGCGAGATCATCCTGTCCGCCCGGGACACCGGCAGCGAGGTCATCATCGAGATCATCGACGACGGCCGGGGCGTCAACGACGAGGCCGTACTGGCCAAAGCCATCCGCCAGGGCATCGCCTCCCCCGACGTGGAGTACAGCCACAAGGAGATCCTCAACTTCCTGTTGGCCCCCGGCTTCTCCACCAACACCGAGGTCACCGAATTCTCCGGCCGCGGCGTGGGCATGGATGTGGTGAAGCGTGGGGTGGAGGAGCTGGGCGGCACAGTGTCCATCTCCAGCGAGCTGGGCCGCGGCATGACCACCACCATCCGCATCCCGCTGACCATGGCCATTATGGACGGCATGGAGGTGGCGGTGGGCGATTCCATCTTCACCATCCCCATTAACAACATCCTGTCCACCATGAAGGTGGCCGCCAAGGACGTGATCCACGACTCCAGCAGCGGCGAGATCATCAAGTGCCAGGGCAATTTCTATCCCATCGTCCGGGCCAAGCAGCTCTACCAGCTCCAGCACGGCTGCACCAACATCGAGGACGGCGTGCTCATCTGGCTGGAGGCGGGGGACCACTCCTACTGCCTGTTCGTGGATGAGCTGCTGGGCCAGCAGCAGGTGGTGGTCAAACAGCTGCCCGCCTATGTGAACAGCTACAATATCAAGAATTACGGCATCAACGGCTGTACCCTGCGCAGCGACGGCAGCATCAGCATCATCTTGGACGTGGCCAACCTCTATTCCGCCGCCCGGGGTATGTGATAAGGAGAGAAGAATATGAATGACGAGATTCTGTTCGCCCGCGAGGACGAGATGGAAGCCCTGAACACCGTGGACGACACGGTGGATTCCCAAAAATACCTCATTTTCATGGCCGGCCATCTGAAGCTGGGCGTGGTGGCTGAGGATGTGGTGGAGATCCTCAATAACCAGCTCATCACCTACCTGCCCATGCTGCCCGACTTCATCCGGGGCATCATCAACATGCGCGGCCAGATGATCCCCATCCTGGATATCCGCGCCCGCCTGGGCATGGAGCCCAAGGAGGACGACAGCCTGGTGGTGGTGATCAACCTGGGTGACGTACAGCTGGGCATCCTGGTGGACGCGGTGGACCAGATGCTGGACATTCCCAAGGTCAACCTCCTCCCCATGCCCGCCAACAGCACCCAGCTGCTGGTCAGCGGCATGTGCTCCCTGCCCGACGGCTCCGGCACCATGATGGTGCTGGACTGTGAACAGTTGATGCCCAATGAGTAGTATAGGAAACGGAGCGGGCGGCTCCGGATCCTTTTCCGCCCTGTCCATCACGGACAGCGACTTCAGCCGCCTGGCCAAGTTTGTCCAGTCCAATTACGGCATCGACCTGAGCCAGAAAAAGCAGCTCATCACCGGTCGGCTTTCCACCCCCCTGAAGCAGCGGGGCTACACCAGCTTCACCGATTTTGTCAATCATGTGCTTCAGACCAAGGACAATGACCTGATTACCCTGCTGCTGGATAAGCTGACCACCAACTACACCTTCTTCATGCGGGAAAAGGAGCACCTGGACCTGTTTTGCCAGAAGATCATCCCGGATATCGTCCAGCGCCACCAGAAGGACAAGACCCTGGCCATCTGGAGCGCGGGGTGTTCCACCGGGGAGGAGCCCTACAACATCACCATGTTCCTCTTCGACTACCTGGGCGCCCAGGCCAGCCAATGGGATACCCGGCTGCTTGCCACCGACATTTCCAACCGGGCCATGACCGCCGCCAAAAAGGGCGTGTATGAGCTGCCCGACACCATCCCGGCCGATTGGAAGAAGAAGTATTTCATCCCCCAGTCCGGCGGGCAGTACCAGGTGGCCCCCAGGGTGCGGGACAATGTGATCTACCAGCCCTTCAACCTGATGGACCCCATCAAGTTCCGCCGGAAATTCGACGTTATTTTCTGCCGGAACGTGATGATTTACTTTGACCAGCCCACCAAGGACGCCTTGGTCCGCAGGTTCTACGACGCCACCGCTCCCGGCGGATATCTGCTCATCAGCAAGTCGGAGAACCTCAGCGCCAATATGCCTTACCGCCGGCTGGCCCCGTCCACATTCCAGAAATGATAATCAAACCGGGCCGATCCGCACCTGCCGGTCGGCCCGGTATTTCCCAAACAGGGAGGTTTTCCTTTATTATGCCTATTCCCATAACCACAGCCCCGCTGAAAAAGGTTCGCGTCATGGTGGTGGATGACTCCATGCTGGCCCGCAGCCTTATCATCAAGGGCCTGTCCGCCCACCCCAGGATCGAGGTGGTGGGCTACGCCATCAACACCTTGGACGCGAAAAACAAAATTCCCCAGTACCAGCCCGATGTCATCACCATGGACGTGGAGATGCCGGGGCAAAGCGGCATCGACTTCCTCAAGCAGTACCTGCCCACCCATCCCATCCCCGTCATCCTGGTGTCCTCCCTGAATTTAAAGGTATTTGACGCCCTGGCCGTGGGCGCGGTGGACTTTGTCCGCAAGCCCGACGACCACCAGAGCCCCGAGGCTTTCCTGGCCGGATTGGCCCAGAAGGTGGTCATGGCCGCCACGGCCAGGCCCCGCACTGCCGCCGCCGTCCCCCAGGCCGGGGCTATCAACGTGGGCGCCGCCCCCAGCCTGGGAGCCAGTCCCAATCTGGACCGGGTTATCATCGGCCTGGGCGCCTCCACCGGCGGCACCGAGGCCACCCTGGCGGTCATGAAGCGGCTGCCCGCCGACATCCCCCCTATGGTCATCGTCCAGCACATGCCCCCCGGATTCACCAAAATGTATGCCGAGCGTCTCAACCGCCTGTGTGCCATGGAGGTGCGTGAGGCCCAGAGCGGCGACGAGCTCCACAGGGGCCTGGCGCTCATCGCCCCCGCCGACCTCCAGTGCCGGGTGGTGCGCATCGGCACCCGCTACACCGTTAACTGCACCCCTGGCGAAAAGGTCAGCGGCCACCGCCCCTCGGTGGACGCCATGTTCTACTCCATGGCCGAGACCGTCACCTGCAAAATGGTGGGCATCATCATGACCGGCATGGGCCAGGACGGGGCCCACGGCCTGCTGGAAATGCGCAAAAAGGGCGCCTATACCATCGGCCAGGACAAGGAGTCCTCCGTGGTTTACGGTATGCCCGGCGTGGCCCAGAACATCGGCGCGGTGATGATCCAGGCCTCCTGCGAAAACGTATCCAACGTCCTGCTGCGGCATCTGAAAACCCTGGGCTGAGCTTTAGAAATCCAGGAACTGGAAAAGGAAAAATGCCCCAAAGCGCTGTCTTCCGCCCGGAGCCTCCTTCAAAAGGCTCCGGGCGGTTCTGTTTTGGCAAAGAAATTTCCCGCTTTTTCTTATGTTCCCGGTAAGTTTGCCGATATAAATATTAGTAGAAGAGATGGTAAACCTATCGGATGATCAAAAAGGATGTGAGTACTGTGCTGACCTCTTCCGGATACGGCGCAATTACCCCAATCGCCCCCGCCAAGGTCTATCGGACCCGGGCCGGACGCGACGGCCGCCCCCAGGCGGCCCCGGGCATTAACAATTATGACAGCGTGACCCTCTCCGCGCCCAGCCAGGGCAGCCGCTTCCATATGGGGCTGGTCAGCCGCCTCTCCCAGGAGGTGCGCACCGCCACCACCACCGGCGATATCGCCGCCCTGCGCCAGCAGGTGGCCTCTGGAGAGTATACCCCCGATCCCATGGCCATTGCGGCCCGGATCCTGTTTTTAGGCGAGGGACAATAAATGGACGCCTCCTATCAATCTTACCTGGATCTTTTGGGTGAGCTGAGCAGCAGCCTGGAGCGGCTGGCCCAGCTGGCCCAGGACAAGGCCGCCGTCGTCCGCCAGGACGACCTCATCGGCCTGGACGGCGTGCTCAAGCAGGAGCAGGCCATGGCCCTCAATCTGCGCGGGCTGGAGCAGCGCAGGCTCAAGCTGGCCGCACAGCTGGGGCTGTCCGGCGTGCCCCTGGCCGACCTGCCTGGCCGCTGCCCCCCCGAGCTGGAGGTGCAGGCCGGGCGGATGGTGGAGCAGCTGCGCCAGAGCTATTCGATCTACCGCGGCTGCTCGGACATGGCCCGCAACCTTCTGGAGATCAACCTCCACCAGATTGAAAAGACCATCTCCGCCGCCGGGGTGGACCCCGCCAAGCCCGGCGCGGGCTACCAGCCCCCCGGTGTGGAGCCGCCCCAAAATATGAAGACAGATTTCCGCGCTTGACCGCGCTTTGTGCTAAAGGAGTATTGCTATGGGTATGATCGGCACCTTTGACGCCTTCACCACCGCCCGCCTGGGTATCTATGCCGCCCAGCACGGACTGCGGGTGACCGGCAACAACATTTCCAACATCAACACCGCGGGCTACACCCGCCAGCGCATCGACCAGGTGAGCCTGAAAACCGGCGCCAGCGACATGTACCGCTCCACCTATGACAACCACGTGGGTAACGGCGCGCTGGTCACCGGCATCAACCAGATCCGGGACCCCTATCTGGATATCCGCTACCGCAACACCTCCTCCGACGTAGGCTTTTACGACACCATGCTGGGCGGCCTTCAGCAGATCGCCTCCATCCTGGATGAGGTGGGCAAGGGCGAAAACGGCGGCGACGGCCTGCTGTATGCCGAGCTGATGAAGCTGTCCACAGCCCTGCGTCAGCTGGAGAGCAACCCTAACAAGGATAACGACAATCTGACCCGGGCCTCTGCCGAGGCGCTGGCCAGCCTGTTTCGGACCTACGCCGACAAGCTGGATACCCTGAAAAAAAACACCCTGGAGGGTTTTGAAAAGGATATCAGCTCTGTTAATGAAATCCTCACCAACATTCGCAATCTGAACGAGTCCATCCGGGACAATGAGCTTCAAGGCGACAACGCCCTGGAGCTGCGGGATGAGCGCAACCGCCAGATCGACGCGCTGTCCGAGTATATGCACATCCGCGTGGAGTACAGCATGGAGGACGCAGGCGCGGGCAAGCAGGTGGAAAAGCTCACCATCCGCCTGGGCAATTCCAACCCGGACCCCACCGTCACCACCGACAGCTCGGTGCTCATCGACGGCCTGTTCGGCACCCAGGTTTCCGTGAAGATGGTGCCCAAGGCCAACCCCAACTACAATGCTAATGATCCCAACAGCTTTCCGTTCCTGAAGCCGGACAATACCCCCACCGACGACCCCGATGAGGCCGAGCAGGTGTACGATGAGAACTACATCCTCCAGCTGGGCAAGCTGGTTGACCGGCGCGGCAAGGAGTGGGAGGGCAGAACCTCCGCCTATAAGGAGCTCACGCAGGCAGAGCTTCTCAAGCCTCCCTATAACATGGTTTTGGGCGAGAAGGCCGCTTTCAGCTATAAATTTACTCCGGCGGCGGGCGCTCAATGGGCAGATGGCGAACCCTTTGAGATCGGCGGCAAGATCTTCACCATCGGAAAGGATATACCCCTCACCGATGCCAATGATCCCAAGGCAATGGCTGCATTCCTTGCCCAGAACCTGGGCGCCGTCAACCCAAATTATAAAGTCTCCATTGATCCTAATGACCCTACCAACCTGCTGTTTACTGCAAACAAAACCGGCAAGGTAGATCCCGCTGACGCACCCACGATAAACGTTAAAAACGATCCCGATGGCAAGCTCAATTTCGGCGCCATGAACACCATAAATCAAGGCGTAACCGGCAAGGCCCCCACGTTCCCCGCTCCAACTACCACCCCCAACCCCGACGGCACGGAAACCATCGTCAGCTACATCCAGAGCGTCGGCAAATACTACGAGGTCACCACCCAGGTGGAGCACACCGACGAAGTCACCCTGGACGACAACGACCTCCACGGCTCCCTTCAGGCCACCCGGGAGCTGCTCACCGAGGCCGGTTCCTTCGCCACCCAGGACACCGTGGCCAATGTGGACGAGAACGCCGGAATCAAGCGGGGTATCCCCTTTTACCAGAAGTCCCTGGATCTGTTGGCGCAGAAGCTCGCCACCGAGTATAACAAGCTCAACGAGGGCGTCATGCTGGATCAGGACGGCAATGAGGTGGAGTCCATCACCGGCACCATCGAGTTTCTGAAGTCCCTGGGCGTGACCTTCCACGAGGCGGGCAACTCCAAGGGCGGGTTTGGCGACGGCTATTATGTCAACGCGGATGGGATTTTTGTGGGCACAACCGAGCATCCTGTCTGCGTGCTTGACCAAGCGCAGCTGAGCGTGAACGACACGGTCCAGGAGGCGGTCAAAAAAATCCGTGGGGCCGATCCCACGTTTGCCAATGGCATCGACATTGACGACCCGGCCAATGAAGCCCAGCTGGCCGGCCTTTTGAAGGACTTTATGAAGGCCCATGGCGTCAATTCCGACAATGCGGAGAAGGAAACGGTCACCCTGACCAAGCCCATCAAAATGGGCGGGCCGCTGTTCAGCAACCGCAACGACGGAGACGACACCACCGGCATCACCGCCTCCAACATTTCTGTCTCCCACAGCTGGTCCACCGGCGACGTGCGCATTGTGCCCAAGTTCGAGGTGCTCTTTAACGGCGAGGTGACGGACTCCACCCAGAACGTGAACGTCGGCCACATGCTGGCCCTGATTGAAAAGTCCCTGGTGTATAATCCCCAGGACCTAGTCCCCACCGCAGTGGGCACCAAGCTGTTTCAGGGTTCCTTTAACGACATGCTCAGCGACTCGGTCACCACCCTGGGCAATGACCAGCGGATACAGACCTCTAAGCTGAATACCACCTATACCTCCCTGATCGACCTGGATACCAGCCGGGAGGGCGTGTCCGGCGTGGACCTCAACGACGAGACCATGAATATGATGCAGTACCAGAAGGCGTACTCCGCCGCCTGCCGTCTGATGACCGCCATCGACGAGGCGATTGACCGCCTGATCAATAACACCGGCATTGCCGGACGCTGACGCAAGGAGGTATTCATAATATGATTCGAGCCACCACCGGCGGCGTTTTGAAAAGCTACCGCCGCAACCTGATGAATTCCTTTATTGCCAGGAATAAAGCTCAGGACACCGTACTCACCCAGCGCAATTTCAACTCCTATGCCGAGGATCCTACCTCCGCCGCCCGGGCGTTCAAGCTGCGCAAGGCCCGCATGACCGTGCAGAGCCAGTATTCCGTGTGCACCGACACCCACAAGAAATTCCAGACCGGCTGGAGCAGCCTGGAGGGCATCAGCAAGCTCATCGACACCGAAACCGCCGAGCCCATGAAGACCCTTACGGGCACCACCCTGTCTATGCTCAATGACCCCACCGGCGACGCCCGGGAGCAGCTCACCAAGGTTCTGGACCAGATCTCCCAAACCATCGTCCAGAACCTGAACCAAAAGTACGGAGAGAACTTCATCTTCTCCGGCGCGGACGGCCACAACGTCCCCTTTGAGATCAAGGATGACAAGCTGTACTACCGGGGCGTGCCCGTGGACGCCGCAGTACCCAATGTGGTAATGGACGGGGGTGCGCCCATGGGGATTGATCCCGCCACAGGGCTGGTGGACGCCAACGGCACCACCTATGTGAAGGACCCCGCCTCCTCCCTCGTTAAGAGGAGCACCTTTGACGCCATGGACCCTGCGGACCAGCCCAAGATTTTGAAGCAGAACGCCAATCCCGGAGATCCCCAGCGCTTCAATGAGAACGGTGTGCCCGACCCCAACGGCGAATATTACCTCAACCTGGATCAGGCCGAGACCATGACGAAGGAGGAATATGAAACCGCCGTCAGCGACGCCGAAAAGCTCAAGTACCTGATGAACGAAAAGCAGTTCGTGGATATCGGCCTGGGCTTCCAGGAAAACGAAAACGGCCAGCTGATTGAGTCCAGCGCCTATAACGCCGCCCTCAACGGCTTGACCTTCATTGGCTACGGTCTGGACGCCGACGGCGACCCCAAGAACATCTACTCCCTGGTACAGAAGATGAAGGAGATCAGCTCGCGGGTGAAGGACGGCGAGAAGTGGACCGATGAGGATTATGACGAATTTGACGGCCTGGTGAAGAAGCTGGAACGGGCCTCCTCTGAGTTCAAGACGGAGTTCACCAATATGTCCGCGGGCACGCAAAAGCTGGAAAACAATGTGGAGCTGCTGGAGGACAACTTCTATAACCTCCAGGAGCAGTATGCCGACATTGAGGACGTGGACATGGCCGACGCCCTCACCTCCTTCGTCTGGGCTCAGTACTGCTATAACGCCGCGCTGAAGGTTGGCAACAGCGTACTGTCCGAGAGTCTGATGGACTATCTGAAATAACGCATCTGCGTTTTAGTTGTTCATAGAGAGGAGCGGAAAATGAGATTATGTATCCCCTGATTGAAATCAAAACTGTCCCCATTGAGATCGAGATGAAGGTGTCCCACGCCAAGCTGGAGTATACCCGCGGGACCGCCGATCTGGAGATCTCCCGCGGGGAGGGCGGCCTGAGCATTAAGAGCCGGCCCATCAAGCTGAACATCGACACGTTCGAGGCCCGCAACTCTGTAGTCCCCACCGCCATGCGCTCTATGGAGCAGTACGCCCAGCAGGGCCAACAGGCATCCTACACCGCCACTGCTACCTACGCCCAGCAGGGCCAGATGCTTTTGGATGCGAAAATCGGACAGGACATGATCACACAGTTTGCGGCCGACGCCACCATGAAGAACTACAAGCCTAATGTGGGCCTGGAGTTTCTTCCTTCCGTCCCGCCTGAGATCACCTGGGACCCCGGTGAGATGCACATCCGCTACGAGATGGATAAGCTGAATTTTGACTGGCGGATGAACGAGCCCCAGTTTGAGTTCACCCCCGGCGACATTGAACTGACCGTCAAACAGCGGCCCGATGTGGTCATCAAGTACGTGGGCGGCCCCATCTACGTGCCCCCGTCCTCCGACCCCAATTATACGCCCGTGGACGTGGAGGCATAAGCCCCCTCCCCGTCCGCCCCGCGCCTGCCGCGCATGGAGGTTTTTGTGAAGCTGCATACCAAATATTTTGGCGAGATTGAATACCTGGAGGAGGATCTCCTCCATTTCACCGCCGGCCCCTTCGGCTTTGAGGAGGAGCGGGAGTTTCTCCTCCTCCCCTTCGAGGGCAGCGCCGGTACCCTGCTGTGCTTCCAGAGCACCCGCACCCCCGCCCTGGCCTTTGTGGCCATGGATCCCTTTGCCCTTCTGCCGGAATATGCCCCCGTCCTCCAGCCCCAGGAGCTGGAGGAGCTGGGCGTGTCCGACAGCCAGGAGCTGGGCTTCTATGTGTTGTGCGTGGTGAAGAAGCCCATGTCCGACAGCACCGTCAACCTGAAATGCCCCGTGGCCATCAACCCGGACACCCGGGCCGCCCGGCAGGTCATTTTGGAGTCGGACGTTTATGAGATGCGCCATTCCCTGGCCCAATTCAGCACAGAGGAGGGCGCGCCATGCTGATCCTGCAACGCAAAGCCGGCGAGTCCCTGGTCATCGGCGAGGATATCACCATCCGGGTGGTCTCGGTGGACGGGACGCGGGTGCGTCTGGCCATCGCCGCTCCCGAGGATGTCCCCATCCTGCGCAGCGAGCTGGTTATTGCCACCGCCGCCAACCGGGATTCCGCCATGGAGGAGGGAACCCCCGCCGATCTCCTGGACCTGCTGGGCGGCGTGCTGGACCATAGGCGGGAGGCCCCCGGTGTTCCCCCCGTCAAAAAACCCGCACAAACCCCGGTTCCATCGGAGGGAAAGGAGGACTGACCTATGATGGAGTCCATCGCCAGCATGGCCATGGGCATGAGCGCGGCTTCCTTCGCCACCAACTACTCCATGGCCGTCACCAAAAAGATGATGGATACCCAGGAGCTGGCTGGCCAGGAGCTGATGAAAATGCTTGAGGCCGTCCCTGCCCCCGCCAAAGGACAGTACATTGACGTGTACGCCTGAACCCGAAAAGCCGGCCTGCGGGCCGGCTTTTTTATGTTCATGATGTGGTTAAGCGCCCTGCCGCATGGTTATAATGGCAGAAAACGCTGTGCTGCGGAGGCTGTTCCATGGACTTTTCCCAATTTTGTGCCCACCTCTCCCATCAGCCCGCCCTGCTGCAAAAGCGGGTGGATGCCTGCGCCGGCCTGGGGCGGAGCTATGAATTCTCTCCCTGCCGCATGCCGCCTGGCTGCCGCCCTGGGCAGACGGGGCTGGGCTTCTGGCGGGATGGGACGGACTACCTGCTCTATTTCCGCCCCGCCGTGGCATATTCCGGCGATGACCTACGCCTGCGCCGCTTTTTTTCCCAGGGCAGCTTGCAGCGCTTCCCCGGCTTCCAGCCCATGGCGGACTGTCTCCAGGCGCTGGGCAGCGCCGCCGCCATGCCCGCCTCCTTTCAGACGCTGAACCAATACCTCCAGCGCCGGGTGCTGGGCCAGGAGCGGGCGGTGATGGCCGCCGCCTTCAAGCTGTGGGCCCACGCCTGCAAGCGGGAGCCTCTGCGCCCTCTCTCCCTCATCCTTTACGGCCCCACCGGGGTGGGTAAGTCGGAGCTGGGCAAGGCCATCGCCCCGGCCCTCAACCACTGTACAGAGGAGGGGCGCTACCGTCTTGTATGGACGGAGCTGAACACCTTCACCCAGGCCCACTCCACCTACCGCCTCACCGGCGCGCCTCCCGGCTATGTGGGCTACGATGATCCGCCGGTGCTGGAAGCGGTGCGCCGCTGCCCCCATACCGTATTCATGTTTGATGAGCTGGACAAAGCCCACCCTGAAGTCCTCAAGGTATTTATGTCCATTCTGGACGAGGGACGCTGCACCGCCCGGCAGGAGGACAGCCAGGGCAGCCGGGAGCTGGACTTCCGCCGCTGTATCTTTCTGTTCACCACTAACACCGACCTGTCCGGGGCGCGGAGGCTGGGTTTTGCCCCGGCCCAGCCTCCCCCTGCCGGTTCGGGCCCAGCGGCCTCCCTCACCGGCGGCCCCGCTGACCTGGCCCGGCAGCTGTTCCAATCCGATGAAACCGCCCGGCAGGCACTGGCCCGCTCCGGCGTCCTCCGGGAGATCACCGGCCGGTTCAGCGGTCTGGTGGGCTTTCAGCCCCTGGACGAGCCCGCCCGCGTGGCCATCACCGCCAAACAGATCACCGCCCTGGCCCGGGAATACGGCCTGAACGTGGTGCAAACCGCCCCCCAGCTGGCCCGGGCCCTCACCCCGCGCCAGGCTGTCTCCCCCCGATCCTCCGTCCCCATGCTGGAGGGCGTGCTCTCCCCCGTCTTTCTCGCCTGCCCCCCCTCCGCCCGGGAACAGGCCCTCTGCCTGTCCGGCAGCGTGGAGCACATGTATCTCGCCCCCGTCCAGACATAAAAAACCGCTGAGAGGGTATACCCTCTCAGCGGTTTTCGCCGTTATTTCAAAATTATGATCTCGTCAGTGCTGGGGTCCTGGCGGTACAGGTGCTGCCCATCCGTACTCACCAGATAGCCGCCCATAAAGCGGTTGCTCCCGTCGGAGCCGTCGAAGACATTGACCCGGATGCAGGCCACGTCATCCACCATCTCCACCCCGTCAATGGGGAACACCACGTATTGATCCATGGATTCTCCCGGCAGTCCCAGCTCCGCGGGGGTCATGCTGGAGATCCTGTCCTGGGCCCCCTGCTGGCTCACGGGGCGCTGGCCCACTCCGCCCGTGCTGTCGGTCGGCGGCGCAGTCACCTTGCCCAGCATCTCGTCCGCCGTAACCACACACTGTCCGGGGGACCAGGAGATGCGCACCGTGATAACCATATCCGGCGTCTCATCCACCGGCTCCGCAGATTCCTCCGGCGGCGGGGACTGGGGCGCCTCCGAGCTCTCCGGCTGCCCGCTCTCCTCGCCCTCCGGCGCGGCGCTCTCTGGCGCAGCGCTCTCTGTAACCTCCGGCTCCGGCTTGGGCAGGTTCCGGGCCATCAGCACCATCCCTTCGGCGGTGGCAAAATCCGGCTGATCCCGCTGGCGGACCAGCTCCTCATCTACCACATAATACCTGGGGTCCGCAGTCTTGAGCTGCTTCACATAGGTCTCCGCCGCCTTCCCCGCGTCCACCAGGTCGGTATAGGTATAGGTGATGGTTTTGGCCAGCACCGCCTGGGCGGCGAACTCGTCCGCCTCCAACACCATGCCGGGAACCATTATATCGCCCACCGGCAGCTCCGTGGGCAGCACCGGCGGCTCCGGCTCCACCGAAACGGTGGCGTCCGGGTCCTTATCCGCATTCCGCCCGGGCAGTACAAAGACAAAAATGATGACCGCTGCGGCGATGATGACCACAACCGGGATGAGCATCAGGATCGGGAGCTTTTTCTTCTTCTCCTGCTCCTGCTGTTCCTGGCCGGTCCCGTCCACCTGCTCCGGCTCGCCCTTGCCCTTTTTCAGCTTTTTCTCCTTGGGCGGCTTTTCTTTTTTGGGTTTTTTCTCCTTGGGCGCCTTGGGCGCCTTTGCTTTTCCTATCGGCATGGAAACAACACCTCTTGCGTCTATGCTGTCAAATCAGGGAGATGATTACGCGGTCCTGTGCCTTTACCGCATACTGGAAGCCCCGCTCTATGCCATTGACCTCCAGGCGCACCGCCCTGTCTAAGTGCTCAAAATCAATGCCGGAATACTCCAGCAGGTCCATCAGATGGTAAGCGCCCCCATCCTCCCTGGCCGGGAGGACCAGCGGCTCCCCATTCAGGCTGATGCGCAGCTCACCGCTGGGCGGGACAGGCCGTACCGGGGCCGCCGCCTGGACTGCCGCGTCAGGCCGGACCGCCGTAGGCGCGGCCTCCCTCCGGGGAGCGGGGGGCGTCTGGCGCAGGGTGAGCACCACATCCCCCTGATTCAGCTGGGTTTCCATGGAGGCCGGGGCGTTATTCACCATGACCTTGCCATAGAACTCCGGGCCGAGCAGCTCCGCTACGGTGCGTCCTGCCCCCTCCCCGTGCCGCGCGGGCACAAAATGGACGTGATCTCCGGCATGAATCACGGTGGACAGCGTGGCCTCCTCCTCGTTTACGCGCAGCACAGCGGGGACGGCGGGTTCCCCTCGGAACACCAGCCGCTTGCCGTCCAGAGTAACGCTCAAGCTCTTTCCCGTCTTTCCCACCATATCGCCATAGCTGTAGCCGTTCATCAGCAAAATGTCCCGCAGGGTAAGCACCCCGTTGCGGAACAGCTTGGCGCTGTGCCCATTGAGTGTGACCACATAGCTGTCGTTGAGCAGCCCCAGCCCCGCTGAGATGGCGATACCCAGCGGGGTGGCGTACTCCGGCCTCTCCAGCTCCACACTGTCGGAGAACACAGACAGCGCGAAGTTGTTCCCCGCGATGGCCACCCGCCTGTCGTCCATCTCCAGCTTTTCCGCCACCTTCTCCCGCAGGCCGGTGAGCCTGCTGCCGCCGCCCGCCAGGAATACGGCGGAGGGCGCGGTGTCATTGACGCTCAAAATCTGCTTGGCAATGGCGTCGGCCAGCCTGTTCATGGGCTCCTGGATGGCCTGAACCACCTCGGCGGCGGCGATGCGTTCCTCCTGCCCCAGGATGTTCCGGCAGCGGATGAGATCATCGCTCTCCCCGATGGCCCGCTTCACCTGCTCGGCGGTCTTGAAGTCCACCAGGAATGTCCGCATGATGGCCTCAGTCACCTCGTCCCCCGCCACCGTGGCCATGGTGTAGCCCACCACGCTTCCGTCCCGGCACAGGGCAATGTCGGTGGTGCCCGCCCCGATGTCCACCATAGCCAGATTCAGCAGCCTCAGCTCGGCGGGGATCGCCGCGTTCATGGCGGCAATGGGCTCCAGCGTCATGCTGGACACCTGGAGCCCTGCGGCACGCATGGCGGCGTACAGGCTCTCCACCACCTCCCCTGGGAGGAAGGTGGCCACCACATCAGCCTCCATCCGGCGGCCTGTGTGGAATTGCAGGTTATTCATGGGGTAGTTATCCAGCCTGTATTGGGCCACGGTGTAGCCCACCAGGAACATCTGCCGGCGGTCTCCGCCGTCGTTCTGAAGCGCCTCCTCGGCTGCGGACACCGCTCCGGCCTCCAGCTCGCCGATCTGCTCGGCGTCGATGGACTGTTCCTCCGGCAGCTCCAGCACAAAGGACCCCTTCTGGGTGCGCAGGGCACGCCCTGCGGCGGCCACGCTCACCCGCTCCAGGCGGACGCCCAGGCGGCTTTCCAGCCGCTCAGTCACCGTTCTGGCCAGGGTTCCCACCTGCTTGATGTCATCAATCTGGCCGTCCATCATGGCCCGCTTGCCATGCTCGGCCATCTCCACATCCAGCACCTTCAATCGGTCGCCCACCGGCCGGCCCACTACGCCCACCACACTGCGCGTTCCAATATCCAGGGCGAAAATCAGATCCTTATCCTGAACCTTCCATTCTGCCATAGGTCCGCTCCTCTCTTGCTGCGGCTTTGCTGGTCATAAAAACTGCCAGGGGACGGCATGACTGCCGCCCCCTGGCAGCCTGTTCGATTTCTCTTTAGTACTTGCTGAACACGCTGGCGGCGGATCCGCTGGAGGCGGGCTCATAGCTCTCCTCGTAGGAGGAAGCAGCGGGGGCGGCGCTGTAGGCGGGCTGTGCCTTGGGCATGAAGCCGTCCTGGCGCAGCTTGAAGCGGGCCAGCAGCTCCTTCATCAGGGCGGCCTGGCTGGACAGCTCCTCGCTGGCGGCAGCGGACTCCTCGCTGGTGGCGGAGTTGGTCTGCACCACGGAGCTGATCTGGTCGATGCCCTCGGTCACCTGGGCGATGGCCTCAGACTCCTCCTCGGCGGCCTTGGTGATCTCCTGCACGGAAGCCACCACCAGACCGGCGCGCTCGTTGGTGGCCTGGAGGGCGGCGGATACCTTCTGGACGATCTCACTGCCCTCCTTGACGGACACGATGGAGCGGTCGATGAGCTCCTTGGTAGCCTTGGCGGCCTCGTCGGACTTGGCGGACAGGTTGCGCACCTCGTCGGCCACCACGGCAAAGCCCTTGCCGGCGCTGCCCGCACGGGCGGCTTCCACGGCGGCGTTCAGAGCCAGGATGTTGGTCTGGAAAGCGATGTTCTCGATGGTGGCGATGATCTTGCCGATCTCAGCAGAGGATTCGGAAATTCTCTCCATGGCGGACACCATCTGCTGCATGTACTCGGAGCTCTCGCTGAGGCTCTGGCCGGCGTCCTGGGAGTGGGATGCGGCCTTCTCACTGTTTTCAGCGTTCTTGCGGGAGTTGTTGGCAATCTCAGCGATAGTGGCGGACAACTCCTCCACGGCGCTGGCCTGCTCGGTAGCGCCCTGGGCCAGGGACTGGGCGCCGGTGGACACCTGCTCGGCGCCCGCGGACACCTGCTCGGCGCTCTGGTTGATCTGGGACAGGGCATCGGTAAGATTGCGGTTAATGGCCCGCACGGAGGTCAGGATGCTGCTCAGCGCGCCCACGTACACCTTATCGTCCTTGGTGCGCACATCGAAGTTGCCATTGCCCATCTCCTCCAGCAGGCGGCAGGTATCGCTGATACACTCGCCCAGCACGTGCTGGCTGGTGCGCAGGGCGTCGCACATCTCGCCCAGTTCACTGGTGCTGTGGTAATCCACAGGAATGTCCAGCTTGCCCTCGCTGAAGCCGCTGAGCGCCACATGAACCTGCTCTGCGGGCACTACAATGCTCTTGATGATGATCAGAGCAATACGCAGCACTGCGGCGGTGGCAATGACCATGGCGGCCAAAATAATGCCAATGGCAATATTGGAGGTCATCTCCTGCCGGGCAATAATGTTGTTCTGGGCCGCTTGGAGGGTAGCGGCCAGGGCGTCGCCCTTCTCTGCGGCATCCTTCAGCCTGGGGGAGCAGGCGCTGGCAATCAAGCCGGCCGCCTCGGTGCGGCTCTCGGCGGTATTGTTACGGGCCACGCTGACAATCTTCTCAGCCTCAACCTCCCACGCCTCCACTGTGTCCACAAAAGCGTTCAGTTCAGTCTTGCTGTCCAGCGGATAGATTTTCTCCAGCTCACTCAGGCACTCCTTCAGCTCGGCCACCTTCTGCGTGGCGGTATCCAGATTGGACAGGTCGCCGCCCAGAACCGCGTCGCGCAGGCTGCGTCCGGCGATGTTGTAGTCAACGCGGCACTCGTACACGATGCTGTTGGCGCCAACATACTCATCAATAATATCCATGTACTGGTTCTTCTGCATGGACATCAGGATGATAGATGTGATGATGATGGCCACGGAGACAACAATCGTGACTCCGAATCCCAGGATCAGACTCTTCTTGATCTTCATGTTTTTAATCATGGACTCTTTCCTCCTAAATTTCTTGACTGTGGATTTCTATATCAAATCGGTTCTGAACTTGGGCAGAAGCGCCGCCTTGCGCTCCCGCTCCAGCACATCGCCGTATTTTCCTTTTTGAACGTCGTCCAGCACACGTCCATCGCTCATGGTAATCACCCTGCGGCGCAGAATATTGACATACTGGCTGTCGTGGGTGGCCATGATGACCGTAGTTCCCTTTTGATTGATGTCGTTGAGCAGGTGGAGGGTGTCCCAGATGCAGTCGTCGTCCAAATTGGCAGTAATCTCATCCAACACCAGGATGGGCGGGCTGCCGATCATGGCCCGCGCCAGTTCCACCCGGCGGCACTGGCCGATGGACAGCTCTACGGGGTATTTGGGCTCCGCGCCCCGCATCCCCACCAGGCCGAGCACCTTTTTTACCCGAATCTCCACCAGCTTGGGATTTTCCTTGCCCAGGGCAATCTGGGAGGCCAGGGCAAGATTTTCCCCCACCGTCTTCTTGCGGATGAGGGTAGGGTCCTGCCAGATCTTTCCGAAAAGAATGGAGGCCCGGTTCCGGCTGAGCCTCATCATCCCGTTCAAGTCCTTATGGTCCACGTAGACCTTTCCCCGGCTGGGCCTGGTCTGGCCGGTAATCAGCCGCAGCAGGGTGCTCTTCCCCGCTCCGCTGCCCCCAACCACGAACACGAACTCCCCCTGCCGGATGGTCAGCTCCACATCCTCCACGCCCTTGTCCTGGTGGACGGCGCTGCGCCTCCAGCGGTTGGGCTTATAAAACTTTGAAACGCTTTCTAACTCAATGGTGGGCATAGGCTTCTCCTGGCATTGGTTGCAATTATGAATCTTTCCATTGAAAACGGTCTGGTTTCTGTTATAATAGGGGCATGCGTAAAATTCCGGGAGGAGGTGGACAGATGAACAGGGCGAACGGCTCCGGGCACATGGGACGCAAGCTGGTCTTAGCCGTGCTGCTGGCCGTGCTGTGCATCGGCGCGGCGGAACTGGCGGCCTGCCGCCACTTTGCCCCCGAAACCTATGAGCGTATCGTCGCCCCGGTCCGGCAGGCAGCCGCCGCGGTGGCGGACGCCGGACGCGCCGGACTGGACGCGGTTGGCCGCTTCTGCCTCAATACCGCCGACTTGGCCGGCCAGGCCATCCAAAGCGCCACCCAGCAGGCGGCTGACTTCTGGGAGGAGCTCACCGCCCCGCCCCCTTCGCCGCCGGAGCCGGAGCTCACCCTGCCCCCGGAGGAATCCCTGCCGCCGGCCACCGAGCCGCCCCTCACCGAGGTACTGGAGGAAGACGGCAAGCAGCTGCTCACCGGGGGCTCCGTCACCGTTACTTACTTCTGCCAGTCGGACGAGACCTGGGCCGAACAGCCCTACGGTACCGACACCATTGGCCCTTACGGCTGCGGCCCCACCGCTATGGCTATGGCGGTGGCCAGCATGACGGACACCGAAACCGACCCGGCTCAAATGGCCGCCTGGGCGGTGGATCACGGCTACTGGGCCAGGAGAAGCGGTTCCTACCACTCCATCGTCCAGGGCATCGCCGAGGACTTCGGCCTGGAGGCGACGGCCTTCACCGGGCGCACTCCCGACGAGCTGCGCCGGGCCCTGCATTCTAAGGACATGCTGGTGGCCCTGATGGGCAAAGGCCACTTCACCACCGGCGGCCACTTCATTCTCATCCGGGGCATGACCCTCAGCGGAGACGTGCTGGTCGCCGACCCCAACAGCCTGGAGCGGAGCCTCCAGACCTGGGATCCCCAGCTCATACTGGATGAGCTGTCCTCCGCCCGGGACCACGGGGCGCCCCTCTGGCTTCTGTCCGCTCCCAGCGGTTAAACCCCTCGTTCTCGCGGAATATCGGCCCGGTGAATCACCGGGCCGATATTTTATTGTGTTGTGCTATTGATACGCAGATTTTCCCCGTCCTATTCGCTGGTTGAGCACCCGGTCCAGATCCATCACCTGCTTGAGCCTGCGCCGGTTCAGCGCCACCTGGTCGCACAGCATCTTCACGGTCTGTCCCCTATCCCCGGCGCTTCCGCCGTTGAGGATGGCGGCCAGCTGCTCGGCCTCTTCCCGGTCGTCCAGCGCCTCCAGCTGCTCCCGCAACGCCTTGTCCGCCGCCTGCAGCTTGCCCAGCGGCTCCTCCCGCATGGCGATCAGCATCTGGATGCTCACCTGGTCGTTTCGGTCGATGGATTCCCCCAGCTGCCGGGTCAGGTCGGTCAGCTCATTGAGCAGGTTCCCCGTCCGCTTCATCTGGACCAGGGCGTCCATCACCGTTTTTTCTTTCATGGCTCAGCCCTCCGCACCGGCGTCCGCCGGGGGAGCCTGCATCTCAACAGGCTCTTCCTCGGCGGTCCTGTTGGCCTCCCGGAAGGTATCCCGCAGCTCATTCACCATAACTTTAACCCGGTCCAGCTCGGTCCTGTTCCGCCCCGCCTTCACCCGGTTGAGTTCAAAGCTGAAGTAGTCGTACAGGCGGTTCAGGTTCCGGCTGATGGGATATTGCATATCCAGGGTATCGTCCAGGTAGCGGATAATGTCCAGGCTTCGGTCCACGCTTGCCTCAAACAGGGCGTAGTCCTTCTTGTCCAGGGCCAGGCCCGCCCGGAGCAGCCGCTTAACCAGCTCGTCGTACAGCAGCAGCAGCAGCTCGCCCTGGGACATCTCATTGATACCCTGCTCCTTATAGCCCTGGTATCCCTGGTAGCCTTTGAAATCCATGCTTGACTCCTTCTTGGTCGGTGTTTTGGGTTTAGTAGCCGCTCTGTCCGCCCATCAGGCCCATCATCGCGGAGGACTGGGAGTTCATCTCCGCAATCAGCTGCTCCAGACGGCTGAACTTGGTGGTATAGCGGTCAATCTGGTCGGCCATCTTATTCGTCCAGCGGTCAATCTGGTTGTCGATGCTGTCCATCTGGCTCTTCAGGCTGTTGCTGTTCAGCGAGGTGGGCGCCTTAACGGAGCCCGCCCGGGCAATCAGCACGCCCTTGGGCTCGCCGGTGGTCCTGACGTAGCTGTTCAGGGTATTCTGCATGGTCTGCATCAGCCCGTCGCTGGAGGAGCCGCCCTCCTTGGTCTTGGTGAAGGCGGTGCGCACCTTGTCCGGGTCGCTTTCCAGGGCGGCGCGCAGCTTATCCTCGTCCAGGCTGATGGTGGTCATGCCGTCGTTGTAGCTGGTGCCGATGCCGATCTCGCGCAGGGTCTGGCCGTCGCTGCCGCCGGGGGTGATGGCGGAGAGCAGCTTGCCATACATGCTGGACAGGGTAGTGTCGCCGAACAAAATGCCCTGCTTGGCCTTCTCGTTATATGCCTTCAGCTCGCTCTCGGAGTACTGGTCCTCCTGCTCGGCGGTAAGGGGGTCGTACTTCGCGCCGTTGGACTTCTGCGCGGGCATGGTGGAGTAGGCGCTTTTGATCTCGGTGGCCATCTCGTTGTAGTCGTCCACAAACTCCCGGATCACGTCCACGATCTTGTCCACGTCGGTGGTGGTCTCAAAGGTGATGCCCTCGTAGGCGTTGCCGTCCTTGTCGGGGGCGTTGGCGCCGTCCGCGTTGAACTCGCCCTTCACATTGATGGTCAGCCCGTCGATCTCGAAGCTGTTGCTGGCGCGGGTGAAGTCCGAAAAGTTTTTACCGTTGATGGTCACATCCATGACGGCGTCCTGGCCGGCGGTATAAGAGGACGCAAACTCCGGAACATCAATTTTTGTGCCGGTAGCGCTGCTTTCGCCTTCGTATATCTCAAAATCCACAGCTTTCCCGGTGTTGTCTGTAACCATGAGCTGGCCCGTAAGCTCATTATAGGAAGCGGTCTGGCCGTACATGCCCAGGGACACATTCAGCCGGTTGGCAACATCCTGCATTGAGTCCTCGCTGGAGATACTAATGCCGTTGTCACGGCCCTCGAAGGAAAAGGTAAAATGCTTGCTCTCGCCTTCGCCCAAGCCAAGGCCGTAGGTCTCGGCAAAGCTGTCGTTGGCACTGTGCTCGCCGGAGACAAACAGAGCCTTGCCCAGCCCGCCAAACTCAATCTTACTGTTGGCCCCGGTCTCGGTGGCGGTGAACTTGAACTCGTTGGTGAGCTTGGAGTAGCTCACCTTCATTCCGGCGCTGGCGTTGGAGTTGATGGAATTCATCAGGCTCTCCAGGGTGGTGTCCTCGGTGACGTTGATGTGGGCCCCGTTAACCTGGAAATCGTAAATCGCCTTGCCGTCGTTATCCACCCGGTAGCCGTCCTTGTCCACCCGGTTGCCGGCCTTGTCCAGGTAATAGGAGGTGCCGTCGGCGCGCTTGTGCTCCGTGGCCCCGCCCGCGCCCTTCAGGCGGTTGTCCTGGGTGAAAACGCTCTCCCCCTTGTCGCCCAGGATATCAGACAGCTTCTTGCCCGGATTGATGAAGTTGGAGTCCCCGCTCTGGAATCCCAGCGCCTCCACAGCGCTGCCGCCCAGGCTCAGGGTGGAGCCCTCATCAGTCTCGAAGGACAGCTTGCCGTCCGTGTTGTTCACCCTGATCTTGTCCTTGCCGAAGGCGTCGTCCAGCTCGGCCTGAAGGGCCTTCTTGAACTGCGTACCCTTCTCCTCCGCAGCGTCATAACTGAAGTCGATCCGATTCATCACATCGGACATGCTGATCTTCTTGGTGGTGCCGTTGAAGGTGATGCCCAGCTCCTTGCCGCCGCTCCACGTGCCGTCCTCGCCCTTGGTGCCGCCCAGGTACTCATAGGCGGGCACCTTCTTGGTCAGATCACCGGGATTGCTCAGCACGTTCTCCGAGGCGTACTTCTTCATCTCGCCGGAGGAGCCGCTGATCTTCACCGTATTGCCGTTGCCCAGCCCGTCCGAGAAGGTGATCCTGCCGTCCTCGTTGGCCGTCACCTTGATGGCCTTGTCGGCGGTGGTGCTCTCCTGGAAGCCGTTCTTGGTGTAGGTGTACTTGACCTCGCTCAGCTTCTTATTGATGGCGTTGGCCAGCTTTTCCGCGCTGTTGCTGCCCTCCATCTCGTTGAGGTTCTCCAGCTCGTCAAAGTTGATGGTGAAGGAGGTGCCGTTTTTGCCGCCGTACTGGAAGGTCAGGGAGCCGGACACGGTGCTCACGTCCAGATCCTTGGTGATGTCAAACTCCTTGCCGGTGACGGAGGACACGTCCCCCATGCCTCCGGCCAGGCCGGACACGGTATAGGTGGCGGCCTTGGCCATCTGCTTCACACCGTTGATCTTGATATCGCTGGAGCTCTTGCCGCTGGCGGTGATTTTGTCCTTATAGGTGCCCATGACGGCGGTATTCACCGCGCTGCTGAAGAAGCTCTGGCTGAGCAGGTTGGTTTTGGAGGAGTAGGAGGTGTACTTGTTGTTGAAGTTCACCGCCTTGTCGATGATGCTGCGGTAGGCCTCCTGCTGCCACTCAATCCTGGTGCGCTTCTTCGTCAGGTTTTCAATCTTCAGCTTGATGCCGGAGACCGCGTTTTCGATCATGGACTCGGTATCCATGCCGCTGGCCAGGCCGCTGAGCACATTTCGGTTCCCATAAATGCTGCTGGTGTTGTAGCTGCTGTTGCTTAAACTGGTAATAGATGCCATTTGAACCGCTCCTTTCCAAAAAACCTATGGGCAGATTGCCCTGTCCATAGCACGTTTACAGGAGAAAATTTTGAAAAATTTTTTGCAGTTTTTTCGCTGTACCTCTGTTCTTTTTTATCGACCTGTAGTATATTAAACTTAAGACTTTTCCCCAAGTTTTTGTGAAAGGGAGGGAATATTCCTTGACTCAAATCATTGCCGTCACCAACCAAAAGGGAGGCGTGGGAAAGACCACCACCTCCGCCGCTCTGGTCTGCGGCCTCCACCAGCGCGGGGCCAGGGTTCTGGGGGTGGATCTGGACCCCCAGGGCAATCTGGGCTTTAACCTGGGCCTGGACATTGGCACGGGAAGCACCGTCTATGATGTGTTGAAGGGCGCCTGTTCCTTGGAGCAGGCCATCGTATCCACAGAGTATGGGGACGTGCTGCCCTCGGACATTATGCTGTCCGCCGCTGAAGTGGAGTTCACCGTCCCCCGCCGGGAGTTCATGCTCAGCGACCAGCTCTCCACCGTCCGTTCCCAGTACGACTTCGTGATCATCGACACCCCGCCCGCCCTGAATATCCTCACCGTCAACGCCTATGTGGCTTCCCACGGGCTCATTGTCCCCATGGAGGCGGAGGTACTCAGCCTGGTGGGCATCACCCAGCTTCAGGAGACCATCGAGACCGTCCGATCCACCTACAATCCCCAGCTGAAGGTGCTGGGCATCCTTCTCAACAAGTTTAACGGCCGCCTCACCCTGTCCAAGGACATATTGGAGCTGGCCGAGGAGGTGGCCGGCCAGCTGGGCAGCAAGGTGTTCCAGACCCGCATCCACCGGGGGGTGGGGGTGGCCATGGCCCCTGCCCATGGGCAGACGGTGCTCACCTACCAGCCCGATTCCCGACCCGCCCAGGACTTCCTGGACATTGTGGACGCGGTGGCGGGCGACCGTTTCCCCCGGCCCAAGCCCACCTTCCGCCAGAAGTATATTTCTAAATTTTTCAACTAAGTCTAAGTAAGGAGTATTGTCATTATGGCCAAGAACGACAAGACCAGTAAGACCGCGCGGGTGATGAACCTGCTCAGCAAAAAGACGGACCCTGTTGCCGAGCCCGCCCAGGAGCCGGCTCCCGCCCCTGCCGTCCCCCCCATCGTCACCTCCATGGCGCCTGACGCCGCGGTGTCGGGGCAGATCAAAAGCGCCTTGGAGAACGCCCTGGAGGGCGAGCTGGGCGCCCAGCAGCCCGCCGCTCCCGAGCAGCAGCCCGTCCCCGCCCCCCAGCCTGAGCCGGAGCCCGAACCCCAGCCCGAGCCGGAGCCCGCTCCCGTCCAGGCCGCCCCTGTGCAGGAGCCTCCCGCGGAGGAGCCCGCCCACCAGTTCCTGGAGCCGGAGAATCCCGGCTACATCAATGTGATGCAGGTGCTGGTGGAGGAAAAGGCCCCCAAATACGTGGAGATGTTCGGGCTGTGCAGCTGCAAGCGGTGCATGGAGGACGTGAAAGCGTTCACCCTCAATCACCTGCCCCCCAAGTATGTGGTGCTGGAGCCCAATGACCGCGTGCCCAGGCTGACGGTGTACGAGGGCAAGTTCAGCAGCGACATCACGGCCCAGCTTCTCCAGGCGTGCAAGGCGGTCCATGAGACCCCCCACCACAGCCGGGGCTGACAAGGTCAGAAAAGCCCTGGCGGATGGATATCCATCCGCCAGGGCTTTTTTCCTGCCCAGCCTGTCTCAGCCTTCGGGATTCTCTTCCCCCTCCTCCAAGGGAGGCAGCTGCTGGGGATAGGGGTTGGTGAGCTGCTCCCAGAGGGTGTTCACATTTTCCATGCAGATAAAGTACACGCTGGTCATCATATTGTCGGGGATACCCAGCTCCTCCGCCAGCACGTTGATCTTCTCCCAGTCGGCGGACTCATAGCTGAGCACCAAATCATACAGCATACCGCAGCGCCCCTCATGATTGAGCAGGGCGGCCTTGATCTCGTCCGCCACCGGAACCTCCGACAGGATATCCTCCAGCGGCGCGTCAATGAGGTAATTCAGGGTGGAGAACATCCCCATCAAATAGCCCTCGGACTTGGAGATAGGCATATTTTTGGCGTAATTCATCAGCTCGCTACAGAAATTGGCCCGCATGAAGGAGCGCTTCAGGAACTCCTCCGAGCCCGCGTCCACCTCGTTTTCCGCATTGCTGGCGCTGAGCAGGTAGATCCACTGCTTCAGCTGCCCTAGGCCCAGGGTCATGATGGCCTGCCGGATGGTGGTGGCCCGGTGGCGCAGGGCAAAATAGGCGGAGTTGACCATTTTCAGCAGGCCATACGACAAGCTGGCGTCGGCGGCGATCATCTGCTCAATTTCCTCCACGTTGGGCTCATCCCGGGTGACGGCCACCATGAGCTGGAAGAAATTGCTCTGGATATACGCGCTGCTGTGGGCCTTGGTGGTGAGCTTGCCCGCCACATAGGGCCCTTCCACCCCGTCCGCCCCCAAGGCCACCGCCCGCTCATAGGTCTGCGCATCCTCAATGTGGGTGACGATGCACTTGATATTCATGCTGTGGGCCACCTCCACCGTGTTGCGGATGGTGACCTCCGTGGCGGTCCTGGCGCTGATTTTGATGAAGTGGATGTCATCCAGCAGGGCCAGATACCGGGGGGTGAACTGGAAGTCGTTCACCGCCACGCGGTATCCCTCCCGGACGTACTGCTGCACCAGATGCATGGACAGCGGGTGGATAATCACCGCGTCGTCGATCTGAATCACCAGGTCGCTCTTGTCAAACAGCCGGGGGGTCTTCTTCATCAGCAGCATGGTGGTGAAGGTCATAAAGTTCAGCGTTCCCTTCAGCACCTTGGGGCTGTTCTGGGTTAGAAAACTGTAAATGGTATTGGCCGCGGCAAATTCTGCGCTGGAGGTAGAGTTGTCGCTGCTGAAAGCCTGATTTGCGCCGTGATACAGGATCTCATGTCCGATTGTATTCCCCTCAGCGTCCTTAATGGGCTGCCGCACAATATATTTGCCGCTCATAGCTGCCTCCTGTCCTTATCCTCTGGTCTTGCTCTGGCGCGCGAGGAGATGATCCATCACGTCCACCAGATGTCCGATCTCCGGCTTGGTGAGCTGTTCGTCCGCTCCCAGATCCCTGCCCTTGCGCCGCATTTCCTCACTGATGAGGGAGGAGAAGATGATGAGGGGGATCTCCTTGAACCGGCTGCTGTCCTTCACCAGCTTGGTCAGCCGGTGGCCGTCCATCTGGGGCATCTCAATGTCGGTGATGATCAGCGCCACGTCCCGCTCCAGTATACCGTCCTGGGGCAGCGCGCTCAGCGACTCCCACAGCTCCAGGCCGTTGGAGAACATATGGAGGTTGACGTAATTTGCCTTACGCAGGGAGTCGGCAATCATTTTGCTCAGCAGGATGGAGTCCTCCGCCACCCAGATGGGCTTATCATTGCGTTCACGGGGGCCCAGCTGCTCCACCTCCGACACCTGGATGGAGGTCTCCGGGGCAATTTCCGCCACGATACGCTCGAAGTCCAGAATGGTGACCAGCTCGCCGTCGCACTGGGCGATGCCGGTGGCCACGCTCTCCGCGCCGCCGGAGACCGTCTTATCCGGCTTCTGAATATCGGTCCAGGAGATGCGGCTGATGCGGTCCACAGTATGCACCCGGAAGGCGATGAACATCTTATTGAAGTTTGTGACAATAAAGATGTCCTTCGGATTCTTCTCCCGGCTGTCCCCCAGGTATTTGGGCAGGTCCACCACCGTGAGCACCGCGTCCCGGGGCTTGAAGATGCCTTCCACCGCGGCATGGGCATGGGGCATGGGCTTCACCGGAGCGGAAATCATGATCTCCCGCACCTTGGCCACGTTAATGCCGTACAGATTGCCGCCGATGGTGAACTTCATGATCTCGATCTCGTTGGTGCCGGACTCCAGCAGAATCTCATGCTTGCTTTCTTCCCTCATTCCAATGCACTCCCTTTCATCATGTGCGTATCAAATAATCAGCTCCGCACGGCCATAGCTGCGCACACAGCCCAGCCCGCTGTTCACGTCAAAGAGCAGGGTCCGGGCCACCGAACCGCCCACGTCCTCTTTCAGCAGGCGGATGCCCTCTTTTTTCAGGTTCAGGTGGACGCTCTCAATATTCCTCTGTCCGATATTGCCCAGGGACGAGCTGCCCACCTCAAACATCTTGGCTCCGCCGGCAATTTTAGCGGTGATCCTGGTCCGGCGGGCCCCCATGGCCTCCATCTGCTTTAATGTCTCTCTGATTCCCGTATCCGCGTACTTCATTGGGTTTGTCCGCCCTGCTTCCATGTTCAGCGGCAGCATGATATGCACCAGGGCTCCCAGCTTGATGGCCGGGTCGTGCAAACAGATGCCGATGCAGGACCCCAGCGCGTAGGTGACCAACATACCCTCCCCTTTGGCCACCTTCATGTCCGCGATTCCGATCACCAGCTTGTCACTCATCGCTTACGCCCAGCTTCCTCAATAGAGCATTCAGGGACCGAAGGTCCGGAGACATCAGCAGGCGGCAGGGAACCTCCTGATTGTCAAACACGAAATTTCCGCCAATGGTCATAATGTAGTCGGACTGTCCGCCGTATTCCGCCATGGGCACGGCCAGAATCGCCCCCTGCATATCCACGGTGAAGGCGGGGACCGTAAGGGTCACGTCCATCCCGGCCAGGCCGCTCAGCGCGTTGATGAAGGTGGAGATCATGATATTGCCCACCTCAATGAGGCAGGAGTTCTCCATATCCGCCAGCTGGCCGTAATCGTCAATGCGCTGGTGAAGAACGCTCTCCAGCACCAGATTCACAAAGTCCAGCTGCTGGCAGGAGAGCATGATGCCGTTGATCTGCCCGCCCATCTTTACCAGCACCCCGGCGGTGATCTCCTCCGGGCCGCCGATCCACTCGATGGCCTCGTTGTAGCCCATGATGCGCACCTCGGGCAGCGTGATGCGCACCTCCCGTCCCAGCATCTGGGACAGGGCGGTGGCCGCATTGCCGGTCCCCATGCTGCCGATTTCCCGCAGGGTATCCAGCTCCAGGGAACTCAGTTCGTCATAATTCTTAATTGCCATTGCCGTCCCTCCTATCAAGCCCGCAGGTTATTGATGGTGGTCTCGATCTCATCCGAGGTCTGCACCATTTTCAGCGCCATGCCGTAGGCCCGCTGGGATTCAATCACCTTTGTAAGCTCCTCGGCCAGATCGGCGTTAGACCGCTCCAGATAGCCCTGGACGGCTTTGCCGGTGCCCAGCCACAAATCCCCGTTTTTATCTACAGGCAGGTAGCCGGTATCCAGCACCTGCTCCATACCGTTGTAGTTGCTGTAGTCAAAAATGCCGATGGGCAGCTCCTGCGTCGGGTCGTCCACCTCGATGAGGCCGCCCTGCTTGCTGAGCACGAAGCGTCCCGTGCCGTCGCCCAGGCAGTAGACCGATTCCATAATGGGCTCGCCATCTTCGTCCATCTCGCCGGTCTCCCGCACCAGCTCGGACAGGTAGAAGGCCCCGTTGCGGGTAAAGGTGACCTCGCCGGTGATCAGATCCACCACGCCGAAGAACCCGGCCCCGTCAATGTAGTAATCCAGCGTGCGCCCGGTATCCGCCGGCCCGCCCTGGGAGAAGTCGGTGGAAGTCATCAGCAGGCTGGTGCCCACGCCCATGGGCAGCTCCTCCTCCACCCCCCGGTGATCCTGGTAGAGCAGGGCCGCGAAATGGGCCCGGTTGGCCTTGAAGCCGTTGGTGTTCACGTTGGAAATGTTATCGCCGTGGATATTCAGGCGCTGGAGCTGCTGCTGGGCGCCCACCGCGCCGATGTAAAAGGATTGATTCATCTGCCTTCGTCACCTCTCTCACATACGGCCGATGTCGCTGGAGGTATGGCTCATCAGCTCATCGTACATTTTGGTCACCTGGGCGGCGCTCTGGAGGGAGCGCTGGCAGGTGAGCATCTCGGTCATCTGGCGGATCATGTTCACGTTAGACCGCTCCAGATACTTCCAATACACGGTGGGCGCAGCCGCCGCCTGGGCTCCCTCCCCGGTGAACATGCCCCGGGCGTCGTATTCCACCTGCTCCATGTCGGGGAAGGTGTAAACCCCCAGCTGCCCCAGGTACGCCCCGTCCTCGGTGGAGATAACCCCCTGCTCATCCACCGCCAGCTTGTCGGTGTTCAGCTGGATGGTCTGTCCCCGGGGGTCCAGCACCCGGCCCACGCCGGGGAAGCACAGATAGCCCTCGTCATCCAGGGAAAAATTTCCCGCCCGGGTGTAGGACACGCCATCCTCAGTCTGGATGGCAAAGAATCCCTCCCCCATAATGGCGAAATCAAGGGGGATGCCGGTGGGCTCGGGGATGCCCTGGTCAAAGAGGACCTTGATCTCACTGTTGGCCCTGATGTAGCTCTGCCTGCCGATGTCGGTATAAATCTTCTCCTTGCTGCCCACCCGGGCGTACATCACGTCGTCGAAGGTGGTGGCGGCATAGCGGCTCTCTTTGAAGCCCGAGGTGGAGATATTCACCAAATTGTTACCCACCACGTTGAGGTGCTGCTGCTGGGTGACCATGCCGGAGGTCAGGTTGTAGAAGCCTTTAAACATCTTGCATCATGCCTTCTTCCGCTTTTTAGAGGATTTCGGGGATGTCCCGTTGTTCATATAAGCGCCCATATGATCCCGCAGCTTTTGGATGGCCCGGGAATGGATCTGGGAGATGCGGGGCTCGCTCACCCCCATCACCTGGGCAATCTCCTTCATGTGGAGGTTTTTTTCGTAGTAGAGGGAGAGCACAATCTGCTCGTTCTGCTGGAGGGAGGAGATGCCCTGGGCCAGCGTCTGCTGGAGCTCCTGCTCCTCCAGCACGGTCTCGGGCTGAACGGTGGGGTCCTCGGTGGACACCTCAAAGCGGTGCCCCTCCAGATCCCGGGCGTCCATCAGCGCGTCCAGGGACAGGGTGTTGGACAGCGCCACCCGGGCCGCCTCCTTCTGGTACTTGTCGGTGGGGATGCCCAGATGGCCCGCCACCTCCTGGTCGGTGGGGAACCGTCCCAGCTCGTTGGCCAGGTGGGAGACCGCGCAGTCGATCTCCTTAGCCCGCTGCCGGATGTTCCGGGGCAGCCAGTCCTGCTTCCGGGCCAGGTCGATGACCATCCCCCGGATGCGCTTGGCCACGTAGGTCTCAAACTTGATGCCCTTGTCCGGGTCGAACTTGTCAATGGAGGTGAGCAGGGTGAGGATGCCCTCGCTCACAATATCATCCACCTGGGCAAAGCTGCTGTACACCCCGCGAATTTGCAACGCCGCGCTTTTGATGAGCCCCTCATACCGCAGCACCAGGGGCCATTTCAGCTCCTCGTCCCCGGTCTGTTTATAGAGATTGAGCAGGCCGGGGGTATCCATGGCCTCAATCTCCGCTTCGGTATACCGCCGCTGAAGGATGGAGGCGCTCATGTGCCCACCGCCCTTCGCTCCGCCCGCATGGGCGCGTCGGCGGTAATATTGCCCAGGGCCTGGATCTGCACGCTGTTGGTGATCTCATTGAAGGAGAGCACGTATACGTTGGGATAGAACTGGGTAATCATCTTGCTGAAATAGCCCCGGATAACCTGGCTGACCAGGATGACCGGCGTTTGGGCCAGGTCGCCGAACTTTTTCAGGTGCTCGGCCAGCTGGGAGATGATGGTCTGCATCAAATCGGGGCCCATGGCCAGGTATACGCCCTGCTCGTTGCGGGTGAGGGAGGAGATGATCTTCTTCTCCACCTCGGCGTCCAGGGTGATGACCCGCAGCTGCCCGTCCTCGCAGAAGCGGCGGGTGATGGTGCGGGCCAGGGCGCCGCGCACCTGCTCGGTGACCATGTCCATGTCCCGGCCCTGGCTCACCGCCTCGGCGGCTGTCTCCAGGATCGTGCCCAGATCCTTGATGGGCACCCCCTCCTGGAGAAGGTTGCGCAGCAGCTTCTCCAGCTTGGCATAGGACAGGATGTTGGGTACAATCTCCTCCACCAGCTCGGGCGCGGACTGCTTCAAATTGTCCACCAGCCGGATGGTCTCGGCCCGGTTGAGCAGCTCGTAGGCGTGCTTTTTCACCGTCTCGGCCAAGTGGGTGAGCATGACGGAAAGCGGGTCGATGACATTGTAGCCGTAGATCTCCGCCATCTCCTTGTTCTCCGGCAGAATCCACCGGGAGGGGATGCCGTAGGCGGGCTCGATGGTCTCGATGCCGTCGATCTCCCCCAGGGGGTTGGGGGGTTCTAGGGCCAGATAGTAGTCCACCAGGATCTCGCCTTCGGCCACCACCTCGCCCTTGATGCGGATGGAGTATTGGTTGGTGCCAAGGGTGGAGCCGTCATGCAGGCGGATGGATGGGATGACAAAGCCCATATCCTGGGCGTACTGCCGCCGGAAGATGACGATGCGGCTGATGAGCTTGCCGCCGTGGCTCTCGTCCACCAGGGGGATGAGGCTGTATCCGAACTCCATCTCCACCGGCTCCACCGACAGCAGGGAGTAAACGTTGTTGATGTCCTTGTAGTAATCGCTTTCGCTGGGCGCGGCCAGCTCGGCGGGTTCGACAGGCTCCTGTGCCGCGGCGGCGGCCGCCTGCTGCTGGGATGTGGCCCTGCGGGTGAGGTAGATGCCCCCGCCCACCGTGGCCGCACCGCCCACCAGCAGGGGGAGGGTGGGCGTGCCGGGGATAACGCCAAGGATCACCAGGATAATGCCGGTCGTGGTAAATGCCCGGGGCTGGGCGGTGAACTGCCCCATCACGTCCGTGTTCAGGCTGCCGTCGGACACGGAGCGGGTGACGATCATGCCCGTGGCGGTGGAAATCATCAGGGACGGAATCTGGGACACCAGGCCGTCGCCGATGGTGAGGATGCAGTAATTCTGCATCACGTCCATGATATCGCCGCCGTTGACCACCACGCCGATGATGATGCCGCCCACCAGATTGATGATGGTGATGACGATGGACATGGTGGAGTCGCCCTTGACGATCTTGGTGGCGCCGTCCATAGCGCCGTAGAAGTCCGCTTCCTTCTGGATCTTCTCCCGGCGCACCCGGGCCTGCTGCTCGTCGATGAGGCCGGAGGACAGGTCCGCGTCGATGGCCATCTGCTTGCCGGGCATGGCATCCAGGGTGAAGCGGGCGGCCACCTCGGACACGCGCTCGGCGCCCTTGGTGATGACGATGAGCTGGACCAGCACGATAATGAAGAAGATGACGAAGCCCACCACCACGTTTCCGCCGGTGACCAGCTGGCCGAAATTCTTGATAACCACGCCGGGGTCGCCGGTGGTGAGGATCATCCGGGTACTGGACACGTTCATACCCAGCCGGAACAGGGTGGTTATGAGCAGCAGGGAGGGGAAGATGGAGAACTCCAGCGCCTCCGAGATGTTCATGGTGATCATCAGGATCATGATGGACAGCCCAATGTTGATGATGAGCAGAATGTCCAAAATCTGCGGGGGCAGCGAGATAAACAGGAACATGACCACGACCACCACAAACAGCGCTATAACATTGTCTAAAATCCGTTTGAGCATGGCGGGCCATTCACCTCCCTGGTGGGCTTATGCAAGGCCGCAAGGGCCATGGTTTCTACTTCACAATCTGCTTCTTGCCGTTCAGCTTGAAGATATACACCAGCACCTCCGCCACTGCGCCGTACAGCTCCGGCGGTATCATCTGGTTCAGCTCCGCCTGGGCGTAGAGGGCCCGGGCCAGGGGCACGTTTTCAATGACGGCCACCTTGTTCTCCTCGGCGATCTGGACGATGCGAAGGGCGATGTTATCCTGGCCCTTGGCCAGCACAATGGGGGCGTCGTCCTGGTCCGGCTTATAGCGCAGGGCCACGGCGAAGTGGGTGGGGTTACGGACAACCACGTCCGCCCCGGGTACCTGCTGCATCATGCGCTGCTGGGCCCGGCGGCGCTGGATCTCCTTGATCTTCCCCTTCACCTGGGGATCGCCTTCCATTTGTTTGTATTCCTCTTTGACCTCCTGCTTGGTCATCATCATGTTCTTCTCATAGTCCCACCACTGGTAGAAGAAGTCCATGGCGGCCACCGCCACAAAGGCGATGCAGATGCGAACCACCATACCCCCCGCCATCTCCACCAGATGCGCCGCTGCGGCGCCCAGCTCGGTGTAAAGGTAGTTGGAGCTCTCCAGGAACATATCCCGGATGCTCAGGAAGATAATGGCCATCAGGATAATAATCTTGATCAGGTTTTTCAGGGTTTCCACAAGGCTTTTCAGGGAGAACAGCCGCTTAAAACCCTCCAGGGGGTTGAGCCGGCTGAACTTCGGCTTCATGGATTCGGTGCTCACCAAAAAATTAGTCTGGGCAAAGGTGGCCGCCACGGCGCACAGAATGGCCACCGCCGCCACAATCCCCACCGTTTTCAGCACCAGCACAATCCCCTGAACCGCCAGCTCGCTGCATACCCCGCCCACCTCCCGGGCATCCTCTCCCGCGGTGGTCAGGCACAGCGTCATAAACCCGCCCAGCTGCTGGACGAAAGCGCCGGTGAGCAGCCACAGCGTACCGAAGGTACCCAGCAGCCCGGCCACCGCCACCGCATCCTGGCTTTTAAAGACGTTACCTTTTTTTCGTTCGTCCCGTCGCTTTTTTGGTGTCGCTTTTTCTGTTTTATTTCCCTCGGGCAACGTCTGTCCCCCCTTTTGTCCCGCGACGCCCGCTCCTCAGAAGGGTGGAGGAGGGGATGCTGTTGAAAACGTTCTGTGGTTTTAGAAATTACCCGCTCAGGGTCAGGATATCATGGAGCGCATTCAGCATTGCCGCCTCCGTCTGAAGGAGGAACTCGCTGAAGGGGACGATCAGCACCAGCAGCAGCGCCAGGCCCACGATGACCTTCAGCTCAATATTGATGGCGAACACGTTGATCTGGGGAATCACCTTCATCAGCACTCCCATCCCCACCTGGGCAATGAGGGCCGCCGCCAAGATGGGCATGCTCAGCTTGATCCCCAGCACAGTGCACTCCACGAACAGCTCCAGCAGCAGGTGATAGGCCGGCAGGCCGATGGACACCTGCCCATAGGGGACCAGCTCCCCCGAGGTGAGGAATATGCGCAGAAGGGTCAAGTGTCCTCCCGCCGCAAAAAACAACAAGGTCATCAGCGCGTTGAGGATCTGTCCGGTCACGGACATGTTGGCCGAGGTCCCCGGGTCATACATCTGGTTCATGGTCATACCCATCTGGGTATCAATAATGGACCCGGACAGCTGGGGGATGTAGAAAAAGAAGCTTGCCGCCATGCCCAGCAGGAAGCCCACCGCCAGCTCCAGCAGCATCCGCACCGCCAGCTCCGCCATCCCCACAGGGATAGGCGTCCCCTGGGTGGTCAGGGCCGCCGTAAAAACGGACAGCACCAGCGTCATGCCCACGCGGAACGGAGCGGGGATGTTGCGGCGGCCCAGCAGGGGGTTGAACAGGACAAACCCGCTGATGCGTGCGGTAATATAGAGGAACCGCGTCAGTTCCGCCCAGTCGATCATGGCTGCCTCCCCCCGCTTAGCTGCCGATCAGCGAGAAGATCTCCAGCGTATAGTCCTTGAGCGTGTCCAGCATCCAGCCGCCTCCCAGCAGCAGCACGCTGATCACCACGATCAGCTTGAGAACGAAGGAAATGGTCTGCTCGTGGATCTGGGTGACCGCCTGGAAAATAGCCACCACCACGCCCACCAGCATACTCAGCACCAGCATGGGGCTGGCCAGCTTGATGGCCACTCCCATCGCGTCCCGCATCAGATCCATTGCCATGGTGGTGTCCACGGCTCACCCTCCTTCCCGGAAATCAATTTACACTCTGCACCAGCGTGGAAAACAGCACCTGCCAGCCGTTGACGGACACAAACAGCAGCAGCTTGAAGGGCGTGGAAATCATGGCCGGCGGCAGCATAATCATGCCCATGGACATCAGCGTAGACGACACCACCACGTCGATGAGCAGGAAGGGGATATACAGCAGGAATCCGATGTAAAATGCCTCTTGCAGCTCCTGGGTCATAAAAGCGGGCACAATCACCCGCAGGGGCAGCTCCTGTACAGCCTGCTCCCCCTCCGCCGGAACGTCGATGTGGGCCAGGTTACAGTACATCTCCACCGTGCGCCACTGGGTATTGGCCATCATGAACTCCTTCAGCGGCACGCTGGCCCGGTCCACAAACTCCTCCGCCCCGATCTCCTGCTCAGTATATGGCTCCCATGCCTCCGTCTGGATGCGGGTGAGCGCCGGGTTCATGGTGATGAGGGTGAGAAACAGGGCAATCCCCACCAGCACCGTATTCGGCGGCGTCTGCTGGGTGCCCATGGCGTTGCGCAGGAAGGACAGGGAGATGACATACCTCGTAAAGGAGGTCATCATCACCAGCATGGATGGCAGCAGGGCCATCATGGTGGTGAGGAAAAGAATCTCCAACGTCTGGACGCTCTCACCGTTGATATTGATCAGGCTGTCGGTCGGCATCCCATCCTCACCTCGGTTTCTTTTGCTTGAGTACGGCGCGCAGGGCCTCCCCAAAGGTGGGGGGGGCGGGCTGCCCGGGAGACGGGGCGTACAGCTCCTGCGCTTCCTCCTGGCTCAGCTCCGCCAGCAGCGTCACGCCGGAGGGGGCCACCCCCAGCAGGAGGTACCGCTCCCCCGCCTGGACGAGCACCGCGCTCTGCTCACGCCCCAGGGACAGCCGGGCCAGCGCCTTGAAACGGCCTGTCCCGCCGGGCGCACCGAATCCGCCCAGCCCCCTTCTGCCCGCCACGTATCTGGTGAACAGGTAGGCCAGCACAATGATGACCACCACACACAGCAGCATCCATATCAAAGAGAGCATACTGTCCAGCGCTGTGACCTCCAGGGCCAGAACGGGCCTGCGCGGGGAATTTGCCATCAGGGTGCGCCCAGAATGGAGGTGACGGTCTTGAGCACCCGGTCCGGCTTAAAGGGCTTCACGATGAAGTCCTTGGCGCCGGAGCGCACGGCGTCCATAACCATGGACTCCTGGCCCATGGCGGAGCACATGACCACGTTGGCGCTGCCGTCCTTGGCGCGGATGGCCTTCAGGGCCTCCAGGCCGTCCATGTTGGGCATGGTGATATCCATCACCACCAGGTCGGGGCCGATCTCGCCGAACTTTTCCACCGCATCCGCGCCGTCAACCGCCTCGAACACCTCGGTATAGCCGTTCTTAATCAGGGTGTCCTTAATCATCTTACGCATGAAAGCAGCATCGTCCACTAACAGAATCTTCTTAGCCATGGTTTGATCCATCCTTTTCCATTATATGTTGTGTACCCCGCCGTTTGAAACGTACCGGGGCCGGGTATGCCTGCCTGGTCCTTATTTACCGCCCGCCAGCATCTCAATGCCGGGGGCCTGAACAATCTCGGTGATGCGCACGCCGAAGTTGTCCTCAATGACCACAACCTCGCCCCGGGCGATGCACTTGCCGTTGACGAACAGGTCCACCTGGTCGCCTGCCAGCTTATCCAACACCACCAGAGAGCCCTTGGCAAACTCCAGGATGTCCTGCACCTTCCGGCGGGCCCGTCCGATCTCCACCGTCACCTGGAGGGGCACCTCCATGATGAGCTCCAGGTTCTGGGCCTGCTCCTTGCCCAGCTTATCCAGCGGGTCCATCTCCTCCATGTGCACCGGCTTGGTGGTGATGACCTTGGGCTCAGGCGCGGCCTTCTGCACCGTGGCCTCAGCCTGGGGCGGATAGGGGTACGGGTAGGGCGGATAATACATGGGCGGATACCCCATATATCCATTGGGGAAGCCTCCCTCCTGTCCCTGCATGGGGAAGGGAGGCATCTGCCCGGGCTGGCCCATCTGGGGCATCCCCGGCATAGGGGCCTGGGCCGCGGGAGCCTGGGGCTGCGGGGCAGGGGCGGGTGCGGGAGCCGGGGCCGCCGTCTGCTGCGGCGCGGGGGCCGGAGCAGGGGCAGGTTCACTGTTCATCCCCGCCAGCATGGCCTCAATCTCCGCTTGGCTCATCTTCTGTCCGCCCCCGGAGGGCGCCGGGGCAGGCTCAGGCGCGGGCGCGGCAGCGCCTCCCGCCATCATGGCTTCGATTTCCTCTTGGCTCATCATGCGGCTGCTGCCCTGCGGGGCGGGCTCGGGCTCAGGGGCCGCCGCAGGCGCGGAGGCACCGCCTCCCGCCAGCATGGCCTCGATCTCCTCCTGGCTCAAGGGCCGGTTGCTGGCCTCCGGGGCGGGCTCAGGGGCCGGGGCCGCAGGCGCGCCGGAGGCGCCGCCGGAAACCTCGTCCTCCAGGCCCAGGCTTTTCAGCAGCTCCTTGGCCAGGGACACCGACATGACGTTCATGAATTCGCTTTCCAGCGCGTCCTCAATCTTCAGGAAAAATTTGACCACCACGATCTGGTCCGCGCCCTGGGGCAGATGGGCCTGCTTGAACTGCTCCAGGTTTTCCAGCTCGAAGGACACCGGGGTGGAGATATCCACCCGGAACCCCAAAAAGTCGGACATGGCGGTGGCGGCGGACCCCATCATCTGGTTCATAACCTCGCACACGCAGCTGATCGTCAGCTCATTGAGCTCAAACTCCTCGTCGGCGGTCTCCATGCCCATGAGGATGTCTACGATAACCTTGATATCGCTGCGCTTGAGCAGCATGATGTTGCTGCCCTCCAGACCCTCGACGTACTTGATCTCAACGCCGATGGCCGGCTCCAGATTGCCCAGGGAGAAATCCTTCACGTCCACCACGGTCACCGTGGGCGTCGTAATATCCACCCGGTGGTCCAGCATGTTCGACACGGCGGTAGCCGAGGAGCCCAGGCTGATATTCATCATTTCGCCCAAGGCGTCTATCGCCATTGGGCTGAACATTTCCTTCTCCATCCCTTACTCGCTCCTTTGTTCGGCCGAATAGCACACCTCGTCTATCTTGATGGCCATGTTTTTCTTGTGGGTCCCCATGCGTCCGGTGAACCATTGATAGCCGCCGATCTCCAGGAATACCGGCGAATCCTTCGACCTTCCCAGGTCCACCACGTCCCCCACGTTCAGGTGATAAATATCGCTGAGGGACAGCTGGGTATCCCCCAGCTCCGCCACGATCTCCAGGGTGGAGTCGCGCAGCTTGTCAAAGATCTCATCCGAGTTATCCTCGCTGGCCACCTTGCGGCCCATGCTCTCCCGGTTGACCTCGCCGAATATGCTCATGAGCACATTGCCCGGCAGGACTACGCTCATCCGCCCCTCGCCGCTGCCAAAGGTGAGCTTCATGTCTACCAGCACCACTGTCTCATCCAGGTTCAGCAGGGTGACCAAGGTGGGGTTGACCTGCGTGCGCTCATACGCAAAGCTGACGGGCACATAGTTCTCCCAGCTGCTGCCCATGAGCTCAATGATATCTTTGAGCAGCAGCTCATAGAGCTGGAGCTCAAGGTCGGTATAGGCGTAGCCCATGGGGATCTCCCGCTCCGATTCCCCTTCGCTGCCCATCATTCGGTCCATCATCCCCAGCGCGGTCTGCGTAGACAGGTACACCATCACCGGGTCCTCTGCCTCAATGTCCCGTCCCCCCTCTGTCCGGGGGTGGACGGTTACATCTACCATGGCCAGTACGTCCCCTTCCATGAGGGCGTTATTGAACTCGTAGAACTTCTGCTCCTCAATGCTCTCCACCTCAATGGCGCATGTGGTGCGCAGCTGGGCGTTGAGCCGTGAGCTGATGACCCGGGTGTAGTTCTCAAAGATGCCGTGCAGCATCTTGATGCGGTCCTTGGTAAACTTTCGCGGGGTGGTGAAGTCGTATTTCCGATACTTTTTCTCCGGCTTTTTCTCCTCCGCCTTAGCCTCTTCGCCGCCGCTGCGCATAGAGTTGAGCAGCGCGTCGATCTGACTTTGTGACAATACCTCAGCCATCGAATCACCTCACCTGATCTGCTGTATTCTTACGGATTCTGCTGATCTGCGCCCCCCTGGCTCTGGGTGATAAACTGGGTGATGGCGTCGCCCAGCTTTTCCTCTTCCAGGTTGCGTCCGCTGATAATCATTTCCACCCGGCGGTTCTTGCGGCGGCCCTCCAAATTCTCGTTGCTGGCCACCGGCCGCCACTGGCCGCACCCCTCGCTCACCAGGCGCGTGGGGAAAATGGAGCTGTTCTCCTGGATGAACCACACCACCTCCGTGGCGCGGTTGCTGGCCAGGTAACGGTCGAAGTGCGAGTCATTGGGCGTATCCGGGAGTTGCTGGGCCGTGTGGCCCTGGATGCGGATCTCGTCGATGGCGGACTCCGCCTGGTCCAGGATGGCACACACCTCCAGGAGGATATCCTTCGCCTCCTGCCGCAGGTCAGAGCTGTTGCCGGCAAAGAATATGGTGTCGGTGAACTTGACGTACACCTTGCCGCCGCTCATGTCCACCTGGATGCTATCCTTCATATCCCCCTGGGAGGCCATGGCCTGGAGGGCCAGAAAGACCTCATTGATCGTGTCGTCGATCTCCCGCTGGGCGGCCACATCCGGGATGGAGGGCATCCCACCCTGTTCGTTGTCCTCCGGGTCGGCTATAGGGCCGTCGGTGCCGCCGGGATCGGTGGGGTCCAGCTGGGCAAAGGGGTTGAAGCTGGTGACGATGGCCCGCCACTTATCCTCGCTGATGGAAGACATGGAGTACAGCAGAACGAAAAAGCACAAAAGCAGCGTGACCATATCGCCGTATGTATCCATCCAGTTGGCGCCGCCGCCACCGCCTTTTTTCTTTTTCACGACGTTCTCAACTCCTTACATCGTGTATTGGGAAGCATCCGGCTTATTCCCCGGAGGCGGCCTTGCCGCTCTCCTCGCGCTTGCCCTGGGGGATGTAGGTCAGCAGCTTTTCCCGCAGCGCCTTGGGGTTCTCGCCGGACTGGATGGACATGATGCCCTCCACAATGATCTGCTTGCACAGCACTTCTTCTCCGTCCCGGATACGCAGGTTGTTGGCTATGGGGCCGAAGATCATGTGGGCCAGGATACAGCCGTACAGGGTGGTGATTAGCGCGGTGCCCATGTCCTGGCCGATGGTGCTGGAGCCCCCCGCGTCCATGTTCATATTCGCCAGCATGTTGATTAGGCCCACCAGCGTGCCCACCATGCCGAAGGCCGGGGCCACTGCCGACGCCTTGTCGTAGAGCGCGGCCGAATCCTCGTGCCGGGCGGACATACACTCGATGTCGTTCTCCAGGATGGCGCGGACCTTGTCTGGGTCGTTGGCGTCCACGATGAGCATGATGGCCATCTTGAAGAAGGGGTCCTCCTGCTCGTTGGCCTTGCCTTCCAGGGCCAGCAGGCCGTTTTTACGGGCGGTCTGGGCCAGGTCCACCAGCTGGTCGATGTACTTCATGGGGTCGAACTTCTTGGCGTTGAGCATGATGCCGAAGTGCTTGGGCATAGCCGCCAGGGTGCTGGCCGGGAAGCTGGCCACCACGATGGCCAGGGTACAGCCGATGACGATGAAGATACTGGCCGCGTCAAAGAAGTTCCACAGGTTCTCCGGCTTGAAGGTGAATACCGGCAGGTTTTGCGCCACCGCCTTCGGGCCGATGTTGATGCCGCACACCACGCCGAACAGGAACACGAAGATTGCCAGTACCAGGCCGATGATATAGGTAATATTCATTACAAAGCTCTACCTCCAGATTCCGGGCGCGGCTTTCCGCCCGGAAGGCCGTTCAGGCCGTTTTTATCTGTCTCGCCGGTGTTACCGATTGTCCACCACGGTGATCTGCCGGTGCACATCCATCACCTTGGCGTTATACTTGGCGATCCTATCAATGATCTCGTCCACACTCTCGCGGACAAGGTAGAAGTCGTGGTTCATCATGACGATCTTGGATTCGGGGATGGTCTCAATATACTCGATCTGCAGGTGGTTGACGACAAATTTCTCGTGGTTGCGCTTTGTCAGTACGATCATGGTGGTACCTCCTTTTTCCTATTCATAGGACTACAGGGGGATAGCCCGGGGAGAGAGCGGCTCTCCCCGGGCCGTTTTCGGGTTTATCAGCGCTTCATATTGACCAGTTCCTCCAGCATGGAGTCGGTCACGGTGATGATGCGGGTGTTGGCCTGGTAGCCGCGCTGGGTCAGGATCATCTGGGAAATCTCCTGGGCCAGGTCGGTCTTGGACATCTCCAGGCCGCCGGAGATAATGGAGGCGTTTTTCGCGCCCTTGCGCAGGCGCAGGCCGTCCACGGGGTCGGGGGCGTCACCGCCGTCAGCCGGGGCCTGGGCCAGCTCACCGTTTACATAGGTGATGCCCAGATCCTCGCCCGCGCCGCCGAACAGGGCCACGCTCAGGTTGCCCGCGCCCTCGCCGGCCTTGTAATAGCTGTTGCCCATGCTGGTCACGCCGTTGGGGTTGGTCACCATGCCGATGGCCACCGCGCCGATGACCACCTGCTCGCCGGTCTCGGCGCAGGTGCCGCTGATGACGCCGGTTTTCCCGTCCACGGTGATGCCGTTGAACGTGGCCTTGGGCCAGGGCTCGGCCGCAGTTCCCGCATCGGGATCGGCAGCCATCATCGCGTCGTGGAGCTTGCCCACTGCGTTCGCGTCGCCCACCACCGCGGTGGTGGGCCATTTCAGCTCCAGCTCCCCATTCGCGCCATCCTTGGCTCCCACGCCCGGGAAGCGGATGGGCACCAGCTGGTCGCTGAAGACAGCCTTGCCGGTGGCGGCGTCAATCCCGGTGCACAGGAAGCCGTAGACCACCTGGCCGTCGTTGTTGGTGAGGTAGCCGTCCGCCTTGAACTCGAAATTGCCCACCCGGGTCAGGTTCAGCGCGGTGAACGCGTTCACGTCGTCGGCGGTGCCGTCAAACGTGTCGGCGATGGTCTTGTCGCCCACCATGAAGAAGCCGTCGCCGTCAATCATCATGTCCGTGGCCTTGCCGGTCACGGCGTAGTTGCCCGTGCTCATGTCGATGTCCACCGAGCCCAGGTTGGCGCCGTAGCCGATCTGGGAGGGGTTCTTGCCGCCCACGGTGTTGGTGCCGTCGGAGCCGCCGGACAGGGTGGTGTAGATGGAGGTGCGGAACACGGAGCGGCTGGCCTTGTAGCCGTAGGTGTTCACGTTGGCCACGTTGTTTCCGATGACGTTCAGGTTCTGCATATGGGTCCGCAGACCCGCGATTGCCGCATACATTGCACCAGTCATAGTAAGAAAATTAACTCCTTTCGGTGTGGCGCCGCCCGGCCCCCGCCAATCGGGCGCGGGCCGAAGGCATCCGAAATTGGTCCTGCCTTCTGTCTATCATATTACAGGAACACGGCGCCGTCAATGTTCGTAAATATATTTTGTTTCATTTCCTCTTGTGTGATGGCTGTAATGACCCTGGCATTGGGCACATTGATGATAAAAGCCTTTTCGGTGTCCATGGCCAGGATATTGGTGGCCCCTTTGGCCTGGGCCCGGATGATGCTGCCCGCCAGCTGATCCATCAGATCGGGCGTCACCTCAATGCCCCGCTCCTGCGCCCGGGAGATGGCGTGCTTGGAAAACTCCACGCCCTGGGGCTGCTCCTGCCTGGCCAGCTCCTGCTGGAGCATAGCGCCGAAGCCCCCCGCCGGTCCGCGCGGCTGTACCCGGGCCTGCGGCGCTTCCCTGCGCTCTAGTCCTGATACGCGCTGGATCATCTCATGTCACCTCATTTTTCCTCAGTCGGTGGGCGCACCCTGTTCACCCTGGTACTGGGGGTTGGTTTCGGTCCCGCCGGAGCCCTCCGCAGGGGGTGTGGGCTCGCCGCCCTCGGGCTTGTCGGCGCCTTCGCCCTCGCCGGGGCCGTCCACGCTGCCATCGCCATCGCCCTCACCTTCGCCGGGCTTTTCGTCCTCGTCAGGCTTCTCAATCGGCGGAAGCTGGCCCACAGCCATAATCTGGTTGAGCCCATAGGTCTCAATATTGCCTTTGCTGTCCTTGCCGAAGATCACCTGCTGGCCGTTCATCACGCCGGTGCCGGTAACGATAACTTCCCGCTCCTCCAGGCCCTTATCCGTCACGATGCCGATGGTGACCACCTTGCCCACCAGGGAGCTGGCATAGCTCTGGACGCTGGTTTCGGTCATGTTGGACATGGCGGTAATCATCTGCATCTGAATCATCTGATTCATCATCTCGCTGGTGTCCATGGTGTCGTCGATGGTCTGGTTCTGGAGCTGCACGATCATCAGCTGGAGGAAATCCTGCATATCCAGCTCGGTGTTATTTTTGCGGCTGGTGCTGTTTTCCGGGCGAAATCCGCTGCCCGCACCCAACAAGCCCGCAATATCTGCCATAGAATTGCTGCCCATAGATTCTGCTCCTTTCCGTGTTACTCTTCCCCGGGGATCAGTCCCAGCCGGAGCTGCTGCATAAAGTCCTGGGGACTGGTGTGCTCCCGGCGCTGCTGGCGGCGCTCCTGGCCGTCCTGGGCGTGGCCGTTGTGCCCGTCGTAGTTCTGCTGGTGCTGCTGGTTCTGGCCCTGCTGGCTCTCCTGCTGGCGCTGGACATCCACCTGGACCTCCTGCCCGCGGCTGCTGAGCATCCCCTGCAAATCACCCGCGTGCCGCTCCAGCAGTCCGCGGGTCTCGGCGCTGTGGGCGCTCAGGGCCACCCGCAAAATACCGTCGGCGCTCTGGCTGATCTCCACGGTGACGCTGCCCAAATGCTCCGGGGTGAGCTGGATGCGCACCATTGACTCGCCCTTCTCCAGCGCCTGGGCCAACTGGGTGTCGATCTGCCGGGCCACGTCGGGCTCCTGGGTCTCCTGGACATCGTACGCCTCGCCCACCTTCACCGGGGCGGCCTCCACGTCGCGGAAGAGCTGCCGGGGGCCCTGCTGGGTGTCCAGAAGCTCCACCTGGGCGTCGTCCTCCTCCCCTTGGGGCTTGACCTCCTCCACCGCCTGCTGGACGGTTTTGCCTGTCTGCTCGTTTACCACCTTTTCCAGCAGCTGGGCGGGGCCGTGCTCCACAGTGGGGTCGGTGGCCTCCAGCATGGAGTCCGCCTCGGGGTCGGACACGTCGTACAGCGCGGGGTCAACCACCGGCTTGCCGTACAGCTTCTCCGCCGTGTTGGCGCCCACCAGAATGGGGATCTGCTCGCCGTTCTCACCGCTGCGCACGCCGATGCACACCACCGGCTCGCCCTCCTGCAAATTCTGGGGCAGCCACGAAGCGGGGTACTGGGCCAGCACGCCCGGATCTACCGGGGCGAGGTACACCTGCATCCGCTTGGACGCCTCCACCGGGTCCTCCTGCTTCTGGACGGGGTCCTTCTCAGCCGGCTTTTTGACCGGGGCTTCCGCCTTGGCGGGGGGCTCCAGCAGGGGGTCCTTCTCCTGGGATTTCTCCTCCAGCAGCTTCTGGAACTCGTCCAGCTCGCCGCTGCCGCCGGTTTTGGGCATCTGGGTCTGGCCCGCGATGGCTTGAAGCAGCGCCAGGCCGATGCCGTTTGCCTGTTCCATGTTCATTACACCTCCTTAACATTGAGATATTTATTTCCAAACGGCGCAAGCGCCGAATTGGACGCTGTTTCCCCAAAGCCCAGGGGACGGCCCTGCCTGATCCCGGCTACGCGCCGATGCCGGCCCGGGTCCGGGCGGAGCTGACAAACTCATCAATGAGGTTTTCCTCCGCCTTCTGCACTGCTTTGTTGTAATCCTCCAGCTTGTGCTCCCTGAGCTTTTCAATGGAGGAGGTATCAATCTTGGCGTTCACCACCTGCTGGCGCTTGGCCTCCTCCTTTTTGCGCAGCTCCTCCAGCGCCGCGGTCTCCCGTTCGATCTCCGCCTCCAGAGCCCGCAGGCCGTTCTGATAAAACATGGCGTCCGCCACGGTGATGCCCTCCAGCTTGCGCTGGCGGTACTCCTCATTGCAGTCCCGGTAATCCTGCCAGACCGCCTCCAGCACATCCTCCTGCTCCCGGACCTGGGCCAGAATGGCGGCGTGCTCCCCCTTCAGGGAATCCAGCACCTGCTGCTTGTAGGACAGCACCGAGTCCAGGGAGAATTTGAATTTCTTCATCTATCTGTACACCTCGCCGGTTTATTTTAGCAGCCTGCCCATCTCTTCCACACAGCGCTCGTAGGAGAAGGCCTCGTCCACGTCCTGCGTCAAAAAGCTGTTCACCGCGTCAATTTTGGACATAGCGAAGTCCAGCTTGCGGTTGCTCCCCGGCTTGTAGGCCCCGATGGCCACCAGGTCGGCGTTTTTTTCATACACGCTCATGATATCTCTTATGCGGGAGGCCAGCTGGCGGTGCTCCGGGGGGACGATCTCCACCATCAGACGGGAGATGCTGGCGCTTACGTCAATGGCGGGATAGTGGTTGGCGTTGGCCAGCTGCCGGGAGAGGACAATGTGTCCGTCCAAAATGCCGCGCACCGTGTCCGCAATGGGCTCGTTGGTGTCATCGCCCTCCACCAGCACGGTGTACACCCCCGTGATGGAGCCCCGGCTGAAATTGCCGCTGCGCTCCAGCAGCTTGGGCATCTCGGCGTACATGGAGGGGGTGTAGCCCCGGGCCACCGGCGGCTCGCCGATGGCCAGCCCGATCTCCCGCTGGGCCATGGCGAAACGGGTGAGGGAGTCCATCATCAGCAGCACGTCATAGCCCTGGTCCCGGAAAAACTCGGCGATGCCCGTGGCTACGCTGGGGCATTTCATGCGCAGCATGGCGGGCTGGTCAGAGGTGGCCACCACCAGGATGGACCGCTTCATCCCCTCGGGACCCAGATCCTTTTCCACAAACTCCAGAACCTCGCGGCCTCGTTCGCCCACCAGGGCGATAACGTTGATATCGGCGGTGACATTCTTGGCGATCATGCCCATCAGGGTGGACTTGCCCACGCCGGAGCCGGCAAATATGCCGATACGCTGGCCCTTGCCGATGGTGATCAGTCCGTCGATGGCCTTCACGCCGAACTGGATGCGCTCCCGGATGGGGGGGCGCTGGAGGGGGTTTATGTAATTGCCGCCCACACAGTAGGGGGTGCCCCCCTCAAAGGGCCCCTTGCCGTCAATGGGCTGGCCCAGGGCGTTGATGATGCGGCCCCGGAGGAACTCGCCCACCTGGAGGGTGAGCTGCGCACCGGTATTGCGCACAAAATTTCCCGCCGAGATGCCGCTCATATCGGAGTAGGGCATGAGCAGGATGTGGTCGTTTTTGAACCCCACCACCTCGGCGGTGATCTGCCCGCCGGAGTCGCCGTTGTAAATGCGGCAGATATCGCCCACGGCGGCACGTCCGCCGCTGGCCTCAATGGACATGCCCACAATATTCTCGATTTTCCCCGTCAGGCTGTAGGGCTCGGCGTTATAGACCTGACGGGTCATTTGTTGAAATACGGAAGGCATACTTTCACTCCACCGGCCTGTGCCTCACGGCCCCGTTCCCGGCCTGGGAGAAGGGGGGCCTTGCGATATTCAGTGAAACAGATTCATCCCCGACGCGCTGTTGGCGGTGTCCATGAGGATGGTCCGCAGGTTGTTGAGCTGGGTGGCCGCGCTGGCGTCCACAATTTCATCGGGCATCTCGATGATGCAGGTGCCCGACTCGTCATCAGACATGGGGATAAGCCGCACCCGGTCCGACAGCGCGGTGAGGGCGGCGGACAGGGAGGCAGGGATCTGGGTAAGGCGCTTGGCGTCGCACTCGGATATATATATGTGCACCCATTCCTTTTTCTTCCGCTTGTCAATGGCGGTCTGGATCATCCGGCTGATAACGTCGCCGCTGCTTTTCAGGCTGACGCACACCACCTTCTCCGCCACCGCCAAGGCCAGGTCCCGCAGGTCGGCCACGCTCTGGTCCATCTGCCGGTCCAAAGCCACCCCGGCCTGCTCCATAAAGCGGTGGACCTCCTCCTCCATGCGCCGGGCCTGCTCCTCCCGGAGCTGCCTGGACTCCTGGGACGCCTCGGCCATTCCCTGGGCATAGCCCTCCTGGCGTCCGTCCTCCCGGGCCTTGGCGAAAACCTCCTCCGCCTCCCGGCGGGCGTCCTCCCGGCTCTTGGCCATCAGCGCCTCCGCCTCCCGGCGGGCATCGGCCAAAATCACCTCGGCCTGGAGCTGGGCATAGCTTATCGGGCTTTCCTCCGGCTCGGGCTCCGGCTCAGCAACTGGCTCCGGGTCGTCCACCCGCACGTCCAGCCGGGCCGCCTCCTCCGGCGGGCCCTCCTCCGGGGCGGGCGGCTCCTCCTCGGGCTCGGGCTCCACCGCCAGCTCCGCCGCGTCGGGGAACTGGTAGGGCTCGGCCTTCGCCCTGGAAAAGGCTTTGAATATATTAGGCAATGATATCGTCCTTTCCGCCCTTCGCTATGATGATCTCGTTCTTCTCCTCCAGGTCGCGGATGATATCCACTATGCGCTGCTGGGCGTCCTCCACGTCCTTCAGCTTGACATTGGTTGTAATCTCCAGGTCGTCCCGGATGTTCTGCGCCATACGGGTGGACATGTTGCTGAGCAGCTTCTTGGAGACCTCCTCGTTTGCGGTCTTGAGGGCCAGCACCAGATCCCGCGGGTCGCAGTCCCGGACAAAGCGCTGCACGGAGCGGTCGTCCATGGTGATGATATCCTCGAACACGAACATCCGCTTACGGATCTCGTCGGCCAGCTCCTGGTCGTAGGCGGCCAGGCCGTCGAAAATATTTTTCTCGCTGGCGCGGTCGATGTTGTTCATCACGTCGGCCACGTAGTCGATGCCGCCCACCTTGACGTTGGCGTTGGTGACGATGCTGGAGAACTTCTTGCGCATCTCCGCCTCGATAATCTTGACGGCCACGGGGGACACGCTTTCGATTTTGGCCATGCTCTCCACCACCTGGATCTGACGCTTCTCGTCCAGCTGGGAGATGACGCCGGCGGCCTTGTCCGGCTCCACGTAGGACAGCACCAGCGCGATGGTCTGGGGACGCTCGTTTTGCAGGGCGGAGAACAGGGACTTGTCGTCCGCCTTCTCCATGAAGGAGAAGGAACGGTTCTGCAGGGATTTGGTCACCTTGCCCAGCAGCTCGTCCGCCGTCTGGGGCCCATATGCCTTTTCCAGCACCGTGCGGGCGTACTCCAGGCCGCCCTCGGTCACCGCCCGGTTGGTGCGGCACAGCTGGTAAAACTCATACAGAATTTCCTCGGTCTGCTCCGAACCCAGGAAGCCCATTTTGGCGACCTCCAGGGTAAGCTGTTCCACGTCGTCCGGCTCCATATGCTTGTAGAGGGCGGACGCCCGCTCCACGCCCAGGGCGATAATGACAGTGGCCGCCCGCTGCGCGCCGGTGAGGGGGATCTCGTTGGCAATCTTCTTCCGGCCCGCGGGGGCCTTGGGCTCCGCGGGTGCGGCGGTCTTCTGTTCCGCCACGGCGGCGTCAGCCATTGTCTCCATCCTCCTTCAGCCAGCTCTTGATCAGCAGCGCCGCGACCTCCATGTTCTCGTCCACGTAGTCCCGGATGCTCTGGCGCAGCTCCATGCTCCGTTCGGTGTGCAGGTCCATCACGTCGGCGCCCACAGGCTCGCCGTTCTCGTCCAGCTGCACGCCGTCCTCCGTCTGCTGGGGCATTGCCACCGCCAGCAGCTCCTCCACGGCCCGCTGCTCGGCCTCCTGCTTCTTGCGCTTCTTGCCGCGCAGCAGCAGGATGATGGTCAGCACAATGGCGAACACCAGCAGGCCGGCGCCCGCGGCGATGACCACCCACAGCGGGATGCCCAGCGCCTCCCAGCCGGAGGGCTCGGGCTCGGGCACGACGGGCTCGTTGAACTCGTCGTGGATCACGGTGATGTACCGGCTCAGGTACTGCTGCTCGGTCATCCCGTTCTCCAGCTCCAGGGGGGCCACCAGGCCGATGGCGGTGGCCGATCCCCTCAGAATGGCGTCCAAGTCGGCGTTGGGGCAGTCCTTGGCGTCGATGCCCACAGTGGCGGTCACCTTGGTCAGGGTGCCCGCCGTAATCACCATTTGGGTCTGGGTTTTGGAATTGTCGTACTCGGTCTCGTGCCGCTCCTCCAAAATACTCTGGAGCTCGGCCTGGGCGTCCCCCGGATCCACATAGGTGGGCAGCTCGGAATTAGACGGCGTGCCCACCAAGCCGCCCACAGCGCCCTCGTCGGGGGTGAGGAACTGGTATGTATAGAACTGCTTGCCCGGGATGCCCCGGCCCTCGGTGGAGCCGTCCTCGGCAAACGGGGGCAGGATGACCTTGTAGTCGTTGATGGTCTTGTCGCCCAGCTCCACCTCAACGGTAACGGCAACGGACACGTTATTCTCACCGTAAATGGGGGTCAAGGCCTGGAGGATCTGCTTTTCGAAATCAGCCCTGATCTGCCGCTCCAGCTGGAGCTTCAGCGCGGAGCTGGCCGCCGCCGTGCCCACGCCGGTGGACTGGCCGGAGTAGTCGTTGCCCTCGGTATCCTCAAGGCTGACGGACTCCACCTTCAGCCCCGCCACGCTGTAGGCCACGTAGTTGCGGATGGCATTGGCCTGCGCGTCGGTCAGGGCCTTGCCCCTCTGCATGGTGAGAATCACACCGGCGCTGGCCTCCACCACGTTGTTACTGTCCAGCACATAGCCCCGGTCCTCGCCCAGGTTGATGGTTACCGTGGCGCTGCGCACCTCGGGGAACTGGCAGATGGTCTGCTCCATCCGGCTTTGCAGCTCCATCAGCCAGGCCCGGTTCCGATCCGCCTGGGTGGACAGGGCGCTGACCTGCTCGAAGTAGCCGGTGGGGGTTGCGTTGGCCTGGGAGTACTGGTCCACCAGCAGCCGGGCCTTCAGGCTGGCCGCCTGGCCCTCCGGCACTAGTATGGTTCCTGTGCCTTCCATGCGGTAATTGGTGATCCCCTGCTCCTGGAGCCAGCTGAGCACCGCCCCGGCCTCCTCGTTGGTCGCGCCGGCGATCAGGGTGGCATAGGGCCTGGTATTCAGGAAAATGACGATGCCGATGGCCAGGGCGGCCACCGTGACACCGATAATAATCCATATTTTTTTGGAAATCTTTCCCAGGGCCATTTTTACCTGTTCAAAATAGCCCTGCAGCTTTTCCTTGTTCAAGCCCTATCAACTCCGCTCTGCGCGTACTTCACCCTTGCAGGTCCTTAGACGCTCATATTTTTCAGCTCGTTATAAGCCTCCAGCGCCTTGTTCCGCATCTGGACCAGCAGATCTACGGCGACCTCGTTTTTATAGGCGGCAATGCCCAGCTGTGCGGGATTCTCCAGCTGGCCGGTGGCCAGCAGATACTGGGCTTGGGTGAATTCGGCGTCGGTGTCCTTCACATTCTGGATGAGGCCGGTGAACAGGGAGCCAAAAACACTGTCCTTCACCTCGCCCAAATCGGTGGCTTTCTCCTCCTCCTGTCCGGGCCGGACGGGGGGAGCGATCTTCTGGATGGTATTGGTGATGCCGGTGATTCCGCTCATGCCCGTGGGGGCGGCGATACCAAATGTACTGTCGATCATGGCGGTTCCTCTCCTTATATGTTGATTCTCCAGCGATTAGGCCGCCGGGCTTTTACCGGCCGACCTCCAGCCCGCTGGAGATAACGGACTTCAGGGTGTTGAACGCGGTGACATCGGAGGCAAAGGCCCGGGTGGCCGCCATGGCGTCCGCCATCTCCTTCACCATGTCCACGTTGGGCAGCTCCAGATAGCCGTCCTCGTCCGCGTCGGGGTGCGTGGGGTCATAGACGATCTTCATGGGGGACTCGTCCTCCACGATCTCAGTCACCCGCACGCCGCCGGCGGTGGGGTTTACCCCGGCGTTAGACGCCGCGCCGCTCATCGCCCTGGCCATGGCGTCCCGGAAGGTATCCCGGCCGCTCACCGCCTCGAACACCACCATCTTCCGGCGGTAGGCGCCCTCGCCGTTCTCCACCCGCGTGGTCTGGGAGTTGGTCACGTTCTCCGCCACGATATCCAGGCGCAGCTGCTGCGCGGTGAGGCCGGAGCCGATGATATTGATGGAATTCATGAAGCCCATAGTTATATACCCCCTAGTATTGTCCTATCCGCCTGCGGCGTCCTACGGCCCAGGCGTTTGTCACTGGCCCTTGACGGCCATGCGCAAAATGGCGTAGTGCTTGTTGATGGCCTGGTAGACGTACTGCTGCTGGTAGGCGTTGCGGATCAGCTCCACCATCTGCTCGGTGGTGTTCACCCCGTTGTCGTCCATACGGGTCTGCTCCTGGGCCTCAAACACGGTGACCTCCGGGTCCTCCAGGATGTCCCGCACCGACTCCTCCGCCTCCCCGGGACTGGCGGCGGCCTGTTCCAGCCTGCTTCGGATGCTCTCCTCAAAGGTGACAACCTTGGTCTTATAGTTGGGCGTCTCCGCATTGGCAATATTATCCAGGATCGCGGCCTGCTTCGTCCAAAGGAACCCTACAGATTTTTCCAGCAAAAGAGCGGAATTACTTGTCAGCATATCCATACCTGACCCTCCAAAGCGTGCGGCCATGGTCAGACCACGGCACACATCAAGAATACTATGAACCAGCATTTCAGAACATGAAAAAAACAGGGGCTGTCCAGGCCGGCCAGCCTCCGCCCGCCGGCGGTCCGTTCCCATTTGGCGGACCGCAGATAGATGCGAAAAGCAACACAGCCCCATTCACCGTGCGGGCGCTTTTACGCACCACAGCATGACGAAGTTAATTATAGCACGGCACTCAAAAAAACGCAACACATTTTTACCTCTCCAACCATGGAAACCTACTGTCAAAATGCTGGTAAAATTTTCTGTTCTCCCCTATTTCTCCACATTCTGTAAACTTCTTCCAGCTATGTGGAACCTCCTCCACAACATATGGTATACACGCCTTCCCCTCCACAATTTATGCTCCTGGCGCTGCGGCGCTGCCTGCAAAATAAGAAGCTGTACGAATAGCCGAAGTATTCAGATTCGCGAGCCAAAATTGCTGGTGGCAAGGCGAAAAGTCGCGGGAATACTTTGTGTATTTCAAGATTTTTCAACGCATCCGGCGGCAATTTTGGCCGTAAAGCTGGGTTCTGAGGCTATTGGTACAGCTTCTAAAAAGGCCCGGCCTCCTCACGAAAAGGAAGCCGGGCCTTTTTAATTTCCGCGTGCGCCGTCTTAAAGCACCACGCCATCCTTAAATATGGATATCTCCCGGAACCCCTGCTCCTCAGCGCGGGTAAGCCTGCCGCCCGCCACCTCCAGCACAAAGTCCAGCAGCCGTTCCCCGGCGTCGTCCAGGCTCTCCCCCTGGGCCACGGTTCCGGCGTTGAAGTCGATCCAGTTCCCCTTCTTCTCAAACAGCGGGGTGTTGGTGGAGATTTTCACCGTGGGGGCGGGGGCGCCGAATGGGGTGCCCCTGCCCGTGGTGAAGAGGATCAGATGGGCCCCCGCCGCCGTCAGGGCTGTGGCGGACACCAAATCGTTCCCCGGGCCGCTGAGCAGGTTCAGCCCCTTTTTCGTCACCGCCTCGCCGTAGCCCAGCACGTCCACCACCTGGGCGCTGCCCCCCTTTTGGACGCAGCCGCAGGACTTATCCTCCAGGGTGGTGATCCCCCCCGCCTTATTGCCGGGGCTGGGGTTCTCATAGACGACCTGGTTGTGGGAGGTGAAGTAATGCTTAAAGTCCTCGATCATCTTCACCGCCTTGCCAAATACCTCCTCGCTCTCGCACCGCTCAAAGAGGATGGACTCCGCGCCGAACATCTCGGGCACCTCGGTGAGCACTGTAGACCCCCCCAGCGCGATGAGCCGGTCGGAAAACCGGCCCACGGCGGGGTTGGCGGTGATGCCGGACAGGCCATCCGACCCGCCGCACTTCATGCCCACCACCAGCTCGGACGCGGGGATATCCTCCCTTCGGAAGCCCCCGGCATAATCCGCCAGCTGGGCCAGCAGATCGGAGCCCGCTTTGATCTCGTCGGGGACCTCCTGGCAGACCAGGAACTTCACCCGCTTTTCGTCATAGGGCCCCAGCTCCGCCTTAAACTGCTCCTGGGTCAGATTCTCGCACCCCAGCACCAGCACGCCCCCGGCGTTGGGATGGCGGGCCAGCGCGGCCAGCAGCCTGCGGGTCTGGGCGTGGTCGTCCCCCATCTGGCTGCATCCGAAGGGATGGGGGAAGGTGTAAAGCCCTTCCACCGTACCCTTGACCAAATGCTGGTTCTCCCTCGCCAGCCGCTGGGCAATGGAATTGACGCACCCCACGGTGGGGACGATCCACAGCTCATTGCGGATTGCCGCCCGGCCGTCCGCCCGGCGGTAGCCCCGGAAGGTGCGGGGCTTTACGCTTGGCAGCTCATAGGTCTTGTGGTCATAGCGGTACGCCCCGCCCTCGGACAGGCCCGTGGCCGCGTTGTGGACGTGGACCCAGGCCCCCCGGGGGATGTCCGCCTTGGCCGTGCCGATGGCGCAGCCGTATTTTATGATTTTTTCCCCGGCGGGGATGGGGGACAGGGCCAGCTTGTGCCCCCGCCGGACGCTCTCGGCGGCGGTGAGCTCCGCACCGTCCAGGGACAGCACCTCGCCCTGGGCCACGTCCTCCAGGGCCACCGCCACATTATCCCGGGGGTGGAGGCGGATCACTTTCATAGCCCCGCCCCCCTTACAGGCAGGAGGCGTAAGCCGCCTTGGCCCCCTGCTCCCGGATGAGCTTCAGGCCCGAGACCACTGCGGCCTCAAAGCCGTCCACCTCCGTCAGATCCCGGCCCCACATGCGCTGGTTGGTCATGACGGCGCGCACCAGCTCCTCCGGGCTGTCGCCGCGGTGCTCGTAATAGAACTCCAGCGCCCAGCGGTCGTCGCAGCACACGTAGTCGTTCCCCTTGGGGCGGCGGCATACCAGCCCCTCGCCGTTCAGCTCCCGGATATCGCTGGAGAAGAACGCGATGTAGGCGGCAAAGCTCATGGTGAGGCAGGGGGGCAGCTTGCCGGCCTTTTCCACATACTCCAGGAAGGAGGGCATGTTCCGCGCCCGCCACTTGGAGGTGGAGTTGAGGGAGATGGACATGAGCTCGTGGTCCACAAAGGGGTTGTTGAACCGGTCCTGCACCGCGCCGGCGAAGTCCTCCAAATCCTTTTTATCCAGGGGCAGGGTGGGGATGACCTCCTCGTAGAGCATTTTGTTCATGAAGCCCCGCACGGCGCCGTCCTGCATACAGTCCCGCACAATGTCAAAGCCCGCCAGATAGGCCCCCAGCACGAAGCCGGTGTGGGCGCCGTTCAAAATACGCACCTTGCGCTTTTTATAGGGGGTCACGTCGGGCACCACCGGGCAGTTAAGCCCGGCCTTTTGGAAGGGGAGCTTTTCCTCCAGCCAGTCCGGCCCCTCGATGTTCCAAACGCCGAAGATCTCGCCCACGTCGATGAGCTCGTCGCGGTAGCCGTTGGCCTGCTCCATCCTGGCCGCCTCCGCGGGGTCCTTCACCCGGCCGGGGACGATGCGGTCCACCAGGGTGGAGCAGAAGGTGCACGCCTCGTTCACGTACCTCCTGAAGCCGTCCTCCAGCCCCCACTGGTCCGCGTACTGGTTGACGCACTTCAAAAGCTCCCTGCCGTTGTTGTCGATGAGCTCACAGGACAGGATGACCAGCCCGCCCTTACCCGCCTGCCAGCGCCTGTAGAGCACCTGGGTGAGCTTGCCGGGGAAGGAGGCGGCGGGGGCGTCGTCCAGATTGCAGGCCGGGTCGTAGACGATGCCCGCCTCGGTGGTGTTGGACACCACGTACTCCAAGCCGTCGGAGACGGCCACCTCCATCATGGCGTCGAACCCTTCCCTCTCATAGGGGTTCAGGCACCGGGACACGGAGGAGATGATCCGTTTTTTGTCCACCCGCTCTCCGTTCTCCCGCCCCCGGAGGTAGAGGGTATACAGCCCCTCCTGCCCGTTGATAACCTCCGCAAGCCCCGGGGCGATGGGCTGAACCAGCACGCATTTCCCGTTCCAGCCCGCCCTTTCGTTGGACACGTCGAACCAGTAGTTCACAAAGGCCCGCAGAAAATTCCCCTCGCCGAACTGGAGCACCTTTTCCGGCGCGTCCTTCAGGAGATATCCCTGATAGCCCAGCTCTTCCAGGGTCTGATAGCACAGTTTTTTCATATTGGATCTCCCCTTCGGTCAATTTACTTTGTTGTCGTGCGCGGCCATCCGCTTGACGCTGAGCACGCTGAGCACAATGCTCAGCAGCAGCAGCGCGGTGAGCACCGCCACCAGCCCCATGCCCGCCTGGATGCCAGCCCGCTCGGCCACCTGCCCCACCAGGAAGGGGGTGATGATGCCGCCCGCGCTGCCGGTGAAGATCATGATGCTGCACCCCAAATCGTTGCCCCGGATGCAGTCGCTGCCAAAGGCAAAGGCGGTGGGATAGATGGTGGCCATGAACAGGCCCACCCCCACCAGGCCCAGGATGATGGGCGCCGGGGTGCGGCTGAAGAACATCACCAGGAAGCAGGCGAAGAAGCCCGCCCCGTCCAGCAGCAGCAGCTTGTTCCGGGACACCTTGCCAGTGACGGCGGCGCCGATCATCCGCCCGATGAAGATCACCAGCCACAAAAGGCTGTTCATCAGCTGGGACCAGCTGGCGTCCAGAATGCCCATGTCCTGGAAGTAGGTCACCAGCCAGCCCACAATGGCGTACTCCGCCGAGATGTAGAACAGCAGCATCGCGCTGCCCAGCCAGAACTGCTTTACCTTTAAAAAGCTGTGATCCGCCGCGCGCACCCCTTTCCGGGGGGCTCTGCGGGCAGGGGCATCCTGGCGTATACCACAAGCTGGCTGTAAGCGTTAAATAGGGATGAACCCACGGAAGCGCAAAATAACCGGCAGCCGCAGTTTTAGCGGCAGCCGGTTATTTACATAGCGATTGCACAGAAGAATCCCAAGGCAGGCAGGTCTCTGCAGAAACACCGCAGGACAGGTTTTCCAAAAGGAATTTGAGGTACGGGAACGGCCGCAGGCCGTTGGCCTTAGCTGTTTCCACGATGGAGTAAACTGCCGCGCTGGCGTCAGCGCCTTTTGGCGTATTGGAAAATAACCAATTCTTCCGCCCAACCGCAAAGGGACGCACAGACCGCTCCGCCCGGTTGTTGGACAACTCCAACCGCCCGTCCAGAAAGACGTTCATCAGCCAGCCCTCCTGGTTCACGGCATAGGTCAACGCCGCGCCAAGCATACTTTTCGGCACGGGGTTTTTCTCATATTCCGCTTTGGCCCAGGCGAAGAACTTTTCCGCCGCCGGTTTGGACTGTTCCAGGCGGGCCTGGTACCGCTCCTGGAAAGAAAGTTTTTGCTCTGCGTAGCTGTTCTCCAGATGAAACAGCTTATCACAGAAGTCCAGCCCGGTCTTTGCCGGGGATCTGTCCCGCAGCTCTTTGGGCAGGCTTTTCAGCGTATCGGTGAATTTCCGCCGCATATGGGCCCAGCAGCCCGCCACTGTAATCTCCGGCGGCAGCTTGCAGTGGTACGCGCCATATCCATCGGTATGCAGAAGTCCCGTGAAGCCTTCCAAAAACCGGCTGGCACACTCTCCCGCCCGGCTGGGCTGGTAATCGTACAGAACCACAGGCCGTTTGGCGTCCCCCGAGGTTCGGTACACCCACACATAGCTTTTCTGCTGTGCCTTCCGTCCCGGCTCCCGCAGCACCATCAGCGTGGTCTCGTCGGCATGGAGGATCTCGTTGGCCAGCAGCTCCCGGCGGAGTACCTGGAAGAAATCAGAAAGCCACCGTTCATAGGCCGCGATGATCCAGTTGGCCATGGTCTGCCGGGAAATGGGCACACCCAACCGGGCCAGTTCCTGCTCCTGCCGGTATAACGGCAGTGCCAGCGTGTACTTGCTGTTCAAAATATGGGCCAGCAGGCTGGGGGAGACGATGCCGCTGTTTGGCAGCAGCGGGGGAGGAACTTCGCTTTTTTTCATCGGGACATGGTCGTTCTCCCGCTCACAGCGGCGGCAGCTGTACACCGCCTGGATGTGCTCCACCACCGTGTACTTGGCCGGCACATACACCAGCTCCCGCCGCGTCACTGCCTGCCCGCACTGGTGCAGCGCCCCGCCGCACTCCGGGCATACCCGCTTCTCATCCGGCAGCTCATGGATCACCTGCTCCACAGGCAGGCCGGAAAAGTCCTGCTCCCGCTTCCCCGCCTGTTTCCGCCGCTTATAGGTGATCTGCTCCAAATCCGGCTCCGCCGCCTTGGGATCGGCCACATCCTCCGTCTCGTTGAACAGGCTGAACTGCTCCGAAAGCACCTGGGTCTGCTCGCTGGATGCGCCAAACCGCTGCCCCTGCATGAGCCGCAGCTGCTGTGTGAGCCAGTCCACCTGCCTGTTCAGGGACGCAATTTCCGCCTCTTTTTTTGTCAGCAGCGCCTGCCATTCCGCGGCGTCTTTCCGTTTCAGTCTCATATCCTGATTATAACA
>Ga0209064_1000512_pt1 | contig 85848 bp, 71 predicted proteins | sample Inofromicrocosms_FD_187498 | JGI IMG/M metagenome (GOLD analysis project Ga0209064, IMG submission 187498) | Mouse cecum microbial communities from Vienna, Austria - Inoculum for glucosamine and mucus D2O microcosms (SPAdes) (version 2) | ecosystem: Host-associated > Mammals > Digestive system >...
TGCGATTGTGGCGCAGGGTTACGGCTGTGGCGGTGACTTCTTTTATGGTTGGATTCACCATCCTGACTTATTGGATTTATACCGACCCGTATGGTGGTATAAATGAATGCGGCTGTTTTGGCGAAGCAATCCATCTTTCCAACGGGGCTACTTTCGCAAAGAATATGGTTTTGCTTGTTGTGGCCGGGTTTCATTTACGGAATGTTTTCAGACAAGATAAAAAGAGTTTTAATTACCGGCAGATCGGGTTGGCTGCCGGGGTGTTGGTGATGGCTTTTTTCGTGCCGCTTTATGCTTATTTCTATTTGCCGCCGTTTGATTTTTTACCCTATAATGTGGGAACGAAAATGGGGACAGAGAGTGCGGTTCATTTTTATAATTCCGATTTTAATGATGTGACGGAGGAAGTATTTGCCGGCAAAAGGCCGGTTTATATGCTCGGGATGAAAGAAGAAATTTCACGGGAAAAGAGCAGTAAAATAGCGTCATTGTACGAGGCTTACCGGAACGGGACGGTTGATTTGTTTGCCGCGACTTCCAAGAATGGGATTACTGTGCCGGGGTATGATGATATTCCGGTTTATTTGATGGATAACGTGGTGTTGAAATCGATATTGAGGACTTCTGCCGGAGTGGTGGCTTTTGCGGATGAGCGTATTGTTGGCAAGTGGAATTTATTATACACGCCTTATCGTTTTGAGGGAGGATACGGGGAAGAACTAAGCAGGGAACGGTTGAAAAGCGGGATGTTTTGGGGTGTGTTGCTCCTTATGCTCGGAGGACTGTTCTATGGACGCCAAAAGTTAAGGGTATGAAAAAGAGGCTGGATTTCTGGGATATAGTCTTACGGGTGATGTACACCTTTATCGGGCTCGGAGTGTTAATCGGTCTTTTTATAGCGATGCGGGTCTATGTGGTGGACCAGTTCGTGATACCGACTGATTCGATGCGTCCAACCCTGATACCGGGTGATTACGTCATTGTCAACAAGCTGATTGCCGGAGCCCGGATTTATGACCGCCTGGATTTCAAGGATGGCGATCCGTTGGAATGCCACCGTACCCGAGGGTTTCGAAAAGTTGACCACAATGATATCGTGATTTTTAATTTCCCGATAAACCGGAGAAAATATAAAATCGAATTTAAAATCAATTACGTTTACGGTAAACGGTGTATCGGTTTGCCGGGGGATACGGTAGAGATTCGGAATGGGTATTTTAAGAATAATAACTATACCGGAATTTTGGGAGTTGAAGAGGAGCAACGCCGTCTGGCGGAAACTCCGGATTCGTTGATTGCCCATACGGTTATACATGCGTTCCCGTTTGATTTCCGGCATTACGGTTGGACAATCAAGGAGTTCGGACCGCTTTATGTGCCCCGGAAAGGGGGACAGGTGGGGCTTGATACCGTTAATTTTCAACTCTATCGGTTGGTCATTGAGTACGAGACGGGTGAAAAACTCAGGGTTAACGCTCAACGTCAGCTGACCTTGGGAGGAAAACCGATAGACCATTATACCTTTCAGGGGAATTACTATTTTTTTTGCGGAGACCATGTGTTGAATTCAAACGATTCCCGTTACTGGGGTTTTGTTCCGGAAGAATTTATTGTCGGGGTGGTAACCCGCATCACCTGTTCCCGGGATAAAGAAAGCGGTGAATTCCGTTGGGACAGGTTGTTGAAAAGGGTGAAAAAACAAACAGGGGAATGAGAAAATATCTGATTATATGGGTATTATTGGGCATGAGCATGCTCCTGACGGGGCAGTTTCAGGTGACGGGAGACCTTTACGGGGGAATTGCCACTTCGAACTATTTTGCCCTGTTGTTGGGGACGATGGTGGCAACGGTGTGGTTGTTGAAAGTTCCTGAAACGCTTTATTGGGGAGATACGGTGGCGTTTCTGTTGTTCGTTTATTTGTTGCTGCACGCAGGTATGACTCATGCTATGCAAAGCAAAGAGTTTTATTTGAGTGTATCTTATTTTGCGCTTTACGCCGTGTTCCGGGTAATCAGAGGGGTGCGGTTGACGAATTACGTGACGTTTGCGGTGATGCTTTGCGGGGTTTACCAATCTTATCTTGTATTGAGGCAATTATTGGGGTATGAGGTTTCCAATCATCTGCGTTTTGTCGTCACCGGTTCGTTTTTTAATCCCGGGCCTTGCGGTATCTTTTTGGCCGGTGTATTGGTGCTTGCGGTTGCTATGATGAAGAAAGGGTACCGGAAGGTGGGGGGTAACCTCGTATTTGTGCGTTACATAACGGCTTGCCTGACATTTGGTGCGACTTTGGTGGCCATAGTGCCCACCATGAGCCGTGCCGGGTGGATAGGGGCATTAGCCGGAGTGCTGTTGCTTTATCGCAAGGAGATTGCCGGGCGGATTAAGATAAACCGCCGTCGGGTCATTGGGGGTGGAGTTATGGGATTGACGGTTGTCCTGATGTTGTTTTATTTGCTTAAAAAAGATTCGGCTAACGGTCGGCTTTTTATTTGGCAAAACACCATTACAGCCTATTCGAAAGCCCCGTTGTTCGGGGTGGGAATTGACGGTTTCGGGAAGGCGTATGCGGAGGCCCAGCATGATTATTTTGTGAAAGAAAACGCCCTGGAGCAGGATAATCGCTATGCGGAGTTGGCGGGAGTCGTGGAGTCGGCGTTTAATGAACCGCTCGCTTTGTGTTTGTTGCTGGGGGCAACGGGAGGGATATTGGCGGGAATGGTACTGTTTTTTAAATTGCGGCGATTGACGGCTTACGGATGTGTCGTGGTCTCCTTGCTTGTCGCTTCGCTTTTTTCATATACGTTTTATATTCCGTCTATTGCTATCTTGTTTCTTTTCGCTTTGGCACAGTTGCCGGACCGGAAAATCAGGACGGCACGTTACGCGAATGTTTTGATGTTCGGGATGATGGGGGGCGTGGCCTTGGTTGCCGACTTTCAGGAGTTCGGGCATCGGGAGGCATACCGGGAGTGGAAAGAGAAGTCTGTTTATTATACGGGAGAGGACTATCAAAGTGTTGTTGAAGCGTACGGGAAGTTTTATCCTGTCTTAAAGCATGATTTTAAATTTTTGTTTGAATACGGACATTCGCTTCATAAGACGGGGCGGTATGAGGAAAGTAATGCCATTCTGAAACAGGGTACAGAACATAGTGCCGATCCCATGTTCCGGAATATCATGGGGAATAATTATCTGGCATTAAAGCAATATAACTATGGGGCGGCCGCTTATCTGCAGGCTTATTACACTTGCCCGAACCGTGTTTATCCGTTATATTTGTTAACAAAGTTAGAAGCCGGGCGGGGAGACACAACGATGATGAATTATTATGGTCATATTTTGTTGGGAAAACGGCCCAAAGTGTCTTCATTTGCTGTGGATGAGATGAAATTTGAAATTAGAAAAATGCTTCGTACCGAACCGTAAAATGATAATGTAAAAATGAATATATAGAATGAAAAAAAAGCTGATATTATTATCCGTGGGATGGTTGGTTTACAACTCTGTTACGGGACAGAATCCGGTTATTGGCAAGATGACTTTGGAGGAGGCCATCCGGATTGCCCATACTTATTCCCCGCAGGCTCAGATGGTGCAACTTAGCTTTATGTCGCGGTATTGGAGTTATCGTTCTTATAGAGCACAGTTGTTACCCTCGCTTAATTTAAGTGGTACTATAGGGAATTATAACCGTTCGTTGGTGGATGTGCGCGACCCGGAAACAGGACGTATCAGTTACGTAGCGAATAATACGCTGAGTAATGATTTAGCGGTTTATATCAACCAGAAAATTGCACTTACCGGGGGAAACGTGTCCCTCAATACGTCTCTTGCCCGGTTAGATCAGTTTTCCTACCACACGAAAACTTATAATTCCAATCCGGTTACGATTAATTACACACAACCGCTGCGCTCTTTTAACACATTGAAATGGCAGAAGAAAACGGAACCTTTGCAGTACGAGAAAGCCAAAAAACAGTACTTGGAATCGTTAGAGGATATAACACTTCAAGCTACCACCTATTTTTTCTCGGTTTTGTCGGCCCAGACAAGTTACAGGAAAAGCATGGATAACCTGAAAGATACCCGCAGTATGTATGAAATTGCCCAAAAGAGGTTCGGGATAGGCACGTTGCCTAAAAGTGAGTTGCTTCAATTGGAACTGTCGTTGATGAATGCGGAATTGTCGGTTAGTAACAGTAAGATTAATTTGGAAATAGCTTTGTTTAATTTCAGGTCTTACTTAGGGGTGTCGGAAAGTGCTTTCTTTGAGTTGCAGCCACCGATGAGCGTGCCGGAAGTGTTTATGGAGTACAATTTCGTGTTAAGTAAGGCTTTGCAAAATTCTTCTCATCAGGTATCGCTTAAAATAAAAGAATTGAATTCGCAGAAAAGTGTGGCACAGGCCAAAGCGGATCGGGGTATTCAGGTGGAATTAAGGGCGAACTTAGGATTCTCACAAACCGGTGATGACTTGGAAAGGGTGTATAGCCGTTTGAAAGATCGTGAGGTGGTCGGTTTGTCGGTTTCCATGCCTATTTACGATTGGGGAATGAGCCGCGGACGTATTAAGATGGCGGAAGCGGAGGCACGTCTGGCCCGGACGGAATTGGAACAGGAGGAGACGAAATTTCAGCAGGACATCCGAATCAAGGTGATGAAGTTTAATAATCAGGCTACGCAATGTAATATATCTGCCAAGGCGTTACAGATTGCCGAGGAACGTTATGATATTACTAAAAAACGTTTCCAGAACGGGGGAATTACGGTTACGGACCTGAATACAGCCCAAAAGGAATTGGACGCTGCCAGTGAACAGTATATCAGCCAACTGCACACGTTTTGGAATGCTTATTTCGAATTGCGCAAGTTGTCTTTGTATGATTTTATTTCTAAAAAGGATATTAGCGCTGAATTTGATAAAATTGTGGAAAAATAGTTACTTGTGAAAATGTTAATGAAGATGGAAATGAATATATATAAAATCCTGTTGTTAAGTGGTATCGTGTTGGGTACGCTTGCCTGCGGTAATGGAAAAAAGGAAGAAAAAAAAGAAATCGGTAAAAGTGAAAGACAAAATCGTTTGATTACTGTTGATACGCTGATGCTGAGAAAACGTACTTTTCAAAAGCAGATTGTTTGTAATGGTAAATTGCGGGCGGTCTTTAAAAGTGATCTCAGTTTTGAGGGAGCGGGTGTCATTACTGCAATCAACGGGAGCAACGGGGAATATGTGAAAAAGGGAGCCGTGCTGGCCACTTTAGATAACAAAGAGGCAATGGTGGAATTGGAAAAGAGTCGCCGGGCCATGGAAAAGGCTGATATAGATTTGCAGGACAAATTGATCGGGCAGGGATATGCTGCAGATACGACAGGGGTTCCGGCAATGATTTTGCGTAATATGAAGATATCGTCCGGTTATGACAATGCCGTGGATCAATTGGAGGCGGCTAAGCGTCGTTTGGCGAATTGTTATTTGATAGCTCCTTTTAACGGGCGTGTTGCCAACTTAGATGCGAAGGTGTATGATCGCTCTGCCAATAAATTATGCACATTGATTGATGATTCGTATTTTGATGTCGAGTTCAGTATATTAGAGGCGGAAATAGAGGAGGTTGCTCTCGGACAGCATGTAAAGATTATCCCGTTTGTCAATGATAAAAAGACGTTTTACGGGGATGTGACGGAGATAAATCCTTTGATTGATGACCACGGACAGGTGAAGATACGGGCAAGAGTGCGCAATGCCGACAGCTATCTGATAGAGGGAATGAATGTGAAGATTGTGTTGGAACGTGAGATTAAAAATAGTTTCGTGGTTCCCAAGGATGCGGTGGTATTGCGGGATGGCTTTCAGGTCGTTTTCTGTTACCGGGACGGTAAAGCGGTTTGGACGTATGTCGATGTCGTGATGTCGAATATTGATTCTCATGTCATTACGGGCTGCGAAAAGAAACAAACTTCCATCTCTGAAAATGATGTTGTGATTACTTCAAATAACCTGAATCTTGCTGACGGAACGGATGTGACACCTAATAATAAGCAGTAATCATGATAAAAGAATTGTTGAAACGTCCCATTGGGGTTACCATGTGTGTCGTTGCAATTGTGGTATTGAGTATTGTGGCGATGGGATACCTGCCCGTGTCACTTATGCCTGCTATCGACATTCCGCAGATTACGATTCAGGTTTCGGCTCCCGGTTTATCGGTCCGGGAGGTGGATAATACGCTTTTGAAACCATTGAAGAACCAGTTATCGCAGGTAACGGGATTGAAGAATATTACCGCAGAAGCACGGGCGGATGCGGGAGCTATTTACATGGAGTTCGAACCTGACAACAATATTGACATCATTTTTATTGACGTTAACGAGAAGTTGGATCGGGCTGTCATGGCATTACCCAAAGATGTGGAGCGTCCGAAGGTGATTAAAGCCAGTGTAACCGACATTCCGGCATTTTATCTGAATCTGTCGCTCAAAAACGGAGTTCCGAAAGAACAGGATAAGCCGCGGGAAGCAGGGATTGATTTCAGTGAACTGGGCCAATTTGCCCGGGATGTGATTGCGAAACGTATAGAACAGTTGCCCCAAACGGCCATGGTGGATATTAGCGGCGTTGTGACTCCGGAATTGCTTTGTATTCCCGATTACACGAAACTGACTTCCATGGGGGTAGGGCTTAGTTTGCTTGAAAATGCGATTAATGATAATAACGTATCCCTGGGGGCATTGAGCATCAAAGACGGGGAATACCGTTATAGTATTCATTTTGATTCCCGGATTATTTCAAAAGAAGATATTGAGAATATATATATCAATCATAAAGGGCGGGTCTATCGTTTTAAGGAATTGTGTGAAATCATAGAGCGTCCGGCAAAACGGAACGGGTTGGTGCGTAGCGGTGATGTTCCTGCCGTTTCGTTGGCGATTATCAAACAGAACGATGCCAGAATGGCGGATTTACAAGAGAGCATTGCTACGCTCATTGCCGATTTGGAGAAAGAATATCCCGATATTCGTTTCGAACTGACCCGGGATCAGACGAAATTGTTATCTTATTCGATAGACAATTTGAGTAGTAATCTGCTGATTGGAGCAATCTTAGCTGCATTGATTATTTTCTTGTTCATGAGGGATTTGCGTTCGCCGGTATTGATTGTGATTACTATTCCGTTGTCGCTTCTTGTTACGCTTTTAGTTTTTCACGTATTGAAGATATCGTTGAATATCATATCGCTTTCGGGATTGATTCTGGGTACCGGAATGATGGTCGACAACTCGATAATCGTGATAGACAATATATTTCAGAAATGGAAATCGGGTACGGAACTCCGGGAGGCTATTGCTATGGCGGTCGGTGAGGTGTTTACTCCGATGTTGAGTAGTGTGCTGACGACCTGTTCGGTTTTTTTGCCGCTTATCTTTTTAAGCGGTACGGCGGGTGCGCTTTTCTACGACCAGGCCATGGCGGTGACGGTTGCCTTGTTCGCTTCGTTGTTGGTGTCGGTGCTTGTTTTGCCGGTTTATTTTTATTTGATGTATCGTCATCTGTCATCGCATACGGAAAACCGGTTTATGGCTAAGTTTTTAACGTTTGATTATTACCGGCCATACGAAACGGGCCTGAAATGGATGTTGCGGCACGGTCGGTTGATGATTGTTTGTTTTATGTTGCTTATCCCGCTCACTTATTTCGTTTATCAGCTGGTGGGAAAAAGTCGCTTGCCTGAAATAGCACATGACGATACGCTTCTGACGATTGACTGGAATAGCGGTATTTCTTTGGAGGAGAATGACCTGCGGGTTTACCGATTATTGTCACAAGTGGATAGTTTAGTGTTGCAAACCACATCGATGGTGGGTGTTCAACAGTTTTTGATGTCACATACCAAAGAGATAACTCCTTCCGAAAGTGTGGTCTATATTAAAGCTAAAGATTCGGAGGCTCTGGTGCGGATAGAACGGGAAATATCAGATTACGTGGCTTCGAATTATCCGGAAGCTCAAATTTCTTTTCAGGTTTCCGGTAATGTATTCAATATGATATTTACGGAGAAAGGAGATTTTCTCGTAGCGCAATTACATAGTAAAGAAGGGCAGGCCCCGTCGGTAGAACAGGTGAAACGTGTGGTTGGCAAGATTGAGAAAGCCTTGCCGGACGTACTGATTCCTCCGGCTGTGATGGAGCAAAATATTCGTTATATAGCTGATGTGGAAGCGATGGCCATCCATGAAATCACCTTTAACGATATTTACGGAAAAATGAAAAATATGATTAGCCAGAATACGTTGTTCCGTATCAATCAGGGAGGGTATTCGGTACCTGTAACGACAGGAGATACGCGGGCGGAAGCTGCGGATATTTTATCCGGGAAAGTGCGTAACCGTAACGGTGTCGAAATTCCTCTTGCGATGGTGATTCGGGAGACAAAAGGAGAAGATTTTAAAAAACTCTATTCCGGTAGCGGCGGAGATTATTACCCGATTGTGCTTGATGTTGATGAGAGGGAGGTAAGACGGGTCATGGATACCATAGAGAAGGTTGTTAAGGAGGAACAGGACTTTTTTGTAACTTTTACGGGAGAATATTTTTCCAGCCGGGAAATGATTCGGGAGTTGATAATTATTCTGTTGGTTGCGGTTTCCTTGCTCTATTTTATCTTAGCAGCGCAGTTTGAAAGCGTTATACAACCGCTTATTATTCTGTCGGAGATTGTTGTGGATATTTTTTTCGTCTTGTTCGGTCTTTGGCTGTTCGGAGAGAGTCTGAACATCATGTCGATGATCGGTCTCGTCGTGATGAGTGGTATTATTATCAATGATTCCATTCTTAAGGTGGATACGATTAATCGCTTGCGTAAGAATGGAATGTCATTGTTAAGGGCTGTTTTTACCGGCGGGCACAGCCGTTTGAAACCGATTATCATGACTTCGTTGACGACGATATTGGCTATTGCTCCCTTTTTGAATCGGGTAGATATGGGGTCTGACCTGCAATATCCGCTGTCGCTTTCTATTATTATTGGTATGAGTGTCGGGACAATTATCAGTTTGTTCTTTATTCCGTTGCTCTATTATGTAATTTACCGAAAACGCTGATTCTTATGGGTAATGGAATAAAGGAAAAGGGATTTTTAGACCGTATTCCCACTTTTTCACTTATCTTGATTATGGTGGTGTTGATGGTGATAGGGGGGGGCTTAATACCGTTATTGCGGCTTGCCTATCATCCTTCTCCTGAACAGGGTAAGCGTTTGACTGTTTCGTTTAGTTGGCCGGGAGCATCACAACGGGTTATTGAGCAGGAAATCACCTCTAAGGTGGAGGGATTGGTGTCGTCCGTGGCCGGGGTGGAAAAAACGACTTCCATGTCGTCACGGGGAAGCGGAAGTGTAACTGTTGTGCTAAAGGAGAAAGTCAATGTATCGGCTGTGCGTTTTGAAATATCATCTTTGTTGAAACAGATGGCCGGAAAGTTGCCGGAGGGGGCAGGCCACCTTTATTTGCAAGGCGGAAATATCGATAACGGTTTGAAGAAGAACACGCAACAGGTTTTATCCTATATCATTAACGCCGATATGGATCCCGCTAATATAAAGGATTATGTTGAACGTAATATTAAACCTCAACTCACGCAAATTGACTATGTCCGGGATGTTTCTGTAGGGGGTGCCATGCCGCTTTATTTGGATATCGAATATAACCCGGCAGAATTGCAAAAATACGGTTTGGGGTCCAATGTCATTGTATCGGGACTTCAAAATTTTTTAGGGCAGCGTTCTATTGTCGGGGATGTTGACCGCATTGCTCGGGATGGGAATAAAGAACGTATCACCTTATTATTGGAAACGGAACAATTAGGTGCGGATATTGGTAAAACTCCGATAGCGACGGTAGACGGTAAGATTGTTTACTTGAGTGATATCGCTGAATTTGATTACAAGAAGCGGCAAGAAACCAGTTTTTACCGCATCAATGGTCTTAATACGATTTATTTGAGTATTTCTGCAGACACGGAGACGAGTGTTATTAAAGCGTCTTCCGGACTCCGTAAACGGATGGAAAAGATTCAGGCAAATCTGACGGACGGGTTTTACGTGACTCTCACTCACGATGCGGCTAAAGAAGTGAGGGAAGAGCTTGCGAAGTTAATCAAGCGTACTTTTTTATCCTTGGTGATATTGTTCCTGTTTGTCTGGATTGTCAGCCGAAGCGGACGCTATCTTTCTGTCATTGCCCTTTCCTTGTTTGCCAACGTGTTGATATCCGTTATTTTTTACTACTTGTTTGATGTTGAATTGAATTTGATTTCGTTGGCAGGGATTGCTGTTTCGTTCGGTATCATGATAGATACGGTTATCGTGATGGCCGATCATTACAGTTATTACCACAATCGAAGTGCTTTTCTGGCTATTTTGGCTGCGCTGCTTACCACAATCGGTTCTTTGGTGATTGTCTTTTTTATGCCCGATTACGTAAAGGGGGCATTGAATCATTTTTCCATGATTATTATTATCAATTTGGTTGTAGCGTTGTTTGTAGCCCTCTTTTTTGTTCCGGCGATAATTGAGCGTAACGGTTTGTATCGTTGCCGGCCGAAGAAAAGTTATGGCCGTTTGAAGCGAACCGTGAAGTGGAGCCGGTTTTATTCCCGTTATATCGTTTTTACACAAAAAAGAAAATGGATATATATCACCATTTTCTTGCTTGCGTTCGGCATACCGATTCATCTGTTGCCCGCAAAATTGGGGAAAAGTGATTATTATTACCGGACGGGAGAGAAACAGGAGACAAAATGGTATGAGGAGGTTTATAATAAAACCATTGGCAGTAATTTTTATCAGGGAACTTTGCGTCAGCCTTTAGAGAAAATGCTTGGCGGAACGTTACGACTATTCTCGTCGGTGCACTCGTCACGTACTTTTTCTCAACAAGAGCGGAATGTAAAACTTTATATTTCGGCCCAATTAACCGAAGGGAATAATACCGCAGTACTTAATCAAAAGATGTGGCAAATGGATCGTTTCTTAGCCGGGTTTAAAGAGATAAAGCGTTTTGTGACCCGCGTGGAAGGTAAGAGCGGTTCGATAGAAGTGGAGTTTGCCGATGAATACAAAAACGGGGCATTCCCCCAACACCTTGAATCGGAGGTTATTCGTGAAGCGTTGCTGATTGGTGGTGTGGATTGGACGACATCGGGAGTTAGCGAGCGGGGATTTTCCAATTCGTTGGGATTGGGGCGTAAATCGCACCGTATCGGGTTAAGCGGCTATAATTATGACCGTTTATACAAGTATGCTGAGATGGTGGCGGAGAAGATCAAGAGTAACAGGCGGGTAAATGACGTGGGAATAGAATTGGGGAGTTCTGATTACTGGCGATCCAATGATGAGGCTGGTTCCGAGATGTATATTAAATACGACATGGAAAAAATAGCTCTTAATAATCTGGATTTGCGGCAGTGTTATTCGGCTTTGGCTGCTTTGATGAATGAAGGGAATGTTGGTGTATATCGCAATAAGAATCAACGGATTGCTATTGACTATCATTCTTCGGAGCGGGATAAGTTTGACGTATGGCATTTAATGAATAGCCACTTGGCTGTAGGGGAGCGACAGGTGTGTTATGCTCATATCGGAGAAATCGGCAAGCGGAACGCTGCCGCGCGAATCACTAAAACCAATCAGGAGTATTCGCTTCAGGTGGCTTTTAATTTTATGGGTTCGTATGATTTGTCGGATAGGTTTATCAAGCAGACGACCGAAGAGGTGAATGCGGTTTTGCCTGTCGGTTTCCGGACTGTCAACGAGAGTTTCGGTTGGTATGACGACAAGGGTTCCCAGTATTGGCTGATTTTATTGATTGTTGTGATTATCTTTTTTACCTGTTCGGTTTTGTTTGAGTCTTTCCGCCAGCCATTGGTGATTATTTCATTGATACCCATCTCATTTATAGGAACTTTTCTGACATTCTATTTTTCGGGAGTAAATTTTGGGACGGGCGGTTTCGCATCACTTGTTTTGTTGAGTGGTTTAGTCGTTAATGCGGCTATTTATGTGATTAATGAGTATAATGGTCTTGTTAGCAGAAATATCAAGCGACAGAATCGGCTTGGTTTAGTTTGGCTTTATGTAAAAGCTTATAATTACAAGATAATAGCAGTTTTATTAACCATTTTGTCCACCGTTCTCGGTTTAGTTCCCTTTCTGATAGATGGACCTAAGGCGGAAGAGTTTTGGTTTTCATTTGCGATTGGCACCATTGGTGGTTTGCTGTTTTCGCTCGTTGCTTTGGTGTTTTTTATGCCGGTATTGATGCCGTTTTTATTCAATAAAAATAAGTGACGCAAAACCCCGTCCCCATGCGTCAGGAAGGAAACGCCGGAAGTGCGTTATCTGAAAGTCCGGCCTTTGAAGGAGGAGGGGCGACGCGAAGTGCCGTTTTTAAGGCTGAAAGGGTTGTGGTTGAGGGAGGCGGGGATTATGCAGGGGGAATATGTAAGCGTGACGGTGATGAATGGTTTGTTGCTGATACGGAGTGTGAAGAGCAAGGTATAAAGGGGCAATGCCATCTTCCCGCCGGAGTGCGGGCAATAAGATTGCTGCAATCCTCGTTCATTCCAAAGCGCGGATAAACAGATTGCAGCAATCTTATTATTTTCCGGCCGGTGTTTTGAAGGATTGCAGCAATCTTGTCTTTTTCTTTCCGGAAACATGCAAGAATGCTGCAATCTTGTCCCGTACCGTCGTGCGGGAAAGAATTTTGCAGCAATTTCAAACGTTTTCGTTCTGAAGTAGGGCCGTTTTCATAAATAATACCTATATTCACTTCGCCGGCTGTCTGTGTGGTCGGCAAAATCACAATTACTAACCTAAAATGCTCAAATTCTTGAATAAAGTTATAGTCAATGTCTTTCAGTGGAATATCCGAAAGGCGGTGATTCTGTTTTATAAATTCCGACAGATAACGTGCGGTGCGCTCGTAGTACATGACTGTTGCCGGGACATAATCTTTACCGATTAATTCGCTGCATTTCTGGTTATGTTCTTTGAAAACTTCCAGTAACATTTTTGGGGTTTCACTTTCCCCGTAATAACGGTGTTTCAGAATTTCAGCCGTAATGGGCTTGTTGTCTTGTTCCAGTTGGCGGTGGATTCTTAGAATTTTGGTACGCACTGTTTCAAGGTAGTGGTTCAATTCCAACGTTTTATTGTCCCTGCCAGTGGCACATTCTTTTTGACTGTTCCATTTGTTTACTTCCACGCTTCGTTTTATTTGTACTTCTGCGCGTTTCCCGTTTACTGTGATACGTAAACAAATAGGGGCTTCACCGTTCTTTAACAGCTTTGTCCTTTTGATGAAAAAGAGGATAGAAAAATAATTCCGTTCCATACGACTAAATTTTAACGGGTTAAAAGTAATTATCTTAGTCGTAAACACGCTTTGCAAAATATTGAGAAACAGTGAATAATAATCAATTCGGTGGACTAAAATCGGGGAGAAATAAAGTCCACCGATTTCACCTGTTTTTACTGCTTCGTTTTGCTGTATTTTCGGTAAGTCGGGAAAAAAGAAAAACTCCTGAAAGTCTTTATTTTCAGGAGTTTGCTTTGTTTTGCTTGTTGATTTCGTGAACTCGGCGGGAGTCGAACCCACAACCTCTTGGGCCGTAACCAAGTGCTCTATCCATTAAGCTACGAGTCCGTTGTCTTATCTCTAAAGCGGTGCAAAGATATGTACAAATAATATTTTGTGCAAGTGTTTTGTTGTTTTTTTTCAAGCTAAGTGTTTTTTTGTAGAAGATATAACAAAGAGGAGGGTTTCATTATTTTATTATTATTTTTGTCCGGAGAATAATTCCAGTCATGAAAAAGATTATAAATAATATCCTTTATCGTTTCAAAGAAGATTCTTTGGCTAAGCGTACAGAGTTGGTCGGAAGGACTATATCGTATAAAGAGTTGAAGGAAATCAAGACATGTCTTGTGTTTTATACTGCAGGAGAGGAACCTCAAGCTGGTATTGAGATATTGAAGAAGAAGATGCCGGGTGTAAAATTCGGAAAATTATGTTTTGTTCCTGCTGGTATTGAAGTGACAGAAAGCGATAATTTGGTTGTTTTCCGTTATGAAGAATTGGGGTTTGGCGGGAAGATTCAGAATGAACGTTTGTATAAAGAGTTGTCCAAAGAGTATGATTTACTGGTAGATTTTACTGCAGTTTCTAATGTGATGACTCAGTTTGTTTTGAATAATTCAAAGGCACATTGTATTGTTGGCATGAAGAGGGAAGGTGCTGTTGGGGAAATTATCATTGACGGGGTGAATAATCAGCAGGAATTGGCAATAAAGCTGACGGCGTTATTGGCTGCAATAAACAGGTTTTAATATGAAACGATTCGACGGAACCGGAGTAGCTTTGGTTACTCCTTTTGACGAGGAGCTGCAAGTGGATGAAATATCTTTGCGGTGTTTGGTTGAGCATGTGATTGAAGGAGGGGTTGATTTTTTGGTGGCTTTGGGGACTACGGCGGAAAGTGCTACTTTATCCAGAGAAGAGAAAGCCCGGGTTGTACGTATTATTGCAGAAGCAAACCGGGGACGTTTGCCTGTTATGGCTGGTATTGGCGGTAATAATACGAGTGAAGTTGTCCGTGAAATAGAAGAGGCAGACTGGTTGAAAGACTGTCAGGGGATTTTGAGTATTACTCCTTTTTATAACAAGCCGACCCAGGCAGGGTTATATGAACATTTCAAGACGATAGCCGGGATTGCTCCGTTGCCTTTGTGTTTGTATAATGTGCCTGGCAGGACCGGTGTTAATATGAAAGCAGAGACGATAGCCCGTTTGTCGCTTGAATGTCCTGATATATTTGCATTGAAAGAAGCTTCTGGTGATTTTGCTCAGGCCACAGCTATACTTAAACAAAAACGTCCGGATATGCTTGTTTTTTCCGGGGACGATGCGATTGTTTTGCCTTTGATGGCTCTGGGTTTTGACGGAGTTATTTCTGTTTTTGCGAATATTATGCCGCAGGAATGTTCGGCTTTGGTGAATCATGTAAAAAAAGGTCATTGGGCTGATGCCCGGCAGTTACATTTGAGGTTGTCGGATTTTTGTAAATTGCTTTTTGAAGAAGGCAATCCGGCAGGTATAAAAGCAGCACTATATGCGGCGGGTGTTATCCGGTGTAATAAGTTAAGATTGCCTTTGACGCCTGTTTCAGAGATTTTGTTTGAAAAAATAAAAAAAGAAATGGTCCTTTGATTTTTTGTGTGATTGTCATTGTATATGGAGGGGTGGAGTGTAACTATTTTTAGATTTAAAGGGTGTATTCTTAGTCCAGATTCCCGGGGCGGGAACGATTGAGCCGTTTTTTTTGTTGTTGTCTGTAATGTATCAGGATACCGGAAATAATCAGCACAATCGGCAATAAGAAATTCAGATATTTCAGAAATTCTTTGGTGTGATTGTTTACCGGTTCCAGGAATGAAAAGGTGGTAAATTTATTTCTTAGTTGTATCAGTCCGGAATTGTCTGCCAGCCATTCAATAGAATTTACAGCAAATTTTATATTATCTGTAGCGCAGGAGGAAACGATGTCATCGCTGATGAAGTCTGCATCTGTAATTGTTACAATTGAACTATTGTTGTCTTCGTTTGTAAGCAGGGCTGCTACCGTATTGTGGGGGTGATTGAAATCTTTCTGGGTCCATTGTTTCTGAAAATCGAAAAATACAGGAGCCTGTTGTATCCCTGATATGGAGGAAGTTTTGGCCAAAGGTGTGAAAATATAGGCGCTGGAGGTTTTAATTTGTTCTATGCTGCTGGCAAAAGGTAAAAGTAGAGATTTTAATCCCTGTGTGATGGTGTGTTTGCTGAAATTGGTAATAATGGGTACATAAGGAAAACTAATGTTGCTTTGAAAGTTGATGTATCCGTATTGTTGGTTGATGGCAATTGTTCCGCAATTATTGTCGACAACGAAATCGTATTTTATTTTCAAACCTTTTTTTTCGAGCAAATCTTCAATGCCGGTCGGGTTAATAAAACCGTTGTTCCGGTCGCCCAATTGCCCGATGGCATGGTTCAGGGCAATAAAAAGCCTTCCCCCTTTCGCCAGGTATTTTTCTAATTGTTCCAGTTCGTAAGCGGAAAAGTTGTCTTTGGGGTCAATAATACATATAACATTATATTTGTCGGGAGAGTGGTTCAGGTCTACAAATTGTATTTCAGTCAAGTGTGAAAGTTCATTGATAAACTGAGGAATGTGGGTGAGTGTGGATTCTCTGTGTCCGCGGACAAGACCGACAGTTGGTTTCAGAGTGTCGGATACCTGTTTGAAAAGGCTTGTAATCCGGTATTCAAGGGGTGTTTCAAAGGTTATTCTGGGAATAACCGCCTGTTTTTTCCCGACGTGAAACACTGCTCCCATGAATATACGTTGTACTTTTTCCAGGTCTTTTTCCCGGATTTCCTGAAAAAAGACATCAATGCCTGCTTGGGTAGCTTTTAATTCTTTTTCGGGTGTGTCCGGATGAATAATGTTTATGGTAAAATAGGTGTTGCTCAGTGATTTGTATTCTTTCAGTAAGGCATGGAATTCCTTGGCTAATTTTTGCATGTTTTGGGGCAGGTCTTCTGTTACATAAAAGTCGACAGTGACAGGCTCCTGGTTTTTCTGTATGATATTTTTACTGACTTTTCCAAGAGAGTAACGTTTGTTGGCTGTAAAATCCCACCGGAAAAAAATGAAGCAGGAAATGGTGTTGATTAAAAGTACAACACTCAGAGTATATATAATGTTTTTTATAATTTTCTTCATAAACTTTCATTTGGTAAGGGGTATCATTTTATCAAAATCTGCTTTTACAAATGAAAAATTTTGCGAGCGTGAGAAATATTGCACTTATTGAGCAAAAGTAAATCATATCCCTTGAATCAAAAATACCCCGGGAAAGAGTATCAAAATGTTCTTCCATAGACAGATAACTAAAGAAAGTGGCCATAAAGCCGTTTCCTATTTGTTCTGATAGCATTCCGAATAATAGTTGGAAACAGAGTCCGATACCAAAACTAATGAAGAAGGCAGTTATGGCAGTCCGGGATAGTGCCGACGAAAATATACCAATACTGATGTAACAGGCATTCATACAAATGAGGCCTAAATATCCGAGGAATACGGCACCGTGGTCTACTACTCCCAACATGGAAATCGTGATGTAGTAGGGTATTGTCAGGAGGAGGGCTATCATTGTTATGATTAAATTGGAGAGGAATTTCCCGCTGAGCAGTTCTGATGTTTTTATTGGTTTTGTCAGCATGAGTTCAATGGTTCCGTTTCTCTTTTCTTCGGCAATGGCTCGCATAGTTAATGCCGGGATAAAGAAAAACTGGGTCCAGTTGATAATAATAAATACCGGCATCATGGTTGCTTGCCCTATATAGAATAGATTGTTACCGGAAAACCAGGTGTAAAATCCGCAAATGCAAAAGAATACAATATATCCGATATATATGCTCCAGGAATTGAAGTGTATACTTAATTCTTTTTTTATAAGAATTTTTATGGTTCCCATAGTTTGTTTAATTTTGAGTTACCTGACGGAATATGTCTTCCAGGCGTGTTTCTATAGGGGTCATTTCTCCAATGTACCAGTTATTTTGGTGGCATAGTTCGAAAATTGTTTTTTCAATATTTATTTCGCGGCAGCATTGTATATTGAAATAATTATTTTCAGTGGGGAGAATGTTTGCTATGCCCGGGAGAGTGGCTAGTGCTTTGTAGATGTCGGGATTTTCGGCTCCTATAATATGGATTTTGAGTAATTTGTCTGTATTTGATTTTTTGCGTAGTTCAGCGGAAGTTCCATTGGCGACAATTTTTCCTTTGTTGATGATAAGTACCCGGTCGCAGGTTGCTTCTATTTCAGCCAGGATGTGAGAACTCATGATTACTGTTTTTTCTTTTCCTATATTTTTAATCAATTCCCTGATTTCAATGATTTGATTCGGGTCTAAGCCGGTAGTTGGTTCATCCAGAATCACGACTTCCGGGTCGTGGATAAGTGCTTGGGCTAAGCCTACCCGTTGGCGGTAGCCTTTGGATAATTCGCGGATGTTTTTGTGTTTTTCATTATCCAGGCCGCATAACCGGATCATATCCATGATGCGGGGAATGATTTTATAAGTGGGAATGTTGTGAATTCTGGCTATAAAATTCAGAAAATCGATAACATTCATTTCTTCGTAAAGTGGATTGTGTTCCGGCAGGTATCCAATCAGTTGTTTGATTTTATAAGCGTGTTTGTGGATAGAGTATTTGTCAAAACAGATGTTTCCATAGTCGGGATACAAAAAACAGGACATAATTTTCATTGTGGTGGTTTTACCGGCTCCGTTCGGCCCCAGAAAACCTAAAATTTCACCTTTTTTTACGGTGAAATTTACTGAATCAACGGCTTTTTGCAGACCAAAAGATTTTGTTAGATTTTCTACCACTACATCCATATTGTTGTTTTTAGAAACTTAATTGTGACGCAGAATCTTATTGTGTAACAAATATAGTCAGGAACGGTGTAATGTATGTGGGTTTAACAATCTTTAACCGCATGAGTAAGAGAATTTGAGGGGAATTAAAAAAAATAAAAAGGGAAATATTAAAATAGAAGGAAAAATGTGCGTTTGGGTGGATTCAGTTTTTGTGAATTCATCCATAAACGCACGGATAAGAGTATTTATTTATAGGTAAGAGCGGTCTGAAGACTCTCTTACAATTAGTTCGCAGTTGATAACTTCTTCCCGGATTTGTGAGTGTTTGGGATCCAGTATTTGGCGGAAAAGAAGTTCTGCTGCAGTTTCACCGATTTTTTCCGGGAATTGATTGATTGTACTTACGGAAGGACTCATATACCGGGAACGTTTACTGTTTGAAAAGCCGAACACTGCAATGTCGTTGGGTATTTTTAATCCTTTTTCTTTGATAGCGTCAATGGCTCCGATTGCCATATCGTCATTGATACCGAAGATGGCATCCGGAATGTTTTTCATATTTAATAAGCGGCGGGTGGCTTCTTTGGCTGCTTTTACTGAAAAGTCTTCACATCTGACGATATAATCTGTATTGATTTCCAATTTATTCAGAGTCATGGCTTTCAGGTAACCTTTCATCCGGTTTTTTCCTATGGATAATTGTTCGGGTCCTGTCAGTAAGGCAATTTTTTTGGCTCCGCCGTGAATCAGATGCTGGACAATTTTGAAAGCAGCATCGGCGTCGTCGGCAACGACTTTAGATACTTCGAGTTCTTTTGCTGTCCGGTCGAAAAGAACTAAAGGTATTTCCATATTCAGGATTTGCTGGATGTGTTCGTAAGAGGTGGTAGCTTTTGAGATTGACAGGATGATGCCATCACACCGGTTAGCCAGAAATATATCTATGTTTTTTTTCTCTTTTTCAAAACTTTCGTTGGAAGAAGCGACCAGAACATTATAACCGTAGTGGTCTGCTATTTCTTCAATTTTTTTTACCACTGTGGCAAAAAAGGTGCTTACAATTTGGGGTACGACAACGCCAATTGTGTTACTTTTATGAGTTTTCAATGCTACTGCAATCGGATTGGGTTTGTAGCCAAGTTCTTTTGCTAATGTCTGAACTGTTTTCCGCGTTTGCTGACTAATTTCGGGATTATCTTTTAGTGCACGTGACACTGTGGAAACAGAGATGTTTAATTTTTCTGCTAAATCCTTGATTGTGATAGCTTTCTGTGTCATAATCCAAAATTTTAATGTTGTTTGTCTTCTGCGTCGTTTTTCAGTTTTGGGTATGCAATTCTTGAATGGTATATGTTTGTTAGCATTTCAATAAATACTGATTTGGTAGTTGCAATGTCCTTGAAGGTAATATCCGCATTGGCAAAGCGGCCGTCATTGAGTTGTCCGTCAATAATGTCATTAACCAGTTTGGTAATATTTTCTTCTGTTTTTTCGACTAATGTCCGGGAAGCTGCTTCGACGGCATCTGCCATCATGAGTACAGTGCATTCCCGGGATACGGGGTCTGGTCCGCTATAAGTAAAAAGTGATTCGTCGATTTCCCGTTCCGGATATTTATTTTTGAATGAGTTATAAAAATATTTTACTTTACTTTTTCCATGATGAGTGCGGATAAAGTTTGTGATACTTTCCGGCAGGTTGTATTTTTTGGCTAACTCTATTCCTTTGGTGACGTGATTTATGATGTGTTGTGCACTTTCATCAAACTCACATTGGCTGTGAGGATTGAAACCGCCGGTTTGATTTTCTATAAAAAAGATAGGGGCGTAAGTTTTGCCGATGTCATGATAAAGAGCTCCGGTTCTGATGAGCAGAGGATTACCTCCGATTCGGTAAATGGCCTCTTCTGCGAGGTTGGCTACCATCAGGGAGTGTTGAAAGGTTCCGGGGGCTTTTTGTGTTAAGTTTCTTAATGCGGGGTGGTTAGGATTTGATAATTCAATCAGGGTGATTTCTGAAGTGTATCCGAAAATCCTTTCAAAAATATAGATAACCGGATAAGTTAAGGTTAATAGCAGACAATTGATGAATAGCCAGAGGAAAACCAACAGGTGTGTCGCTCTGATTTCTCCTTCCTGGGTGAGGATAAAGGCAATATAGACCAAAGAGTAGGTGATGAATACCAGAAAAATGGACAACATCAGTTGGCCTCTGCGTTGCAACTGGCTGAGACTGAATACGGAAACAATACCTCCTGCTATTTGCATAAATGCAAACATGTAACTGTTCGGAGCATAGTAAGAAATCAGCAATGTGGTGCTGAGCAGCAGATACAGGGCGGAACGGCTCCCAATGAGAATATTGACAATTATGACGAAGAAAAGAACCGGTATAGCGTATAAATTGATATTTTGCTGGTAGCCCAGGCTGCCCAGAGCGATAGTAGCCAGAAATAAACCGTAAAGGAATATAAATTCCCGGTTGTTGTAGAAAATTCTTTTTTTAGAATAATAAAAAAAGATTGTAAATATCATCAAAGCGGTAAGAACAAGCAGAAATTGTCCTCCGATTGTGCGCATATAGGTTTCGGTGGATCCCAGATTGTACCGGTATTCCTTTTTTAGAGAATTCAGCAGTTTTATTTTTTCTGCAGTAACCAGTTCCCGCTGGCTGATAATAATGTCGCCTTGTTGAACCATACCTTGAGTGAGGCTGATGTTTTTCAGGTGGTTCAAATGGTCTTGGGAGGTTTTGGCAAGGTCAAATTCCAGATTAGGCAGGAGGTAATTGCTCAGATTCAGGCTGAGTATTTTTTCGCGTACAGATTTTGGGAGGCCGGATTCATTTATTTCTTCACTAAGGGCTGCATAAGCTTTTTTCAAGGTATATACCTGACTGAATCTTACTGTCTGAGCGATTTTGTTTTCAACGATTTTGATGTTCCGGATTTTCCGGGCATCTAACTCCTCGGGCAGTTGTAATATTCCTGCCTGATATATGGTTGTCAGCCGTTTGACAATTTGTGATAAAGCTGCCTGGGCGGATTCTGTATTAAAGGGATGAAGTGCGGCCTTGAATTTTTCTGTTTGGGTATGGGCTGTGTGGCTGTTCAGGTTAAAAATGGGTATTTGTTCTTCCGTGATTTTTTCACGTTCTTCTTGTAGTTCGTCGTCCGTTTTGTAAATAGGGAAATCAAAAGGGGCTATCAGGGTTTCATACCGCCAGGGTATCCCTTTTTGATATTCATACTGAAAATGGCCTACTTTTGGAAGCAGATATACAATAATTACGGAAATGGTAAACATGATGCCTATTCTGAACAAGATATTCAGGCGGCGTTTTAGTTTTCTGTCAGGTGTAGTTTCACTCCGCATAATTTACTTAATAACAAACAGGGCTAAAGGTATAAAATTAATCGGAGATTAACGGTTTCTTTCGTAAAAATTGTTGATTGGTGAGGGCATGAAAAAAAGAATGAAAGCCAATAAGTCACCCCTTGACTTATTGGCTCCTGTTTGTTTTCCGGCATGATAAGTGGTGTTGATTTTCAGAGTGCTGGAAAAATTTTCCGGCAAATTTGAAAATTCATCCGCTTGTTTAGAAAAACTTTCTGAATTTTTATGTGTTTTACTGAATGCCGTTAGTTTCTATTTCTGTACTGGCTTTTTTCAAAAGTCCCTGCAATACTTTGCCCGGTCCGATTTCCAGGAAAGAAGAAGCTCCGTCGGCAATCATATTTTTCATGATTTGTGTCCATCTTACAGAAGCCGTTAATTGTGCAATCAGGTTTGTCTGTATTTTTGCCGGGTCTGTGTAAGGCCGGGCGTCTACATTCTGGTAAACCGGGCATACCGGAGTTGTGAAATGTGTGTTTTTAATGGCAGTTTCTAATTCCTGACGAGCAGGTTCCATTAACGGGGAGTGGAAGGCACCGCCAACTTTTAATGGTAATACTCTTTTGGCCCCTGCTTCTGAAAGTTTCTGGCAGGCAATTTCTATACCCTTGTTGCTGCCGGAGATAACAATTTGACCTGTACAATTGTAATTGGCAGGAACAACAACTTCGTTTATTTCATTACAGATTTTTTCGACTGTTTCGTCCGGCATTCCGATTACAGCAGCCATCGTTGAAGGATTGGCTTCGCATGCTTTTTGCATGGCAAGAGCTCTGGCGTGTACCAGGCGTAAACCGTCCTCGAAAGAGAGAGCTTTGGCTGCTACCAGAGCAGAGAACTCTCCTAAAGAATGACCTGCAACCATGTCGGGAGTTTCTGTCAGACTATCTGCTAAGATTACGGAGTGCAGAAAAATAGCCGGTTGAGTTACTTTGGTTTGTTTCAGGTCTTCGTCGGTTCCGGAAAACATCAGGTCGGTGATGCGGAAACCCAGGATATCATTTGCTTTTTCAAATAGTTCTTTGGCTTTGGGCGAAGTCTCATATAATTCTTTCCCCATTCCTACAAATTGTGCTCCCTGACCGGGAAATACAAATGCTTTTTTCATAACAGTATTAAATTAATGTGTAAATGTTTTTATTTCTTTTGAGTGTTATTGTTCTGTTTATCTCAGTTTCGTGCTGATCAGGCGGATAAATTCTTCCCGTGTGGCTAGTTTTTCAAAAGCACCGCTGAAATCAGAAGTTGTTGTTACGGAGTTTTGTTTTTGTACTCCCCGCATCATCATGCATAAATGCCGGGCTTCAATGACGACGGCTACACCCAGGGGATGCAAAGTATTCTGAATGCAATTCTTTATTTGCTGGGTCAGGCGTTCCTGTACCTGTAAACGCCGGGCGTAGGCATCTACAACACGGGCAATTTTACTGAGACCGGTAATATATCCGTTAGGTATGTATGCAACGTGGGCTCTGCCGACAAAAGGAAGCATATGATGTTCGCATAAGGAATATATTTCAATGTCTTTGACGATGACCATTTGCTGGTAATCTTCTTTAAACAGAGCGGATTGAAGTATTTCTTCCGGATTTTGTCCGTACCCCTGTGTCATGAATTGCATGGATTTGGCTACACGCAACGGCGTTTGTAACAATCCTTCCCTTTCTGTATCTTCTCCTAATAATTTAATGATTTCTTTGTAGTGGTAGCTTAATTTTTCAGTGCGTTCACAGTTAAAGTGCTCATCTTTGCGGTAGAATGTTTTTTCCGGATGCTGTGTTATATCCATCTTGCTCTAATTTAGTTCAAACAGCCGTTTTTGTTGTAAAAACGTCACAAAGTAAATAATAACTATTCAAAATAGAAAATGTTATGGATTTTTTAAAAGATAGGGAGTTCCAGCTATTGGCGGTGAAAGGATTTGTTTTAGAGATTGTGTGGAGCGTGTTTCCGGGGATATTCGTAAAGAACAGTGCCGGTTGCCGGTATGTGAATGAAAATGAAAGACTATCAGAGATAAAAAAGGTTGGTTCTTATAATCTTAATAATTCTAAAAATGAGGAATAGAAGGTGATTTCTTTTTTAAAATATTTATTTTTGTATAATTATTATTTGTGTAATTAATAAGTGGGTCTAATGGTTGATTTTAGTAAAGTTCTTGACTTTGGCAGTAGCAGACAATCGGGAACTGAATATAAAAATGCTCTTTTGAAGAAAAGTATTCTTATGCATTTAGCTGATAACAGTGGTGTAACAATTGCGGAGTTGGCAAAAGAACTTAATGTCAGTATTCCGACAGTTACTAAATTGTTGGCAGATTTAAAGGAAGAAGGTTATTTGGAAGACAATGGAAAAATAGAAACGGCAGGAGGACGTCGTCCCAATATTTTCGGACTTGCTTCTGATGCTTTGTATGTTGTTGGAGTGGATGTTCAGCGCAAACAGATGGAAATGGTGTTGATGGATTTTCAAGGAAAAGTGGTATATAAGAAAGAAGGGATAGCTTATGAACTTGAAAATACTCCGGAGTCATTAGAGAAAATTTGTTTAGAAACCGAACTTTTTATACAGGAATGTGAGGTTAAGAAAGATAAAATTGCCGGAATAGGTATTAGTTTGACCGGAAGGGTTGACCCGAAGGAAGGGTATAGTTATACTTATTTCAATTTTAATGAGGCACCTTTGACAGAAGTTTTAGGGGTGCGTTTGGGTATTCCGGTGTATATCGAAAATGATAGCCGTTGTATGATGTTTGCAGAGAAAAACTTCGGAGTTGTAAAAGATGAAAAGAATGTGTTGTTTTTGAATCTGGGACGGGGTATTGGTGTCGGGACTATGTTCGACGGTAAATTGTATTATGGAAAGACCGGTTTTGCCGGTGAATTCGGGCATATCCCCTTGTTTGATAATGAAGTTATGTGTCATTGCGGGAAGAAGGGATGTCTGGAGACTGAAGCTTCCGGTATTGTCCTGGAAAAGATATTTGTAGAGCATCTGGCGGGCGGAGAGACGTCTTTGCTTTCTGATAAATGGAGGTCTGGCGGGGAGGTTTTGTTGCATGATATTATAAAGGCGGCTAATCATGATGATGTGTTATCCATTTCTTTGATTGCTGAAATTGCAGATAAGCTTGGACGGGGTATCGGCGTGTTGATTAATTTGCTGAATCCTGATTTGGTTGTAGTCGGAGGGAGTTTTTCTTTGGCGGGGGATTATTTGATGCTACCTCTGAAAGCTGCTGTAAATAAGTATTCGCTGAGTCTGGTTAATAAAGATACCCGTTTTAAATTGTCTTTGTTGGGAGAAAATGCCAGTGTGCTTGGAGTGGCAATGTTGGTCCGGGGAAAAATTTTAGGTGTGATTTAATGCTCTCCGAAAAGGGGCGGATGCAGGACAGGGTAGTTGTTGGCAAACGGAGGTATAAAACAGGTTTCTGCTTTCTTGTTCGTTAGCAAAAACCTGTTGACGGATGTTTGTTTACATGGTTTACTTCTGTTGTTCTTGCATTTTATCAGAAAGAGAATACGGAAAATCATTTGTTTTCACTCCCCGTGTTTTGTTTGGACGGCTATCCATATCATAAATCAGTTTAGCACCTTTCAGTAGTTCAAAATGGTCAAAGTAATTCTTGGTATAGTTTTTCCCGTTATAGCTCAGTGAGCGGATGTACCGGTTTTTGTCGCTGTTCTTGGGAGCAGAAATTTCTAATTTCCTGCCATTTTCCAGTTGTAATGTTATTTTCTTGAAATAAGGGGTTCCCAACACGTACTGATTGCTGCCGGGGCATACCGGATAAAAACCAAGGGCGGTGAATACGTACCATGCTGAAGTCTGGCCGTTGTCTTCGTCGCCGCAGTATCCGTCGGGAGTGGGCAGGTAGAGGCGGTTCATGGTTTCGCGCAGCCAGTATTGTGCTTTCCAGGGTTCTCCGGCATAGTTGTAAAGGTAAATCATATGCTGGATGGGTTGATTACCATGTGCATAATTGCCCATATTGGCGATTTCCATTTCCCGAATTTCGTGAATGACGTTGCCGTAATAACTGTCGTCGAATACGGGAGGCAGGGAAAATACGGAATCAAGCATCCTGATAAAGGTTTGCTTGCCTCCCATCAGGTCTATCAGACCTTGTACGTCGTGGAATACGGACCAAGTGTAGTGCCAACTGTTTCCTTCGGTGAAGGCATTGCCCCATTTAAAAGGATTGAAAGGCGTCTGGAATTTGCCGTTGGTATTTCGTCCGCGCATCAGTTTGGTGTCGGGGTCGAATACGTTGCGGTAATTCCGGCTTCTCTTTTTATAGAGTTCCAGCTCGTCGGCGGGACGGCCCAGTTTCTGTCCCATGCGGTAGATACACCAGTCGTTGTAGGCATACTCCAGTGTTCGGGCTACATTTTCGTTGACTTTCACATCATAGGGGATATATCCCAGTTGGTTATAGTATTCATGTCCGTAGCGTCCCGTACTGGGTATGTGCGGGTGTACATTGTTGGCACCATGCAATAAGCCTTCATACATTTTTTGTGCGTCAGCTTTGGTAATGTTTTTCATGAAAGCGTCGGCGACGACGGAGGAGGAGTTGTTGCCCACCATGCAGTTGCGGTGGCCTGGACTGGCCCATTCGGGGAAAAAACCGCTTTCGAGGTAAGCGTTCAGCAACCCTTCCTGCATCTTTTCGCCCATGGAGGGGTATACCAGATTTATGAAAGGGAAGAGACAACGGAAAGTGTCCCAGAAACCGGTATCGGTGAACATATAGCCCGGCAGCACCTGGCCATTGTAGGGGCTGTAGTGTACGATTTGCCCCCGGGCGTTTATTTCGTGGAGCATGCGCGGAAAGAGTACCGACCGATACATGCAGGAATAGAATGTACGCAGGTGGTCAGTATTGTTGTCTTCTATCCGGATGCGTCCCAGTATATCATTCCATGTCTTGCGGCTTGTTTCTTTGACGTTGTCGAAGCTTTTCCGGCCTATTTCCTGTAAATTTAGTTCGGCTTGTCCGGGACTGATAAACGAAGAGGCTACACGGGCATGTACCTGTTCGCCTTTTTGAGTGGCGAATCCGATGGCAGCACCAACGTGGTTGGCTTGCCATTCAAGGTATGAGTCTATTGTATGGTAGTCCTCCCATACTTTATAGAAGGTGAAAGGTTTGTCGAATACAATGACAAAATAGTTGCGGAAATTGTCCGGTACACCGCCACTGTTACGGGTTGTATAGCCTATGATTTTATTCTCTTCGGGAATAATTTTAATATATGAGCCCTGGTCAAAAGCATCCACAACAATGTATGCCTTTTCTGTTTCGGGGAAGGTGAAGCGGAAATAGGCGCATCGTTCTGTGGGAGTGATTTCGGTTGTGAGGTTGTATTCCGACAAGTAGACGCTGTAATAATAGGGCATTGCCTTTTCGGCTTTGTGTGAGAACCACGAGGCGCGTTGGTTTTGGTCTATTTTCAGGTTGCCGGTCATGGGCATGATGGAAAACTGTCCATAGTCATTAATCCACGGACTGGGTTGGTGGGTTTGCTTAAAGCCCCGTATTTTGTCAGAGTTGTACGTATAAGCCCATCCGTCGCCCATTTTTCCGGTTTGCGGCATCCAGAAATTCATGCCCCACGGCAAGGCGATGGCGGGATAAGTGTTACCGTTTGAGAGTGAAACCTTGGAATCGGTTCCCATTAGCGGATTCACGTAGTCTACCGGTTGTTTGGCTTGTTGTGCCGCAACAGAAAGAAAAACAAATATAAAAGCCAGTAAAAGAAAATATGGTTTGCAAATCATAGTATAATCTGTGTGAGATAAATGTGTATTGTGTCGGTTTTCCGAAAACGGTGTGACAAGATATACGGAAAGTTTTGAATATACAAACCGGGAAACGAAAATGTGATAGGCGTCGGAGTGGATTTTATTAAAATCTTTTAATAAGATTATTTGTTTTATTAAAAATATCTGCTTTATTTCGTGCTTGTGATTGAGGTATATTATCATCTAAATATATAAGACTGTATGGAAAAAATCAAAGGATTGATTGATGCTCCTTTTACTCCCTTCAAAGAGAACGGGGAGGTCAATTATGAGCCTATCGGTGCGTATGCTGATTTGTTGGCAAAAAATGGTTTGAAAGGTGTGTTTATCAATGGTTCTTCCGGGGAGGGGTATATGCTGACTGAGGAAGAACGGATGAAATTGGCAGAGGTATGGATTGATGCTGCGCCTAAAGGTTTCAAGGTGATTGTTCATGTGGGTTCTACCTGTGTTAAGATGAGCCGTAGTCTGGCCGCACATGCCCAGAAAATCGGTGCGTGGGGAATCGGAGCTATGGCAACCCCTTTTCCAAAAATCAACCGGGTGGAGGAATTGGTGAAATATTGCGAGGAAATAGCTGTTGGCGCACCTCAATTGCCTTTTTATTATTATCATATTCCGGCTTTTAATAATGCTTATTTGCCTATGCCGGCTTTTTTGGAAGCTGTAGACGGACGAATTCCGAATTTTGCCGGTATCAAATATACTTATGAGAGTTTGTATGAGTATAATCAATGCCGTTTGTATAAAGATGGTAAGTTTGATATGCTGCACGGACAGGATGAGACGATATTGCCGTGTCTGGCAATGGGGGGTGCCCAGGGGGGTATAGGCGGAACGACTAATTATAATGGCCGTTGTCTGGTGGGCATTTTAGAGGCCTGGGAGGCGGGAGACATAGAGAAAGCACGGGAGTTGCAGAATTTTTCACAGGCAGTGATTAATGTGATTTGTCATTTCCGTGGAAATATCGTTGGTGGTAAACGGATTATGAAACTGATTGGTTTGGATTTGGGAAAAAACCGGACGCCTTTCCAGAATATGACTGACGATGAGGAGAAGGCTATGAAAGCCGAGCTGGAAGCTATCCGTTTTTTTGACAGGTGTAATAAATTTTAATGGAATAGCAGGAAGTAAACAGCATCTCCGGTGTGGGACATCTGAATGAATCCTGATACCGGAGGTGTTGCCGGATGGTGGTGTGAATGCTGAACAGGTGCTTTGTTTGGGGTTGGTGTAATTGATTTATATGGTGAGTAAATATTTTGTTGTTGGCAGTCTGATATTTTTGTTTTTTTATATTGCCGGCAGGGCTGAAGTCTTGTATCCCTCTTTAGAGAGACAGGATGCGGACAGATGCAGGGGAGTGAAAATAAGTAAGTTGCCGGAATTGGTTGTTTTTGAAAAAGGGGATAGAAAAGAGGGGGTATCTGCTGCATTCGGAGGGACATTGAAAGATGCTGTTGTGGTTGCCGGCGGTTGCAATTTTCCGGATATTCCGGCGGCAGATGGCGGAAAGAAAGTGTACTATGACCAGATTTATGTGCTTAGGAATCCGGGACGGAGGAAGGTAAGCTGGGAAGTGGCGGGGCGATTGCCTGTGTCGGTGGCCAATGGGGCGAGTGTCACGTTGCCTGAAGGAATTGTTTGTATTGGCGGTTGTAACCAGGATAAGGCTTTGAATCATGTTTGGTTGTTGAATTGGGGACCAGGGCATGCAGCTATTATTACAAAAGATTTACCTGATTTACCTGTTGCAATGGACAATCTGGCTGCTGCTACGGATGGTAAAAATATTTATGTGGCAGGCGGAAATATAAACGGAATGCCGGGAAAACGGAGTTTTGTGCTGAAAGGGCTGGATGCGCAAGAGTGGTGTGAATTGCCTGTTTATCCGGGTGCTGTCCGGTTGCAGCCTGTCGCTGTTGTTGTAAAGCAAAAATTTTATCTGATGGGAGGTTTTCAGCCGGTTACCGGAGACCAGGAGAGTGTGGTGGCGACGGATGGTCTGGTTTATAATCCGGCAGATGGTAAATGGAGCGAGGCTGGAGAGATTATGCCGGAGGACGGGAAAGGTCCCCAAGGGTTGGTCGGTGCAGCAGGTCTTGTCTTGGAAGATGAAGTGATGGTTTTTCAGGGAGGAGTGGATTATGCTGTTTTCAAGGCTGCTATAGATAATGCTTTGCTGCAAAGGCAAGCTGCCGGATCAGGGCAACAGGACGAGGAGGAACGTTTGAAGCAGGAGCAAAGTATGTATATGAGACATGAGCCTGATTGGTATGGATTTAGCCGTCGGTTGCTGTTGTTCCGACCTGAGAGCGGGGAATGGACCGGTTTCGGGGATTGGGAAGAGATTGCCCGTGTTGGTGCAGTAGTGGTATGGTATAAAAATAAATTAGTGGTGGTTAATGGTGAAACCAAGCCGGGAATCCGTTCGGCTGGTGCTTGTATGTTAGATTGGAAGTATTAATTGGTAAAGTTATTTGAGATGGTTGATTTTGGTAAATTAGCGGAGCAATATAAAAAAGAGTTGCTGGATAATGTGCTTCCGTTTTGGTTAGAAAAATCACAGGATAAAGTGCATGGTGGTTATTTTACTTGTCTGGACCGTGAAGGGAATGTTTTTGACCGGGATAAATTTGTCTGGTTACAGGGACGTGAGATTTGGATGTTTTCCATGTTGTATAATAAAGTGGAGAAGTGCCGGGAATGGTTGGACTGTGCTGTTCAGGGAGCTGAATTTATGAAGAAATTCGGGCATGACGGGAATTTAAACTGGTATTTTGCTTTAACTGAGGATGGGAAGCCTTTAGTGGAACCTTATAATATATTTTCTTATACTTTTGCGACGATGGCTTTCGGGCAGTTAAGTCTGGCTACCGGAAAAGCAGAATATGCTGATATTGCAAGGAAAACGTTTGATATTATTTTGTCAAAGCTTGAGAATCCGAAGGGAAGATGGAATAAAGCAGTGGCAGGGGTACGGAATATGAAAGGCTTTGCTTTGCCTATGATTCTTTGTAATCTGGCTTTGGAAATAGAGCCTTTGCTGGATAAAGAGTTTATGGAAAAGACCATTGAAACCTGTATACATGAGGTGTTGGATGTTTTTTACCGTCCGGAGTTAGGGTTGATTGTTGAAAATGTGTCGTTGAGCGGGGAACTGGCAGATAATTTTGATGGCCGTCAATTGAATCCGGGGCATGCTATTGAGGCTATGTGGTTTATTATGGATTTGGGAGTACGTTTGAATCGTCGTGAGTTAATTGATAAAGCAGTAAAGATTGCCTTACAGGAGGTGGAGTATGGATGGGACCCGGAATATGGTGGCATATTTTATTTTATGGACCGGTTGGGACATCCGGTTCAGCAATTGGAGTGGGATCAGAAATTGTGGTGGGTGCATATAGAGACATTGATTTCCATGTTGAAAGGATATCAGTTGACAGGTTCGCAGGAGTGTTTACGATGGTTTGAGAAAGTGCATGAGTATGTATGGTCACATTTTGCTGACCCGGAATATCCGGAATGGTTTGGTTATTTGAATCGTCAGGGGGAGGTATTGTTGCCTTTGAAAGGTGGCAAATGGAAAGGATGTTTTCATGTACCGCGCGGATTGTATCAGTGTTGGCAGATATTGGAGCAATTAAAAGATGATGAGTAGTGTTTTGGTGAAATTTTTATTAGTTGTCTTTTGTTTTTTGTGGTGTTGTTTTCCGGGAAGAGCACAAAAAATAAAAGTTGCCTGTGTAGGGAATAGTGTGACTTATGGTTATCTGCTCCCTGAAAGGGAAAAAAATGCTTATCCGGCGCAGTTGGGGCAGATGCTTGGGGATGGATATGAGGTTGCTAATTTTGGCAAATCCGGAGCTACTTTATTAAATAACGGACACCGTCCTTATGTCAGACAACCTGAGTTTAAAAAGGCGTTGGAGTTTGCGGGAGATATTGTTGTTATTCATTTGGGATTGAATGATACGGACCCGCGGAATTGGCCGAATTACCGGGATGAGTTTATTCCGGATTATCTGGCATTGATTGATTCGTTCCGGATGGTGAATCCTAAATGTAAGGTGTGGCTTTGCCGGATGACTCCTATTACTCACAGACATAGCCGTTTCAAATCCGGTACCCGGGATTGGCACGAACAAATCCAGCATGCCATAGAAAAGGTGGCGGAAAATGCACAGGCCGGATTGATTGATTTGCATGAAGAGTTGTATTGTCGGCCGGATTTGTTACCGGATGCTTTACATCCTGATAAAGAAGGGGCTGCTATTTTGGCCAGGACTGTATTTTCTGCTATAACCGGGGATTACGGAGGGTTGCAGATGCCCCGGATATATAGTAATAATATGGTATTGCAATATGGACCGGAATTGGAGATTAAGGGAATTGCCGATGCCGGGGAGAAGGTTACAGTCTGTTTCGGAAAGTATAAAAAATCTGTTGTGACGGGCGTTGATGGTAAATGGACGGTTGTATTGCCGGAGGTTACTGCAGGGGGGCCTTATGAATTGCATGTTGCTACAAAAAAACGTGAGTTTTCTTATACGAATGTTATGGTGGGGGAGGTGTGGTTATGTTCCGGGCAGTCCAATATGGCTTTTATGGTGAAACAGGCTTTGGGTAGTGAGCCATTATTGGCAGGTGCAAGGGAGACACAGGTACGTTTGTTTGATATGAAGCCGAGGGTTTATACGGATGCTGTTAGTTGGGATTCTGCGGCTTTGGTGGCACTGAACAGATTGGATTATTATCAGTCGGCTTCCTGGGAGATGCCGGATGAAAGGACGGTTGCTGATTTTTCAGCTGTTGCCTATAATTTTGGTAAAATGTTGGCAGATAGTTTGAAGGTTCCTGTCGGATTGATTTGTAATGCTGTTGGGGGAGCTCCTGCTGAAGCTTTTACAGACCGCAGGTCGTTGGAATTTAATGACCGTTTGGCAGATATATTATATGACTGGACAAAAAACGATATGATTCAGGGATGGGTACGGGAAAGAGCGGCTTTGAATATGAAGTATTCGCCATTGAAGTATCAGCGTCATCCTTATGAACCTTGTTATTTGTATGAGACAGGTATTCGTCCTATGAAAGGTTTTCCGATTAGAGGTGTGATTTGGTATCAAGGTGAATCGAATGCCCATAATGTGGAATTGCATGAAGTAATATTTCCTGTATTGGTGGATAGTTGGCGGAATGTTTGGGGGAAAGACTTGTCTTTTTATTTTGTACAATTGTCTAGTATGAATCGTCCGAGCTGGCCTCATTTCCGGGATAGCCAGCGTCGTCTGGCTCAGAAAATCAGTAATTGTGAAATGGCTGTGTGCAGTGATTTGGGGCATCCGACTGATGTACACCCTGTTCGCAAGAAGGAGGTTGGAGAGCGTTTGGCGCGTTTGGCATTGAATGGTACTTACGGACGAAAGAATGTGATGGCTTCCGGTCCTCTGTTTCAGAAAGTTAATTTTGAAAAGGGGGCTGCCTGGGTATCGTTTGTTAACGGGATAAATATGAAGTCTTCGGATGGGGGACAAGTGACCGGTTTTGAAATTGCCGGAAAGGATGGTTTGTATTACCCGGCTCGGGCTGTGATTATCGGGGAACAGGTGAAAGTGTATTCTGGTCAGGTAAAAATGCCGTGCAAGGTTCGTTATGGATGGCAACCTTATTCTATCGGTAATCTGGTGAATGGTGAGGGATTGCCGGCTTCTACTTTTCAGGGGGAGGAGAAATAATTAAGTTGCTAATTATTTGTTTAAATCAGCTTGTTTTTAAAATAAAAAGTATATTTTTATCCTTATCTAACGGGTGTACTATGGAATGGTTGATTATTGTGATGTTAATTTTAATTGGTGCGGTGCTGATTTTAATGGAGTTTCTGGTTTTTCCGGGAGTTAATGTTGCAGGTATTTTTGGTTTTATTTGTATCGTTGCCGGTGTTTATTTTGGTTATTCTTTTTATTGTCCTGCAGTTGGACATGTTATTTTATTGACTACGGCTTTTTTTGGTTTTTGGGCGACGTGGTATGTGTTGCGTTCGGATACCTGGAAAAAAATCAGTTTGCATACTAAGTTGGAAAGTACAGTGGAAGGAGTGGATGACTCTGTAAAGGAGGGGGATACGGGAGTGACTTTTGGGCGTTTGGCTCCAATGGGAAATGTGCAGTTGGGAGAGGTTGTTGCTGAAGCAGAATCACAGTCGGGATATATTGATGCCCATCAGCAGGTAGAGGTTGTGAAAGTGTTAAAAAATAAAATCATTGTGAAATTAAAAACAGTTTGACATGGAAAATAGCGGTGTTTTACTATTGGTGGCAGCCATAGCCGGAGGTTTGTTCTTGTTATGGATTATTTTGTATTTTATTCCACTGGGCCTTTGGTTTCAGGCTTTGGTTTCAGATGTAAAAATATCTTTGTTGCAACTGGTTTTAATGCGTTGGCGTAAGGTTCCGCCGACGGTGATTGTCGGGGCAATGATTGAAGGTCGGAAGGCGGGTATTGAATTATACCGTGATTTGTTGGAGGCTCATTATTTGGCAGGAGGACATGTGGCTCAGGTGGTACATGCTTTGGTTTCGGCTTCGAAAGCGAATATAGATTTGACTTTTCAGATTGCAACTGCGGTAGATTTGGCGGGGCGTGATGTGTTTGAAGCTGTGCAGATGAGTGTAAATCCTAAGGTTATTAATACCCCTCCGGTAACTGCCGTTGCGAAAGACGGTATTCAGTTGATAGCTAAAGCCCGTGTGACGGTAAGAGCAAACATCAAACGTTTGGTTGGCGGTGCCGGAGAAGAAACCGTATTGGCCCGGGTGGGTGAAGGTATTGTGTCTTCCATCGGTTCTTCTGAATCTCACAAGGCTGTTATGGAGAATCCGGACTTTATTTCTAAAGTGGTGCTGGATAAAGGGTTGGATTCAGGAACAGCTTTCGAAATATTGTCTATTGATATTGCAGATATTGATGTTGGTAAAAATATCGGGGCCGGTTTGCAGATAGACCAGGCGGAAGCCGACCTGAAGATTGCTCAGGCTAAGGCGGAAGAGAGGAGAGCAATGGCTGTTGCCCGTGAGCAGGAAATGAAAGCACTTGCTCAGGAGATGAAAGCTAAAGTGATAGAAGCTGAAGCTAATATACCATTGGCTATGTCTGAAGCTTTCCGTTCTGGTAATTTGGGGGTAATGGATTATTACCGGATGAAAAATATAGAAGCCGATACACAAATGCGGGAATCTATAGCTAAACCTGTAGAAACCGGTAAGAAAAAAGCAGATAAAATAGGAGGATAAGAGAAAGTAGTGAAATCACTCGTTTTTTATAAAGTGACCATTGGAAAATGAAATTCCTTTGGTCACTTTTTTTGAATAAATTTTAAGTCTTATCAAATTGATTTGCGACGAAAGCAACGGCGTGTTACTAAATGTTGTGAGAAATGTACTTTGGGTTGAGTTTGCGGTTTTTGGAATTCCCCGTTTTTTATTTGGAATAGGCATTTCCGGGCAAATCGCGCAGGTTGTAGCGGGAAGCCATGGTTTCTCCGTAGGCACCGCAGGAGTGAATGACGATGATGTCACCACGTTGGGTTGCATTCAGGACCACGTCTTTTCCGAAACAGTCGGCTGATTCGCAGATTGGTCCGACAACGTCATATTTTTCTTCCGGCTTGCCGGAACTGATGTTTTCGATTTTGTGAAATGCCTGATATAAGGCAGGCCGTAATAAATCGTTCATTCCGGCATCGAGAATGACAAATTTCCGATTTTTCCCTTCTTTCACATATAGGACCCGGGTGATTAAGTTTCCACATTGGGCTATAACGGACCGTCCCAGTTCGAAGTGTATCTGTTGATGTGGAGCCGGCTCAAAGAAACGGGCGAATGTGGCAAAGTAAGTTTCGAAATCTGCAATGGGGTGCCGGTGAGGGTCCTGATAATCTATTCCCAGCCCTCCTCCAAAATTGATGTGTGGTAAAATAAGGCCGTGTTCTTTTAGTTTTGCCTGGATTTCGTTTGCCCGGATGCAAAGACCGCGGAATACTGTCATGTCAGTGATTTGCGATCCGATGTGGAAATGCAGGCCTATTAATTGAATGTGAGGCAGGTGTGACACTTCTGATATTATGTGTTCCAGGTCGTACAGGTATATCCCGAATTTGTTTTCTTCTATACCGGTTGTAATATAATGATGGGTGTGGGCGTTGACGTTCGGATTGATTCGCAGGGCGATTTTTGCCTTTTTATTCATGCGGCCTGCTATTTCGTTGATAACCTGTATTTCCGGCAATGATTCGCAGTTGAAGCAGAATATGTCTTTTTTCAGGGCCAGTTCTATTTCTGCGTCACTTTTCCCGACGCCGGCGTATACGATGCTATCGGCCGGGAATCCGGTTTCCAGTGCCTGTCTGATTTCGTTGCCACTTACACAGTCTGCTCCCAATGCATATTGGCTGATTAGTTTTAGTAAGGTAGGATTTGCATTGGCTTTGATGGCATAATGTATATGATATCCGTATTTGCCGGATTCCCGACACAAAGAGTGTAACGTGTCTTCAAGTAATTCAATATTGTAATAATAAGCAGGAGTAGGGATATTTTTAATTTTTTCAGTAAGTTCCATCGGATTGGATTTATGTGTTGATTTATGAATTAAGAAGACTGATCAAAGAAGCGGGGGAGAATGGGTTTATTCTTGTGCATCCAGTAATTTGTGGCTTAAGTCAGTCATTGCTTTTTTCTTGTCTTCTTCCTGGACAAGGACAGAGATGTTATGTTCGCTGCCTCCGTAGGAAATCATTCTCAGGGGAACATCTGCCAAAGCATTTAAAACTTGTGCCCCGAGTCCTGTTTTGCCGGCTGCAAAATCACCTACGATGCAGACAATTGCCATATTGCGGTCTACTTCGATAGTTCCGTATTTTTCCAGGTCGTGCAGGATGTTTTCCAAATGGTCTGTACAATCAATGGTCAGAGACACTGCAACTTCAGAGGTGGCAATCATGTCTATCGGTGTTTTCCAGGCTTCGAATACTTCGAATACTTTTCGCAGAAAGCCATAGGCTAGCAGCATATTACTGGATTTTATCTTAATGGCAGTGATACCACTTTTGGCTGCAACGGCTTTGATGTTTTTTGCCGGGCTGTTTTGAGTGATTAGTGTGCCTTCGTCTTGGGGGCATAATGTATTTTTCAGTCTTACCGGAATGTTTTCTTTTTTGGCAGGTTGTATGCTGGACGGATGGAGGATTTTGGCCCCGAAGTAAGCTAATTCTGCTGCTTCTTCGAAGGATAAGTGACGGATTGCTTTTGTGTTTTCTACTATGCGCGGGTCATTGTTGTGGAAGCCGTCAATGTCTGTCCAGATTTGGATTTCTTCGGCTTTTATGCTTGCTCCGATTAGAGCAGCAGAGTAGTCACTTCCGCCTCGTTTTAAATTGTCGATTTCTCCGTATGCGTTGCGACAGATAAATCCTTGGGTAATAATTAATTCATGTGTGCCGGGCTTGGCCAGTTCACGACGCAGATTTTGCTGAATGTAGAAATAGTCCGGTTCGCAGTCTTTATCTATACGCATGTATTCCAGTGCAGATATGAGTGTATTGGCAATACCGCATTCTTCCAGGTAGTAGTGCATTAGAGTCGTGGATATGATTTCACCTTGGGCTAATACTGCCTTTTCTTGTAATGGGTAGAAGTCTTTGTTGACGAATGAACGCAGGTAAGTGAAAATAGTCTGAATGAATTCTTTCCCTTTGTGGATATAGGTTTCTGTTTTAAATAGTTCAGTGACTACGATGTAGTAGTTGACCTCCAGGTTTTGTATGACGTTCAGGGCTTCCTGTTTCTTGTTACGGTACAGACAATCGGAAATTTCAACTAAAGTGTTTGTCGTTCCGGACATTGCTGACAGGACAACTATTTTTGGCAGCCCATCTGATATCAGATGGGCTACGCTATGTATTCTTTCTGCACTGCCAACGGAGGTGCCTCCGAATTTTAATACTTTCATTTTGTGTGTAATTAAAAGATGAATGATTTGTAAATGTTGGCAGTGTGGATGGACACAACTGCTGTTAACTGTTGCAAAGTTGGTGCATCTATCCGGATAAAACAAGGATGTGTTTAAAATTAAACAACGTGATTATTTTTTGTGGAAGCTTGCGGCAACCCATTGGTTTTCTTCATGGTATTTGATGAAATCAAGTCTTAATGTTTCGGCTTTTTCCTGTATCATAGGCAGGTCTTTGAGGTAGAATCCGCTCATAATCAGATGGCCCGGAGATTGCAGTTTTTTCGCGTAATGTTCCATGTCGTTTAAGAGAATATTCCGGTTGATGTTAGCCAGGATGATGTCGTAGTTTTGTTCAGTGTGTAGTAGTCCGGCATCTCCGATTTTAATTACAATGTTGTTTAAATGGTTGTTGTGTATATTTTCCATTGCATTGTTATAGGCCCATTCGTCTATATCAATTCCTGTAACTTCGCGTGCTCCGGTTTTTGCTGCCATAATGGATAATATTCCTGTTCCGCATCCCATATCCAGAACCCGTTTTCCTTTTATTTCCGGTGCCAATTCCAGAATTGTCCGGAGCATGAGAGCCGTAGTTGCATGATGTCCGGTGCCGAAACTCATTTTGGGTTCAATGATGATTTCATGTTCAATCCCCGGAATCGGTTTATGAAATCCGGTTCTGACTTGAATCCGGTTGTCAATGACGATGGGAGTGAAATTTTCTTCCCATATTTTATTCCAGTCTTGGTTTTCAATTTCTTGTGTGTCTATGGATATATGGAAACGCTCTGAAAAGTATTGTAATAATTGAATTTCGGCAATTGCTTTCCGGCTGTAGGCATTGGAAGAAATGTATGCTGTAAATCCGTTTTCTGTGTAGGAAAAACCATCATAACCGATAGTTCCCAGTTCAGCCATTAAAGCATCGGCAATTGCCTCCGCATAAGGTTCTATGGTGAAAGTTACTTCTGTGTAAGTCATATTTTTTTGAGTGTTAAAATTTTATTTCCATTCTTATTCTCCATTCTTTTGGATAATAATTGTTTAGTCTGTTTCCTAAATTTTTGCACCATCCCAGTCCGATGCCCTGATAGGATATCAGAATCCAGTCGCCGGATATTCCGGAGACCGGAATGTCTTCTTTGCGTAAAAAAGTAAGGGCTGTTTTCCGGTCTGTGTCTAAAACGGAACAATTTTTTACTTCCAGTCCCTGCCACAGAGCAGAGGCTGGTAGTAGTTTTAGTTTCCGGTTGTTGGTTTCGGCTATTTCACAACCTTTGTAAAGAATACGGAGGGTGTTGTCTAATAAAGATATGAAGTCTGCTTGTGCTGTAGGTATGACGCCTGTCGTGTTATCGGTTGTATAAGCAGAGTAGCGTTCCGGTTCCCGGATAAAAGATTTTAAATTTTCCGGAATCCGTGTATAGGGAGTATTTGATTTTTTATTTTTTCGGGGAGAAAAGTCTTTGCCATCGTTTTTTTGGATGACTCCGGCAAAAAAGCCTTCGCCTTTTATTTTGTGGGGATAGAAGTGGTAACAGTGAATTTTCGGACTTTCTGCAATACCTTCAAAAGAGTGATTGATTTGAAGGTTTTCGGCTTCCCATTCGTTTAGCATCCACTCCAGGATAGCTTCGTTTTCTCCCGGATTGTATGTACAGGTGCTGTATATGAGTTTCCCTCCTGGTTTCAGACAAGGCCAGATATCTTTTAGTATTCTTTGCTGGCGTTCACTGCACAGGCGGAGGTTGTTTTCACTCCATTCAGTAATGGCTGCCGGGTCTTTTCTGAACATACCTTCGCCGGAGCAAGGTGCATCTACTAAAATGAGGTCAAAAGTTCCTTCCAAAGTCTGGAAGTCTGCCGGGTCGTTGTTGGTGACTATGACATTATCCTGTCCCCATTTAATGATGTTTTCTTTCAAAATGGCTGCGCGTGAACGGATGATTTCATTAGATACCAGCAGACTGTCTTTATTTAGCATAGAAGCAAGCAGGGTGGATTTTCCTCCCGGTGCAGCACATAAATCCAGTATGCGTATCGGGCCGGAAGGCATAATTTGTTTTACGATGTGCTGGATAAACATGGAGGAGGCTTCCTGGACGTAATAAGCACCGCCATGAAAACAAGGGTCCAGTGTAAATACCGGCCGTTGACTGAGGTACCAGGCATGCTCACACCAGTTAACAGGTGACAGATGACCTGCTTCAGGTAATAATAATTCGGGAGCAAGCAGTTTTCCCGGATTTTGCCTGATGCTGACAGGCGCATCGCTTTGTAAGGCTTCAAGAAACAATTGCGCTTCTGCAGGCCGTTGATTTTTTATACGTTCTTCAAAAGCTGCTGGTAAAGTGTTCATGTTTTTACGTATCTTTGTTGCAAAGATAATGGAAGTTGGAAGCAGAATCAAATTTATTTAATTTTACGGGAATGGTAATATCTTTTGTCCGGGAACAGGACGGAAGGATAGCCGGTTGCGGACAAAAAGCTGTTGTATATGAAGATAAAAGAAAACTATAGTTTAAAGGATTATAACACTTTTGCAATAGCAGTAAAGTGTAAATATTTTGCAGAAGCGGCGACTGAGGAAGAGCTGTTGGATTTTGTCCGTACTTATGAGTGGAATCCGGAAGAGATTCTGATTTTGGGGGGAGGGAGCAATTTTCTTTTCACAGAGGATTTTGAAGGCACGGTTTTTTATCCGGCCATGAAAGGGATTGAGATTATAGAAGAAGATGAAGATTTTGTGTATGTACGGGTTGGTGCGGGGGAGGTCTGGGATGAGTGGGTGGCCTGGGCTGTGGAGCATGGGTATGGCGGAGTTGAAAATCTTTCGCTGATACCGGGCCATGTTGGGGCTGCTCCGGTTCAGAATGTCGGTGCTTATGGGATGGAAGCCGGGGATACGATTTATAGAGTGGAGGCAATCCGGCTTGATTCGGCCGAATTGGTGAGGATAGATGCCACTGATTGTCAGTTTGCATATCGGGATAGTATTTTTAAAAGACTTTGGAAAAATCAATATTTGATTGCCAGAGTAATTTTTCGTTTGACCAAAAAACCGGAATTCCGGTTGGAGTATGGTAGTATTCGTAATGAATTAGATCAGTTGGGAGGTGAGATTTCTTTGAAAAATATCCGCCGGGCTATAATCCGTATCCGTCAGGAGAAATTGCCGGATGTTGCTGTTTTGCCCAATGCCGGAAGTTTTTTTAAAAATCCTGTTGTATCCGGAGAAATGGCAGAGAAATTGTTGTTGCAGTATCCGGAGTTGCCTGTGTATCAAGTGGACGATGAAAGGAGGAAATTGGCTGCCGGGTGGATGATTGAGCAGTGCGGCTGGAAAGGCAGAAGTCTGGGGAAGGCCGGAGTACATAAGAAACAGGCGTTGGTGCTGGTGAATGAAGGGGGGGCAGACGGGACAGAAGTTGCATGTCTGGCGAACGAGATTAAAAAGAGTGTATTCCTGAAATTTGGAGTTTGGCTTGAACCCGAAGTTTATATTGTTTAATAAATGGAGGTGAGGAGGAAAACGTAAGATATATTGACAAGCTTATGGAAGGCATGGTAACAAAATATGTGGAGAAAATAAAGATTTTTAATCATTATACCAATTATAAGGGGCGATTATTTGTAAAGACTTTGTGTGATTTGTTTAATGATGTGGCGGAAGTGCAGACTGAAATTTACGGTGTGGATGTGGCAACACTGAATGGTCAGGGGATGACCTGGATGCTGCATCGTTTGCACATTCAATTAACAAAAATGCCTTTGCAGAATGAAGAGGTTTATATTGAGACCTGGCCTTCAGGAGTTGACCGTTTATTTGCTTTGCGGGATTACCGGATGATTCGTGAAAATGGTGAAGAATTAGTCCGGGCTACTTCTGAATGGATGTATATAGACCTGAATCGCCGGCGTCCAATGAGGCTTACGGAGAAAGTAATCCGGATGAGTACGGAGCATGGTATTCCTCATCTGGAAATGAAACCGATATTCAATGAAAAGGAATTTCGCCTTGAACATATCCGGGGTGGACGCCAGTTCGGAGCTACTTTTGATAATATTGATTTTAATGGTCATGTGACTCAGGCTTCTTATATGAGATGGATTACCAATGCTTTGCCTTTTGATTTTTTGAAGGAACATATCCTGATTGATGTGGAAGTTATTTATGCCCATGAAATCATGCCTGATAGTAATATTTATTCTGACTATAGCATGGAGGAGCAGGGGAGATATGTTGTGGTGTCCCATCAGGTAGTTAATGAGGCCCGTAGTCTGAATCATTGTATAGCCAAGACTGTCTGGGAAAAGAAATGAAACGTTTCTCTGCGGTTTATTTCTTTTCCTGTTTTAGCAAGGTAATCACATAGAGGTGCCTAAATTTCTTTTTCAATCAGATAGACATTCCGGTCAGTAGCTGAACGGGAAACCAATTCAGCGACAAAGCCTGCCAAAAATAATTGTGTCCCCAGAATCATAGATACCAATGAGATGTAAAAATAAGGATTGCTGGTGACTAAACGTGCCGGTATTCCCCGGGACAGGCAAATGAGTTTGTCTATACCAATCCAGCCTGCTGCACAGAAACCTATAACAAAAAGCAGCGTGCCGATTGCTCCGAACAGATGCATGGGTTTTTTTGCAAAGCGGGTAATAAAAGTAATGGAAAGTAAATCCAACACTCCATTGATAAAACGGTTTAAGCCTCCGAATTTTGTGACTCCGTATTTCCGGGCCCGGTGTTGTACAATTTTTTCACCGATACGGGTAAAACCGGCCTGTTTTGCCAGAATAGGAATGTAGCGGTGCATTTCACCATATACTTCAATGTTTTTTACTACTTTATTTTTATAAGCTTTTAAACCGCAGTTAAAGTCATGAAGTTTTATTCCGGAGAACTTCCGGGCTGTTGCATTGAATAGTTTTGTCGGGAGAGTTTTTGACAGGGGATCATATCTTTTCTTCTTCCATCCTGAAATCATGTCATAGTCTTCTTCCATAATCATCCGGTACAGTTCAGGAATTTCGTCCGGGCTATCTTGCATGTCTGCATCCATTGTGATGACCACTTCCCCTTGGGCGGCTTGAAACCCGCAATGCAGGGCTGCTGATTTCCCATAATTACGACGGAATTTAATACCCCGGATATTGCTGTTTTTTCCCGATTGTTCTTCAATGAATTGCCAGGACTGGTCTTTACTGCCATCGTCAACCATGATTATTTCATACGTGAAATGATTGTCTGTCATGACCCGTTCAATCCAGGTTACCAATTCTGGCAAGGATTCGTCTTCATTGTATAAAGGAATAACTATTGAAATATCCATAAGACGATTATAAAGTAACGTTATTTTCAGGTATATACATTTACTGTCTTACAATAAGTCGGCTTTTTTTCTCAGGAAAATTTTTTCACCTTCTGTCAGTGGGCTATCCGGAGACAGGTAATTATAACGGGACAGATTTTTTAACCGTATCCCATATTTTTGTGCAATGTCGTAAAGTGTGTCGCCGGCTTTTACCCGGTGGAATTCGTATCCTCGTGCTGCTTTTGTTTTTTTACGCTTCAGGTATACCAATTGCCCTGGTTTCAGATTTGTATTTGTTTTATCGTTGTATAACAGTAGTTTTTTTAATTTAATACCATAATAGCCGGCAATTTTTTCAAAACTGTCCCCCGGAATAATTTCGATACAAATGATGCCGTTCCGCATTTCTTCTCTGTTGCGGTAGCTGATATTTCCAGGCCGGGTTTGAGAAGCAATACTTTCTGCAAATTCTTCAACGGTGATGCTAGGTGAAGAAGTGTTTCCACGGTGTTTGATATTCCGGTCCAGTTTAAATAACTCTTCTTCTTCAATAATTTTGATTAGTATTTCAGCATATTTGGGGTTTGTAGCATAACCTGCTGCTTTCAGGCCTTTAGCCCATGCTTTGTAATCAGTGGCCTTTAAACTGAAAAGTCCGGCATAACGGGGACGTGAAATCAGAAATTCGCTATGGTCAATCCATGATTGTTCTGCATTTCTGTATTTCCGGAAACATTCATTCCGTTCATCGTCATCCATGGTGTAAGTATCGCCTTCCCAATCATGGCATTTAATCCCGAAATGATTGTTGGCATTTATGGCCAGTTCTGATTGTCCGCATCCGGATTCCAGAATTCCCTGAGCCAGGGTGATGCTGGCGGGGATACCTGTACGTTCCATTTCCCGGATGGCGATATGCTTGTATTTGCGGATAAAGTCTTTTCGTGATTCTGCTAGTAGGCTGAGACTGTTTGGTAATAGACAGATGATGATAATTAGTTTTAGTGTCCCTTTCATAATTTTTTCATCTTTTATTGTCCGGCTTATAATGGTACTGAGCAATAATTTCCGGTTTTTTATTTTCAGTTTTTAATTATTTCTTATCTTAGAGGGGATAAAAATAGTAAAAAATAGTGATGGATAAAAGAGAACTGAGAATAGATTATTTTATTTGGCGGGGTTCATTTCCTTCCGGGTATGAGAATTTGTGCCGTAAAGCAATACAGGCATCGGGGAAAGCATACAGTGTTTATTCGGAATTTTCCGTCGGGGCCGCTGTATTGCTGGCGAACGGGGAAATGGTGTCCGGTAACAATCAGGAAAATGTGGCTTATCCCAGTGGAATTTGTGCAGAACGGACGGCATTGTTTTATGCAGGTGCTACTTTCCCCGGAGTAAGTGTGGAGGCTTTGGCTATTGCTGCCTGTTTTGAGGGGAAGTTGTGCGAAAAAGCTGTATCCCCTTGCGGTGCCTGCAGACAGGTTATGTCTGAGATGATAAGAAGATATAAACAGGATTTTGATGTAATTATGGTTGGGGGGAAAGAGACTGTGGTGGTTAAAGCGTCAGACCTTTTGCCGTTTTCATTTGCGATATGACAGGAGGGAGTTGGTACTTATTCATTGAAATTGAATTTTACCCGGTTTACAATAGAACGTCCTAGTGTCAGTTCGTCCGTGTACTCCAAATCGTTACCGATGGAAATCCCTTTGGCAATTGTGCTAATGACTAGTTGTTCTTTGTTTTTGAATTTTTTAAAGATATAGTATCCTGTAGTATCGCCTTCTATGGTTGCGCTGAGTGCAAAGATGATTTCGCGGACCGGATGTTGTTCTATCCGTTCCAGTAAAGAAGTGATGTTCAAATCTGCAGGACCGATGCCATCCATCGGTGAAATAATGCCTCCCAATACATGGTAAACCCCGTTGTATTGTGAAGTGGCCTCGATGGCGAGAATGTCTTTGATATTTTCAACAACGCAAATTGTGGCAGAATCTCTTTTGATGTCGTTACAAATGTCACATAGTTCTCCGTCTGAAATATTGTGGCACTGTTTACATTCTCTGATGTGTGTTTTTAAATCATGAATACTTTGTATAAAAGTTTCTACCTCGGTTGTATTCTTTTTTAATAGATGCAATACGAATTTTAGTGCGGTTTTCCTCCCGATTCCGGGAAGAGTTGCAAATTGGTCAACGGCTTTATCTAATAATTTTGAGGAATACACTTCTCTGATTTCTTAATTAAAGTACTGGATTTTGTTTTTTAACTCTCCTTGAAATGTATATCTTTCACCATCATTTGTATATCGTTTTTGCCCATAAATTCGTTTTCCTGCAACGTATAACAAAGATCGAAATAACAACCGGAGTTGACTTTGTCATATAAGTGTCCCATGCCGAATCCGATACCGCTTCGGTCGTTACATGCCCGGGTATCGTCCACAACGACGAGTTTCAGGTGTTCATTGTTACGTCCTACTCTTTTAGTGCCCAAAAAGTTGGTTACATTTTCTGTCGTGAATGTAGGAATTGTGTTATTGGGACCGAATGGTGCAAATTTTTGCAGCATGTGATATAATTCAGGCGTAATGTCGCTTAATTTTAATCGGGCATCGATATTAATCTGGGGGGTCAGCATTTGTTCATTGATTGTTTCCTGAACAATTTGTTCAAATTTTTGCTTGAAGGGTTCCAGATTTTCAAGTTTCAGGGTCAGTCCGGCAGCGTATTTATGGCCTCCGTAGTTTTCCAGAAATTCACTGCATTGAGAAATGGCATAATACAGGTCAAAACCTTCTACGGACCGGGCAGACCCGGTAGCCAGTCCATTGGATTCCGTCAAAATAATAGTAGGCCGGTAAAATGATTCTGTCAATCGGGAAGCAACAATACCGATTACTCCTTTGTGCCAGTTGGGATTGAATAATACAGTTGTTTTTTTTGAGGATTCAAGTTCACATTGATTGATGTGCCGGATAGCTTCTTCTGTGATGTCATGGTCCAGTTTTTTGCGTTGGTCATTGAAGTTATTGATATCTGAAGCTATTCCTGCGGCTGAAAACTTTTCGTCGGCAGTTAGTAACTCTACTGATTTACGGCCGGATTCGACTCTGCCGGCAGCATTTATCCGTGGTCCGATGCGGAAAACAATGTCGTTGATTGTAATTTCTTTGTCAATACCCGAAATCTTGATGATTGTTTTTAAGCCTAAGCTCGGGTTTGCATTTAGTTGTTTCAGGCCATAATAAGCCAGGATTCGGTTTTCTCCGGTAATGGGCACAATGTCGCTGGCGATGCTAACACATAATAAATCGAGTAATTTATACAGTTCAGACATGGGCAGATTGTGTTTCTGACTGTGTGCCTGTACTAATTTGAAACTGACACCACAGCCGCTCAGCCATTTATAGGGATAGTCACAATCTTTTCGTTGGGGATCAAGTACAGCCACTGCTTCCGGAAGTGCATCACCGGGAGTATGGTGGTCGCAGATAATGATATCAACTTTTTTAGAATTGGCATATTTTACTTTTTCTACGGCTTTGATACCGCAGTCTGTGATAAGCATGAGGGAAAAACCGTTTTTTGCAGCATAGTCAATCCCTTTGATTGAAACTCCGTAACCTTCGGTATAGCGGTCCGGAATGTAATATTCAAGATTTTCTTTATTACAGCGGGATTTCAGGTATTTATAGAGCAGAGCAACTGCTGTTGTGCCATCAACATCATAGTCTCCGTATATTAAAATCTTTTCATCGGAGGCAATAGCACGGTCCAAACGTTCTACGGCTTTGTCCATGTCTTTCATCAGAAAAGGGTCATGGAGCATATTTAATGAGGGATTGAAAAAAGCCTGTGCTTTTTCAATGCTATTGATTCCGCGTTGTAGCAAAAGATTTGCTATTACCGGGTGACAATTTGATTTTTTTGCAAGTTCCTGTATTTTAGTTTCCTCCGGGGGAGTATTAATAACCCATCTTTTTTTCATTATACATTTTTCCAATTCTGCTACAAAGTAGCGGAAATTCCTCGTTATTTCAAAGCGTTATTTGGAATAATTTCATATAGTGAAACAGAAAAAATCGAATGTATTGATACAATGTTACATTTGATACATAATCAATTCATTTTTTGTTTTGCCTGTGGAAAATAGTAAATTTGCACACTTAATGGGAATAGTTTTATTTTGTAATTGATAGTAAAATAATTAAAATATATTAATGATGAGCTTTACTGAATTGAGTGAACAAGAGATTATCCGTAGAAATTCATTGGGAGAATTGGAGAAATTGGGAATAGAGGCCTATCCTGCGCCTGAGTTTAATGTGGATGCCCATGCTGCTGATATTAAGGAACGGTTTAATGATGCTGCCGAACCCCGGAATGTGGTGATTGCCGGCAGAATGATGAGCCGACGGATAATGGGTAAAGCTTCGTTTTTTGAATTGCAGGATAGTACCGGACGTATTCAGGTATATGTGAGCCGGGATGATATATCTGCCGATGAGGCTTCTACTGCTTATAATACAGTATTTAAGAAGCTGATGGATATTGGAGACATTGTTGGTGTAAAAGGATTTGTATTTCGTACTCAAACCGGTGAGATATCAGTACATGCCAAAGAGTTGACAATGCTTTCCAAGTCTTTACGACCGTTGCCTGTTGTCAAGGAAAAGGATGGTAAGGTATTTGACGCATTTACTGATCCGGAGCAACGTTACCGCCAGCGGTATCTGGACCTGATTGTGAATCCTCAGGTTAAGGAAGTTTTTGTGAAACGGACCAAAATGATTAATGCTATCCGGAATTTTTTCAATTCTAAAGGATATCTGGAAGTGGAAACTCCTGTTTTGCAGTCAATTCCAGGCGGTGCTTCAGCCCGTCCGTTTATCACTCATCACAATGCACTGGATATACCTTTGTATCTTCGTATTGCCAATGAACTTTACCTGAAACGTTTGATTGTCGGTGGATTTGAAGGAGTTTACGAATTTTCGCGGAATTTCCGGAATGAAGGTATGGACCGGACTCATAATCCGGAATTTACCTGTATGGAAATTTATGTTGCCTATAAAGATTATCTTTGGATGATGAACTTTACGGAGGAGATGATTGAAACGGCTGCTTTGGCTATTAATGGGACGACAAAGGCAATAATCGGAGAAAATGAGATAGATTTCAAACGTCCTTTCCGGCGGGTTCGTATGGCGGATGCTATTAAAGAACATACCGGGTATGACATAGAAAAAATGTCTGAAGAAGAATTGTATGAAGCTTGTGTAAAGATGGAGATTCCGGTAGATAAAACGATGGGAAAAGGAAAACTCATTGATGAAATTTTTGGTGAAAAATGTGAGTCGCATTATATCCAGCCAACTTTTATCTACGATTATCCGAAGGAAATGTCTCCGCTGACTAAAAAACATCGGGAGAATCCTGAATTGACAGAACGTTTTGAATTATTTGTGAATGGTAAGGAGGTGGCTAATGCTTATTCCGAGTTAAACGACCCGATTGATCAGTTGGAGCGTTTTCAGGAGCAATTAAAATTGCAGGAAAGGGGAGACGATGAGGCTATGTATATTGATTATGATTTTGTCCGGGCCTTGGAATATGGTATGCCTCCGACGTCTGGTATGGGGATAGGTATTGATAGGTTGTGTATGTTCCTTACCAATAGTCCGTCTATTCAGGATGTGTTGTTTTTTCCGCAAATGAAACCGGAAAAGAAACCGATAATGGATAGTGATGATAAATATGAAGCTTTGGGAATTCCCCAGGAATGGATTGCAGTTGTGAAAAAAGCAGGTTATCAAACTGTAGAGGCGTTAAAGGCTGTTGAAAATCCGAATAAATTGCATCAAGAACTTTCAGTTATGAATAAAAAAGAAAAATTAGGATTGGCAGGCCTGACTCCTGAAATGGTTAAGGCATGGTTGAGTTAGCTCTGTTTTTTGCTTTAAGATTGTCAATCAAGAGGGGAGCGGATACCGGAATAATCATAGGTCTAAGTTGTTGTAAATTCCAAATCCAATGAAATTACCTGAAAATCCAAGAATTGCAATTGTGGGAGGTGGTAGCTGGGCGACAGCTATTGCAAAAATTCTGACAGAAACCAATGAACATATTAATTGGTTTATGCGGAATATTGAGACGATAAATGCTTTTAAAGAGTTGAAACATAACCCGCGCTATTTGTGTGCAGTCGATTTTGATTTGTCTAAGATTACTTTTACGGATAATCTGGACTATCTGATTACTCATTCAGATGTTATCATTTTTGCAATACCGAGCGCATTTCTGAAGAATGTTGTATCTAAAGCTACACGTTCTTTGAAAGATAAAATTATTGTTTCTGCTATCAAGGGGTTGATACCGGATGATAATTTGATTGTCGGAGAGTTTTTTAATCAACAGTATGGGGTGCCTTTAGAACAGTTAGTGGTGATTTCTGGTCCTTGTCATGCGGAGGAAATAGCTTTGGAACGTTTATCTTATTTGACATTTGCCAGTGATGATATCCGGGTTGCTCGTTTGATATCTCAGTTGTTTAGCTGTCATTATGTTAAAACTTCTGTTTCTGATGATATTTATGGGACAGAATATGCGGCAGTGATGAAGAATATTGTTGCTATTGCGGCCGGAATCTGTCATGGTTTGAGATATGGAGATAATTTTCAGGCTGTATTGGTAGCGAATGCCATTCAGGAAATTGAACGTTTTGTTGCAGCTGTTCATCCGATAGAAAGGGATATTAAGAGTTCTGCTTATCTTGGGGATTTGCTTGTTACTGCCTATTCTCAGTTTAGCCGTAACCGTACTTTCGGAACTATGATTGGTAAAGGATATTCTGTAAAATCGGCACAAATGGAAATGCTTATGATTGCTGAAGGGTATTTTGCCGTCAAGGGAATTAAGGAGATTAATGATCAATATAAGGTACATATGCCGATAACAACGGCGGTGTATAATATTTTGTATGAACGCATTAGTCCGGCATTGGAGATTCGGTTACTGACAGATCAACTTAGGTGAAGTGAACTGAAGATTGAAGTTTGTATGAGAGGAAAACAAGTTATAGATTGTGTGAAAAAAGTTGTGCCGGTGGCATTCAGAACCTCTTTATGGTTTCTGAAGCTTATGCTTCCGGTTTCTTTTTTTGTTATGCTATTATCTTATTTTGATATATTGCCTTATTTTTCTGCTTTTGCATCGCCTTTGTTTACTTTATTAGGACTACCGGGTGATGCGGCTTTGGTATTTATTACCAGTATTTTTACCAATATATATACGGTTATAGCTCTGATGTCTACTCTGGATTTTTCAGTACGGGAAGGTGTTATTCTGGCTGTGATGTGTTTGATATCTCATAATTATTTGGTAGAGACTTTAGTGCAAAAGAAGACCGGTTCATCAGGATGGACGATGGTTATATTGAGGTTTGTCTGCAGTTTTGCTGCTGCTGCTTTATTGAATTTGAGTTTACCGGACTTTTCTTCCCGATTGGCTTATCAGTCTGCGATTACTTTGAGTTTTGCGGATACTGCAATGAATTGGTTACAACAAAGCTTAGTTTTATCTTTGAAAGTAGTGGGTATTATTTCCTTGCTGATGATTGTTCAGAGAATATTAGAAGAGTGGGGTATATTGAAAAAATTGTCGGCTTTAGCAGGACCTTTGATAGAATTGATGGGGTTACCACGGCAGGTTGCCTTTTTATGGTTGGTTGGAAATACCTTGGGGTTAGCTTATGGGGCTGCTGTTTTGATGGATTATACCAGACAAGGTAAAGTGTCGGGTGAGCATGCTGATTTATTGAATTATCATCTGGCTGTTTCGCATTCCCAACTGGAAGATCCTATGCTGTTTGCAGTTTTGGGCTTGCCTGTTGTCTGGTTGATTATTCCACGGCTTATATTGGCCGTAATAGTGGTTTGGTTAAAGAGATTCCAAAATTTTTTGTATAAAAAAAGCAGAACCGAATGTGTAGTTACACCTGCGGCATTATAGGGTGCTTATAAAAATATGATTATGTTTTCTTTGGTAGAAGTAACTGATCGAGAAAAAGAAAAGGCTTTTATTGAGTTGCCGGTAAAGTTATATAAAAATCATCCCTATTGGGTGCGTCCCTTGGATAATGATATCCGGAATGTATTTAATAAAGATAAAAATCCTTGTTTTAAAGAGGGGGGAGAATGTTGCCGTTGGCTGTTGGCAGATGAAACCGGAACATATATAGGACGGGTGGCTGCTTTTATCAATAAAAAAACTGATAGTCTGGATAAATACAAAGTAGGACAAATGGGTTTTTTTGAGTGCATAGATAATCAGGAGGCAGCTTTCAAATTGTTTGACCAATGTAAAATGTGGCTGGAGCAAAGGGGTATGGAAGCGATGGAGGGGCCTGTTAATTTTGGAGAGAGAATTGAATGGTGGGGATTGCTGGTGGAGGGTTATAAAGAGAATCCGGTATATGGGATGCCTTATACACATGATTATTATGTAAAATTCTTTGATGCTTATGGTTTTCGGGATTTCTTTAAACAGTTTGCTTATCGGACTCATCTGGTGATGGAAAGTTTATCGAAAATTGTAGTATGGAAAGCAGACCGGATATTAAAGAATCCGGATTATACTGTTCAAACTTATGGTGATGTAGGAAAGGAAAAAGCAATAGAAGCTTTATTGGCAGTGTATAACAAAGCGTGGAATCTGGAGGTTCATGGAGTAGATGGAATAACCCGGCAACAAGTAGAAGCTCTTTACAAAAGTCTGCAACCTATTATTGATAAAGATTTGATTTATTTTGCTTTCTATAAGGGTCAGCCTATAGGTTTTTTTCTTATGTTTCCTGAATTGAATCAGGTAGTGAAGCACTTGAACGGGAAGATGAATTTATTCGGGAAATTGAAGTTTATGTATTATTTGAAGGCCAGGAAAATTGACGTTGCATTAGGACAATTGTTTGGTGTTGTTCCGGAATTCCAGGGAAAGGGAGTGGAAGCAGCTATGATAAAACGTTTTACTGAGTGTATTATTGAAAAAGGCAGGGAATATAAATATCTGGAGTTGAATTGGGTCGGAGATTTCAATCCTCCTATGATTCATTTGATGGATTATATCGGAGCCAAGGTTGTGCGCACGTATGTCACTTACCGGAAATTATTCCGGGATGATATTGAATTTGTTCGTTCTGCTGATAAAATGCAAAATATAGATTAGTTATATTCGAACGGCAGAAAAGCAGTCCGGTCTTTCCTGGACAATAGGATAGAATCAGTTTATGAGTATTGTCTGATAGGAGTTAATTTGTTTTATAGCATAATAAAATGTAAATTTGTTTTGCTAAATTAAAAATAACAATGTATGGCCGATTCTTCAGAAAATGTGCGCAGAGGTGTTCTTGGTGCGATATATGAATATAAGAACAGGAATATCGTAGGAGGTGAGATACTTATAATTGCTATTGTATGTGGGGTATATTTCGCGTCCTGGTGGGTTTTCGGAGGTATTTTTGCCGGATGTATCCTGATGTTCTCAATTCGGATTTTAAGTTTCCTGCTTTGTACGGTGTTAACATTGGCATGGGGTGGAATCGGCTATGCTATAGGGACGGAATTTAGTGCTGCGGCTGGTTATGTTTTAGGGGGAGTCGGTTTGTTGTTGGGTTATACCGTACATTTCAGTATCCGTCATTAAGTAAGTGGCTGATGGCAGAAAATCTGATGAATTGCCTTTTGTCCTTGGTGTCATTTTTGTGTTTTCCGTTATTTTGCAAATCTATTAAATAAAAAATACGGAACTCGCTATAGAATCCCGTATTCCTTATTTTCACAAAATGGTATGTGTCAATTACAAATCATAGATAATGATATTTTATTCCTTAAAGCCTTCTCTAACAAAATCGGAAACCTTCTCAGCGTATTTTCGGGCGACAGCACTTTCTTTGGCTGCATTCTCCAACGCTCTGATACGAGCTTTTGATGCGGCACTTTCATTTATAATGAAGAATGTTTGCATTTCAAATGTGCCATCTCCGTTTTCGCGGATAATGCTGTATGATTCCCGCATTTCTCCTTTAATTTCTTTCTCAACAAGGCGTTCATAGGCTGCGTAGAAATGGTCAAATTCTTCGTCGGCTTCAACACCGTCTCCGGACATATCGCTGACAACGCGGCCTTTGAGATGGCTTCCTGCTTGTTGCGCATAGGTAATGCAGGCACTGTTTATAGCTATTTGATGACCGACATTCTTTGATTTGAATTTGGATGCCACACCTACAACTTCCCGTCCATCTTCATTTAGAGTATTAAGTTTGTCATAGTGAGTCAGCAAGGCGATGTCGAGACTGCGGGAACTTCCGAAGAGTTTCCAACCCTCTTTCTTGTACTCTTTCATTTTGGTTTGGTATTCCTTTTTCATCGCTTTATTCAGCGTTTTGTTCTGTGCTTTCATTGCCAGGGGAGCTATTAGGCATAATGCCACCAGAAAAAGAATGATTTTGTTCATAATGATTTTGTTTATGAGTTTATAAGATGTTTTATTCTGTTGATATATTAATGTTTTTCTTTATGATTTGCAGTGTCTCATTCTCTGATTGACACTTGGTTAGCCAACGCTGAAACTGAGTATATGACAGATTGCCTATCGTTCTTTTGTTGCCGGTTACATTTAATGTAGGCTTTGAGAATTCTTTTCTTGAGAATAAAACATATAGTGTATTTACCTCCATGTCATCTGTACAGTTCATGACATATTCCACGGCTTTTGCCGGTAACTCGTTCAGCAATTTAGAAAAAAGAACGTATTTCTTGTCTCGCTTAATGGCGTTTACACTGTTGTTGTCATAGGGATAGGGCAAAAGACATGATACGATATCAGCCTTTTTGTCGTAAAGATAGATGGTTATATAACCATTCTCGGCGGCCTTGATGCTGACATACAACCTGTCTCCGTTTTTAAATTCCGTATGTTCAAAATCAGCATCCGGATGATTGCATAAAACTTTTATATCAATATCTGTTTTCGCGGAAACAATTTCTCTTGCTTTGCCTTTTATCGTGCAAGTCACATAGAAGCCGTTTTCGTAAAAACCTCGCTCAATTTTTGGTTCTCCGATTGTTTCTATCCATTCGCCTTTGACGTGGCTGTTGCCTTCCTGATAGAATAGCTCGTCTTGTTCGGTTTGAATGGAAGTGGTGTTTTCTACGATTATGCGTCCGAAAGCACTTGCCAGTGCATTGATTTGAGCCCGACGGATAGCTTCTTGCTCTGCCTGTTGCATGGACATGGTAGAAGGTGCATAAAATGTATATGTGCCTTCTACTGTTTTTATCGTTTTTGCAGTAGCAGGTAAGCTTAAGCATAATAGGAAAAACAATATGTATATATGCTTCTGCATCATTTGTCGTTCATTAGAAACAATAACCTACACCGAAGTGAAATTCATGGTTGTCAACCCAACAAAAGTCGGAGCTGAATGAATAACCTGTGCTGATGTTGAATTTTTTCTTTATATTAAAGATGAGTCCTAACTCAAACATTCCACCATGCTCATAACTTGCCTCAGCAGGAGTATAATAGTAATAGCCATAACCGCCAACAGGAGCATAACCTAAGCCAAGATAGGAATAAACCGGGCTTTTAATATGTTTGATGACACCCAATGTCAGTGCGGGTACTCCACCAATATAGCATCCGCCTGTCGGTAACAACTTGGCATATCCGCCCCATTTGCCGAGGTAGCCGCCCATGACACCAATGCGATAGACGTCTGCATTAACAGAAGTTTCGAGATTAATGAACCAGCTATCAGTGTCAGGTCTTAACAAGAATATCATATCACGTCCGTTGAGATTCTTTTTTTTGGATTTCATGCCGGCGTATCTTGTGGTCAGAGACTTTAACCAGATGGGGACTTCGATAGAAAATGTTCCGTCCGCATCGACAACGGTACTTTCGGCACCGCCTGTGGCTTCTACAATGGCACCTGGGAGCGGGTTACCGTTTTTGTCGATAACAGCACCGGTAACTACTTTAGTCGTGGATTGTGCTATCGCGCCGATGCTTCCTAAGCAACAAAACGCGAGAATAAAGAAGAAGTTTTTCATCTTTTTGTGCATTTTAATCGGTGAATTATTTAAGTTTTATATGTTTCCATTTTTCGCCCATAGACACTCCCGGTATTACTGTCGGTGTCTGGTCTTTGTGATTTTTTAACCGGGCTTGCAGGGTGACGTTGTCTTTTATATAATCACTTAGTTCCTGCAGATTGATATCTCCGCGTGATTCTTTCAGTTTTTTTAGAAGATAGTAAGTAAACATACCGTGTTTTTGTTCGTCATATGCCAGAGCGGACTGGTCATTTGTCGCAGCACTGAAGATTACAATATTGCCCTCCACTTCGTTATCGTCAACGGCAATGGCGACACTTCGGGCTGACATCAACATATCGGATTCGCTTCTTGTTGCGCCACTGAAGCAGGCGTCGAGAAAGACTGTGGTGCAATTGGCCTCCATGGCCTGTAATTCGGTATATAACGATGCAAGCGAGTAACACACTCTCATCTGTTTTCCATCGGCATCAACCGGCAGGATGTATGCGGTTTTGGTCTTTTCGTCCGGTACACCGTGGCCTGCATAGTAGAGAATAAAATTACAATTTCCGTGTTTTGCGGAAGCGATGGCCTTCATGTCTTCGATGGCATCAAGCATTCCTCCGAAGGTAACATTCAAATGTTTTCGGATGTTATCATTGGGTATGCCTAATACTTTGTTGCAATATTCGGCAAAGATGATTCCGTCATTCTCTGCATTAGGTACTTCCGCAACCTTCTTGTACTTTTCGTTTGCAATGATTACGGCAAAAGTATTTGTGTTATTTGTTTTATTTACAGGAATATCGATATCAACATCAGACACAATCTGTTTTTGTGATGCTTTGGGTGTTGAGGTTATGGGTGGGTGGTTACCGGGCTGTAATGGCTGGTTAAAGGAATTTGAGGGAACCGGCTTGGGTGCGGTTAGATTAGGTCTTGGTGGTGTTGAGTTATAAGCCATCAGTTGCATATCTCCACCGATTGATGACGGAGAATAACCAAGTGCCTGAATTTTGCCGTTTATTGTTTGTAAATTTGCCTTATCGCCAATATATGCGTATGCGTTTGCTAAGGCATACGCATAGTTGATGGCAAGCGGGTCACTGTATAAGACGTCATTCAGCACTTGAACTGCCAATGAAAAGTATGAGCTTGCTTCCTGCTTATATTGTCCGGATTCTTTACCGTCTGAGTTATTTGCTTTTTGCGCATAAACAACGCCTGCATTATAATAGTTAATAGCCAGGTGTCTTGCCACATCTAAACTTTGTGGTTTGGTTTGACGAAGTCTGTTGCATATCATGGCAGCTTGTTCAAAGTTGTTTGTTCGTTCGTACAACTGTACCTGAATATTGAGCAATCCTTCATCATCGGGTTTATATCTGATGGCTTGGGATACATATTTTTGTAAGGCGATGTCATTTGTCTTGTATTCGCCCAATATATTTATTATTGTTGCCAACATCCTGATGTCATCGGGGTATAACAATAAACCTTGTTCCAGAATATATTGGGCATGAGGCATATCGTTTAAATGTATATATGACTTGGCCATGAAATTATAAGCATCGGCCCTCTTTTCTGCCTCACCTGAATTTATGTATGCCTGTAAATACGTTATGGCTTTTGTGTAATTTTTGGAATTGTAATTTTTACAGGCTGCCATCCATGCAAAGGTTGCATAATCAGCCCCAACAGACAAGAATTCTCCCTGCATGGCCTCATGCAGAGAAATGTCAATGTAAGCTTCTACGAATTGCTCAGCTTTGTCTCTATCGTTAAGTTTAGTATAATAGTAGGCTCCATTGTTGATGTATGGGAATATTTTTTTTAGCCCCCCTCGGGCTTGATTGATTTCAGTGGCGTCGTTTCCGTTTAATACGCCCCAGTATTGTTCAAAGCAAAGATACAGTGAATTATAAGCGTTTATGCTTTCACCGGAGGATGATATGGCTTGGACAAATTCATTGTATTGTGCAGTCGCATTTGCGATAGATTGTGCGTTTACGGTCAATTGCCCAAAGAACAATATCAATACGATATATATAGTTTTCCAAGTCATATTCAGAATGCGTTTATAAATGTGAATTCGACATTGATACGGCGGTATTTACCGCCTTTCTGATCCGATAATTCAATGTTATATCTATAATTTGTATTCATTGAATGCAGGGAGGTCACATTTGTTTGAATGTAATCTTTTACAGCTGCGGCACGTATGAATGCCAACTGTTCATTTTTTCTGATACCATTGTTTTTTGTCACGTTGATAGTGCTCAAGTCGCCATTAAGATAATAAGGCTCGTTTTCAAATTCTCCGTAACTGCCATCATATGCTATCACTCCATTGATAGGCAGTGCATCTGCAGAACCGGTAATATTTATAAGGACTTTCTTGCCTTCCCGGATATATTGCGCAAAGTCGGATTCAAATGCCTGAGCAACAATTTTCAGTACGGATTTGGCGGCATTTGATTGGCTGATTTTATATTTTCCGGCAGGAAAATCTTCGTAAGCCGAATATTGGGCATCTACAGTATAATTGAATGATATTTTGTAATTTGTTATTTTATTGCCTGAAGCATCGTAATCAGACACAACACTGGTACTGACTTGGATATTTGTGTGGTCTGAAATTAAATTCTGTTTTATTGCATTGTCAATGATGCCTTGTTTTATCGAATTGAGTTTAACCTCTTCCATACTTGCCTGTTGTACAAATTCGATTGGTACAAAATTGCCACCGGCGGTTAGAAAGTCTAACGATTGACGATTCAGATTGTTGAAAACGTACTGTTTGCCGGTCGCTTTGTTATAAACGTTTGCATATAGGAGTTCAAACTTGTCATCTTTGGTAATGCCGTACACTGCATCCCGGAATTCAAGATTTTCAGGTGTCATGAAGTCTGGCACCTCTCTCTCCGGAACGGTTAAATATACTGTCGGCAGGTTGTCGAAGTTTAGAGTCAACATGTGGTTGTCGGGATTGTAACCGCCGAGTGTAATTGTTGAGTTCATAACCATATTGTCTGCCATTTTTGTGGCTATTTCTTGTTCAAATAGCCGGATCTGCTTGATGCGTGATTCTTCATTGACACGCATTTTGTATTCTTCAATGCTTTCTCCGTCACGGATTTTAGACCACTCTTCTATTCTTGCAAGTAACTCTTCTTTTAACATCTTTGTGTAATTGGGAGAGAAGCCGCTTAACAATTTATATTTAATTGCTTTGAGAGAATTGTAGCTAAGATAGGTGTTCTTTTTTCCGTCCTTGACAAATCTGACATAGGATATATGTCCATCAGCATCTGTAATGGAAAACCTGTCGTTTAAATCCGTGAGATTGACGACCAATATTGTATTATCAGATAAAGCTATTGAAGTATATTTTCCTTCAGGATGAAATGAGAAATGAGATGGCGTTCCAACCAATGGTATGGCAACTTTCATTGCAAAAGTCGTTGTGGCATAGACGTTAAGAGAGCTGTTTGTTAAGACTCCAAACATGGAGGCATCTTCGGAAAAAGAAATGTATCGGATAGTTTCTGTATTAGGCAAGACAATTCTTATTGCCCCGGTTTCAATATCAGCTATTGCAGCAGATGAGCCACCGGATAGCACCAAATAATAGTTGTTATTGCTTGTTTCCATTAAATCGGGAGAGAAGGGCAATGAAAATGTTTTTTCTAAAATAAATGATTGGGCATTATATACATTTAACGAATTGTTTGCCAGTGCAATGAATAACTTTCTGCCATCTTTGCTGTATGCTATTGCGGTTGGCTTTACCATTGTTTTGAATTCGTATATTTTTTTGTTTACTAAATAGGCATCAAATATATCGACATGATTTTTTTTGCCATTTGATGATAGAACGGCATAAGATGCTCCTGTTGGATTGACTTTCATGCTGACAATTTTCATAGAGCTACGGCTGATGGCAAAACCCTTAAGGTTGTAGCACTCTTTCTCCGAACCATAAAATGTGCTATACAAGTAATTATCTAAGGTGGCTGGATTGACAGTTTGGCGATAATTTAAATTTTTGCTGATGCTTATTCGATTGTTTTGGGCTGGCATTTGTGCATAACTGATGCTGCACAGCAAACTTGAAAGTAATGCAACTGCTATCTTTTCACGTATACTTTGTTTATTAAAAGAAACAGTGCAATACTGATTGATCAGATTCAATTGTTTCATATTGATTTAGCTTGGTTTATTATTTTTTCACACTCTTTGAAAGAGAGCGACAGGATTCGGATATAGCTTAAAATCAATATAAAATGTTAAAATAAAGGCTGATTTGCTCAATTTTCTTATGTTTTTCAACATAAAATGTTTGCAATTTTGGCGAAAATTTGTTAAAATTCAGAGTTTTGACTATATTTGCACCTGCAAATCGCTCTCTTTCAAAGAGTGTGCAAATTTGCTAAACCATCCCCGATAACAGTTTCTTAAGAATTTTGGTATTTGCTTCATCAATTGCGGCGGTGTCGAGTGAGGCGAGGTAGATTTGCGTAGTCTGTTCGTTGTCGTGCCCCATTGACTCGCTGATTACCGAAATCGGAATATTGTTCGACCGGGCTGCACTTCCCCATGAGTGGCGGCTGACGTATGTGGTCAGTTTGACTGGAGTACCGATCATTTTGCCAATATCTTTGAGTTTACCATTAACTGCTCGAAGAGCGTTTTTATATTGGCGATATTCGTCGCCGGTAGTCTTAATGATAGGAAAAACATAATCAGTCCCGGTGTCCTTGTATAGGTTAATGATTTCCTGTGTGCATTTCTCAACCTTGATATGAAGTTGTTGTCCGGTTTTGTGTCTGCGGTATGTGATGATGCCGTTCTGTATGTTTTTTTTGCGAAGATATGCGATATCTACAAAGGCCATACCTCTAGTGTAAAAGCTGAACAGAAAAATGTCTCTTGCGAGTGCCATTGATGGTTTCAATGATAAATCTAGTTGCTTGATTCGCTTGATTTCATTGATGGAAATTGCTCTTTTCATGGTCTTACTCACTCCGGTATAAACATGTTTAAAAGGATAGCACTGTTTAGTGATATCTTTCTCGACGGCACGGTTATAGACCGCACGAAGTATTCTCATATAAAAGGAGGTTGTGTTGGGACAAACGCCCCGTTTTACCATGTATGCCTCGTATAATTGTATCTCATCTGATGTGATGGAATCGAACATGATGTCTTCACCATTGCGGTATTGCTTAAAGCTGTTCAATGTAGCTACATAGGTTTCGCTTGTTCGGGTTTTACCCATCTGCTTCAACAGCGAGATGACGCTCTGCATGAAATTAAACAGCGAATATTCCTGTATTCTGAGTCGGTATTCGGATATTACATCAGCAGCTTCGTAAGGCAGGCCTTTACGGTCAAGTTCGAGTATAATACGTTTTAATCGTTCAATGTCCTGGTCGATACATTTCCGGAGTTCGATAAGCTGATGATTGCGTTGGGTATTGTCGGCATTCGGAAGCATAGATTTTCTGGCATTCCATTCATGTTCGTAAATCTTATAATCGGTTGCCAATTGGCGCACAATTCGCTTATGAATTACCTGGTAATAGATTGTTCCTTCTTTTCTTTCTTGAGTGGAGGGACGAAATTTCACTTTTACACTTGCCATACGTTTTAACTAACTTTTGATTATCTGATTTTTGCTTTTAAAATTGTTTGCATCTTTTGCCTGTTTAGTTGTCCGATCTTTTTGTAAAGTTTCCTGGCTTCAGAGAGGAAACCTGCCCTCTCGTCGATAAGGGCAAAGCGTTTCGGAGTAACTCAAATCCGGTTGAGTAAGGAGGACATACTTTGTTTTTGGTGGAAGAAATGGTAAAACTGCTCTTTTTAAAATGGTGAAAAGTGACCACCTAAAGTTCTGCATTCAAAAAAACTCCGCTTGTTTGTCGGGACGGAGGCTAAAGCTGACAGATTTCTGTCCGAATCAAACTTTTATTTTATCTTTTGCTAAAACCCGCTTGTTGGGTCCCATAGATTTTTTGCAAAAATAGGTATAAGTTTTTTAATGTATTTAGAAGTGTAAAACAACCAAAAATAATCAGAAATATCCAAGCATAAACCTTTAATTATCAATATATTTTAAAAATTAACACTTTTCGACTGCTTTTTGATGCTTCCCGAATTTCCACATATTTTTGAGACGTATTTCTGACGTGGAGAATTTGCGGAGCTTGTTTTTTGTCACACCGTGCAGACAGTTGACAAGGGTTTACAGCCGTTTACATCCGTTCACCACATCAGGAATACAGGATTGGAGAAATCCCAGTAAACGATAAAGCAGTATGAAAGCAACCCGAAAATGCAGTTTTTGTGGCAAATCCTTTGTAACCCGCAGCAACAGCTGCATCAATCGAGCAGCATGCCATGTCGACCCTTGATGCCCTTACCGCCGCTATGAGCGCACAGCAGGCTTTACGTTCATATAATAATAACTGATTCAAAGATGGAGGAAAACCAGGAGCTCAAAACAATACGCAAGGCTGCCGCCGAACTTAAGCTCCCTCTGTGGCGGGACAATCTGGATGATTACATAAGCTGCTTTGCCGCAGAGGCATGGAGCGTGCGGCTCCGGTCGCAGGACGATGCAGGTCGGTATCGCTCGACCCGATGCCGCTGGAGTGCGAGGTGCAGAACGGAACGACGGTCTTGCCCGCGAGGTCATGGCTTTCGAGAAAAGTGAAAATGACTTTCGGAGCTTTGCCCCACCAGATGGGATAACCGAGGAAAACCACATCGTAGTCGGCGAGGTTTTCGCATTTTCCCTTGATGGCAGGACGTGCCGACGGATCGTTCTGCTCACGGTTGGCACGGGAAGACGAATTGTTGTAGTTCAAATCCTCGGACGTATAAGCTATTTCAGGCTCGATGCGCCAAGTCGCCGCATCGGTCGCCTAGACAATCCGGTCGGCAATGCCTTTCGTGGTGTTCGTGCAGGAAAAATAGACTACCAAGGCACGGTCACTAGAAGGTTGCGGGTCAGGATTTGGATCGGGTTCCGACTCAGGGTCGGGGTTAGGAACGATTGTCGGTTCTTCAGGCTTCACCGGCTCTTCGGTCGGACTGCAAGCATGGGTGGTCAATAGGAGTCCCGGTAATAATACAGATAATTAATAACCACATTCTCATAGTTTTAATAGTTATTTTAAATTCTTTTGAAAAAATGCTTCCATCCTGTCAAATGGGATGACTGCCAAATTGTCGTAAAGGTCTGTATGGCTTGCATCGGGAATAATCATCAGTTCCTTGTTGTCGCCTTTCAGTTTTTTGAACGCATCTTCACCGAAGTAACGGGAGTGAGCCTTTTCGCCATGAATGATAAGCACGGCCTTTTCGATTTCATCCGCACGGCTCATAAGCGGGAAGTTGATAAACGGAATAGCCTCCGTCGCATTGCGTCCCTGATTGGAGTTGAGCGAACGTTTGTGATAACCGCGCGGGGTCTTGTAGTAGGCATGGTAATCCTTGAAGAACTGCGCCGCATCGGCCGGCAGTTCATCGGGGACGCCGCCGCCCGGCTTTGGGAAGCCATTGCGGAAATCTTCGGTGCGCTGTGCAGCCAGTGTTTTACGGAGTGCGTTACGTGCTTCGGCATTATCGTTGGCATCAAAATAGCCGTTGGCATTGACGCGGCTCATATCGTACATCGTCGAAGCGACGGTAGCCTTGATGCGCGGGTCTGCGGCTGCGGCATTGATCGCCAGTCCGCCCCAGCCGCAAATGCCGATGATGCCGATTTGTTCGGGATCGACCTTATCGCTGGTAGCAAGGAAATCGACGGCAGCCGAGAAATCCTCGGTGTTGATGTCGGGCGATACCACGTAGCGGGGTTCGCCTCCGCTCTCTCCGGTATAAGAGGGGTCGAAAGCAAGGGTCAGAAAACCGCGCTCGGCCATTGTCTGGGCATAAAGTCCGGCAGCCTGTTCCTTGACAGCCCCGAACGGACCGCAAACGGCGATGGCTGGCAGTTTTCCGGTGGTATTTTTCGGTACATACATATCAGCCGCCAGTGTGATACCGTAACGGTTGGTGAATGTTACCTTGCTGTAGATTACTTTGTCGCTCTGCGGGAAGGTCTTGTCCCATTCGGCGGTTAAATTCAGATTTTCCATATTCTTTTCGTTATTCATATTATTTGTTCTTTTACAGGATGTTCCCGTGATAATCATAGTGCATATCACGAAGAGCACAATTAACTTTCTATTCATGATTCGAGGTGTTTATATTCCTTAATATCTTAGCAGGAACGCCCGCGACAACGGTATTGTCGGGCACGTCTTTCGTCACGACAGCTCCGGCTGCAACAATGGCATTCTCACCGACGATAACGCCCGGCAGTATCATCGCACCCGCACCGATCCACGCGTTGCGGCGGACGATTACGGGCTTGACCAACAGCCGATGTCGCAAAGCCGGTTCTTCGGGATGGTGCTCCGTCAGAATTTTCGCTCCCGGTCCGATGAATACGCCGTCTTCGAGCGTGATGCCGCCTTGGTCGAGGAACGTGCAGCCGAAGTTGATGAACACCTCTTTGCCCACACGGGTTGTCTTTCCGAAAGCCGTATAAAACGGCGGGAACATACGCACCGAGGCATCCAAAGGCTGTCCCCAGATGCGTTCGAGCAGCGTACGCACTTCATCGGGAGTATGATAGCCGGTGTTGAGTTCTCCGACGAGTCGCCGCGTGTTCTCGATCTCCTCGCACAAACGGGGAAAGTCGGAATCCGTTTCCGAAATCCGCTTTCCGCTCCGCATTCTTTCTATAATATCATTCATCGTTACGTCCTCCTTATTTTCATAATAAAGGCTATACTCGGCATAGCTCAAACAAGTTTGGCTCTGCTCTCGTTTGCACTTTATTTTATCGTACTCATGTCGATTACATAGCGGAACTTCACTTTCCCGTCGGCTACGTTGCGCCAAGCCTTGTCTATTTCGGAAGCATCCGCCTTGATGATTTCCACTTCGGGATAGATGTCGTGCGCCACCGAATAGTCGAGCATCTCCTGCGTTTCTTTAATACCGCCGATAAGCGAGCCGTACACCTTGCGCTGGGAGAGGAAAGCCATGTTGGCTATGTTGAGCGTCGATTTGTCGGGAAGTCCCACGATAGCCATTTCACCGCCCATTTTCAGCATGGCGACATATTGTATCGGCTCGTAGTTGGCGGGGATAGTGCTGATGATAAAATCGAACGTGTTGCGCAGTCCCTTCATCTCTTCGGGATTGTTCACATTCACGTAACGGGTAGCACCCATACGGGCGGCATCGGCACGCTTCTCCTCGGTGCGGTCGAACACGGTCACATCGGCTCCCAAGTCCACCAGATATTGTACTGCCATGTGTCCCAGTCCGCCGTAACCGGCAACCGCCACCTTATCGCCTTTCCTGACGTTGCTGAAATCAATGGGCGACCAAGTCGTCACGCCCGCGCACAAAAGCGGGGCGACCCGTTTCAGGTCGGCGTTTGCAGGTATCTTGATGGCGAAATTTTCGCTTACCACGATATTGTCCGAGTAGCCGCCCATTGCCATCTCGCCGTCGTGGTAGATGTCTTTGGAATTGTAGGTAAAGGTCGTACCCTTTTCGCAGAACTGCTCCTTGTGCATCTCGCAGGAGGAGCAATGTCCGCAGGCGTTGACCATGCAGCCGACGCCTGCCAGATCACCGACCTTGAATTTCGTGACGTTCTTGCCGACTTTCGCAACACGTCCGGCGATTTCGTGTCCCGGAATCATGGGGTAAGCGGCGTGCAATCCCTGTTCTTGCTGCTCGTCCCAAGCGGCATGCAGGTCGCTGTGGCAGATGCCGGCGTACAGGATTTCAATCTGGATGTCGTTGTCGCCGATGGCATGACGGGTAAACTCGTAAGGATGGAAGGTGTCCCCGGCGGAGAACATGGCGAATCCTTTTGCGGGTACGCGTCCGGTTTGGTCTTGAGCGACGGCAGAAGCGAAGAATGCCAAAGCCGTCATGGTTGTAATTACTATACGTTTCATATTTGCTTGATTTTGAATGATTGTTTTTTGTACGATGCAAAATTAGGGAGTTCCATGATGTGACACGGTACCTGTCTTACGGACAGAAGTACCCCGATTACGGGTTTTATTACAAGCGTTTCATTATGATATTCAGTAAAGTACCCGGCTTACGGATAAAAGTACCCGAATTACGTGTTTTGCCCTATGATGTTTTTATTATCGGGGAAAAAGCATTTCCTTTGTATTGCGAATAAGAAATATACGTTATTGAAAGAAAAGCATTTATAGAATATGGATCATACTGCGGATATAGTAAAGGCTGACACCATCGAACAGTATAACCGGTTTTTCGGGTTCGAGACACGTCACCCGCTGGTCGGCATCGTGCATTTCGACAGTTCCGTGCCGCAGCCGACGCACCGGATGACTCTGGGATTTTATGCACTGTTTCTCAAAAAAACGACTGGGTGCGTTATCAATTACGGAAAGACGGTCTATGATTTCGATGATGAAACCGTAGTAAGTTTCGCTCCGGGACAGACAATCAGCGTCCATAGGTTGGAGGACGGCCCCGCACCGGAAGCCATCGGTTTGTTGTTCCATCCCGATTTCCTGCACCGTACCTTATTGGGGCAGAAGATGAAGCAGTATTCGTTTTTCTCCTACGCATCCAACGAGGCATTGCATCTTTCGACGGAAGAGCGTATCATCCTGCAAGATTACATGGAGAAGATTGTCCGTGAGTTACAGCATCCTATCGACAAGTTCTCCAAGTCGCTGATTGTTTCTAATATCGAAGTGCTGCTCAACTATTGCATGCGTTTCTACGAAAGGCAGTTCTTCACGCGCGAGGACATGAATCACGATGCGTTGGCACGCTTCGAACGGCTGCTGGACGATTACCTCTATTCGGATACGGCGGCGAAGGAAGGAATCCCGACCGTGAAGTATTTCGCCGACAAGATTTGTCTTTCGCCCAATTATTTCGGGGATTTGGTGAAGCAGGAAACGGGGAAGACGGCGCAGGAGTACATACAATTGAAGATGATTACTGTTGCCAAGGAGCGGATGCTTGAGCCGGCAGATACAATCAAGCAGATTTCCGAATCGCTCGGATTCCAGTATCCGCAGCATTTCATCCGGTTCTTCAAACGGCAGGAAGGCTGTACGCCGAAGGAGTTCAGGAACAGGATGACGGCTTCCTGATCTTAATATTTCGTGACACTGATGATTTTCTGCCGGACGTATCGGATGTAAATGACGGCACAGGTCAGCAGTTCCGCTGCCGGAATGGCGAGCCATAGACCGGGGACGCCGAATGTCCGGGGTAACAGGACGAAGCACGGCACAAGGAACAATATGCCCCGCAACAGCGTATATACGGTGGAAACCATCGCTTTCTCGATGCTCTGATAGTAACCGATAAAGGCGATGTTGATCGCGAAAAATACGGCACACAAGGCAAAGAGCGGCAAACCATTGACCGCCAGCCCATAGGCATTCTCCTGCGGACTGAGAAACAGGCGGGCGACCTGCGCCGCTCCCGCCCACAGTCCGACCGTTACCGATACTCCGCATATCACAGCGGTAAGAACTGATATGCGCAGTGTCCGGCTGACGCGGTGATGCAGATGCGCCCCGTAGTTGAAACTGATAATCGGTTGTGCCGACTGGGCAACGGCATTGCTGATGGAGAAAACAACCGGAAAGAGATAGCAGGCGATGGCGAAAGCCGCGACACCCTCTTCGCCGAGCATGGAGATGAACATGTAGTTTCCCGTGAGCATCATGACGCTCATAGCCAGTTCGGTCAGGAAAGTGGCGAATCCGATACGGACCATGTATCCTGTATTGCGCAGAGTTAGCAACAGCGAGGTTAGGGTTCGTTTCAGCGGGTAGAACCGCAGTTTGTACGCAAACCGGAAGAAATAGGCAAAGACCATCACTCCTCCCACGGCACAGGCTATCGATGTGGCTAATGCCGCCCCCGTCACTCCCCAGCCCAGCGGGAACACCATGTACCAATCGAGTACGATATTGACGACCGCAGCCACGATCTGAATCGTCATGGCATACTTCGGCGCACCGTCCAGACGGATGAGCATCATGCCCACACACTCGACGAACAGGAAAAACAAGCCGGGCAATAGCCAGAGCAGATAGCTCACGGCATTCACTTCAAGCAGCGGGCTGCACCCCAGTGCCTGAACAATGCTACGGGGGCAAACAAAACTTCCAAGACCAATAACCCCGACAAGCAATAATCCGACGATGAAAGCCTGCGTCATGATGATACGGGCAGCTTTCACTTTGTTTTCCGACAGCCGGATGCTCGCTATGACCGAGGCTCCGATTCCGAACATCAGTCCGATGCCGGTGATGACCATAAAAACCGGGGCGACGATATTCACCGCCGCGATGCCTTCGGTTCCCACACCCCGACCGACGAAGATGCCGTCGATGACTGTCAATGCCGAATTGAAAATCATTCCGACGAGCGTCGGGAAAAACAGCGAGCGGAACATAGGACCAATATTGTCGTTCGCAAAATCGAGCCTGTCTCTATTTAAGTTTCTGTCTTTTTTCATCTGCTGATATGTCATTGATATACTGGTTGCAAATTTAGATATTCTCCCCAGGGCGGAAAGGGTGTTTTTTCGGTGTCTTATGGTACTTTTCAATACATCCGACTTGCCGGCAGTAAGATTTTGTCTAATTTTGCGGTATGAATACATCGACATATCAGAGTGAATCGAGCGGCATAACCGACTGGAAGAAAAGCACCGGACGCGTCATCAGAACCGACGGGTGTGTGTTCCTGCTCTGTACGGGCGGCAGAGCGACCGTGGCGGCGAATATGCAGAAAATGGTTTTCCGCAAGAATGACCTTGCCGTTCTGACCTCCGATGTCTATTTTTCGGTATCGGAAGTGTCGGCTGGATTTTCGGCCCGTTATGTCGCTTTGTCCGAGCCCATGCTCGAAGCCGCCTATTACCGGATTACCAGCGTATCCTTGTGGGATTACCTTCATCATATTCCGATATTAAGGTTGTCGCCGGAGCAACGAAGCCTCGTATCGGGATGGCTGGAACAGATGGAGTGGATACTGACGCATCTTGACGGCCCCGACCGTTCGGTTTTGCTCAACAACAACGTTTACAATCTTTTTATTGCCATCAATGCCGAACTCGGCAAGGCTGTCGAAACGAAAATCCATGCGCATAAGGATCGGGCGTGGGATATTATCACGCGGCTATGGTCGCTGCTGACAAAGCACGCGGTCCGGGAAAGGTCGGTCTCTTTCTATGCGAAAGCGTTGAATATAACGCCGGATTATCTGAATAAGGTATGCCGCCGCGCTTACGGCATGTCGCCGAAAACACTGATTGAACAGCAACTGCTTGTCGAGATGAAAAGTTACCTTATCGATACGCGGCTGTCCGTCTCCGAAATCGCCGACCTGCTGAATTTCGAGGACGCATCGTATATGTGCCGTTTTTTCCGGCGCAAGACCAATTGTTCGCCGCTGGAGTTCCGTAACGGCAGTGCGGTCCGGGAGGAGGCGGAATAATGCGGAATGCCTGAAGGTTTTGTGTTCTTTGAGATGTATATGTCGCAGAATATACTATTCATCTCTTTCTCACAAGTTCAATAGCTTCTTTGCCTGTCAAATGCTCAATGTCGAGACGGAGAATAAGCATGTGCGACAGACCTTTTTCCAATTCTTTTTGCAATCCTGTGTCATCACCGGGATTGTATCTCGCACCCAACAAGGATGCCGCATACATCCTTTCGCTCTCGGATTCGATAATTTGAATTTTCCCGAAGGCAATGACGCTTCGGAAATAGGTTGTAAACTCAGACGGTTGGACATCATCGGCGGCAATGACACAGAATGACGCTTTGTCATACCGTCTTATGGCATCTACCTTATGACCCATTTTGGCACTATGAAAATATAGCCTGCCGTCAGCATATACATAACTTATAGGAACAGCATACGGATAGCCGTTATCACCGAGCAGGGCAAGTGTGCCGGAGGTTGTCTTTGACAATATGGCATCACATTCTGATTTTGTGAGCTGTTGGCGTGAACGCCGCATTTTGCGAAATTCCATGGCTTATGATATAATTTTAAGGTCAATAATGGATGAAACCAGCGTGAAAATAAAAAACAAACGCCCAAAAGTTGCCGGTTCATGGAAAAAGAAGATTCCCACCAAAATCGGTCCGACACCCCCGATACCGGTCCATACGGCATAGGCTGTACCTATCGGCAGACTTTGCACATCCGAGGCAGTAAGTAAAGCCGACCTCACAGAAGCCGGCGACAATCAGAATTATCCAATTCATAACTGAATCCGAACCTGTTCGAGGGCTGCAAGAATTCTCGGCGACTCCTTCCAAGTCAATACAAAACTACAAAAAACAGTGAAGTTCAAAAACCTTTTATAAACAAAATCACGATGGTCACTGTTTTTGCGATTTTAGACTAATTCTAATGTTTATTCCTTGCCGTCGATTTCTCCATACTGTCAGATAGCAAAAGATTTGATGTTGATATGATTTATATTTTATATTGGCATGACCGAATAACTTTGCAGATGGTGTGGTGGTTAAACCGCTATCGCAATTCTCCTATGTTATTCTGGTAATTCTAATCCATCGGGCCACAGAGACGATTCTGGGCACAAACAATAGTATGCGCCAGAATAAAGGTTGCACCGGTCTCCATCATCACCTCCGCCGCCCCGAACGCAAACAGCGGAAGGTAAAACTGCCAGGCCTCCGTAGACGGAGCTATGAGAAAATAAGAAGCAATGAGGTAAAACGTCACGAGTACAAAACAGACGAAGAAGAATGTTTTCATGCGCCACTTCAAATGCACCAAAATGAAAAACGCGAGAATGGCACCCATGATGATTCCGTATAGTTCTTACATAGGTATCGTCCGTCACGGTAATGTCGTTTGCAGAGGTGGAGGCTGCCGTCACGGCGGCATCCTTACCCGACAGGGCATTCTGGAGGTGTGCCCGCGCTTGAGCGAGCCGGAAATCGGTGTCTTCCACCAAGGCAAGCGTGTCGCCCTTGCGTACCTTGACATAATCGTCGAAATACACCTCTTTGACGAAGCCTTGCACCCGGCTGTTGACAGGTACGAGCCGTTGGTAAACCTGTGCGTTGTCGGTATAGGTGGATGACGTGAAGCCGATAAATTTATAGCCGATCCAGGCAAAGCCGAAGGCGATGAGCAGGATGACCGTCATATTCTGAAGTCTGCGGCGAATTTTCTGTTTCATAATGTAAGCTTGCCCGGCCGCGCCAATGTCGGAATTTTGCGTGTCCGCCAAACGAAACAGCTCCTCTATGGTCATGTTGAACGGCGTCTGACCTTGCAGCGACGAGGCCGACAGCAGGACAAAAACGGTAAAAAGATAAATGGTTTTCGTCATTATTTTTGATAATTATAGAATTTGTTGGATGATACAAATACATGAAAATAAGCACGGACACCGGATGGCATCATGCAAAATCGTCGGCCGGCAGCCTGCTAAACTACTGGAGAACGTTCCAGAAAATGGTCTGAAAAATAAAGGTAATCAGGAAATAAAAACGCTTGTTGACAAGCGATGTGTCGCTTTTGAGCCGGCTTGTGCTAAAAGTAGATACGGATAAAAAAGATACTGATAATGAATACATATTTGCTTGACTGTCCGCAGACAATTCCCATCGTCTGCATCGTCAATTTCCGGCTGCAAAGATAGCGAATAAATCGAATGCAAAAATAAATTCATCCGATTTTTCCGGACGCGCCCCTATGTCTATCCCATTTGTATATCCTCGATATAGACCAATTTATTGGCGATGGCGTAAATCGTCAGCCCGGCAGTCGTGTGAATCTGTAACTTATTTGAGATATTCCGGCGGTGCGTAGTGACGGTATGCACCGAAAGATACAATTCCTCGGCAATCTCCTTGTTGCTCATCCCCTTCGTCACGCAGGCGATAATGTCCTTCTCCCTGTCGCTGAGCGTCTCCAATTTGTCTTTTCTGTCGGGAATATCCTGTTCGGTCTTGTCTGTATAGACCATATCGCCCTTCTTCCTTAATTGCTGCTCGATGAGCTTGACGGCAGGAACAAACAGTTTGTCCTCAATCATGCAGTGCGATGTCAAATCCTGCTCGCACGAAATGATTTCCAGTAAAGCCGCATTCAGCAGGTAGTTGTTCTTTTCAGGATAACAACGGATGATAACGTCCTTCAACTCTTTGAGCTTGTCGCCTATGGGCGCGTGCTTACTCGCAAATTCGGAGATGGTGTAGTTACGCTTCAAATGACCTTGCGACAATTGCTCAACATAAGAGAACACCACATCATTCTCATACTCCATGTGTTTCCGAACTGCCTGGACATACTCGTCGTAGAAACGGATGATGAGCATGGCGATATCGTTGCCTCCCGAACAATCGACGGCTTCGATCAGTTTGCGGCGGATGCCCGGGAGGTTGAAATCCAGAAAATACTCGTGCGACTGTTTCAGGTACCGGACCAGCGAGGGTAACGAGACATCCTTAAAATGGTAATCCCGTCCCGCTACATAATTCACCACCGCCAAAAAAGTTTTCTCGTCCACATAATGCGTCCGGCACACCTCCCGGACCGATTTATCGCCGAAGCCCAAAGAAATATCGAAACGCCCCATGACCAGAATCAACGCACTGTTATTCCGAACCAAATCGCGCATTTTATCGCCCGCCTGATAACTGTTCAAATCATTCATCCCTTTTTGAAAATCTCTGTTTACGGTTGCAAAGTTACTCACCTATATAATAACAGGCAATACCAAAAAATAGTGAAAGGTAGTGTATAATAGCGTTTCAAAATACTAAAATCGGAGTATTGACCGCCGTGGAATCCACGGGTAATTTTGCCGCTGGAAAGTAAATAAATCTAAAAAACAGCAGATATGAAATTCAAAACGATTTTGACGATGGCTGTCGTAGTGCTCTGCTCGGCAGCATGCAGTGATGAAAAGGAATTGCCCGCCGTTGCAGACATTGCAGGCAGTTACGAAGGTTACACTCTTGCCGGGTGCGCTTATTTCCAGAACACCTGTGTGACGGATGAGACCGTCACCGTCACCGGAAACGCCGATGGCACGGCTAACGTGACCTTCACCTCCGGTTCCTGGGGCGAGTTCTCCATACCTAATACCCAAATGAGTGAAAGCGGAGGCACCTACACCCTCACGGGTAGCGGACAGACGAAAATGGGCATGGGTGGCAATGTATCCTCCTACGACTGTACCTACACCGCAGTCATCGAATCCCGGGAGAAAGCGCAGATGCAGTTCAAGGTGTCCGGCGTCATGGGCGGTCTGACCATCGATTTCACCACCGGAGAGGTACCAGCCGATCTGTTGCTGGCAGGGACCTGGGAAGGCTACACCAATGCCGGTTGCACCTATTTTCAGAACCGTTACACTGACGATGAAAGTCTGAAGATGACGGCCAACAGCGACGAGACCCTCTCCGTCGTATTTGAATCCGCAACGTGGGGCACATTCAAGGTCGACAAAGCCACCATTAAGAAGAACGGCGACAATTATACGTTCACGGGCGAAGGGACAGTGTCGATGGGCATGGAAGACAATGTAAAGGACTATGCCTTCACCATGACGGGAAAGAGCAACGCCGCAAAGGACGATTATTCCATCGCATTCAATGTGCCTGCCGTCATGGGCGGTCTAACCATTACCTTGCTGCCGGGCAAGGCACCGGCTGCTTCCGAGTCGTAACCCCAAACGAATAAAGAGATGTTTGTAAACCAAAAAACAGTTTCTTTTTTGTCGGGAGTGATAGCCATGCTATCGCTCTCGGCTTGTAACGGCATCTTTGAGGAGATCTACGACGCCCCCCAACCTGAAGATACCAAGATATACGGCTTTGTCTCCGTCGACGACGCCACGCATATGGGCCGCATATACATCGATGCCACGGACTACACCGAGTGGCACTATGTCGATTTGCACGGAAAGCGGGCAACCACGGTGGCTGTCGGTGAAGAAGCTCCCGAACAATGGGACTTCGCCGTCCACCGTTACGATGCCAAGACCAACGGCGGAGCCGTCATGGAGAGTGCGGCGGCTGGTTTCAGCATGCTGTCCGCTATAAACACTATTCCCGCGGAGGCCTTTGTTTCCGACAAATGGACGACAGACAAAATAACAGTCGATATGTCGCAGATGATGGACGGCATCATCCGCTACGCCGAGGATTGGTACAACCCTGTTCTGTCAGGATGGCTGCATGTCGATACCTCGACCATGCCGCCCATCTATACGCTCTCGGGCAAAGTCTATCTGCTCCGTCTTGCCGACGGCACCTTTGCGGCACTCCGTCTGATGAACTTCATGAACGACGCGGCCGTCAAGGGATTCATGACCATCGACTACCTATACCCGGTACAGCCATGACAGGAAGAATGACTATATTTTTACTGCTCGGCCTGCTCCTGACGGTCGATGCCGCAGCGCAACGCCGAATCCTTGGTACCGTAACTGACGGCTATCGCGAGCCTTTACCGGGAGCTACCATTATGGTAAAAGAGCGTCCGACACTCGGTGCGGTAACCGATGCCGAAGGACGTTACGAACTGCGGCTGCCGGATAACGGGAGTTATACGCTGACGGCATCCTACATCGGTTATTTCGACGCGGCGCAGACCGTCGGCGGCACCCGGAACGATACGGTGGATTTCCGCCTGAAAGAGAATCCGATGATGCTCGACCAGGTAGTGGTGACGGGAACCCGCACCCCCAAGCTGTTGAAGGATGTGCCCATTGTGACGCGCGTCATCTCCGAGCGGGACATCAGGCGGACGGACGCTACTCATATCGGTGACCTGTTGCAAACCGAACTGCCGGGCATCGAGTTCTCCTACTCGATGAACCAGCAGACCTCGCTCAACATGGCAGGCTTTGGCGGTAACTCGGTGCTGTTCCTTGTCGATGGGGAGCGTTTGGCGGGCGAAACGCTCGACAACGTGGATTACAGCCGTCTGAATATGGATAACGTGAAACGCATCGAAATCGTGAAAGGGGCCGCGTCGTCCCTCTACGGCTCGAATGCCGTGGGCGGCGTGGTGAATATCATCAGCCGCGAGTCGCAGGAGCCGTGGGCGGTGAATGTCAACGGACGCTACGGCGCGCACAACGAACAGCGGTACGGCGGTTCGGTGGGATTTAACCGAGGACGCTTCAACTCCATGACCAACGTGCAGTACACCTCAATCGACGCCATCGACCTTTCGAAAGGCACGGACAACGCGCAGGTCGGCGATTACAGCACCATCTACGGCCACTCCACGCTCAATGTCAAGGAGCGTCTGATATTCACCGCTTCGGAAGGACTGAGATTCACGGCACGGGCAGGCTATTTCTTTCGCGAGCGCAACTCCTCGGAGAGCCTCCGGGACCGTTACCGCAGCTTCACGGGAGGACTGAAAGGAAACTATACCATCACGGACAAGGACGATCTGGAACTTTCTTACTCGTTCGACCAGTACGACAAGAGCGACTACCTCGTGGCCGGTGACCGCGACGTGCGCGATTACAGCAACGTACAGCATGCCGTCCGCACACTTTACAACCACACCTTCGCAGGCAAGCATATCCTGACGGCGGGAGGAGACTATATGCGCGATTACCTGATGTCGTACCAGTTTGAGGGCAACGGCAGCCATACCCAGCATACGGCAGATGCCTTCGCCCAGTTCGACTGGAACCCGCACAAGAAATTCAATCTCATCGCCGGACTGCGCCTCGACTGGTTCTCGGAAACGAAACTCACGCACCTCTCCCCGAAGCTGGGACTGATGTATAAGTTAGGCAACTGCTCCCTGCGCGGTTCCTATGCCGGAGGTTTCCGGGCACCCACGCTCAAGGAGATGTATATGAACTTCTACATGGGTAACATCTTCATGATTTACGGCAACCCCGACCTCCGGCCCGAGTCGAGTCACAATTTTTCGCTCTCGGCCGAATATATGAAGGGACGGCACAACCTGACGGTCACCGGATTCTACAACATCGTCGACGACCGCATCACCACGGCGTGGAATCAGGTGCTGGGCGGGCAGGTATACACCAACATGTCGCGCTTGCAAGTGGCCGGAGTGGACGCCAACGCATCGGGCCGTTACCCCTGTGGCATATCATGGCGCCTGTCGTATGCTTACACCTGCGAACACATCAGAAAAGGCGAGCCGATGCTCTCCTCGACACGGCCGCATACGGCAACCGCCCGTATCGCCTATGACAAGGACTGGAAGAATTACGGTCTGAGCGTGGCACTGTCGGGGCGTTACCTCTCAACGGTGACCACCGACGTCTATACCGAAATCACCTCATACGAGAAAACCGAGAAACAGACCTATCCGGGATACACGATATGGAAGCTAAGCCTCTCGCAGAGGGTATGTCGGGGTGTGAACGTCACGCTCGCCGTCGATAACCTGTTCAATTACCGCCCCGATTATTATTACAACAACTCCCCGAGTACGACGGGAACCACCTGCTCGGTGGGGCTGTCGCTCGATCTGGAGCGGCTGTTCAAGAAGAAATAGAAAATTAAAAGGATATGAAACGAAAAGGAAAAATCCGGGCAGGGATTGCCGCCCTGCTCGTTATCGCAGCCGGTGTCGTGGTGTGGAACGCATGGTTCTCCGCCACGCACATCGCTTTTGTAAATTATCAGGTCATCACGCTGGGGCAGATCGCCCGGGCGAACGACAACGACCGCATTCGCCTCGCGGCACTCGACGCGGAGGAACTGAACGACATCGGCAAATACGACATGGTGCTCATCAATGGTATGGGACTGCGCATTACAGCCGAGCAGCGGGCTGCCATACAGCAGGCAGCCAATGACGGGCTGTGCGTCATTACCACGATGGCGACCAATCCCGCCAACGCCATTGTTTCGGCGGATTCGGTAACCCTCACTACAGTCAAGGGCTATCTCAACGGCGGTGGACGCCGCAACTACCGTAACCTGCTCACCTACATCCGCCGCGCGGTTGACGGAAAGACTTTCGACAGCGAAGAACCCGATGCACCCGTTGAACGGGAGGAGAAGCAGTTCTACCACAATAACCCCGCCAATCCCGACGACGAGGAGGCGGATTTCGGCGGCGTAGCCGAGTACGAGGCGTTCCTGCGCGAACACGATCTGTGGAGGGAGCAGGCACCCCGTATCATCGTCACGGGGCAGATGGGCGAACCGGCGGAGCTGGTCGCCGCGCTGGAAAAGACAGGCAATATGGTCTACTGCATCCGCGACATGCAGGCGGCGGTGCGCGGCGGGCAAGCGGACTCGATACGCCCGGTCGCTGTAATTAATATGGCGCACGGTCGCATGGGCGACGAGATGGTAGACTATCTCGCGAAGAAAAACATCCTGCTGTTTGCCCCGCTCAATGTCAACCGATTGGTCGATGAGTGGGAGGCGGACAAGATGGGCATGAATGGCGGCTTCCTGTCGCAGAGCGTTGTGATGCCCGAAATCGACGGTGCCATCCGTCCCTACGCGCTCTTTGGGCACCGCCTCGATGCGGAGGGATTGCAGCAGGCATATGCCATCCCCGAGCGGCTGACGACCTTCGTCGAGACCGTCAACAACCATATCGTCCTACAAAATAAACCGAACAGCGAGAAGCGGGTGGCGATTTACTACTACAAGGGACCCGGACAGAATGCCCTGACCGCAGCGGGCATGGAGGTCGCGCCATCGCTCTACAATCTGCTGCTCCGCATGAAACGCGAGGGCTATCGCGTGGAGAATCTGCCCGCGTCAGCAGCGGAGTTAGAACAACTGATTCAGCGTCAGGGTAGCGTGTTCAACGCCTATGCGGGCGGTGCTAAGGCCGATTTTTTGAAAAACGGCAATCCCGAACCGATCTCGGCGGAGGAGTATGCCGAGTGGACGGCTGCAACGATTCGCCCCGAGCGGATGGCGGAGGTCGTGGCACTCGACGGCGAGTTTCCGGGGAGTTATATTGCTACCGACGACGGTAGGCTGGCATTGCCTTGTGTAAAACTGGGAAATGTGGTGCTGCTGCCGCAGCTGGCGGCGGGTGCGGGCGACGACGACTTTGCCATCGTCCACGGCACGGATGCCGCGCCGCCGCACGCCTATGTCGCCTCCTACCTTTGGGCGCGCTACGGCTTCGAAGCCGACGTGATGGTACACTTCGGCACCCACGGCTCGTTGGAGTTCACGCCCCGCAAGCAGGTCGCCCTGAGCAGCGGCGACTGGGCGGATGCACTGGTCGGGCCGACGCCGCATCTTTATATCTATTCGATAGGCGACGTGGGCGAAGGCATGATTGCCAAACGCCGTGCGTATGCCACCTTGCAGTCGCACCTTACGCCGCCGTTTATGGAGAGCGACGTGCGGGGCATCTACAAAGACCTCTGTGCTGCCATTCAGCAGTATAACGACCTGCTTTATGCCGACGGAAAGCCCGATACCAAAAAGGCGGCATTGAAGGTCAAACGCCTCACCGTGCAATTGGGCATCCACCGGGAACTGCGGCTGGATTCGCTACTCACGAAGCCTTATACCGAACGGGAAATCGCCCGCATCGAGACTTTCGCCGAGGAGCTGGCGAACGAAAAGGTAACGGGTACGCTCTACACGATGGGCGAACCCTATGCCGAAGAGCGCATCCGCAGCAGCGTCTATGCTATGTCCACCGAGCCGATAGCCTATTCGCTGCTGGCATTAGACAAGCGGCGCGGCAAGGCGTCGGCAGATTTGGAAAAGCACAAGTCACTCTTCACCCGTCGTTATCTGACGCCTGCCCGCGAACTGGTGACACAGCTGCTGAACGGCTCTGCGCAAATCTCCGACGCTTCTGTCTGCGCTGTGGCAGGCATCACTGCGGAAGAACTTGCCAAGGCGCGCGAAATTGAACGTTCGCTCTCCGCTCCGCAGGACATGATGGCACGCATGAAGGCGATACAGGCGTCGGGAATGAAGCATCCGGCGGGAATCCCCAAATCCGGAGCGAAACATCCCTCGTGGATTCCGAAAATCGGCAAACGTCCCGAAAGTGCCCGACTTGGCAACGGGGAGAAAACTCCGGAAAGACCTGTTACGGAGATGCCGGCGATGATGATGCCGGGCGTGAAGGAGTACACCAAAGAGGAAAAGGAGTTCGCCCGTCTCATCATGGAAATCGAACGCACCGTCCGCAACGTAGGGAATTATAGGTCGGCATTGGAGCGAAGTCCCCAAACCGAGTTCGCATCCATCCTCAATGCAATGGCAGGAGGCTATACGGCACCCTCCCCGGGCGGCGACCCCATCGCCAATCCGAACACCGTACCCACCGGACGCAATCTCTACGCCGTGAATGCCGAAGCCACGCCGAGCGAAACCGCATGGGAGCGTGGCAAGGAACTGGCGGAAAATACGATAGCCATGTATCGGGAACGGCACAACGATTCGATTCCCCGCAAGGTCAGCTATACGCTGTGGAGCGGCGAGTTCGTCGAGACCGAAGGCGCGACCATTGCGCAGATTCTCTATATGCTGGGCGTCGAACCCATCCGCGACGTGTTCGGTAGAGTGACTGACATCCGGCTGATTCCTTCCGTGCAGCTCGGACGCCCGCGCATCGACGTGGTGGTGCAGACCAGCGGGCAGTTGCGCGACCTCGCCGCTTCGCGTCTGTTCCTTATCTCGCGGGCGGTGGAGATGGCCGCCGCAGCGAAAGAGGACGAATACGAGAACTTCGTGGCGCAAAGCGTCGTCGATGCCGAACGGACGCTCATCGACAAGGGGCTTTCACCGAAAGAGGCGCGCAAGGTATCGACTTACCGCGTCTTCGGCGGTGTAAATGGCAACTACGGTACGGGTATAACGGATATGGTGCAGAGCGGTGACCGCTGGGAAAGCAGTGCCGAAATTGCCGACGTCTATCTGCAAAATATGGGGGCGTTCTATGGCAGCGAGAAGGCGTGGGAACAGGTGCGGCAGTTCGCGCTGGAAGCCGCGCTGACCAACACCGATGCTGTTGTCCAACCCCGCCAGAGCAATATGTGGGGCGCGCTGAGCCTCGACCATGTCTACGAGTTCATGGGCGGCATGAACCTCGCCGTGCGCAACGTCACGGGCAAGGAGCCCGATGCCTACTTGAGCGACTACCGCAACCGTAACAACATGCGTATGCAGGAGCTGAAGGAGGCTATTGGCGTGGAGAGCCGCACTACCATCTTCAATCCCGCCTACATCCGCGAGAAGATGAAAGGCGGCGCGAGCACGGCAGGCGGATTCGCGGAAATCGTACAGAACACCTACGGCTGGAACGTGATGAAACCCGAAGCCATAGACGACGAACTGTGGGACGAAATTTACGATGTTTACGTGCAGGATAAGTTCGACCTGGGGGTACAAGGCTATTTCGAGCGGCAGAACCCCGCCGCCTTGCAGGAGATGACGGCGGTCATGATGGAGACGGCACGCAAAGGGATGTGGAATGCCTCGGCGGAGCAGCTGAAGGCCATCGCCGAACTCCATACCAAACTGGTGGATAAGTACAAACCCTCTTGCTCGGGTGCCGTCTGCAACAATGCCAAACTGCGCGAGTTCATCGCCTCGAAAACCCTACCTGACGCAGCCCGACGCTATGAGCAGCAGATTCGCGACGTGCGCGAGGCTTCGCTCACAGAGAACAAGGGAACGGTGCTGAAAAAGGAAGAGATGAACGCGTCCGACAAGACAAGGACGATAGTCAGCAACACGGCGATGGCCGTTCTGGTGCTCGTGGCGATAACCGCGCTGGTCTGGACAGTGCGTCGGCACCGTAAAAAGATGGAGGAGTAATGGAAACCGTCGTATTGGTCATGATGATGCTGGTCTGCTTCAATTACATTTTGAAGCAGACCTACCGCAAGCCCTATGCTGTCGTATTTTCCGCTGCGGTGTGCGCCCTCTTCACGGGTTCGATGTGGCGTTATGCCATCGAGCAGTCGAAGTCGCAAGTTTCGGTCTGGCTGTCGGATTCCGCACTGATGCTCGACGCGGCGGTCGTCCTGACGTTGGAAGTGGCAGTGCAGATGGCTTTCTGCATCCTGGCGGCGCATATCCAGACCTCGGGAAAGGTCAAACCCCGGACGATATGGGCATACCGCATCCTGCGGTGGTTCCCCGGAGTACTCATCTTTCCCGTGCTGTTCAGTCTGCTGGTAACGGTTATCTTCGCCCTTCCGGGCGTGCCGTTTCCGACGGTGTCATGGTCTCTGGCGGGTGCGGTGCTCGTTGTGCTGACAGGTGGGATATACGGCATGAAACGGTTGCTGCCCGAAAAGGAGATACGCCTCGAATTGCTCTTTCTCTCCAATGCCCTGATTGCCGTCCTGGGAGTCATCGCCACGGTAAACGGCCGCACTGCCGTTGCCGGTATCAGCAAAGTGGAATGGCCGGCACTGGCGGGAGTATGCGTCCTCCTCGTCATCGGTTTGGTCGGAGGTACTGCGATTTATAGAATAAGATTGAAACATATAATTAAAAACAAATAACATCATGAATTACATTTCGGATATTCTCTATTGGATCTCGACGGGGCTGCTCGTTCCCGTAATCATATTGTTGATATTCTTTTTCGGTCGGGCTTTGCTGCTCGTCGGCAGTTTCTTCGGGCAGTATATGGCCACCCGCCGCACGGCTGCACTTCTGCGCAAGGAACTGGACGGGCTGAACAGGGACAACGTATCGTCGCTCTCGGAGCACCTGCCCAAGAAGAACCCCTCGCTGGCGGTAACCTACATGAATCGTCTGCTCCGAGCCGACAGCACGGCGATGCGGCAGCGTCTGCTTTCTGATTTTGAGATCGAGGCTGACAAGGACCTCGCCGTCTCGAAGACACTCGGCAAAATGGGTCCCATGCTCGGACTGATGGGCACCCTTATCCCGATGGGTCCTGCACTCGTGGGACTTTCAACGGGCGACATCGCCTCGATGGCCTATAACATGCAGGTAGCGTTTGCAACGACGGTCGTGGGACTTTTTGCCGCAGCCATCGGGTTCGTGACGGAGCAGGTGAAACAACGCTGGTATTTGCAGGAGATGACCGACCTCGAATTCGTGGCGGAATTGTTGAACGAAATCCCGGCAGAACGATGAAACGCAGACTTTTGAACAAGGAGGACGGCAGCGACCCGATGAGCGTCGTGAGCAATCTGTTCGACGTAGCGATGGTGTTTGCCGTGGCACTCATGGTCGCCCTCGTGAGTCGTTACAACATGACGGAGATGTTCAGCAAAGAGGACTTCACGATGGTGAAGAACCCCGGCAAGGAGAACATGGAGATTATTACCAAGGAGGGCAAAAAGATAAACCGTTATACACCCTCCGAGGATCAGGACTCCAAAAACGGGAAAAAAGGCAAAAAGGTCGGTGTCGCCTATGAACTCGAAAACGGCGAAATCATCTACGTACCGGAGTAGCTCACACATCATCGTTAATTGCCACCTCGCAGTCTAAAACGGCCTTGCTACATTCGGCTTCGCTGGTAATAATTTGCTTCCTCCAAACAAGGAAGTAGAACGACAATGGAGGGAAGATTATAAACATATGCAAGACACCATGATTTATGGAGAATCGGTAAGTTTTGATATATTATTGAACTCATTAAAAAGATTGAATGCAAGAATACGAGAACTAAGGGCATAAATAATATGCCGTATAAATAGTGAGTAAAATCGATGTTTTTTGTATATTCATTATATCTCCAAATTTGGTGTAAGGTTGTATATAAGTGGTTATGAAAGATATCAAAATTATCGTTGAATATATGACTAAAACGCGGAATTTTTCCATAGGAAATGTCTATATAAGAATATTCATTGTCAGACACATGTAGATTTTCATTGCGAATTACTTATACTTCAAGAAAATGTAGTATCTTTGTAAGGATAGCAGGTATAATGTTATGACATACAACACCCGTGACATAATCGAATACATCATCGCTTTGGTAAATGAATTTGCCAAGAAGTTTGGTCTGTCTGACAAGCAGGCTTACCGTTATATCCGCATCCACAAAGGTGTAGCCTTCATAGAGCAGAATTATGGCATAATTCATACGCTTGACTTTAATGAGGCGGTAGAAAGTATAGCACTTTATTGTCGAAGAGCAGGAGGTAAATTATGATACTTTATCATAGCTCAAATATGATTATCGAGCATATAGACCTCGACAAATCAAAACCTAATAAGGATTTTGGCAAAGGGTTCTATTTGTCCGAGAGTGAGATGCAGGCAACGGAAATGGCTACATTCAAATCATTGCTATTGGGAGGAGAGCCGGTCATAACCAAGTTTGAGTTTGATGATGCAGTAATGCACGATTCTGCACTACGTATCAAAGTATTTGATAATTATTCGGAGGAATGGGCTGATTTCGTGTTTGCCAATCGTGAGGGAAATGATGTTGAACAGTATGATATTGTTTATGGTCCGATTGCCAATGATAAAATAGGTCTGCAAATTCGTAAACTCAAAGACGGCAGTATTGATAAAGCTGAGTTTCTGAATAGGCTGAAATATATGAAAGGAATTACCTTTCAGTATTTCTTTGGAACAGAGACCGCTGTTAAATATCTTACAAAACTATGAGGGACAGCGATTTTAACTATATGAAGGAGGCCATTGCGACCGATTTGGCAGAATTGCTGGCAAAGGATTTCGGTATGGACATCGCTGAATCTCTCGATACATTGTATAATTCTGAAACATACGCCAAGTTAAGCGACCCGAATACAGGACTGTATTTCCAAAGCGTACAATATGTCTATTCGTTCCTTAAAAACGAGTTGAACACGGGAACAATCGCATAGAAATCACGACACTGCTAAAATATGAGAATCTGATTAGGAGTTTCTCCACCATTCTTGTACCCCACAAAAATATTGAAACTTTGTGGCAAAATGTAAAGTAATCTGCAAAATTGTCAGGAAGAAAGCAGGGTGTTCAAGACTCTCCTTCAATGTTATAAATATAGGCATGTTTTATATTATCCTGTCTGATTTTTTAACATATATTAATACCGAATTATTTTAAAAATTCCGGTATTTAGGGTTTGCGTTGGTACAATCACATGCAAAAACATATCAATAATTTTGCTTAAATGTTGTGTATAATATGGAGAGTTAATTTTTATTCTTGAATTTACCACTGAAATGGTGGTAAATTCAAATTGCGGTGGTAAATTCTGTATATGCGCTATTTAAATTTACCACTAAATAAGTGGTAAATTTTGGGTGTGGTGGTAAAAATCCTAACTTTGTAGAAAAATAAAATTGAACTAATGGAACTTCAGCAGGTAATTGAGCAGTGGAAGTCATTACAACCTTTGTCTGACATGGATACTTTGAGATTACAAAACAAGTTTATGCTTGATTTCAACTATAACAGTAACCATATAGAAGGCAATACCCTGACCTATGGTCAGACAGAAGTGTTGTTACTTTTTGGAGAAGTCATAGGCAGTGCTCCTATGAGGGATTTTGAGGAAATGAAAGCCCATAATTTATGTTTAAACCTTATGATAGATGAGGCTCAGGGTGGAAAACCTCTGACAGAAGCATTCATAAGGCAGTTGCACAAGGTTATGTTGCGAGAGGATTATGAGGTTCCTGTAAAATCTCCTTCTGGCGTTATCAGCAGCTATATTGTGCATGCAGGAATTTATAAGACGCGTCCGAATTCCGTTAAAACTCCGTCCGGAGCCATGTTCTACTATGCAACACCTGAAGAAACGCCGGCTCTGATGTTCGATTTGGTTCAGTGGTATAATGAAGCTGCCGCAGCAAATGAACTTAGTCCAATAGAGCTTGCAGCGATATTTCATTACAGATATATCCGGATTCACCCATTTGAGGATGGTAATGGTCGTATAGCAAGACTTATGGTTAATTTCATATTAAAACAGCATGGCTGGCCGATGATGGTAGTTAAGGCAAAGAATAAATCGGCTTATTTGGCAGCTCTTGCCCAAGCTGACGCCAATGTGGGTTTAGTTCCGTCGATGGGAGCACATGCTGATTATTCTGCTATTTTGCCATTTATCGAGCATATGAAGAAAATTTTGCTGAGTGATATAGTCGCTTACATCTCCTTTATATCATCGGATAAGGATTCTTCATGGTGGTATGAAGGCGAAATAGTGCAATTTTCGACAGCAACACCAGGTCGGATTCTCTCTTTGCTCCAGGCTGACCCCAATATGACTTTGGATAATATGTCCGGGATTCTTGGCATAAACAGGTCTGCCATTCAGAAACAAATAGGAACATTGGCCGGAAAGAAATACATATCGCGTCCGGAAGGGAAGAAGAGAGGTTGGATTGTCAATGCCAAGAATCCTCTTTCCTATGGGAAAGGATTCAAAAAAATGATAAACGACTGAAAGTTATGATTAAAAAATCGATTTATAGCGGTTAAAACACTTCCTATTCCGAAAATATGGTACATGTATCAAAAATACGAAATAGACACAAGTGGTAATTGCCGTTTGAATGCGAATAAAAATAGAAATAAATATCACGAGGAAAATATAGAACTGCTTTAAAAGTAACCGCTTTGTTTTTTACATTTCTAAAATCAGATAAAATTAATCTGGAATATCTGGTTCTTCGCCCCCAATAGCTAAACCGATTTTGTTTGCTCTTGCTGTCCCTGCTCTATTTGCAGCAGTAAATGAAGAACTAATAGTTGCACTTTGGGTTGAACGATAAACTAAGCGGTCGTTTACGATTGTTCCGACATATTTCCCGTTTGTCCCAAAAACTTTTTCTCCTTGAATACGACCTATTACTTTTCCTGATTTACTATAGACTATATTACCTGATACTTGTTAGTGGTCGCCCGTTTTTAGTGTATAAATTCATATCGTATTGTATTACTTGTTTTTCGTTGACTTAAATATTTTAGAATATCCTAGAATGGACAAAAGAAATCCATTTATTTTTTTTGGAACCCATTTGATTAATGTTATAAGCCCGCCCCCCAACAACCCAAAAATTACGGATAGGGAATTAAAAAATTCCGCATATTTTCCCCAAAAGACAACCATCAGTATAAGATATGTATATATAATCACCATCTCTAAAAAAAGAATGTGATTTGTTATATTTATTCCTTAACTCTTTAAGAGTTTTATCAGAGTATTTTGTTCTAGAGATTTGAAACTCTTCAAAATCAATATTAATAGGGAAAAAATTTATCTCCATGCTTTACAAAAGTATATTTTTGCAAATATAGCTAATAATTAGCTGTAGTTGGCAAATTTGTAAAAGAGTTATTTGAAACGATGTCTAAAGTAGGATATATGAAAATTACGATAACATCTATTGATGCCCGTATAAAGTGGAAGAGGAAATGAAGTTCGTTGGAAAATGCAGGGTGAAGTTTCAGAATGAAGAATCAGAACGTGGACAAATTGCCTGTCCGCATTCTGATTCTTCTACACTTCTGCCTTATAAGGGCTGGTTATTGAGAAACTCCCCTAATTTCCGGTACACCGCCACAAACTCTCCGAAGGACAGTACCTGTGAATGGATTTCGTTTACATCAATGTAATATTCTATCTCCGTTCCCCCGCCTTCTTCCCGACAAATGCGCTTGCTTAT